>Ga0209737_10000192_pt1 | contig 54835 bp, 50 predicted proteins | sample TergutCu122P3_FD_187284 | JGI IMG/M metagenome (GOLD analysis project Ga0209737, IMG submission 187284) | Cubitermes ugandensis P3 segment gut microbial communities from Kakamega Forest, Kenya - Cu122 P3 (SPAdes) (version 2) | ecosystem: Host-associated > Arthropoda: Insects > Digestive system... | reverse complement strand
TTGAGTGCACTCCCTGCCACCTCCCTTCCGTCAGAAAGCTCCACGGGAGCTTTCTCCTCGCGAGCTCGTTGCCCGCGTCGAGCTCATGTCAAATTGAAACCGGTCTGTAAAATCGAATCACTTCAACTTGGAAACAGTCTATTCTTCCTCAGAAGACTTGGAGGCACGCATAATGGCGATGATAGGAAAGGCAGCCACCGCCAGCATGATGAGGGCGGAGCAAACATAAATAGCAATTTCAAGACTTGAAAAATTCATGCAAAACCTCCGGCATAAGACTCGGGAATGGTGTCACCTATGGATATAAATTTCAACTAAAACTGTAATCTGCTGCCTCTTTTCAGCCACCTTTTTTTGCCGCAGCTGCTAAGACAGAGCTCCCCCTACAGAAAGGTTGCTGCCCCATGGCTACCCTGCGCCAAGAGGATTTTATTCAAAGCCTCGCTGATGCCCTCCAATACATTTCCTATTTCCACCCTGTGGACTATGTCCGCGCCCTCAAGGCCGCCTGGGAAAACGAGCCCTCCCCCGCTGCCAAGGACGCCATGGCCCAAATCCTCGTCAACTCCCGCATGTGCGCCCTCGGGCGCCGCCCCCTGTGCCAAGACACTGGCCTTGTCACCGTCTTCCTCAACGTCGGCATGCACCTTCGCTGGGAGGGCCATATGTCCGTGGAAGAGATGGTGAATGAAGGCGTGCGCCGCGCCTATGGGCTGCCGGAAAACAAATTGCGCGCCTCGGTGGTGGAGGAGCCCGCCGGGCGGAGGCGGAATACGAAGGACAACACCCCGGCGGTGGTGCATGTGCGGCTGGTGCCGGGAGAGACGCTGGAGGTACACGTAGCCGCCAAGGGCGGCGGCTCTGAAAACAAAGCCAAGCTGGCCATGCTGAACCCCTCGGACTCCATTGTGGAATGGGTGCTCAAAACCGTGCCCACCCTGGGGGCGGGGTGGTGTCCCCCCGGCATGCTGGGTGTCGGCATTGGCGGCAGCCCCGAAAAAGCCATGCTGCTGGCCAAGGAGTCCCTGTTGCAGCCCATCGACATGCAGGCCCTCAAACAGCGTGGCCCCCAAACGCCCCTGGAGGCGCTGAGGGTGGAGCTTTTTGAGAAAATAAACGCCCTGGGCATTGGCGCCCAGGGGCTGGGGGGCCTTACCACCGTGTTGGATGTCAAAATCCTCGACTTTCCCACGCATGCGGCCTCGCTGCCGGTGGCCCTCATTCCCAACTGCGCCGCCACCCGGCATGCCCACTTCACCCTCAACGGCTCTGGGCCCGCCCACCTTTTGCCGCCCCCGCTGGAGGAGTGGCCTGACTTGGAGTACGCCCCCGCCCAGGGCTTGCGCGTCAACCTCGACACCCTCTCCCGCGCCCAGGTGGCCTCCTGGAAGCCCGGCGACGTCCTCCTGCTTTCGGGCAAGCTGCTGACGGGGCGCGACGCAGCCCACCAGCGGCTTACGCAAATGCTGGACGCTGGGCAGCCACTGCCGGTCAACTTCAATGGCCGCTTTATTTATTATGTCGGCCCCGTGGACCCTGTCCGCGACGAGGCTGTGGGCCCCGCCGGCCCCACCACCGCCACGCGTATGGACAAATATACGCGGCAAATGCTGGCGCAAACGGGCCTTTTGGGCATGGTAGGCAAAGCCGAGCGCGGCCCCGCGGCCATTGAGGCCATTCGCGAGTTTCAGTCCGTCTATTTAATTGCGGTGGGCGGAGCGGCCTATTTGGTGTCCAAAGCCATTAAGGCCGCGAGGGTGGTAGCCTTCGAGGACTTGGGCATGGAGGCCATTTATGAGTTTGAGGTGAAGGACATGCCGGTGACGGTGGCGGTGGACAGCCAGGGAGAGTCGGTGCACGCCACGGGCCCTAAAAAGTGGCGGCGCCCCTGAAGGCTAAAAAAAGCGCCCAGCCTTGGGGCCGGGCGCTGAAGGAAGAAAACGCGTTGGAGTTTAGAGAGGAATGTTGCCGTGTTTGCGCGGCAGGTTTTCCTGGAATTTGTCCTTCATCAACTCCAAGGCGCGGATGAGTTTGAGGCGGGACTCCTCGGGGCGGATGACTTCGTCAATATAGCCCAACTCGGCGGCCTTGAAGGGGTTGGCAAACTTCTCGCGGTAGTCAGCGACGAGGCGGGCTTTTTCAGCCACCTGGTCCGCCGCGTTGTCCAACTCCTTGCGGAAAATAATGTTGACGGCGCCGTCTGGCCCCATAACCGCAATTTCGGCGGTTGGGTAGGCCAGGTTAATGTCCGCGCGAATGTGTTTGGAGGCCATAACGTCATAGGCGCCGCCGTAGGCCTTGCGCGTAATGAGTGTTATTTTGGGCACCGTGGCTTCCGCAAAAGCATACAGCAGCTTGGCGCCGTGTTTAATAATGCCGCCAAACTCCTGGTTGGTGCCAGGCAGGAAGCCAGGCACGTCGACAAAAGTTATGAGGGGAATGTTAAAGCAGTCGCAAAAGCGCACAAAGCGAGCTGCCTTAATGGAAGCGTCAATGTCAAGGCAACCGGCAAGCACGGCGGGTTGGTTGGCGACAATGCCGACAGAGTTGCCGCCCAGGCGCGCAAAGCCAATAACAATGTTTTTGGCATAGTGCTCTTGGACTTCGAAGAAGTGTTTGTTGTCGACGACGAGGCGGATGAGCTCCTTAATGTCATAGGGCTTATTCGGGTTGGAAGGCACGAGGGTGGCCAAAGCCGGCTCCTGGCGCGTCGGGTCGTCGTCATTGGGGACGAAGGGAGGGTCTTCCTTGTTGTTGGAAGGCATATAGGAAAACAGCTCCCGCGTATAAGCAATGGCGGCCTGCTCGTTTTCCGTGGCGAAGTGGGCCACGCCTGACTTTTGGTTATGCGTCATGGCGCCGCCGAGGGCTTCTTTGGAGACTTCTTCATGCGTCACGGTTTTGATGACGTCCGGCCCCGTAATAAACATATAGGAGGTGGACTTCACCATCACAATGAAGTCCGTAATGGCCGGGGAATAAACCGCACCGCCGGCGCAGGGCCCCATAATAAGGGAGAGTTGAGGGATAACGCCGGAGCACAGGGTGTTTCTCAGGAAGATGTCAGCATAGCCGGCAAGGCTTTCGACACCTTCCTGAATGCGCGCGCCGCCCGAGTCATTAATGCCGATGACGGGGGCGCCGACGCGTGCGGCCAAGTCCATGACTTTGCAAATTTTCTGTGCATAGGCACCCGAGAGGGAGCCGCCAAAAACAGTAAAGTCCTGGGCGAAGACAAAAACCTTGCGGCCTTCAATGGTGCCATGCCCCGTGACGACGCCGTCTCCGGGAATCTTCTTTTTGGCCATGCCAAAGTCGGTGGCGCGGTGGGTGACGAACTTATCAAGCTCTTGGAAGCTGCCAGGGTCCAGCAGAAGCTCGATGCGTTCTCGTGCAGTGAGTTTTCCAGCTTCGTGTTGTTTTGCAATTCGGTCAAGGCCGCCTCCAAGTTCGGCCTCTTCCTCCATTTTTTTAAGGCGCAGACGCAGTGGGTCTTTTTCGAGTTCGCTCATAGGGTTTCAGCATCTACCATGAGGTGAACGGATGGAAACGGCTTATAACAAAGCCATGTCTTTTTTTTGCCTCCCCTTTATGTATGCTGGGGCAAGTTGAGAAGGGCTAAGGGGCCAGGGTGCTTTTATAAAGTTTTTAGTTCAGCTTTTGAATTCAAATTTGCTAAATAGCATGGCCCATTTTTTGGGGGGCGCCCTCAGCGGTAATGCCAATAGGCCCAGGAGCGCTCGTTAAAGTCGACTTCGTCGAAGGTTTGTTTGTGTTTGTTTTGAGGGCACACTGCCTCCCGGCAGGTCACTTTTTTTGTATGGACAAAAAAAGTAACCCAAAAAAACCACCCTCCGGGGGCCCTGCCGGGGGCTTTGCACTGCCTTTGCCCCACCACCCGCCTGCTACCAAAAACAGCGCACGCCCTCACGTAGGACGCAGTGCCTTCCCCCGCCATACTCCTGTGCCCCCTACCCCGCAACGCGGCGGGGGTGCGGGGCCACATGGCCCCCGCCGCAACACAGCATCCACCACAACCTGGAGGCGTTGGTATAGGTTGTAGGTCAACATTGAAGCGGCCTAATAAAGCAAGCGGTAGAGGACGAGGAAATAGCGCAGGCCATGCCAAAAGCTGACAAGGCCCATGCCCACAATAATAAGCCCTGCGGCTTTCAGCAGCCAGCCGCGCGCGCGCGCGCCCAGGCGGCCCAAAAGCCACGAGGCTGACAGCATGGAAGGCAGCGTGCCTGCGCCAAAAGCCAGCAGCAACAACATGCCACCTATGGGAGAAGAGAGGGCAGCGGCATTGGCGACGACGGCCATCGTCATGGAGCAGGGCATAAAGCCGTTGAGGGCCCCCGCCATGGCGGAGCCCACAATGGGGCCCCGGCGCAAGGCCTCTCCAAAGCCCCGGCTTAGCCAGCGCAGGGGCGCAAAGCCCTCGCCCACGCGCAGCTGCCATAGCCCCACAAGCTCAAACCCCAGCAATACCATGAGGGCGCCGGCCACCCCCTGCAGCAGCGCTTGCGCCATCCCCACCTGCCCGCTGGAAGCCAGGGCACTGCCAAGCAGCGCTGCCGCAAAGCCAAACACCGCATACACTGCCAGGCGCGCGCCGTGGTACACAAAATAGGAGAGGGCACGCAGGCCAGGGCGCATGAAAAACGCCGACACCAAAGGGCCGCACATGCCCACGCAGTGGGCGCTGCCCAAAAGGCCTGTGGCGAAGGCTGCGCCGCATGCCATGAGGAGAGAGGAGGAAGCATTCATGGTGGGGCCTGTGCTACCAGCTCCAATATTTCTTTGCCATAGGCCTCCAGTTTGCGCTCGCCAATGCCCATAATTTGCCGCAAGTCATTGAGTGTTGCCGGGCGGGCAGCGGCAATGTCTCTCAACGTAGAGTCATGAAAAATGACATAGGCAGGCACATTGCGCTTTTGGGCCGTGCTGGCGCGCCAGGCACGCAGGCGCTCAAAAAGCATGGAGGAGGCGCCGTCGGCAGTGGCGTACTCGCGCGAGGCTTCCTTGCGCTGTTTAAGGGAGCGCTGGGGGGTGGAGGGCGGAAACCGGACAAAGAGGCTGGTTTCTCCGCGCAACAAAGGGCGGGCGGCTTCTGTCAGCACCAGCGCGTTATAGCGCTCAAAGTCCACGCTGACAAAACCATGCGCTATCAGTTGGCGAAACACCATGCGCCAGTGTTTCTCGTCGAGGTTTTGGCCAATGCCGAAAGTACTCAGCCTCTCATGGCCCCTCTCCTGCACCTTCTGCGTGAGGCGGCCAAGCAGCACGTCCGTAAGGTAGCCTGCACCAAAGCGCTGGCCGGAGCGGAATATGCAGGACAAGGCCTTGCGTGCGGCCTCCGTGGCATCCCACGTTGGAGGCGGCGGCTCCATGCAGTTGTCGCAATTGCCGCAGGGGGTGGCTTCTTCGCCGAAATACGCCAACAGTTGCTGGCGGCGGCAGGCCGTGGTTTCGGCCAGCCCCACGAGGGCGTCCAGGCGGTTGTGGGCCAGCTTCCGGTGGGCTTCATAGTCCATGCCGTCTTCGCCTTCGCCCAACTCAATCCTCCGGCGTTGTTGCACCACGTCCCCGGTGCTCCACACCATCCACGCCTTCGCCGGAAGGTTGTCCCGCCCTGCCCTCCCCGTCTCCTGGTAATAGGCCTCTATGGAGTTTGGCAAGTCAATGTGCGCAACAAAGCGTACGTCCGGCTTGTCAATGCCCATGCCGAAGGCCACGGTGGCCACCATTACCAGGCCGTCTTCGCGCAAAAAGCGCTGCTGGTGTGCCGTCCGCACCTCGGGCGAAAGCCCTGCGTGGTAGGGCAGTGCGGGAATGCCCTGTTTCTCCAGCCACTGGGCGGTTTGCTCGGCCCTTCGCCTCGAGAGGCAATACACAATGCCCGCCGGGCGCGAGGGCTGAAAATGGAGAATAAAGTGGAGCAGCTGGCGGCGCGCATCTGCCTTCTGGGCAATGGCATAGTAAATGTTGGGCCTATCAAAGCTGGCTATAAAGCAGCGCGCCGCGCCCAGGTGCAGCCGCTCTATAATTTCCTCGCGGGTTGGCCTGTCAGCGGTGGCCGTCAGCGCAATGCGCGCAATGCCTGGAAAGCGCTCAGGCAAAATGGACAGCTGCAAATATTCCGGGCGAAAATCATGCCCCCATTGCGAGACGCAATGCGCCTCATCAATGGCAAACAGCGCAAGGCGCTTCGCATCGCGCAAACTGTCGAGCAACTCGAGAAAGCGAGGCGTCATCAACCGCTCGGGGGCTACATAGAGGAGCTTTATGTCGCCTGCGCGCAGGGCCCACTCCACCGCCCTCGCCGAGTCTGCATCGAGGCTGGAGTTGAGGAATTCTGCCGCCACCCCTGCTTCCTTGAGGGCACTCACCTGATCGCTCATGAGTGCAATTAACGGCGAAACCACAATGGCTGTGCCCTCTCGCATTAAAGCCGGAATTTGGTAGCACAGGGACTTGCCTCCCCCTGTGGGCATGAGTACCAAAGCGTCGCCCCCGTCGGCGACATGCTCAATAATGGCCTTCTGCTCGCCGCGAAAGGCGCCATAACCAAAAACGCGTGTGAGAATGTTTTCAGCGTCGCCTCTCATGCTCAAACTCCCACCTGCACCTTGGGCAAGTGCATTGTAAACCCTCCGCCGCCTGTGGCTTTAAGCATCCCCGAAAAGCTGACTCATCTGCACCCCGAGGGCGGTGGCAATTTTATAAAGCGAGGAAATGGAGGCGGAGCTTTCTGCGCGCTCTATTTGAGAGAGCAAAGAGACAGAAAGGCCTGTGCGTCGCGCCAGCTGTTTGAGGGTGAGGCCCTGGCGGACTCTGCCTTCTCGAATGAAGCGTCCAATAAATTTATGCAGCTCCACCTCCGGGTTGCGAGAAATGCCCTTGGTTTCCAGCACGCGGCGCACCGTTTCCAGAAAGCTGGCAGGCTCCAGGGGTTTTTTCACATAGTCCGCGGCGGCGGCCTTGAGGCTGGCGATGGCACTGTCGACATTGGGGTAGGCGGTGGCGACAATAATGGAAATGTCCCCATCCACCTCCCGAATGCGCTCAAGCACCTCCATACCGTCTATTTTGGGCATCATCATATCCAAAATAACCATGTGGTATTCAGCGGACTTCAGCTGTTGAAGGGTCAGCGTAGCGTCCGTGAGGATGTCGGCCAAATAGCCTTCGTGAGCCAGCAGGTGTTTGATGTAGTCGGCATTGTCCTCTTTGTCGTCGACAACCAGAATGCGAATGGACACAGCAGGTTCCTCTCTAGGCACAGCAGCAGGGTTTATCGCGTGCAGAGCTCAGAAAGCGCCTGCACTTTTGCGGAGTTTTCTGCCCTGTTATAATGACTCAACAGGATGTTGCAGGCATCTTCCCTGCGCAAGGAAGCCTGTCTGCCGGTGTCCCTCATATTGAGGTAGGCCTCAAACTCGTCAGGAAAGCGCACCTTTGCGGGCACATTGCCCAGGTTGGCAAGCAAGAAGCTCGTCTTAGCCAGCTCATAAGCACATCGAGCCGTATTGCAGGTTAACAGTTTTTCATGCAGGCTCAACAAAGTCGCGCGCTTGGCTGGCACCGTCAACTCACGCTCTGCTTTTTTCTGGAGCAAATAGACGTCCTCCCAGAACAAATCCATATCACCGACAGGCCCGGGAGTTTCAACTTCTGGCGGCTGGACAACAACAGGAGGAGAAGGAGCACCCGGTTTTGTCTCCCGCGTTGGCGGCGTCGGCGGCGTTGGCGATTTGCCAGGAGGGCGCACTGGAGGCAGCGTTGTTTTGACAGGGGAGCGCCCTGCTGTTTTCTCTGGAAGTTTTGGAGAGAGCGAAGAGGCCGCGTGAAGGCGGGAGTCGGCCTTGTTGAGCGTGTTCGCCTCAGAAGGCGGAGGCAAAGTCTGAGCCTGAGCCAGCGTGAGAGGCGTTGGAAGCTCTTCGGCCGGAGGCAGCGTCGTCAGCGTAACAACCTCTGGCTGGACAGCAGGTGGGGCCGGAGGTGGCAGCGGCTGTGGGGGCGCAGGCTGTTGGGGAGGCGGCGGCCGAGGAAACAGCCTGTGAGCGAGGGAGCGAAGGGGCGGCGAAGAGGACTCATGGAGAGCGCCGGTGCTCCCATAGAGGTAGAGGAAGCCCAGGACAACGACGAAAGCCAGCAACAGGCCAATTCCAAAAGGCAGCAGTTTGGAGGGGGCAGGTTTCTTTTTGGCGGCAACCACCCGCGCGGTTTGAGCGTAAGGCAAGAAAAACTGCAACTCTTGCTTGCCCACCTTCAAAATATCCCCATGCGCCAAGGGAAGGTGCCGATAGGGCTCCCCGTTGACGAGGACAGGATGGCGTGCATCCACAGCCAAAAACCACCGGCCGCGCTCATTGCGCTCAATACGGCAATGAATGGGTGCAATGGAGCTGTGTTTGAGGATCAAGTCATTAATGTTGGAATGTCCCAAAGAGAATTCGCTGCGGCTGCAGAGGAATTCGCGGCCGCGCAATTCCAAGTTGAGCGCGACGAGGCGAGGGGACTCGGACTCGGGCAATTCCGTAAACTCCGGCAGGCGCACCGTAGGGCGCTCCCCCTGGACGCGCTCCCCCGACAAGTCCAAGGTTTGCCTGGAAGCCACAAAAGCCGCAAAGTCTTTGGGTGGCGCAGGCGCCTTGGGAGCGTCCCTCACAGTGTCCACGCCCCTGGAGGAGGCAGGGCTTTTGAAAGTGACAGCGCTTTTGAAGGCGGAAGCTTCCCTGGGGGCTTCTGCCGCCAAGTCAAGGGTATTCGAAAAGACAACAGAAGCCGCAAAGTCCACCGGAGGCGGAAGCGCTTCTTCCGGGGCCGGAGGTGGTGGGGCCGGCATTCCCGGAGGCGCCGGTGGGTGCTCCATGGGGGGGTGTACTTGAAGGACAGGAGGCAGAGGCGGCGCAGGCACGGGAGCTTCTGGGGTTTTCTGAGGCGGCGGCGGCGGCGTGGAAATGTTGCCTTCCAAAACAATGTCATAGTCGCCAATGGCAATGGTGTCCCCCTGGCGGACCACCGCTTGCCCCCTCACCCGCCGTCCATTGAGGTGGATGCCATTGTGGCTTTTTAAGTCCTCAATAAAAATTTGTGCGCTGTGGCGAAACAACCGTGCATGGCGCCTAGAGACGTTGCGCTCCGTCAGGCGAATGGTGTTTCCGTCCTCGCGCCCAATGGTAATCTCATCGCGAGAGAAAGGAACCAGCGTTTTTCGACCTTCGTCGTCTTGTATAAGAAGCTTCAGCACGAAAGCAACCTGACTTCGTTGTTCTGTTTTATTCTGCTTAACTTTGCGCTAGGGTGTCGAGACATTGCATTGGGTTTGGATTCATTCTGAACTCAGCACTCTAGCATAGCATTTGCAAGACAGCATTAGATTTAAGCCCAAAGAGTGCGTTGTTTTGCACTTTTTGTTTGGAGAGAAGAGAATGGGAATTTTCAGAGCCCTTAAAGGCGAAGCACAAAGAAACTTTATTGCACGGCCAGACAACGCCAAGGCAGCCCTCATTTGGAAGCACCCTGAAAACAACGTCCGCATGTATACCCAGTTAACCGTGGCTGCCGACGAAGTGGCTTTGTTTGTTAAGGACGGCATTCTCCAAGGGAAATTGGGCCCGGGCCGCCATTCCATGGATGCGCAGAATATACCCTTCCTTTCGGCCTTGCTGGAGAAGGTGACGGGCGGCAATCTGTTTGTTACGCAGATATATTTTGTCAGTATGAGGGAAACAGCGGGCCTGAAGTTTGGCGGCCCCATAGGGGATGTGAGGGACCCGGAGACGGGTTTGGCGATAGGGACCATGGTGTATGGCGACTTTTCCTTGAGGGTGCAAGAGCCCGAAAAGCTGATTTTAGGGCTGGTGGGGCTTGGCAGCCCCGGCAACGAAGAGGCTTTGGCTTGGTTTAGAAACCAGGTGTTAAAGACAATGAGGGACCACATTGCAGAGCTTTTGGTGAAGAAGCAGTGGCCCTTGTTGAATGTGACTTCCGGCGCCTACACCCTGGAGATAGAGCAGGAGGCTTTGGCCCTGTTGCCGCCGCATGTGTCACCCTATGGCATTGAGGTGGTACGTTTTGGGAATTTCACCATCAGCATTAAGCCGGAGGATGAGGCGACGCTGAAGAAGATGTCCAAGGATGCGGCCTACATTAAAATGGCCGGCGGCTTTCAACAATATGCACAAGGGCAAGCGATGTTAAACGCTTCCGAGGGGATGGCCAAAGGCGGTGGCGGCGGCGCAGCCTCTGAGGGCATGGGCCTTGCCATGGGAATGGGGATGGCGCAAATGTTTGTGCAGCAAAACCAGAGGCCTCCGGAGGCGAAGGTGGAGCAGCGCAGTGTAACAGAGCGCCTGAAGGACTTGGCGGTGTTGAGGAATGAAGGCATTATAACGGAGGCAGAGTTTGAGGCCAAGAAGGCAGAGTTGATGAAGCTTCTCTAACGGCATTGCCCTCCTGCCACAGTGCCTTCAGCCATACGCCGGCCTCGGGCACATTCCACCACCTTTGGCCAAAACGCGCCCGGAGGGTTTCCCCCATACGCTCCGCCAGGAGTTGAGCGCGCAGCATGTCTGCCATGGCAAAAAACGCTTCTCTGTCCACATAAAGGCGCGCAGCCTCCGCCTCGAGGGGCTGGACACACAACACTTCAGCCTGAATGGACACATAGGTGCCCCAAGCCTCCTCCTCACCCAACGCACGGGTTGCCCATTGCGCCAAAAAATGGGCCGCCATTTTGCGAAACTCAAACTCCGCCTGCGCCGCAAAAGCCCTCGCCCACGCCTTGGCCAGAGACTCAGGGAGGGCCTGCTCCTCCCACCAGGCTTCCTCCTGCGCAAGCTGTGCAAACACGAGGGCGGAGGCCTGGGAGAGAATGGGTGGGCCCAGGTGCCTGCAAGCCCATTGGTTGGGGGCGACATAGGCCCATGCCAAGGTACGCCCCATTTCACCCAGCAAGTGCCGAAGAGAGTGCGGCCCTGCAACCGGGGTGAAGGAAAGCCAACTGGCCTCCAAGCCGCCATTGAGGGCCAAAGGCAAAGGGAGCGCCGCCTGTGTTTCGCCTATATGGCGCACCAGCCGAGGCGTAGGCCACAAGCCCAAGCGCTCAAACACCGCATCCACCACAGCGGCTTGTTGCTTGGCAGGGAAGTGGAGGTGGCTGCCTGGGAGTTTGGCCTGGAAGAAGAAGGGCAAGTCCGCCCGGGTGGCTTTGGGCACACCCTTGTGCTGGGCGGCCATGGCCTCCACGTGGGCACACCAGGAGGAGTGCGTCTCCTCCAGGCGGGTTTGAAGGGGCAAGGAAAGCGCCTCCAGCGCCACGCCGCGGAACAATTGAGTGGCGCGGGCCTCGTCCACCCCCAAGTGCTCCAGTGCTTGCGCGGTTTTTTTCTCCTTGGCTTGCAAGGCTGCCTCCAAGGGGCGCGCTTTTTTGAGGGAATAGAGCCAAAGGTTTTGCCGGTGGAGGGCTGTCTTCTCATGGGCCAGAAGGCGCCCCAACTCATACCAGGGAAAGTCCTTCGCCTGGTACATGACGGTGAGGCTGTCTTCCACCAGGGCCACCGCATGGTTGTGTTTGCGCAGTTTGCCTGCCAAAAGCTCCCCCAGCACCAGGGCTTGGAGGTTTTGCAGGGCGCAGGCCTGGGCAGGAGAAGGCGGCGTAGGCAGGTTTTGCATTTCCCTCCACGTCTGCTCCGAGAAGAAGGCCTCAAAAGGCGCATAGAGGGAGGCCACCTCCAGGGGTGCACCCACACTCCAATGTTGCCAAAGCCATGCGTTTTGGGCGTGGACAAAGCGCATGGCCTCCTTTTCCCATAGCTGGAGGGCGAGGAAAGCGTCGCCCTCGCGGGCCCCCAAGGCAGGCAGCGGGAGCGGCGGTTTGACACAGGCGAAGGCGACACAAGCCAGGAGGAGGGAAAAAAAGGGGCGACAAAATATTGGGCACATACCGGAAGGAGGATAAGTCTTTTGGCAGCATGCCGACACAGAAACAATGGGAATCCGCGCGCAAGCGCCAGGCGATGAATGCAGGGCTGCGGGCCTTCTTCGCTGCACAAGGCTATTTGGAGGTGGAGACGCCCTGCCTGGTAGCCCACCCCAGCATGGAGTTGCACGTGGAAGCCTTCGAGGTTGCCTTGTGCAGCGTGGATGTGAGCAAGCCGCGCCAAAAACGCTACCTGCATGGGAGCCCCGAGTACGCCATGAAGCGCCTTTTGGCCGACGGCTCCCCTCCCCTGTTTCAAATTTCCAAGGTGTTTAGGAATGAAGCACCCTCCCAGCTGCACAACCCTGAGTTTAGCATGTTGGAGTTTTACCGCCCGCACACAGCTTATGAGGCCATTATGGAGGACACCGAGGGTGCCTTGGCGGCGGCGGAGAGAGCGGTTTTGAGAGGCGGTGGTTTTTTCTCCCGGCAGCCGTTTGAGAGAATAACCGTTAGAGAGGCGTTTTTGAGAGAGGCCGGCATTGACTTATGGGAGCATATGGACACCGAGGGGCGCTGCGAGGGCCGGAGTTTAAGAGAAGCGGCCTTAAAGGAGGGCATTTTTGTCGGCAACTCCGAGGCGTTTGAAGATGTTTTTTTCCATATATTTTTGGAGCGGGTGGAAGGAAAGCTGGGGGCAGAGCGGCCGACATTTTTGTTAGAGTACCCCGCCTGTATGGCTTCCCTGGCGAGGCTAAAGGCGGGGGAGCGGCGCGTCGCCGAGCGCGTGGAGCTTTATGCGCGAGGGGTGGAGCTGGCAAATGGTTTTTCGGAGCTGAGGGACGCGGCAGAGCAGCGCCGCCGTTTAGAGGAGGAGAGGCAAATGCGCAAGCACCTCGGGAGGGCCGCCTATTCCATTGACGAGCGTTTTTTGAATGCCCTGCCAAGGATGCCAGCTTCCTCAGGTATTGCGGTTGGGCTTGACCGCGTTCTGCTCTTGCTGTTGGGTGCACATTCCATTGCTGAGGTTTTGTTATTCCCTGCTGAGGAGTTTTGATGGAGTTGATGGTTACCTTGTTAAGAGGCATTCCTGCGGCAGTGCTGACAGGTTTTTTTTCGACGCTCATTATTTTAGTTTCGTTAACCCGGGGTGTGAAGGCGGCGGACCCTTTGGTATTTAGCTGGTGCAATTGGGTGCTCCGGTGTGCAGGCCTTCGCACAAGGGCAGCGGGGCTGGAGAATGTCCCTTCGTCGGGTTTTGTGTTGGCGGCCAACCACCAGTCTTACTTGGACGCTATGGTTTTGTTTCGCTACATTCGCCAGCACATGCGTTATTTGGCGAAGTGGGAGTTGCGCAAAATTCCCATTTTTGGCCAGGCCCTCGTTTGGGGCGGCAACATTTGTGTGCGCAGAGACGGAAAGACAGACCAGGGCGCCATTGAAGAAGCCGCCAGGCGCATTCACCAAGGCACCAACGTGGTGTTTTTCGCAGAAGGCTCCCGCTCCGTGGACGGGAAACTCACCCCCTTCAAAAAGGGGGCAGCCCGCGTTGCCATTTCCGCCCAAGTCCCCATTCTCCCGGTAGCCTTGGCAGGGGTGAGAGACGCCTGGCCTCGCGACAAGTTGCGCATTCGAAAAGCCAAAGCCACCTTGGTGGTGGGCAAACCCATTCCCACGGAAGGGTTAACCATGGAGGATGCGCAGTCGCTGACAACACACGTACAAGCCGCGGTAGCACAGCTGTTGGCCGAGGGCGAGGCCCTGCTGGACAAGTGGAAGTCCTAGGCCGGCGCAAAGCACCCTCAGCGCAGCCAAGTAGACCCTGAAGGAGGATTTTTGTTCTCAGGTGGACGAAGTGGGTAGGGGACGCGATGGGAGTGCACTCAAGTGCATGACCTGAGCGGCGCCTGCCCACTTCGTTCAGCTGAGGACAAAAAGACCCTTCAGGGACGGGCAAGGCCGCAGGCTATTTTGCCTTCGGGCGTATCCAGGAGCTTGCAGTCGCAATTTTCCAACAGCATTTTGCATTGGGCATTCTCAAGCTCGGTAGGGGGGTAGAGGCTCTCTTTGTCGCCTGCGCGCTGGCGGCAATAATCCCGGGCGGGCTTATGGTCCTCACACTCGCAGAGTTTTTCAGACAGCTTTCGGCAAGCGCCTTTGCAGCCAGGCAAAGACAAGCCAAGCACCAACACAAAAAGAGTCAGCCACACACAACGCATGAAAGCAGGTTGCCAGAGTTGGCCCAGCTTGCAAGCGCTTTCTATTTTTATGGCCCAATGCTATTGCTCTCCCGGTGAGCCAAACCCCAGCGCTTGCGAAAACCTCTAAAACGCCCCCGGGGCCCGCAGGCAAACCCACACCCGCCAAGCGACTGAAACGTTTTTTGCGCTATGGCCTCCTCCGGTTAATGCAGAAGCTTTTGGCTGCCTTGCCCATAGGCCTGGCTTCCGGCTTGGGAGCGCGCCTGGGCCGGCTGGCCTGCGTGCTGTTGCCTGGAGAATTTAAAAAGGCTTTGGCCTCGCTTGCGGTGGCTTTCCCTGAAAATACGCCAGCGCACAACAAGTGCTTGGCGAGGGCTTGCTTTGCGCATTTGGGCCGCACTGCTTGTGAGCTTGCCTGCATTGCCCAAGTGGACGCCAACCTGGAGGCCTGGGTGGAGTGGCCACGGGAAGCGCGCCAGGTATTGGAAGAGGCGCGAAGCCTGGGCAGAGGTGTCATTTTTGTAAGCGGCCATGTCGGCAACTGGGAGTTATTGGCCAGGCGCGTCGCCATGGAGGGCATTCCTTCGGCCAGCATTGCGAAGGCCAGTACAGACGTGCGCACGACGCGATGGGTAGAGCAATTTCGCGCACAAGGGAAGCTTGTCACCATTTGGCGAGAAAGCCCTTCTGCCGCACGTCAAATGCTTCAAACACTGCGCAGCAATGGTGTGCTGGGCTTGCTGATTGACCAGGACACACGCGTCCAATCCGTCTTTGTGCCTTTTTTTGGAAAGCCGGCCAAAACACCGAGGGCCGCAGCGGACTTGGCTTTGCGCACCCAGGCCCCCCTGGTGGTGGGCTTTTGCCAGCGCCAAGCTTCAGGGCGCTATCGCCTCTGCATGCGCCGCGTGGCCACGCCCGCAGAGCGCAGCGAAAGCGCCGTGCTGGAGGTGACGGCGGCGCTGACTCGAGAAATTGAAGAAGCCATTCGCCACATGCCTGAGCAGTGGACATGGACACACCAACGCTGGAAAACACCCTTCAGGGCGGAGGCAGAGGAGGGGACGCAGGCGGAGCAAGGCCCGTATCGCTGATGGAGCGCAAAATATTCATCAACAAGGTAGGGCCAAAAGGTTTGACGACATAGTCCTCGGCGCCCAGTTTAAAGCACGTTAAACGCGTATGCTGATCTTCAATGCCCGAAAGCATAATAACTTTAATGTCACGGGTTTCCGGGTCCCTCTTTAACATGCTCAAAATATCCCTGCCATCCACGGGCTGCCGTATATCCAACAAAATGACAGCTGGGCGGTGTTGTCTGGCCAACTGCATGACTTTGGTGGAGGTGGTATCAGCAATCACCGTCATGCCCAGTTTTTTTGCTTCACGCATGACAGCCGCCACCAAAAGCGGATCGTCGTCAGAAATGAGAATGTGTGGCGATGGTGACATGCACAAGCTTAACGCCAGTACAAGCTTAACGCCAGGCCACTTCGCAGGCTTGCCATTTTGGAAGTTTCCCTGGCGAGGCAGGCTTTGACAAAAAAGCCAGGTGGCGGCGTTGACTTCTGAAGGGAGCAAGCATAACAAGGGGCATACTCGGGGAGTGGCTCAGCCTGGTAGAGCACTTGGTTCGGGACCAAGGGGTCGCAGGTTCAAATCCTGTCTCCCCGACAATGCTCAATCCTTCCATCAGGTTGGATTGGGCATTTTTTTTGGGTGGCCTTTGCCCCTTGGGTTAGCGCCCTTTAAATTGTGGGGGCCTCTTCTCCAGGAAAGCCGCCTTTCCCTCGCGGGCGTCCTCACTGTTATAGGCTTGAAGGCGCGCCTCTCTCAGCTGCGCCAAAGTTTTGGCGTCCACCCAAGCCCCTGCCGCGTAGGTGCGCATGGCCGCCCGCATGCCTTGAAGGGCCAAAGGGGCCCCCGCTGCCAGACGTTGGCATAGCCCCAAGGCATAGGCCTGGGCCTCCTCGGGGGAGGGCTTTAGCTCCGTCAGCAGCCCCCACTCGAGGGCGTGCGGGGCCAACACTTTTTCCCCTGTCAAAAACATGTGCCTGGCCTTCCCCAGGCCAATGAGGTTGGCCATGCGGCGAATGCCGCTTAAGGGGTAGCCCAAACCCAGGCGTGCCGGCGGCATGCAAAAAGTCCCCGTCAAGTCCGAAACCCTAAAGTCACAGGCTGCCGCCAACTCCAGCCCCGCCCCGAAGGCAAAGCCGTGCACCAGGGCCACACTGGGCGCAGGGTGTGCTTCCAAGGCGCACAAGGCCTCGTTGACGCACTCGTCTGGAAGCTGCTGCTCGGCCTCATAATGTTGGAGCGTCTCAATGTTATAGCCTGCGCAAAAGGCTTGGCGCCCCTCTCCGCAAATAAGCCATGCGCGCACGTTGGGAGCGTTTGAAAACAGCGCCTTCAACGCCTCCAGCATGGAAGCTGTCAACGCATTGCGCCGCCTTGGGTTGGACAACGTCAACCGGCATACCCCTGCGCCTAAGTCCTCAGGCAACAGCTGGCCTTCTGCACTCATGTTTTTAAAACAACCAGCACGTCGCCTTCATTCACCGCCTGGGACTCTGCGCAGTGGATGCTTTCCACAACGCCTTCCACGGGGGACTCCAGGGGCATTTCCATTTTCATGGACTCCAAAATGACGAGGACGTCTCCTTCGGCAACTTGCTGGCCTGGGGAGCACTCAATTTTCCATACGGTGCCTGTAATGTGTGCAACCACTTCTGTCATAAACCCATCTCCTTCAGGGGCCTTGCCGGGGGGGCCACCCTCTTTGAAAAATGATCCAAAAAACGCGTCGTCAAGCGCCCGGCTTGAAAGTCCGCGTCTTCCAAAATATGTCGGTGCAAAGGCAGGTTGGTTTTAATGCCTTCCACGCGGCACTCACTGAGGGCGCGCCGGGCTTTCTCTAGGGCTTGCATACGCGAGGAGGCGTGGACAACAATTTTGGCAAGCAGCGAGTCATAGTAGGGGGTGACGAGGCTGCCAGCGGCATAGCCAGAGTCCACACGTACATAGGGGGGAAATTCCAGGCGTTGAATTTTTCCCGGCGAGGGCAAAAACTTCACGGGGTCTTCCGCGCAAAGGCGAAACTCTATGGCATGGCCACGGTTGACAATGTCGCCTTGCTTCAACGGCAAGGGCATGCCCGCGGCCATTTGGAATTGCGCCACCACCAAGTCTATGCCGGTGGTTGCTTCCGTCACCGGGTGCTCCACCTGCAGGCGCGCGTTAAACTCAATGAAGAAAAACTCGTCTCCGGAAACCAGAAACTCCACGGTGCCCGCGTTGGAATAGTTAAACACTGCTGCCACCTGCAAGGCCGCCTGCAGCATGGCCTCCCGGAGTTTCATGCGCGCGCCGCCCTCAAACAAGGCGGAGCCTGCCTCCTCAATCAGCTTTTGGTGGCGCCGTTGAATGGAGCACTCTCGCTCTCCCAAGTGTACGCAGTTTCCGTGCATGTCACCCAGCAGCTGCACCTCAATGTGCCTGGGGGCTTCAAAAAAACGCTCCAAATAAACACCGGGGTTGCCAAACGCGGCTTGGCTGCGCTGCTGGCAGGAAACAAAAGCGCGGCGCAACTCGGCCTCGCTCCCGGCCACCGCCATGCCTATGCCGCCGCCGCCGCCGGCTGCTTTGCACAGCACCGGGTAGCCCAACTCGGCTGCTACTTGGCAGGCCTCTTCCACGTTGGCTACCTGGCCGTTGGAGCCGGGCACCACGGGCACCCCCGCCTCCTTCACCCAAAGCCGCGCGGCGCTTTTGTCGTGAATGCGCTGCATGGTTTCCACGCTGGGGCCAACAAAGCAAAAGCCCGCCTGGGCCACCGCGTGCGCAAAGCTGGCGTCCTCGGCCAAAAAGCCATAGCCGGGGTGAATGGCCTGGGCTTTTGTCGCCTTCGCCGCTTCCAAAATGGCTGTACGGTTTAAGTAGCTGTCCTTGGCCAGGGCGCCCCCGAGTGCCCATGTCTCATCCGCCTCTTCTACAAAGGGCATGCCCTTGTCCGCTTCGGAATAGACGGCGACGGTTTTCATCCCCAGGCAGTGGGCTGCGCGAATAATGCGGCAGGCAATTTCTCCGCGGTTGGCAACGAGGACTTTTTCAAACATGGGGCGCCAAGCTAGTGCTCATTCCAACGGATGACAAGCCAGAGTTCAATGAAGCTTGAATTCTTTTAGAAAGCCCGGCAGGGCTTTTCCGTCAACCCCTCTCCGCTGGAGGAGGGCTCTCTTCGCCTTCTTTCATGCATTGCACCATGCGTTCCTTCTCAAGCTCCGTTGTCAGGTAGGCATAATAATTCACAATGACGTCCCCACTTTGAAAGACACAAAATTGGAGCCACTCGTCTTTTCCTGTGTCCGCATAGAGCGTCAGCTTATATTGACGGTTTCGCTCCAACGGTTTTGCAGCTGTCAAAACCTCCCAGCCTTCGCCCAAGTCTTGCCCCCATTTCAAAGGGTTGGGACACGGCAAAGGCTTGGGAGCACGCGCTTCCCACTCCTGCCGAAATGACCCGGCTCCGAACGTCGCAGAATAGGCTTCTATTGTGCGGCACAAAACAGGCTTGGGGTTGTTTGGGTAAGAGACGGAAAAAGCAAGCTCATCCACATGCGTGACACCGGGCGCAAGCTTCAAGTCAAAACCTGGGAGGGAACAGCTGATGAAAAAAACCACAGCCAACAAAAAGCATCGCATTGTTTAGGGCGCTCCTTGGCCGGCCTTTATCATCTCCCAGGCGCGGAGTACATAGGCGGCACCATCCACCCGGGTGCCGTTGGAGCCTTCAATAAAAAACGCGCCGGGTGGACTGCTGGGCGGCAAAAACCCCCTCCTGAAAGCATCCTCAATCAATGAAGCCTGCTGCTCCGGGTTAAGCTTTTCAAAGGGTTTTCCTGAAACAAGATCGTCCTTATAATAATAGCCACGGCTGCCACCACTCGGGTCTTTCGGGCCCCACCATTGGGCGGCCACGGCTTTGCCCATATAGCCAATGCCGCCGTTTTGGTATTGCCATACGTGCGCCATCTCATGGACCAGGACGTTGTTATTCCAGTTGGCCTTGGGGGGCACATAAATGGTGTTGCCCACGACGAAAGGGCGGTCGGGGTTGGCCGCGCTAATGAGGCCGGATTTGCCTTCTTTAATAACGACTTTGGAATAGTCGATGCTGTCGCCATAAATGCTGCGAAGCATTTCAATTTGCTCTGCACTCAGCGGCTTGCCTTTGGGCTCAACGCCCAACAATTCCTGGATGGCGCTCAAGGCTTTCATAGCGCCGTACATGATGGGGCTGCTGATGGTTTCAAAAACCTTTTTTCCCGCATTCACAACGGCTTTTCCAACCGCCTTGGCTGCCACCGCAACGGCTTTTCCAACCGCTTTGGCTGCCTTGCTGACAGCCTTTCCAACCGCTTTGGCCGCCTTGCTGAAGGCTTTTCCAACGGACTTGGCTGCCTTTTTGATGCCGCCCCACAGTTTCGCAAAGAAACCTTTCTTTTTAGGCTTGGCCGGTGCCGGCGCCGGCGCAGGCGGGTTTTTGACAGCTTTGGCTATCTCCTTTTGAAAACGATCTCCCATTTTCGTGGATTGCAGCTGTGCAGGCCGCAGCTTTGCCTGTGAAGGCAATGCCCCTTGGTTTTGAACAACGCCTGACTTCTTTAATTTGGACAAGAAGGAAAGTTTCATAGCAACCATACTGTGTGCAAAATGTATTCCAATAGGCCGCCCCATTTCCTTTGGGGTTTTGCTCGCCCTCCCCGTCTGCTTTTGGGACACCCATCCACATTATAGACTGGCCTAGGTGAAATTCCAACCTAGGCCCAGGCTGAGCAGGTTGGAAATGCGCTGCTTCACCCAGGGGCTGGGGGTTTGAGAAGACTCGAAGCCAGCCAGCATTTGCCAGGCCACTTCCACGCGCATGGGGCCATAGCGCCACAGGGCCCCTGCACTGAGGCTGCCGCTCCACGCGTCCATGGGCTGTGCCCAGGAGGGCTGCGCGGGGGCCTTGAGGGAAAACACCGCTCCGCCTGCCCGCAGTTGAATGACGGGCGTCAACCACAGGCCCATGCTGGCGCGAAGGCCGAAGCTGTCCTCATGGGCTTGCACGGTGCCCAAGGCCTCGGCCTGGGTGCGTTGCCACCCATATACCAAGTTGGCCTCAAACTCCCAGTGGGTGGACTCCCCCACCCAAAGGGCCACGGCCAGGGAGTGTGGTGTTTTGAGTTGGGGGAATGCCTCCCCTGTCCGCTTGGAGGAAAGGGAGAGGCCCTCCTCCCATACCCAAGCGAGGGTGCAGCGCTTGGGGGCCACTTCCACGGAAAACCCCGCCCGCGTTGCGCCTGCCCAGCGGCCGCCCCTCCAGCTTTCGCCGGCCTCCTCGTGCAGTTTCCACGCCGCACTCTCCGTTGTGGCCAGCTGCAGCGCCGCCCCCAGGCGAAACCCGGGCAGCACCTCCCAGGCGAGGTTGGCCATTGTCCGGTGCAAGGGTACATGCCGGAGCAAAGCCCCTTCCGGGGCCCACGCCCTTGCCCACAACTCGCCCCGGCCCCAGGCAACACCTGCCGCAAAACCCTCGGGCAAGCGCCAGGCGGCTGCCAGCTGGGGCCTGGCCAAAAAACGCAGCTTGGAGTCCACCGTATGCAGTTTTGCCGAGGAAATGGAGAAGTCCCCCGAGGCAAACACGGCAAGCCCCCTCAGCGAGGCCACCTGGGCGGGGTTGGAGGCCAAGGCCTGCGCCCCTTGGTTGGAAACCAGCGCCGCCCCGGAGAGGGCGCGTTGCCCTGGGCCAAAGCCTACGGGGGACAAAAACCACAACTCCTGCCCCCAGGCGGCTGTGGAAACCAGTGCCAAGGCCATAAGGCCAAAGCTTGCAGGCAAAATGGGGAATGAAAACATAAAATGAAATTGGCACAAAACGCCCCCCTTGCGCTAGAAACACGGCATGCGTCTCCTGGTTGCTTATTCCAAGCTTTATAAGGAGTCCCTGCTTGCAGCGCTTGCGGGCACCCTCAAAAACCCATGGACTTTCCTTTTGCCCATGGTTTTGCTGCTGGCGGTTGTGTTTTTGGGGGTATTTTTGGCCCCACTGGGCATTGTGGGCAGCATTCTTTTTATGTTGGCCATGGACGCGCTGCTGAGCGCCTACCTCTACTTCATGTGCCAAATTGTGGAGGGCAACAAAACCTCTCTCAAGGAGTGGAAGGCCAGCCTGGGGCGCTATTTTTGGGCTGTCCTCAACTATTTTTTCATTCTCTGGCTGGGGTTTTTGTTGCTTGGGCTTTTGTTTGGCAAGCTACCTCAGTGGGGCGCCATTTCACTGGGGGCGCAAATTCTCTGCTTGGTGGCCTTCAACGCGGTACCTGAAACCCTCTATATAAGGGGCACCCACGGCAGCCTGGAGACGGTGCGGCAAAGCTTCCAATTTATGCAGGAGAATTGGGTGGTATGGCTTTTGCCCAATGTGCTTTTCGGGCTGGGGGCCTGGCAACTTATCAAGTGGAGTCCCTTCCACTTTTATGGGACAGCCATTCTCCTGGGGGTTTGCCTGCACCTGTGGATGGCTTTTCGCGGCCTCCTGTTTGTGCGGCTGGACAAAAGCACGCACCGCCAACGCATGCACCGCCTGGGGGGCTAAAAAATGAATGGCTGTGTGCGTTTGAAGTCCGGCCAAGCCAAAACAGGGTATGTCCTGGGCGTGGTGCTTATTTCCATAGCGGCAATTGGGGTTGTGACGCAATTTGGGAATATTTTCAGCAACCAAGCGGCGACGGCTGCAGGAGCCTTGGCCGGAGAAGAGCGCCAAACAGACGACAAATTCTTGAGTGTTGCGGCAGCCATGCAAGAGGGCCAGGGGTTGGCCCATGCTTTGGGCTCCTTTGGCAACAGCAGCAGCCAAAGTGGCAAGCAAAGTGGCAGCCAAAGCGACAAGCAAAGCAGCAACGCAGCCACGGGGAAAGAGGACAAAAAACTTATAGGCTCCAAGGAGGCTGCGCCATCAGCTGCGGACGGCAAGGGCAAAGGCGGAGGCAAAAGCGAAGGCAAAGGCAAAGGTAAAGAGGGGAGCCGTTCGAGCAGCTCCCGCACAGCGAGCGGCCACGCATGGAGCGAAAATCCCGTGGCAAGGGCTGCACAAGCCCGCGAAAACCAAGGAGGATGGGGGAAACTCGGCTACAGAGGCCTCATCCATTTGGGCTCCAGCTACACCAGTGGAATTGGCTGGGCTAACAGCTATAAATGCAACCTTTTTGTCAATTGGGTAACCCAAGAAGGCGGCGCGACACCTCCTTTGGTGAATGGCAGACAGGCTACGGCAGGAGAGCTTAAAAATCCAAACCAACACATTGAGGGCTGGGAAGTTGTGACAGATGGAAGTCTCCAGGATGGTGACATTATTGCCGGAGGAGGTGAAGGCGAGGGATATACAGGGCACACAGGGATTGTTGTTTTTCAAAATGGAATCCCCCAGAGCATTTCGGCAAGCAGCAGGACTCGCAGAGTAGAATGGAATGACTGGGGTTTTTCGAGTTATATGGAAACACGTGAAAAAGAATTGGCCCCCGGTTTTGAGGGGACACCACAACGTCCTTTTGTAAATGAAGGCATGGTGATACGTCGCTATAAACCCCCAGGAAAAAAATGAAATATTTATTGATCGTCGCCATGGGTATGTTCGTTGTTGCAAGCATTGCCATCGGCTATCATTGGTTAGACAGAGGCGAAGTTCACGTTTTGACCGATCCTTCTGCTTTTGTTTCCGCAAAGTCCTTGGAAAAAATAGTCGAAGAGACAGACGGAGAAATTTATCTACTTGTTGGCATAACGCCTGCTCCTTTTCCCGAAGAAGCTGACGTCATATACCGTGCTGCCAAAAACAGAAGAAAGACCGTCATCGTCACCTTGAAGAACACCTCTCCTGCCGTCACATTTAAAATGATAGGTGGCCTTACGAAAGAGGGAGACATGCGGATACAATGCGCGTCGCGCGAAGAAGCCAAAGCGCTCTCTTCCCACCTCAAAGTGCGGTGGCGCGAATAAGCCTTCTCTGTGGGGGCACTTTGACATAAGCGAAGCGCCACATAAAAACGCAGCAAGGGCGCTTCGCGAACCGCCCTTGCTGCGTCGATTGAGCAGCTCACTTCAACCCAAAACCAGCCTAGGCGCTTCGAGGTTTGCGCAAAAAGCCAAGGGCAAGCATTCCCAGAAGGACAAGGCTTCCCCAGGAAGGTTTTTGCGGCCCTTGGGAGCAGCCACCACTGGAGGAGGTGTCAGGGTTGTTGCCTCCTGTACGGTTGCGCTCGACAATAAAGCTGGGCACCACATTCAGGTTTTTGTCAACGGTCAGCCGCAGCGGGTTTTCAGGTGCCCTGCGCTCGTTGTTGACAAACCAAGCCTCCAACTCCCAACCTGAGGCGGGGTGTGCTGTCAGCGTCACTTCAGTCCCCAGGGGGTAGGCTTTGGCTTCAGGCGAAATGTCCACACGGCCCTGCGTGGGGTTGGCTGGGGGAAGCGTCACCTCAAACTGAGGCAGTGCGGTTGTCCGAAAGTGAAACCACTCACTGTCAACACGATCGACGACAATCAGCCTTCCGTCATCGGAAAACGGTGTGAAGCGCGCTTGCAGGCGATAGTGGGTTTCAGGTTGGAGCCGGGGGAAGACAAACACCTCTCCCACAAAGAGAATGTCTTGAATCCGGTATTTATCCCCCACTATCTGCCTCAAGTCTCCCGGAAACTCATAGTCATTATAGGGCTTGCCATGTCCGTCAGAAGGATGGTTGCCATGCTCGTCAACCACGCTGATGGAAAGCTTGCCATTCTTGCGCCAATTATAAAGCGTGAAGCGGATTTTGGCCTCCTCATGCCCTATCTCATGCACTTGGAAGAGATCCCACTCAACGCCTCTAACAGACAGGAAGGTATGAATTGTATGCGCCCCTTGAATGGGCTGCCCTTCAGCACCTTTCCACTCTCCCGTAAAAACAGCTTTGAGCGGAGCATCTACCAGAGGCTTGCGCGCAATGACAGGCACACGCACCATCGCTGCAAAGTTTTTCGGCATGCGGCCCGCCCAGGGGGCTCGGTCGAAATGCACGGGGATAACATCTTTCTTTTCTTTGTTTTGGAAGGCAGTGCCCAAAGGATGAACAGAGCAAACGGGGCGCCCATTTTCATTCTCGTATACCCACGTGTTCTCGTTATCGTCATAGTCCCTTCCCCAACATTCTGTTTCGCTGTTCTTTGCCAACTCCAACCCTGCAGGCAACTCAAGCTCAATTTTGCCAGAAAGCGCCAACTTGTTGGAGCTGTGCACATGGTTCATCATTATGAGGTGTATATGAAATACCTCGTTGAACCTCGGCTCAGGCCCCTCAGCGTCGTTGGGACGTGCCCATTCCAGTTGAAGGGAACCTGCACGGGCGTTGCCATACGTATCTGGAAAATAAATCGGCTGAGGCCCCTGAGACACATTCCACGGCAGCCCCCAAGCAACAAAGCTCCACAAAAGCCCGCAACTGAGCAACAAAACACCCAAGTTGCTTCGCCTTCTCAATCCATGAAACCCCTTTAAACAGCTCCCGCTTTTATGCGACATTCCCCTGCCCTTTCCTCTAGACGTCTCTTGAGTGTGAGACGATGAAACGTTGATAAAGTTACTGAGTTTTTAAAACCAAAAACCATTCAACCCCTTGTTCCCACTCCACAGCCTCCCGGGGGAGGCTGCAGGGGAAAACAAGGCCCAAATGCTGGGTTCACATTTGGGCGGTTGTGGTTGAAACTCAAGCGAGGCCATATTTTTTGAGTATGGCTTTCATGTCGTTGACGCTGATTTTGCCGTCAGCATCGCCGCCTTTATAGGCGGTGTCGAGCTCGTGGAGGACAGATGAGTTGTTCAGGATGAAGTTGATGGCATTGCGCAACTCGGGGGAAATGTTCTTCTCCAACGCTTTTTGCAAGTCTTTGACACTCACAATGCTGTCTCCGCCCTTGAGCCAACCGAAATTGTTCCAGAGCACATTGATGGCGTTGTTTCGCTGCAATTCAAAAGACACCCGCTCCTCTGCCGCTCCCACTTGAGTCTGCGCATTCGTCAGCCTATTCATCGCCGCATCCACTGCAGCCTGCGCCGCCGCCACTGCATTTTGCGCATTCGCCTGGGCATTTTGTGCATTCGCCTGGGCATGCTGCGCCGCCGCCAGTGTAGCCTGCGCCGCCGCCAGTGCAGCCTGCGCATTCGCCAGCGCCGCCTTCGCAGTTGCCACCGCCTCCTCTGCTTTCTGCCTCTCTGCCGTCGCCTTCTCGAGTGCCACTTTCTCCGGGGTCATCGGCTCTACACCACGCCTGGCCAACTCCGCTTGAATGGTGCTGATTCTTTTTTGGACTTCCGTGTCAGAACCTTGAATGCTCTCAATGGAGGGCGTGCGTCCCGAAGCGGAAGTGCTGCATTGCTCAAAAAGTTGCCGCAAGTCTGTCTCAAGCTGAGCAGTGGGCTTGTTCACATATTCTTTTTGAAGTGCTTTGCGCGCGCGATCGTCCGTCACACGATCATAAAAATTACTGGGACGCGTCTTCTGCTCTTGGTTGATGAGCTCAAGCTTCTGTTGCAAGGCCTTGTGCTCAGCAGAGCCGGGCTTGGCACCCTGTATTTGGCGCTCTACCGCCGCTTTCTCATGACCCAGTTGCGTGCTGGTCATGCCATTGAGCGTGCTCGCATACACTCTGTCGGCCAGCTGCGGGCACGAGGCCGCCTCCAACGCTTTCGCTTCCGCTGCTTTCGCTGCTGTCAGCGCTGCCTCTGCCGTCGCGAGTTCTGCTGTTGCATTCGACACTGCTGCCTGTGCTGTCGATACTGCTGCCTCTGCCCTTGCTACCTCTTCCGCTGCATTCGCTGCCGTTGTCGCTGCACCCGCTGCCGTTGCCCTTGCGGCCTCTAAAGTCGCCTGTGCGCTTGCTAACGCTGCCGCTGCCGCCGCCGCCTCTGCCTGCCATGCTGCTAGATTCGCCTGTGCATTTGCCAGGGGTGATGCCGATGCTTGCGTTGGCGCTGATACTGTTTGTCTCAGCGGCTCATTGGCTGAAGCATAACTGCTGACACCAAAGCTGTTGGAAGCAGAAGCCGCAGGACTTGGCGTCGCCTGACTCTTCACAACCGTTTGAGCTTTGGGAATTTGCAGCATTGTCGATTTAATAGATACCATGATTACTCCCTGAAAATTGTAGAGGTTTATATTCCTTGCTCAGCCCCAGTGCAGTTTGCATGCCACATGCGTTTTCAATAAAATAAGCTGTTTACACATAAAACCTCGTGTCTTATTGTGAGACTTACGTCTCAATTGTGGATGAACTTCCTGAACCTGAACAAAGACTGTCTTGGAGGTGACGAAACAAAGTCTGGTTTGTTTCGCGGCAACGCAGCGCATGCAGCCCAGTTGGCAAAAAAGCCATTTCCGCTTCCAAGGAAGTGCTAAAGGAAGGCGAAGGGGGCAGCATGCATTTTCCAGAAGAGGGCCTCAAGGAGAAAGAGGGCCAAGGCGAAAGAGAAGGCCCAAAGGAGAAGAAAGCCCAGGAGGAGAAGAGGTACGACATTTTCATCAACTACAACTCTCGGGACGCGCTGGCCGTGGAGGTGCTGGTGGGGCGACTGGAGAGCCAAGGCCTCCAATGCTTCCGCGACGTATGGGAAACCGTCCCCGGCAGAGGCGTCGTCCCCCAGTTGTTGGAAGGGCTCGTAAGAAGCCGCGTCGTCGTCGTATTTATAGGGCGGCAAGCCATAGGCCCCTGGCAGGCCCGGGAGGTACTCAGCGCCCTGCAGGAGAGGCTGGAGGGCAAATGCCTTCTCCCCGTTTTTTTCCCGGGCTTTCCCCCGGAAGAGAGGGAGAAGCTTTCGGAGTTTTTGAAGTCCCCCACCCAGGTTTTGTTCCGCCAGCATTTGGACGAGAAGCTTCCGTTTGAGCAATTGCTCAAAGCCATTGAGGGGGAGCTCAAAAAGCAGACACCCGGAAGGGTGTTTGTGGAAAGCCAGAGGGAGTTGCCGCGAAGGGAGTTAAAAAACCCGTACAAGGGGCTGAACAAGTTTTTGGAGAAGGACAGCGACTGTTTTTTCGGCCGACAAAAAGCGACGAGAGAAATTATAGAGGACATAGAGAGAGCGGCCACAAGCCCGGAGAGGGTGAGGCTGTTTATTTTGACGGGGGTTTCTGGGAGTGGAAAGTCCTCATTGGCGCGAGCTGGAGTCATGGCGGGTTTGAGGAAGAAGTGGGGCGAGGAGTGGCAGTATGCCACCGTGGGCAACCCTGGCAGAGAGCCTTTGTATGAGTTGGCATTGCAAATGCCGAGCGCAGAAAAATTTGAAGAGGCGTTGCTTGGCGACAAGCGAGCATTGGACAAGCACATTTGCAAGCGGATGCCGGACACGGAAGACGGAAAATTCGTCCTGCTGATAGATCAGTTTGAAGAAATTTTCACGCTGTGCCGCGAGGACAAGCAGCGCCGCGCGCTGCTCAACAACCTGCTGTTTGCATCCAGCAAGGACAATGGCAAATGCATTGTGGTGTTGACGTTGCGCAACGAGTTTTTGCAGCATTTTGTCGACATGGTGGAAGAGGAGGCGTGCAACGGGAAGGCCTATGTTTGCCGAAGGAGCAGCGTACCCTCGGTGGGGATGAGCCGGAGTGAATTGCGAGAGGCGATTTTGGGGCCGGCGCACCTGATGGGCGTAGGCTACAATGCAGCGTTGCTGGACGGTTTATTGGAAGACGCGAGCGTTTTGCAGGAGGAGGCGGAGGCGAGGGAGGGGATATTGCCGCTGTTGCAGGTAGCGTTGGAGGAGTTGTGGCCCTATAGGAACCCGAACCACATTGAGTATGACGCCTACAAAGAGACAGGAGGAATTCGCGGTGCCTTGGGGAAGCGGGCGGATGACATTTATGGTGGTTTGAATGAAGAGGAGAGAGGAATAGCGCAGTACATTTTTCTCAATTTGTTGAGGATGAACCCAAATGCACCGGAGACGCGGCAGCGCGTAAGAGTGAATGAGTTAACGGTCCAAGGGAAGGAGAAGGCAGCGGTAGAAAGCGTGGTAGAGAGGTTGGTAGACGGTCGTCTCCTGCTGTCCGACAAGGGCGAAGTAGAAATCATCCACGAGGCGTTAATCCACCATTGGAGCATTTTGCGGGAGTGGGTGGAAAGCAGCCAAGAGGGCATAAAGCGCAAGCAACAAATAGAGGACAGGGCAAAGTTTTGGCAAAGTGGCGAAGGCGACTTGCTAACTGGAAAAGCTCTTGCCTCCGCCCTGGAATGGGTTGAGGAGGACAACAACTCTCCGGCTCCTCTTGGCCTCAACACAAAAGCTAGGGAATTTCTGGAGGACAGCAAAAAGCGTCAGGAAGAGGAGAGAAGAAAAGAAAACACCCAGCTGCGCCGTCAGCGCGTTGCTTATGCGGTGTTTTCCGCCTTCATGACAGTGCTGGCAACAATCGCTGCATTCATGTGGCACGAAAGCAACCAGCAGCGTATTCGTGCGGACCAGCAGCGTGCAGTTGCACAAGCGCGTCGCCTGGCTTCCTCTTCGCTGCTTGAACAGAACAAACGTGTCGATCTCAGTCTTCTGCTGGCGGTGGCCTCCATTCAGGAGATGGAAGCCACGCACAACCCAGCTTTGGCAGAAAGCGAAGGCGCCTTGCTGCGTACGCTTCAATTGCACCCTCAGCTGGGCTCTTATCTCCATGGACACACTGGCGATGTCAAATCTCTCGCGTTCAGCCCAGATGGAAGGTTGCTGGCTTCGGCAAGCTGGGAAACAAATTTCATCCTCTGGGATCTGGAAAAACGGCAGGCTTTGGCAATCTTGAGCGGACATAAGCGTTGGGTGAATCATCTCTCCTTCAGCCCGGATGGAAGTTTGCTGGCTTCGGCAAGTGCTGACAAAACCATCATCCTTTGGGAGGTGAAGGAGCAGAAGGCCTTGGCGACTTTGCGAGGGCATGAAGCCGGGGTAGACTCTGTAGCATTCAGCCCGGATGGAAAGTTGCTGGTTTCATTCAGTGCAGACAAAACCATCATCCTGTGGGACGTGAATGAGCAAAAGGCGTTGACGACTTTGCGCGGACATGAGGCTGAGATTCTTCATGTAGCATTCAGCCCGGACGGCAAGCTGCTGGCTTCGGCAAGCAGCGACAAAACAGTCATCCTTTGGGATGTGAATGAGCGGCAGGCTTTGAAAACCTTGCATGGACATGACGGTGCAGTGACTCATTTAGCGTTCAGCCCAAATGGCAAGCTGCTGGCTTCGGCAAGTGATGCAAGCAATAACAAAATTATCCTGTGGAACCTGGAAAAGCAAGAGGCTTTGGCAACCTTGCACGGGCATAATGAATGGGTGACGCATTTAGCCTTCAGCCCGGATGGGAGCCTTTTGGCCTCGTCAAGCTATGACAAAACAGTTGTCCTTTGGGATCTGCCAAAGCAACAGGTTTTAACCACTTTGCGCGGACACAAAGGTTGGGTTCTTCATCTCGCTTTCAACCCAGCTGGGAACCTTTTGGCCTCAGCAAGCAATGACCAAACCATCATCCTTTGGGATCTGCAAAAACATCAGGCTTTGGCGACTTTGCCTGGACATGATGGTTGGTTTCCTCAATTGTTCAGTCCGGATGGAAGCCTTCTGGCCTCGACAGGAGGCGGAAAAATCATTCTGTGGAATGTGAAAGAGCAGCAGACTTTGGCGACTTTGCGCGGGCATGACAGCTTGGTTACCCATCTGTCGTTCAGCCCAGATGGGAACCTGTTGGCTTCGGTCGGCAACAACCAGACCATCATCCTTTGGGAGGTGAAAGAGCAGAAGGTTTTGACAACCTTGCGCGAGCATCATACCTGGATAAGTCATCTATCCTTCAGCCCGGACGGAAACTTGCTGGCTTCGGCGAGCGTTGACGAAACCATCACCCTGTGGGCCCTCAACACGCAGCAGACGGTGGCCACTTTGCGCGGAGATGTGGGCCCCAGCATTCATGTATCGTTCAGCCCGGATGGGCGCTTTTTGGCTTCGGCAAACCATCGCTCGACAATCACCCTTTGGGACTTGAACACGTACCAGGCTGTTGCAACCTTGCGCGGACGCAATTGGGTTTTTAATCCGGATGGGCATCTGTTGGCTGCAGCAAACGATGACAAGACGATCGTCCTTTGGGAGCTGAACACGCATCAACCTTTGGCAACTTTCAGCGGACACAAGGAGCCGGTTGAACGTCTCTCCTTCAGCCCGGACGGAAGTCTGCTGGCCTCGGCAAGCAAAACCATTGTTTTGTGGGACTTGAACTCGCATCAACCTTTGACAACCTTGCGCGGACATGATGACAGCGTAAGTCATTTAGCCTTCAGCCCGGATGGGAGCCTTTTGGTTTCAGCAAGCTATGACAAAACCATCATCCTTTGGAATTTGAAAACACATCAACCTGTGGCAACTTTGCGCGGACATGAGGATTGGGTTTTTAGTCCGGATGGGAGATTTTTGGCTTCGGCAAGCAATGAGCACACCCTTGTGCTGTGGGATCTAAAAACGCAACAAGCTTTTGCAACCTTGCGTGGGCATAGTGATAAAATTCAGCATCTCTCGTTTAGCCCGGACGAGAGCCACCTTCTGGTTTCGGCAAGCGACGACAGAACCATCATCCTTTGGGATGTGAAGCAACAGCAGGCTTTGGCAATTTTTCACGAGCATCTCCATCCGGTCAATCATCTCTCCTTCAGCCCAGATGGGAAGCTGCTGGCCTCGGCAAGCTATGACAGAACGCTCAAACTCTGGGACACCTCCCGCGACTCCTGGCGCGCCCGCGCCCGCACCATTGCCAACCGTAATATGACGCTTGAAGAGTGGCGTACCCATATGGGGGAGCGTCCCTACAGAAAAATTTTTGAGGACTTGCCGGGGCCGGCGGAGGTGCCCTAAGACACACCCACAAAAAACCAAAGCCCGTCAAAGCGTTGAAGACTTTGACGGGCTTTTATATCCCCGACGGGATTCGAACCCGTGTTGCCGGCTTGAAAGGCCAGCGTCCTAGGCCTCTAGACGACGGGGACATGTGGAGAGGGCAACTATGTCAGTACACAAACAGAGTCAAGCACTTTAAAAAAGCAGCCGGGCCATGTGCTGCTTGTGAAAGCCTGCTTGTACACCTCATGGGGGTGCCTCCTTGGTTTCAGGCAATGACGACACAGGGCTTGAGGTTTCGTCACCTCTGACAACTGTGGACAACCACAAACCCAGTGCGGCTATGGCACCCACCCAGAAGGCTATCAGAAATTTTTTGAATATCTCCATTGGGCTTGCGGCGGAAGTGACAGCACCTTTCAGGGTGTTGGGAGGAACATCAACAAGGGCCGTAGATCGTCATCCGTAAAATAAATGCCGCCGCCAAGAAAAAAATCTCTGCCTCCCAAATATCGGTTGCTCGTTAGGTCTCTGCTGGGACGATTGAGCATATCATCAATGCCTGCATGCAAATAGACATGCTCTATGGGTGAAAACCGAAGGCTTGCGCGAAGACGCGGGTATTCAACATTCTGCGCCGAAAAATTGAATGCATCCACCCGCAGCAGCAAAGCATTCTCAATCCACTTGGAGGAATAGGGAAACCTCATGGGAACTCCCAAATCCACCCCTGCGCCGCCTGAAGACTCAATGATTCCAAAACGCAAGGTGAGCAGAGAATAACGCTGGGCAAATGCAGCGCTCACCTTCAGCTTGTCGGTAGTGATGGTTTGCTTTTGTACCGCAGGAGAGCCCACCGTGGGAGGGTCTTGTTGAATATAAGAAACGCTGGTGTTGCCTCGCGGATCATCCACAAGCTCCAGGAGATAATATCTGTCAGATCTCGGGATGAGGCGAACACCAAAGGTATTCTTGGCCTGCCTGTGTCGAAGAAGATATTCGCTGCGTACATCCACTTCGAGACTGAGGGAAGTCAGGCGTTGGGTGAAGTCGGCAACATCCTCAATGGTTTCAGACAGGCGCTGCCCAAGGCGCTCATCCGCCAGCAACTTGCCAACCAGCCCTTCGCCTTCTTTCATTTGGCGCGTCACCTCTTCCATGTTGGCCAAGCTGCCTTCAAGGCTTTGGAGGCTGTTTTTGACGCTTGCAAAACCTTCGTTTTCCCGGCCGGGCGTTGAGCCTAACCATTCGCTAACAGTGGCCATGGCATGGCGCATGTCGCGTGTCACGCTTTCAATGTTTTTGACAATTTGCTTAATGTCGTCTTCTTCACTCATCGCAATTCTGCGCATGCTTTGGCTGACAACATCCACATTCGACAAAATATGCTCCAGCTTCGCAGAGCTTTCCTCCATCATCCTCTCCAGCGAGCGTGAAATTTTCACCACGCTGTCGACAATCTCTGCCAGAGAGTTTGTCCCCTCGGAGCCGCCAAGGCCGCCGCGAAGCGCAGCGGTGACATGTGAAATGTTCTCCGTAATTTTTGTCAGGCTTGAAAAAATGTACTCAATGCCCTCTACATCCAAGACGCGGAGAATTTCATCCCCTTCCTCCAGAAAAGGGGCGCTCAGGTTGCCAGGCAACAACTCCAAAACAAAATCCCCCAAAAGGGACTCGCTGCGCTTGCGAAGCACAGCATCCTTTCGAGCCTGAGCTGTCTTTGAAAGCCTCAAAAAAACAAGTGCACGCCCATTCTCCAAACGCACTTCTGTGACTTCGCCCACAGCAATGCCTGCCGTTTGTACACGGGTTTGAGGCGCAATTCCCGAAGCATCCTGAAAATAAGCATGCACCAAAATGGACTTACCTTTGCCAAAACGCCCCTTCTCGACAAAACTCCACAACCCAACAAGGGTGCCCAGCGCCGCCAGGAAAAACAAACCTACTTTGAAAGGCGTTATCCATTTTTTCACGACTTTCTCCGCATCACTCGTTCTTCCTAAACCAGCTGTCTAAAAAGCGCTGAACCTCGGGCGTTTTTGAGTCTCTAAACACTGAAGGGGGCGCCTTCTCGAGAATTTTTCCCTGCGACAAAAAAGCCACCTCGTCAGCAACCTTGAAGGCGGAAGCTATGTCATGGCTGATGACCACAGAAGTCACGCCAAAACTCGCTTTCGTCTGCAAAATCATCTCGTCCACATAGTCGGTGGTGAGGGGATCTAACCCCGTTGTCGGCTCATCATAAAGGACAATTTTTGGGTTTAAAACAATGGCTCTGGCCAGCCCTACACGCTTGCGCATGCCGCCGGATAAGTCGGCAGGGAATTTCTCGTCAATGCCCTTTAAGTCAAACAAAGCCAACCGCGAGCGCACAATCTCCCTTATCTCCTCCTCGCTTTTTTTTGAGGCACTCTCCCTCAGGGGGAAAGCCACATTTTCAAAAACCGTCATGGAGTCAAACAAAGCTGCCGCCTGGAATACCATGCCAAACTTCTTTCGCACTCTGGCCAATGCCTCATCGCCCATAGGCACCACGTCTTCACCGTCTACCCAAACCTGCCCCTGCTCTGGTTTTAACAGCCCAATCAAATGCTTCACCAAAACCGTCTTCCCGCTTCCTGAGCCGCCCAATACAACCAGCGTGCTGCCCTCTTCAATGCTTAAGTGGATGCCAGAAAGCACAGAGTGCGCGCCAAAAGACTTATGCAAGTCAACAACACGAATAATGGGTGGCGGGGACATTTAGTGGAGTATCACCCCTATAAAATAATCCATGATGAAGATGCTCAAAGCACAAGCAACCATAGCCTCTGTTGTTGCCTTGCCCACGCCTTTCGCACCGCCGCTTGCGTTAAACCCTTTATAGCAGGAAACCAAGGTGACAACCACACCGAAAACAGCGCCCTTCAGCAGCCCTTCTGCAACGTCTGACCAGTCCAGCCAATGCTGCGTACGCAACCAAAAAGTGCCTGCTGAAACCCCGTGGAAAACCACCGTCACCAGGTAGGTCCCTGCGATGCCGGACAGATCAAACAACGCTACCAACAACGGCAATACGCATAGCCCGGCGAGCACTCGCGGCACCAACAAATATTGTACAGGGTTTATCGCCATGGACTCCAGCGCATCCACCTGCTCCGTCACACGCATGGTGCCCAACTCCGTGCACATGGCGCTGCCAGCCCGCATCGTCAACATCAACGCACTGCATACGGGGGCCAACTCTCGCGTAATCACCAAAGCCACTGTGGGGCCTACCAGGCTTGTCGCATTAAATATTTGAAAGGCCCGCATACTCTGGTGTGCAAACACCATCCCCGAAAAAGCACCTGTCAAACACACCAAAAAAACGGAACCCACACCGAGGAATTCACACTGGGCCAAAAAATTCCGAAACCGAAACGGCGGACGTACAGCCCACCAGAGCACTTGAAAACCCAAAAGCACCACACCACCCAAATCCACCACCACACCCTTGAGAAAAGCCTTGCTTTGGCTCACCCATTGCCACAGGCCACTTCGGCGCTCTGAATTTTCCAAGCTCATTCATTCAACCAAAATGCGAGGGACTCGCGCACCTATTTTGCACAACACCTCATAGTGCAAGCTGTCTGCGAGTTCAGCCAAGTCGTGGGCATCCAAACGCTCTGCCCCTTGTTCTCCCAGTAAGACGACTTCGTCCCCAACGGATACGTCTTCAATGCCCGTCACATCTACCAGACAAAAATCCATCGAAACACGGCCTATCACCTTCGCCCTCTGCCCATGCAACAACACTTCCCCCAGGTTGGAATACTCGCGCCCAAAACCATCCGCATAGCCCACCGGCAACGTCGCCACATGCGTTGCCCGCTCCGCCGTCCATGTCGCATCATAGCTGACGGACTCCCCTGGGGCTAACCATTTCAAATGCGTTATCCCCGTCTTCCAGGACAGCACCCGCTTTAAGGGCAAAACCTCCGGCCACCCCTGCGGAAGTAGGCCATAAACAGCACCTCCTGGGCGTACCAAATTGAAGGTGCGGCCGTCCCTGGTTTCTGGAATGGAAAGCACCGCCGCCGTGTTGGCCGTGTGGCGCCACGCAGGCTTTATGCCAAGCTGCTCCAAGCGGCTTAAGGCTTTCTCAAAACGCTCAAGCTGCAGGCGCGTCAACTCGGCACCCGCTTGCTCCGCGCAAGCCAGGTGCGTGCACAAGCCTTCCACTTGCAACTCAGGCCAGGCCTTCAACTCCACAGCAAACGCCTCAAGCTCAGCCAAGGCAACACCGTTGCGTCCCATGCCTGTGTCTATTTTTACATGCACTTTGGCCTCGCACTTTAAGCTTCGCAAAAGCTGTCCGCAGCTTTGCAAATGCTCCTTGCGAAACAAAGTGGGCGTCAGCTTGTGCTCCAAAAGGCGTGGCCAGGCCCCCTCATAGGCGCCTCCCATGACGACTATTCGCCCCTCAATTCCTGCGTGGCGGAGCTCTATGCCTTCTTCTACCAGGGCCACGGCCAAACCCCATACGCCGCCGGCTTCCAATATGCGCGCCACCTCCACCGCCCCGTGGCCGTAGGCGTTGGCCTTCACCACCGCCAATACAGGGGCCGGAAAAATCCAACGCCGCGTTTGATCCAAATTGTGCAACAAGGCGCTTGTGGAAATTTCGGCACGTGTCGGACGTATGGGCAAATCCAAAGCGCGGCGCTTGGCTAAGGCGGGGAAATTCAAAGGAGAGATCATAGCAAATGGGCCTGGCTTTCAGGTGTGGCATGGCTTTTGACTGCACAAAAAACACTCCTTTGTGCACTTGGCATGCTAAAGGCCGAATCTCCACTTTTTCTTTTCATTTCCTATGCCGCCTTTTCATATTCATAAAGTGGGCAAAGACGTTGACGCCTATTGCACAAGTTGCCGTATGGAGTTGGCTCATACCATTCTTGCCATGGTGGGTGCGCGCATTGCCCGCGTACGCTGCAATACCTGCCAAAAAGACCATGCTTTTCGCAAAAACGCGCCGGGCACCCCTGCGGCACGCCCGGAAAAACCTGCCGCTTCCCCATACAAAGCTTCTCCACACAAAACTTCGCCCTCTTCCGTCAGCATCCCCCAACAACTGGCTTCCTTAGACGCTTCTCAAGCCCGCAATTATAGCCCCAAAGAAAGCTTTGCCGAGGGCGACATCCTCAACCACCCCACTTTCGGCCTAGGCTTGGTCCAAACCGTGCGCGGCGAAAAAATGGACGTGGCTTTCAAGGCTTTTTCAAAAACCCTCATCCACCAAAAAACGCCTTCTTCCAAAGCTTCTTAAAAGCCTCCGCCTGGCTGCCGGGAGTGCTGAAGCACCAAAGCCGTCATGGACGACACTGCTATGAAAGCCCTTGCCTCCCGTTTCTCTTTGGCCCTCTTCCTCGTGTTGTGTTGCCTGGCCTGCCCCCAAAAAACGGAAAACAGACAGGCCCTGCCTTCCATTGCCAAAGAGAGAGAGCCCAACAACCAGGCCAGCCAAGCTCAAAAAATTCTCCAGGAGGTTACACTGGAGGCCGAAATTTCCGTAAGCGCCCAGGAGCGTGACGAGGACTGGTTTTGGTTGCCTGCTGTTGCGGGCCGCTGGGCTTCCATAGAGGCGGCCCCCTCTCCAGGGGTTGATCTGGTTTTGGAAGTCATGTCACCGGAAGGCGAAGTTTTGCTGCGTACCAACAGCGCGGGCCTGGGAGGCGTTGAGTCCATCCCCAACCTGGGGCTCAGCCAGCCCCACTTTTTTCGCGTTGTGTCCGCCAAAGACGGCTCAGGGGGCAGCTACCAACTTCGCGTGCGCTTTGTCGACGCTGCTTTGGGGCATGAAGCGGAGCCCAACAACCGTCTTTCGGAAGCCATTCTCGTCCCGCTGGACAGGCTGCAACAAGGTACGCTGAGCGCTGCCGATGACATAGACTGGTTCCACTTTGAGGTGCCCTTGCCACCTGCGCCGGCAGAGTCTGCCTCTGCAGAAACAACGGCCAAGGCGCTTGAGCTTCCCGTGGACATGCTCCCTCGACGCATTGCCATTGAGGTTGAAGCGGAGGCGGAGGCGGCACTTCACATTCAGCTATGCGACGACGAGGGCAAACCGCTGGTGCAAACACCCCCAACGCACAAAGGCCATTGGGTGGTCCGCAACTTCGCCTTGCCTCCCAACCTGGCCTCTGTGGCGCTGGCGCTTGCCTCGCCCACCTCCAGCAAGGCCAACATGGCTTTTGTCCCCATCCCTTACGGGCTTAAACTCTTTCTTGAAAAAAACGACTCCTCTTTTGAAGCCGAGCCCAATGACATGCCCTCGCAGGCAACCCCCTTGTTTCCAAACAGAGAAACCGAAGCGCTTTTGTCGCCGGCCACAGACGTGGACTATTTCCGCGTGGATGTGGCCCAAACTTCTTTGGTGAATGTGGAGCTTTCTGCGCTTCCAGGAGTTGACTTGCAGCTTTTGGCCATTGTCCCAGCCAATGCAGACACGCAAGAAGCTGAGCGCGTCCTGCTTCGCAGCAATGAAGGCAGCACCAATGAAGCGGAGCGCCTGTTAAACGTTCAATGCAACCTCACCTGCTATTTTAAAGTGGAGTCCGTCGCCCAAAAAATTTCCGGCAAGTGGAGCAAAACTCAGGAAAACCCCAAAACCCCCTACCGCATTCGCGCGCAGGTGAAAGCCGACACCCAACATCTCGAGAAAGAGCCCAACAACACCATGGAGCAGGCCACGGAATTAAGCATGGGACAAAGTGTACGTGGGCATATTTACCCCAAAGGGGACGTCGACTTTTTCCGCGTCGACTTAAGCCAAAACCTCGTGCGCAAACCCCTCCTGGCCACTTTGTTTGGGCTCCCCAAAAACAACCTGGGGTTGTGGCTCCACCGCCTGGACAATGAAGGAAAACTCGAGCTTGTCCAAACGGCCCCCGTCCCCAAAAAGGAGGGGCCCACTGTTTTGCGCTACTCCGCCGTCCCCGGTGTTTATTTCCTGGAAGTCAAGGACTTCAAAAACAGCGAATCCAACTTTAAAGACGAATACCAACTGCGCATGGATGACGATCTGCCATAATGCCTTCCTCTTCAACGAATGCCCATGGACTTTGAAAACAAAATTGCAAAGCTAAAACGCGAATTGAATGCGGTGGTGCTGGCTCACTATTACCAAGAAAGTGAAATTCAAGACTGTGCGGACTTTGTGGGTGATAGCCTCGCCCTTGCTCAGCAAGCAGCCAAAACAACCGCAGACGTCATTGTGTTTTGCGGCGTGCACTTCATGGCGGAAACAGCCAAAATATTAAACCCGGACAAGCTGGTGTTGTTGCCGGATTTGAATGCGGGTTGCTCCCTGGCTGACAGGTGTCCGCCTGAGGCTTTTGCAGCCTTCAAAGCACAACATGACGACTGCTATGTCGTCACCTATGTCAACTCTTCGGCTGCGGTGAAAGCACAAAGCGATGTCATTTGCACCAGCTCCAACGCGGTGAAAATTGTCAGCCGCATTCCTCAAAACCGACGCATTCTCTTTGCACCGGACGTGCACCTGGGACGCTATGTTATAAAACAAACCGGGCGCGAAATGCTTTTGTGGCCCGGCAGCTGCATTGTCCATGAAATGTTCAGCGAAAAAAAACTGGTTCAACTCAAACATGACAACCCTCAAGCCCTCGTTGTGGCCCACCCCGAGTGCGAGGAGGCTGTTTTGGCGCATGCTGACTTTATTGGCTCTACGGCGCAGCTTTTGGAGCGCGTCACCAAGGGAAGCGAGGGCCTGTTTATTGTGGTGACGGAGCCGGGCATTTTGCACCAAATGAAAAAGGCCTCCCAAAAAAAACAATTCATTTCTCCGCCGCCCAACAACGGCTGCCTCTGCAATGAATGCCCACATATGCGGCTTAACACCATGGAAAAACTCTATGCGTGTATGAAAAACCGCTCCCCTCTCTTGGAGCTTCCTGAGGCACTTCGGCAACAAGCTTTTGTCCCTCTCCAGCGCATGCTGGAATGGAGTTAGAGGGCTTTGGCCCGTGCTTTGACGGGCCAAAGCATGGACTCCAAGTGCAACCTTTCTGCAGGCGACATACCCTCAAAACGCACGCCCATCACATTTGCTTTGGACCAGACAACGCGGGCTTTAAACTCAAACCTCTGCCCATTGAGAAGAAGAGACACCCTTATAAGCTCCCCCTCCTTGTGGCGATGCGTGCTTCGAATGCACATGCCCCCGGGAGACAAATTTAATGAATAGGTTTTGAAGACGCGGGCAGCCTCCTCCACACTCTTAAAATGTACTTCGAGTTTTGCCAAAACCCTCTTCTCAGCCCGTTGCTCGTTTTGTTGTGCCATTCACAAATATAAAGCCCGCATTTTTAAAAATCCGGCCCTCATGGTTTTTTTCCTCCGGCCGGTTTTCAACACAAAGCTATTTTTTTGGCTTGCGGGGGCTGGCTGCCGGTTTCTTCGGCACCTCCCAGGCAAGGGAGTTTTGCAAAAGCTTCTTGCGACGACGCACCGCCATGTCCAAGGAGGCGATGGCTTTGTCCATGTGCTCCATTAAACGCATGGGCTTTCGGCGTAAATTCCGCTTGGAAAGCAAAGCATGTGTCAGCCAGGGGAATACGGCTGTCACGTCGGTATGCACGTAGACAGAGCCTCTCTCGACGGCTTCCATGGAAACCTTCCCCCACGTGTGCCCCTCCCCTGCAGGACAACTGGACAAAGCACCGTTGTCCACCGGGTCCACACAAAACTGTACGTCAATGTCAAAACCATCCATTGGAATATGGAGAATTTGGTCCAACAAAGGCTCTCCTTGCAACGTATAATTTTTGGGGACGCCTCCTCCCAAAATCCAAATGGCCATACGCTTGGAGCCTTGAGTGCGGCAATGGTGTTGCATGGCCGCCATGGAAAACACATCCTCGAGAATGTCAATTTCAAAGGCGAATGCCTCCCCCAGAAGGCGCTTCAACTTCACCGCGTTGAGGAAAATGGAACCATCTTGCACGGCCCCTACAAAAATGGGCACTGCGTGCTTATAGCAGGTTGACAACAAAGAAGGCTTTTTAACGCGAAGTTGTCGCTCTATGTCAGCTACCGCTTTGCCCAAGAGAAAATGAAACTCTGGCGTTGTCATTTTGCGCTGAAACTCCGGACGCATGAGCAAGGCCGAAAAAAGCTTGTCCGTGTCTATGAGGACTTCTTCCCAAAACCCTAGATCATAAATCCGGATGATGCGCGCTAAGCGAAACTGCAAGTCTCCTGCATTGGGGTTCACTTCGCGAATGGCATGCCCAATGACTCGGTGTACGTCGTGGTAGAGGTTTGCGCCCGTCGTCGTTAACACCGAAATGGCTCCCGACTCAATGAGAGGAATCAAACAAGACTGATGCAAGCCCGCCGGCGTCATCGCTCCTGACAAAGTCAAAAAGACAGAAGCCTTCTCCTGCAAACTGCGCTGCATCAACTCAAAGGCGATGCGCTCTTGTCTTCCGACATAGGCACCAAAGGCCTGCTCCAAAAGTTGCGCCGTCGACTCCTTGCCGGTGATGGGTTGGGGGTCCACCAGCCTCGCTGTCTCATATTGGGCTTTTAAATTCTTTCTCATGCCCTAAGCCGATAGCGTCGGTTTGAAAGGAGAACAAGAAAAAAATCCTCATGGAGGGGCTCCTTCTAGCCAGCCATAAAACCCTTCATGGCAAGTTTGTCCAGCTTCGCAGCCCTATAGACTTCCATCATACGCTCTTGCCCAAGCCTCCAAACTCCCCACATGGTACAAGCACCTCCAAAATGGCAAGCCTCATGGTTGTCCGTGCACAAATTCAACTGTATCGGCCCCTGGACTGCCTCAATCACATCCAAAAAGCTGACCTCCGAAGGCGGCCGGGCAAGCGCAAAGCCCCCTTTGGAGCCACGCGTTGAATAGAGCAGCCCTTTGCGTACAAGCGTCTTTAAAATTTTGGCCAAAAAATCCTCCGGCACATCCATCTGACGCGCCACCTCTCGAAAGGATATGACATTGCCCTCCTCCTGGCCTGCTAAAAACAACATGGCGCGAAGGGCGTATTCAAGTTTTCGAGAAACGGGTTGCATTTGGCCTCAAGGTTGGCAGAGCTAGCTTAGAGAATGAGCCTATCATGATTGACTTGCATACCCATACCCATTTCAGTGACGGGGAATATGCCCCTGCTCTCCTCGTGGAGTTGGCTCAAAAACAAGGAATGCGGATCCTCTCCATAACGGACCATGACACGCTGGATGGCATTGCGCAGGCACAGGAAGCCGCAAAAAACAAGGCGCTGCACATTGTACCGGGCATAGAGCTTTCAACTCAATTTAAAGGGCGCGAAGTCCATTTGCTTGGCCACTTCATTGAGCCAACCCATGCAACACTCCTGGCTGTCTGCCAGCACATGCAAACAGCTCGAAAGCAGCGCATGGAGGGAATGCTCCAAAAATTGGAGGAGCTCCATATTTCGGTGACGATGGAGGAGGTGCTTGCACTGTCCCCCCAAGGGAGGTTTTCTCGCTCCCACCTGGCACAAGCTTTGGTGCGAAAAGGCATTTGCAAAAACATCTATTCTGCTTTTGAGCTTTATTTGAAAGCGGGGAGGCCTGCTTGGTTGCCTTTGACGCAAGCTTCTACCATGGAGGCCATTGAGTGGGTGCACCAGGCGAAGGGAACGGCAACTCTCGCTCACCCCAGTGTGAGTGAGCTTCGGGAGGAGGACATTGAAGAGCTTTCTGGCCACGGCCTAGACGGCATTGAAGCCCACCACCCGGAGCATTCATGGACAGAGCGCACCCGGTGGAAAGCCCTTGCGCACCGCCTTCAACTTGTCTGCGTCGGCGGCAGCGACTTTCACGGCAAGCATGCCAACCGCGCTTTGGGTTGCATGCAAACCTCCGAGGCGGAGTTTCTCGCTTTGAAAAGGCGCTGCCCTCCTTTGCTTTGAAGGGTTTTATTTTTTGTCAGGTGCCGTTTTGTCAGGCGTCGCTTTTCCTATGTGTTCAAAGTCTTCATTGCTGATGGACAAGCGCACCAACCCTCGCAGCATGCGGTTGCGTTTAATGTTGCCCAAAATCTCCTTCAGGTCTTCATAAACCGTCGGATCGTTAATGATGGCGCCCAGGGAGCCTTCGCCGGAACGCACTTTGCCCATAATCGCCTTCAAATCCTCTGTTGAGCTCGCCAAGTCGTTGATGAGTTGCGCCGACTCCCCATAAAACAACCGGTGAATCGCCCCTTCAGAGTTTTCTCTGGCTGCCTTCACCAACAGAGCCAACTCAGAAGCCACCTCCCCCAGGGACTGAAACGCCGCCCCAACCAAACCATCCCCTTGGTTGACTGCTGCGTGGACTTCCGAAATAAGTGCATCCGCACCGCTTAAGGCCTTGTCCAGCTTCGCCGCCGACAAAGACAAACTCTGCAGCAACGCCTGCGTGCTTTCTTCAAACCGCTTGTCAAAAACCAGCGTGTGCAAAATGCCGGGCCCTGACTGAATTCCTGAAAATACAGCGCGGAGATATTCCACCGTCTCCGCTACATTTTTGGCAAATTTCGGATCGGCATAGACACCCACCCCGTCTTTCACGCTTCGTGTAATGTCAATAACATTTTCCACAATTTCTCCCGCCCTGTTGATGAACGCAAGCACATCTCCTGCATCATTCGCCTCCAAAAATGCATTGCGCTTTGCAACAGGTTTGTCCGCGGAGCCCACGTTAATTTCAATGGCCTTGTCACCCAAAACCCCGCGACTTGTAATCCGCACCACGGAGTCTTCACGTATGCGCTCGGAATATATTTTTTGTACCTCAATCTCCACGAGAATTCTGACGTCGTTCAGATCGTCGGAAAACTCAATCCTCTTCACCCGCCCTACGGTTAAGCCTCCCAGGCGAACCGGAGAATCCAACTGCAAACCATCCACACTCATAAAGGCAGTTCGATAAGAAATTTTGTCGCTGAACATGCCTCGCTCCTGCCCCAAAAGAAACACCACAAACCCTGCAAGCAGCAAACCTATGCCTACAAAAATTCCGGCCTTCCATATTAAGTTACGCTCTTGCTCAAATGGATTGCTCATTTCTCCCCTCTCCTCTCATATCGAAAAATGCGCGCACACTTGGATCTGTCGAGGCACGCATCTCGGCAACACTCCCAGAAGCTACAATCTTCCGATGGGCCAACATGGCGATGGAATCGGATATTCGGAAAACACTGTTCATGTCATGCGTCACCACAATGGAGGTGCAACCCAAATGTTGGTTCATGGAGACAATCAACTCATCAATCACCCGCGTGCTGATGGGGTCCAACCCTGTCGTGGGCTCATCCCACAAAATGACTTTGGGGGTGATCATAATGGCACGCGCCAACCCAACACGCTTGCGCATGCCTCCTGATAGATCTGCAGGATGCATGGACTCAACACCCGGCAAGTTGACCAGCTCCAATGTCTGAGCAACACGCATCGCAATCTCCTTCTCAGAGAGCTCGGGCATATGCTCGCGCAAAGGGTAGGCGAGGTTTTCGCCAACGGACAGCGAATCAAACAAAGCAGCACCTTGAAAAACCATCGCTATGTCTTTGCGGATTTCCCGGAGCCCTTTCTCTGACAGCTGAGAAACTTCAATGCCCTCATAAAAAACACGGCCTCTGTCAGGGAACATGAGCCCAATAAGGCACTTCAGCAGCACACTCTTTCCGCAACCCGAGCCACCAATGACAGCCATCGTCTGGCCACGGTAAATGTTGAGCGACAAGCCTTCATAGACTGGCTTGTCGCCAAAGGCCAAATGCAAGTCCTCAAACCGAATGAGTGGCTCCTGATTCATAGCGATAAAAACAACTTGCTTAAGAAAAAGTCTGACAAACAAACCGCCACAGCAATAATGGCCACCGTCTCTGTCGTGGCTTTGCCGACACCTTCCGTTCCACCTTGGACATTGAAACCTTTGTAGCAACCCACCACGCCGATGATTCCTCCGAAAACAAAACTCTTCCCTATGCCAGACATAAAATCCCAAGGCGTCGCCGTCACAACAATGGAGCGATAAAATTCCTTATAGGAAAGACCATATTCCGTGTGCGCAATCCACGCGCCAGCCACCAAGCCCACCACATCGGCAAGCGCCGTTAATACGGGCAAAATGAACAGACATGCCAATATGCGCGGCGTCACAAGCTTCTTGATTGGATCTGCTCCCAAAGCGCGAATGGCGTCCAATTGCTCGGTGGCTTTCATCGAGCCCAACTCGGCTGTAATTCCGGAGCCGACGCGCGCACCCACGGTGAGGGCAGTAATAACGGGGCCCAACTCTCGAAACAACGTCAGCACCACCACTTTCCCAACCGTGTGCAAAACACCAAAGCGCGACATGAAAAACGCAAACTGCAAGGTAATCACCAAGCCTGCAAAAACGGCTGTCAACAGCGCAATCAACAGAGACTTCACCCCAAAAACTTCGACTTGGTAGGCCATATCCCTCAATGCAAAAGGACGCCGAAATGCACAAACAATGGCACGTGTCCCCATGAGTACCATGCCGCCCAACTCACGGATGATGCTGTCTAAAAAAAGCTTCCCCCTGTATGCTTGACGCTGTTTCAGCGCAGTCCCGGGCTTCATTTCAACCTCACCCTAAACTCAGAAACCATGCGGTTAAACTCGCCGCGCCAAACCTCCCCTTTGCCCTGCGGGGCTATATAGGACAAGTCAAAAACACATCCGTCTTTTTTGAGGACAAACAAGTCCAACTCGCGGGCAACACCATCAAGCTTGGCCACATAGCGGGAGCGCAAACCCTCTCGGCCATCCAACATTACCCGCTCGCTTTGGAGCTTCTCCCGCTCTGTAAAACCCATCAGCAAATGCTGGGTTAATACCTCCAGGGCAACGTCTCCGTGCTCCTTGCACGTCGCATTCCACGCCAACAAAAAGCCCCCCTCTTTGCTGATAAAGGCTAGATCGTTTCCAGAAACCCCCACCTGCTTCCAATGGGCTGCGTCCGGCTTCGCCACATGGTAGCTCAGGCTTCCTTTCTCGAAAACGTCTCCCTTCAAACGCCCGTGAGAACAAGCCGACACCAGCAAGCCCAAAAGCACCACCTGAAATGCCCTCCTCTTGAATGTCATGGCTTTCCCTTGCATGCTTTAGCGAAAATACGGCCTCTTAATAACCCTGGCTTCTGCCATAAAACTTCTCTTCCGTTGGCGCCGTCGACGGCTGCATATATATAAAAACCTCACCTCACAAGCGGCAACTGTAAGCCTTGAAGCCTGAGTTTGCCCCTTTCAAGGGCAAGCGGTTTGGGGCTCCAATGCTTGCAGCCGTTGGCAGGCCTGTGTTGTCTCATACGTCTTTCCAAGTTTGTGCGCCAGCTGCGCTGCTTGCTTTTGCAAGTGCGGGTTTTGCTTTCCCAAAGGCTCTTCCGCCAGCAGCCAATAAATGCTGAAGGCCTCCGCTTCTTTTCCAATGTCTGCCAAAAGCGCTGCAAGCGCCTCCAGGCGCTCTGCGGAGCTTTCGTCTATGTGCTCCAAGGCCTTCTGCACATGGGCCTGCAAACATGTCGGCTGCTGAGCGCGCTGACACAGGTTGGCCAACAATATATGCAAAGCGGCTTTGTCGCGTTGAGGCACTTTTTCCAGGCCGCGCTCCAAGGCTTTTTGGGCATGGGCTGTGTCCTTTGCGCGCTCATAGAGAGCGCTGAGGGCTTCCCAATAGTGCAACTCTTCAGGGTTGGTTTTGACAGCCTCTTCCAGCGCCTTCGCGGCCTCAGAGAAGGCCCCGGCTTGTATATGGGTATGCGCTATCAACTCCCACAAAAAAGAAGGCTCCTCTGTTGTGGGCACCAGGGAGTTTAGCCAAGGGCCCGTCTCCTGGGGGCTGCCATGTGCATTCATGGCTTCCACAGCCCGCAAAACAGCCTCCGCCTGGCGCACCGGCACAGCCTGCTGCGCAGCCTCTTTAAAATAGGTGAGGGCCAAGGCAAACTCTCCCAATGCCACAAGGCACTCGGCCATGCTTTGACGTACTTCGCTGTTTTTAGGTTGCAAACTCAACGCTTTTTCAAAAGCCAGCCTGGCTTGTGCGCATTGCTTGTTGTTTTGCAGCAACTCTCCTTTGTGTCGCCACAAATCCGCCCTCTCAGGTTGGCTTTGCAAGGCCACCTCCAAAAGAGGCAAGGCCTCCTCAAACCGCAACTCAGCAATGGCCAAAAGCGCCCACAACGTGGGCAAACGTTTGTCCTGGGGGTGGAGGGTGGCCAAGGCCTCCGTATGCTCCCGCGCCCTCGCCAACTCGCGGCTGTCCATGGCCTCAAAAGCAGACACATAAAGCCCGTCCATGCGGGCTTGCTTCTCCGCATTGCCTGAACAGGTGCAAGCCATCCCCAAAACCAACCACAACCCACTCAAATATTTCACTGTAACCCCTTGCGTCTCAACCTCAAACCTATGCCCACTGCCAATGCCAAGTATATACCCCCAAGCCCTCCTGGTGCACCCCCGGCAGTACACCCGCTGGAAGCATTCTTCGAAGGCGTCGCTTTCTCGTCCGGCTTTATCTCTCCCAGCTGGGTTCCTTCTCCGGGGCCTTCTCTGCCTGGGCTTTGGCATTGGCCCTCTTCACACTGCGTGGAGCCTTCAGGACAGTCTTCCCATGTTTGGCATGGCGGAAAACATACATTGCCTTGAGGGGTGGGGGCACATTGCATGCCTGCCGCAAGGCAAGCTGCGCGCGACTCACAACGGCTGAGGCACACAAGCTCCTCCTTCTCCTCCAGGGCAACGCAGAGGCTTCCTCCGGGACAAGGGGGCTCCCCAGGGCGACACCGGGCTGTACATATTTTCTGAGGCAATGAAGGCAGCTGCCTGCATTCTTGTCCTGTATAGCACTCTTCATTTTTCTCACACGGCTTTCCCAGGCGTGCGCTGGTGTCCTGTTGCGCAATGCAGCGCCCATCCCACGAGCGGCACACAAAGCCTTGGCCGCAGTCCCCATTGCCAGCACATTTTCCAAAACACAGGCCCTCATCCTCGGAGGCATGGGGGTAGCAAACATAGCCCGCCCTGCAGTCATTGCCGCGCACTGCACAGTTTCTCACACACCACTTCACCCCCCCCAACGGCAAGCATGTGCTGCCTGCAGGACAAGCCTCCCAGTTGAAGTCGCAAGGCTGGCTGCAATAACCACCGGGCCACATGCGCCCTTCCATGCACATGGAGGCGGGCAGCGCCGTACAGCCGGCATTTTGAGTGCACGCATTGCCCACCGGCGTGTCCAGCAGGGAAGGCAAAAGACAAGCCCGGGAGGTATTCTGGAAGAGGGGGGTCGTCAGCAGCTCACACCGCGTGGGCAAAGGGCACTCCTGGCTTGCGCCCCCATAGCAAGGCGGGGTGCAATAGCGCCGAGGGCTCAGGGTGTTGTGCACTTGCTGCAAAGCACACACTCCGGTGAGGCAATGCGCATTGGAGTCGCAGCGCGCCCCTGGGCCACCCACGGGGTAGAAGGTGCTCAACGCTTCCTTGTCCAATGCATGCAAAGCTCTGCGCCAGGTGCCTCTGGTAAACCCGGAGTACATCACCGTCGCCCGATCTTCATACGCCGTCCTCACTGGCAACCCCATGCAGCGACCTATCTCATGCATGAGCGCGCTTTGCAAATCCATATCTTCGGCAGGTGTCTGCTGCAGTGTGCTCCAGGTGTAGTCTACGGCATTGAGCAAAATGTCACAGGCCTTCAGTACCCCTCCTGTATAAGCATTGAAGGAGCCCGAAGGACTTCCTCCCGCATAGGTGCGAGCGGCAAAAGAGGGAGGCTTCGTGCTGATAGGCTCAAATCCGGCAAAACCATAGAGCGGATCTTCCCTGCTCATGACAAAAATAGGCAGTACAGAATGAGCGTCCCGGGGCTCTCGAGAAGGGCTGGTCAGCCACTGAAGCTGCTGCTCCGCGTTGCGGATCGCCATCAACTCAAAGTGCAAACGTGAGCCGAAAACACCATTCCAGGCATTGAGGGCCGCCTGGGTTGCAGCAACAATGTCTCTGACATTCAAATAGGAGGGATAGGAGCCCACATCCAACGTACTCAAATAAAAACGGACCCCATCATCCTCGGCACCCACAAAGCGATTTCCTTCTCCCAGGAGTTGCCCTCTGGCGTCCCCTCCGTAGAGACAGAGAAAGGCAGCGAGAGGGGCTATGCAGCAGGCGATGCGACAGGCTATGTAGCGCAGGAATGAATACATGCCTGTCAAACTAGCACACCCAGTAAAGCAAAAGGAGCCTCGAAAGGTGGCGGTGCCCACAGCAGGGCTCTTCTATCGGCCGTGGGCATTCCATACTCGGAGTACCCAACAGGTGGAAGACGGCCCCGCTGGCGGCGGGGGGGTGTTCTTTCAAGCCTCCAAATGCTCGGGGGAGGTTTCTTCGTCTTTGTAGATGGAGCTTAGGTAGCGAGCCAGAAAGCTTTTGGTTTTGAGTTCCACTTGGCGTACCCGCTCGCGGGAGACTCCCCAGCGTTGGCCTAACTCCTCCAAAGTCCTCGGTTTGTCTTGTGTCAGCCGCTTCTGGAGAATATCCCACCCCAAATCCCCCAGGCGTTTTTTGACCCGCCCTAAGGCTTGGAGGACTTCGTGGTTCCGCTCCCTGCGCAAAAACTGGAGATCCGCCGTGGGGCTTGTGTCTTCAAGCCTGTCCAAATAGGTGGTTTCTGAGTCTTCCTCTACCGTGTTGTCCAATGAAAAATCCACCATGGAGATTCTTTCGGCTTCTCCGCCGCGGACTTGGCTGCGGTTGTCCTTCAGGTAACGCGTAATATACGCTCGAATCCACCACACAGCGTAGGTGGCAAACCGAACATTCTTCCGTGGATCGAAATGCTCAATGGCTTTCATTAAACCCACGTTGCCCTCTTGGACCAAGTCATCCAACCTCGCCCCTCGGTTGGAAAACCTCTTGGCAATGGCCACCACAAAAGGCAGGTTGCTTGCCGCAAGCGCATGGCGCGCCGACAAGTCCCCTTGACGCGCTTTGTGCGTCAATTCATATTCCTCTTCGCGGGCCAATTGCTTGTGCCCTCCCAGGCCTTTCAAATAAAAAGACAGGCCCTCTGTATCACTTTTGGAACGCGCAACTTTCTGAGGACGCTCTGAATCCTTATCACCTGAAAACAAACCGAGCTCAGTCTCTTCGGCATCTTCAAAAAGGACTCTCTCTTCTGCTGAAGCGTCGGACGAAAACATGTAACCCCTCCTCTGTGGCAAATGTTCAGTTTATTTTTAAAAAAATGCAAACAACACTCAAACTGTATGGCAAGAGGCATGCCACGAAGTATGAGAATGCAACTGTTTGATTTTAGCCAAATAAGTATCCGAGAGAGGAATGTCTCACTGGGTTATAAATACCGATGAGGTCAAAGAAGACCCATATGTCTCAATCATTTCTCCAAAAACAAACGACAATCCCTCACAACCATAGACAATGTTAGGAAATGATGGTCTTTGTTGAACAATGTCAGATCGTCACAGACAGCAACAGTTCATTCCAGACAGAAATAGATCATTCCAGACAATGACAGACATTGTCAGGTTTTTGGGGCGAGGCTGTGTCCCCGAGGCGGAGGGCCTATCAGTCTTCAACCCCTGCTTTAATGCGCAGCCACAAGGCCTGTTGGAGGGCGTTTTCCGTCTTAAATGTACCTTCATAGGCCTCCGTATGCGTCCAGGCATCCACACAGCTGGGCCTGCGCAGGCGCAAGCAACACTGCTTTGCTTGCAAAATGCATGCGGCACCTTGGGCACCCAGCTGAGTCCAAAGTGCGTAGGCAATGTTTTTGGCGACATCCTCTTGCAAACTCAGGCGGTGAGCAAAGCTGGCCAGCAAAGCTGCCAGGCGACCAAAGCCGACAATGCTTTCGGAGGGCACATAGGCGAGGTGGGCGTAGCCCTCGTAGGGCAAAAGGTGGTGCGGGCACATGGAGTGAAAGCGCAGGTGGTGGACCAGCACCATTTGTCCCTCCTCTGTGGGCGAGGGAAACCTCTCCTCGAGGAGTTGCTCGGGAGAGGAGGCATAGCCGTCCAAAAAATTCTCCAGCCACATTTTCGTCACCCGCTGTGGCGTATGCACAAGCTGCGGGTGCTCCACGTTAAACCCCGCTGCCTTCAAAAAGTCCGCCACGGCCTTCTGCATGGCCTTGGGGTTTGGCTTTAGGGTTTGCGCAAGGTCACCGAGTAGTCGGGAGTCTCCCATAGCACTAATTCCTTTAAGTTTTTCAATTCGGGTGCAAGGCGCTCCCAAAACCACAGCACCATGTTTTCGGCGGTTGGGTTTTCGAGAATGTCATTGAGGTTGTGGTGGTCCATCTCCGCCAGGCATAAGTCCCACACTTTTTTTCTCAAGGCCTCAAAGTCCATCACCATGCCGCTCTCGTCGTCTGGAAAGCCCGCCAGTGTCACTTTCAAACGGTAGTTGTGTCCATGCAGGCGCCTGCATGCCCCCTCATACCGAGGGAGGTGGTGCGCGGAAGAGAAGTCAAGCTCCACAGAAATGTGCATTTCCATGCCCTCCTCCTTAGCTCCGGGGGTTTTGTCTGAGCAAGTCTTCTTGGGGGTGGGTGAAAAATGACGTCATGTGGCCACCCTTGTGGAGTGTGCCTGGAGTGGGGCCCGGCTTGGCTTTTTTTATTCTTGAACCACGAGCTTCATAAGACTTACAAGATTGGCAAGATTTTTTGGCAGCGAAATGTAGGGGCGCGATTTATCGCGCCCTAACCAGGCACTGCAGGATGGGCGCGATAAATCGCGCCCCTACATTTTTGGCAGTGCCCAATCCTGCCAATCTTGAAAATCTTGCTGCGAATCCTGGTTCAAAATCTTGCTGCAGATCGTCGTTCAAGAAAGCAGTGCACAAACTGCCTGCAACAAAGCTCCGGGGTTTTGTCTGGGCAAGTCTTCTTGGGGGGGGTGAAAAATGACGTCATGTGGCCCCGTCCACCGCAATGCTGCGGGGAATCGAAAAGGACACAGCCCTACGGAAACCGCCCCTGGAAACTCAGGAGGGCGCCGCCTTGAGTGGGCATGAAGCCCAGGCTGACGGGAGGGTTGGCCTGGCGGTCAGATGAAGCGAAAAGCAGCGGGAAGCCCACAATACCAGCTAAGATGCCTGAAACCGACAAACCTATGCCGAACCAGTACGCTGTCTCCATATTCCAATACGACCAAGACGCAAGTGCTGGCCCCGCCACCAAAGAAACGGCAGATGTGCCCAAAAGAAAATAGGAAATTGTGCGCAGGTGCTTGTCGGGCGCAGGCGGAATAAGCCCCATGTCGATGGATTGTTGGGCATAGCGTTTCGAATCGATCAACAGTATACCGCCCAGAATGCCGGCTGTGTAGGTTATGGCAAAAGCACTGACGGCGATGGTTTGGTAACGCTCGGCTTTTCTTAAAAGACTGTCTGAGCTGTCCCAGTATCTTTCGAATTTTTTGTTCGCAATAGGCAAATACACTGCTCCCACCACGGCAGCAGCGGCGGATGTGCCCAGCAGAGCATAGGAAGCTGTGCGCAGGCGCTTGTCAGGCACGGGCTTCGGCATTGGCGGCGGAGGCAAAGGCGGAGGCGAAAGCGCCAACCTCGGGTGCGGGGGCAAATTCCCCAGCTTCAACCTCACAAACAGCCAGGAATAAACAGCCATGGCATTGGCCTCTTCGTCGGTTTCGCTGACAGGCGCCACCTGCAGCGGACCGACTTCTTCCAACACTGTGCCATTAACACGCAGCACACGAGCATCGACGACATATAGCTTTGTCGGCTTCAACACCTTCTCTTGCAGCAACATGTTGTCCGCTGGCTCCCTGGGGGCGCTGGCAACATATGCCGTTAACTCCGACACTTTCACCTCAAGCACATAGGCGTCCGAGGCACCACGGCTCAGGGCTTTGAGGCATTTCATGTCGCCTTTGCAACTGCCACCATAAGGCCGCAACAACGCTTGCACCAGAGCCTCCGGCATCACCGCCACTTTTTGCTTGGCGACTTCGCGCATCAACAGCTCATTCCAGTGCGCGCTGTCCATGCCTTCCACCTCCAGTGGGTGCACAACCATGAGCGGCTCGGCCCAAGCTGCAGCACCCGCCACCCACAGGGCACCCAGCACTGCCCCTAAAACGGCTTTGTTGAATTTGGCCATGTGCACCCCCTCGCGAAATGTCTGCCTTCGGCGCTGTCGCCTCCATGACATCCGTCCACATGCCGGTGGGTGGGAGCTCACGGAAACCTCCCCTGAAAACTCAAGAGGGCACCGCCCTGCGTGGGCATCAGGCCCAAGTTGACGGGCTGTTGGACATAGCGCGGCGGAATCAAAAACAACATGAGGCCCGCAATGCACGTTATGCCGGCCACAGCACCAAAAGCGATGGCGAAGTTTTCGCTAGTCAAAAGATCGCGCTCATACCGATACCAAGACGTTATGGTTGCCACAATGGCAGCACCAGACACACCCAGCAGAGCATAGGAAGCCGTGCGCAGACGCGTGTCAAACACAAGCGGTGGCACCGGTGCCTCCGGCGGCAGAGGCGGTGGCGTCAGCACCCGTTCCGGGGGAGAGGGCAAACGCTCCAGCTTCAACGCTTCCAACAACTTGGAATACACAGCCCTGGCATTGGCCTCTTCGTCGGTTTCGCTGACAGGTGCCACCTCCAGCGGACCCACTTCTTTGAGCACTGTGCCGTCAACGTGCAGCACGCGGGCGCTGGCGAAATAGGCCTTTGTCAACTCCAACACCTTTGTTTGCCGCTGCATGCCATCCGCTTGCACCATGTGACCACTGGTGATCAACACCTCTCGCTTGGACACCTTCCCTTCCAGCACATGGGAAACCTCGGTGGCATAGCCCAGGGTTCGCAGGCATTTGATGTCGCCTCTGCAACTGCCACCATGAGACTGCAAAAACGCTTCCACCATCGCCTCCGGCATCACCTTCACTTTTTGCTTGGCAACTTCACGCATAAACAGGGCATTCCAGCGCTCGCTGTCCAGGCCCTCCACCTCCAGCGGGTGCACCGCAATGTGCTGAGCCCAAGCCGCAGCACCCAACACCCACAGCGCGCCCAGCAACCCCCACAAAAGCGTTTTATGGTTCATGCGCTTCTCCAGGAAACCCTTCATGGAAACCTCCCCTGGACACTCAACAGGGCGCCGCCCTGCGTGGGCATCAGGCCCAGGCTGACGGGTTGTTCGTTATAATGCTTGGATACAATGAGCAGGGCGATCCCGGTAAGAGCGGTTACGCCGGCTGCACCCAACAAAGAGAAGCCAACCTTGTCTTGCCATTTGGCTTTTTCTTTGTAGCCGTCTGCGCTGCGTTTATACTTTTCTGGGTTGGACTTGGCTTTTTTAGCCTTGTCCTTGTTCCGGATCGCCACCGACAAAAACACCGATCCCGTCACGGCGGTGGCGGCGGATGTGCCCAGCAAAGTATAGGAAGCCGTGCGCAGGTGCTTGTCTTGTGCAGGTGGCGGCGGCGCCAGCACCATCTGCAGTGGCTCTCTGAGCAAGTACTCCTCCATGTGCGCCTTCCCTCCCGGGTGAGAGGGCAAACGCTCCAGCTTCAACTCTTCCAACAGCTTGGCATAGACAGCCATGGCATTGGCCTCTTCGCGAACTCCACTGACAGGTGCCACCTCCAGAGAGACGGCTTCTGCCACCGTGCCATCAACGAGCAATATGCGGGCGCTGGCGACATATAGCTTTGTCGGCTGTAACACCTTTTCTTCCCGCAGCACACCGTCGGCCTGTACCCTGCGGTCGCTGGTGACAAATACCTCCAGTGCCGACACCTTCGCCTCCAGCACATAGGAGGCCTTGGTGGCATAGCCCAGGGCTTGCAAGCATTCCGCCTCGCCTTTGCAACTGCCACCCTGGGACTGCAAAAACGCTTCCACCAGCAGCTGTGGCATCATCGCCACGTTTTGCTTGGCCACTTCGCGCATCCACAGGGCATTCCAGCGCTCGCTGTCCATGCCCTCTGTCACCTCCAGTGGGTGCACGGCAATGCGCGGCAAAGCCCAGGCTGCAGCGCCCACCGCCCACAGTGTGCTTAGCATGGCCACCCAAATGGTTTTGTTACACATCGCCTTCATGCATGTCGCCATGTGCATCCCCTCGTTAAATTTTCGCCTTCAGTGCTGCCCCCGTGTCCACATGCTTTCATTGTCTACCACCCCAACCCCATGCCTCAAGTCTTTTCTGACTTTCTTGCCCCCGCGCGCTAGTACCCTCCACTATGGCTTCATGCGCCCCCAAACTGCTTTGGGGCTGCTGTCAGAGCCTTCGTTGACAAGGGTGCTGACGAGGCCTGCAGGGGTGACTTTGCGGAGGCAGTTGTTGGCCGTATCCGCCACATAGAGGTTGCCGGCTGCGTCCACCGCAAGGCCTCGGGGGTGCTTAAATTGCGCGGCACTTCCTTGGCCGTCGGCAAAACCTGGTGTACCGCTGCCTGCAAGCGTGCTGACACGCCCCCCGGGGGTGACTTTGCGGATGCGGTGGTTGTCGTCGTCTGCCACATAGAGGTTGCCCTCCTTGTCCACCGCTATGCCGCGAGGGCTATGAAAGCGCGCAACATACCCGGTGCCGTCGGCAAAACCTGCTGTGCTGCCTACAAGCGTGCTGACATGCCTCTCGGGGGTCACTTTGCGGATGCGGTGGTTGTCCGTATCCGCCACATAAAGGTTGCCGGCCTTGTCCATGGCAATTCTTCTGTGGGGACGAAACTCAAAACCCCCCAGATC
>Ga0209737_10000191_pt1 | contig 54896 bp, 58 predicted proteins | sample TergutCu122P3_FD_187284 | JGI IMG/M metagenome (GOLD analysis project Ga0209737, IMG submission 187284) | Cubitermes ugandensis P3 segment gut microbial communities from Kakamega Forest, Kenya - Cu122 P3 (SPAdes) (version 2) | ecosystem: Host-associated > Arthropoda: Insects > Digestive system... | reverse complement strand
CCGCAAAGAGGTATGGGGGAGGGTTTTCAAGGCGTTTTGCTGCAAATTTCATCCGCAAACTCACTTTCATCACATGTCCAATTCGATAGTACCAGCATACACAAATTCCGCAGGACCTGCCATCAAGATTCCAAGGTTCGATGGATCTATCGTTATCTGCAGATCTCCACCGGGAAGTCGCACCGTCACCTCATCTTGAACATCTCCATGAAGATAGGCGCTTACTGCTGCAGCGCAAGCTCCCGTACCGCAGGCCAGCGTCTCTCCGCACCCTCGCTCCCATACGCGTATATTCAAGGTATGGGCATCGACGACTTCGATAAATTCGACGTTCGTTTGATTCTCGAAGGCTGGATGGTTTTCGATTAAAGGACCAAGGGTGTCTACGGGCGCGTCTGCAATAGTGCAATCCAGGGATTCTAAATCGATTACCACATGGGGATTTCCCATTGAGGCACCGGTAATCACAACCTCTTCATCGAGCTCATCAAGATAAAGCGGGTAGTCGATGATTCCCTCGATGCTCAAAGACGTTGTGGTTTGCTCGGAACCATCGTCAGCTACATACTCGATATCCAGAGCTGTATTGGACTCCAACGTTGTGCCTAATGCGGCAGACGAGAGATCCGCAGTTCCCATATCGACGATAGCGCGCTTAAAGATGCCGGCCTCATCACGTTCGAGTTCGATATACTTAAGGCCAGCCCTAGTGTCAATGACGAGCCCTTCGGCATCCGGGGGCAAATGTCCCTTATCGGCAAGATAGCGAGCAGCACATCGGATTCCGTTGCCGCACATCTCGGGCAATGTACCGTCGGCATTGGCAAACCACCACTCGAAATCAGCATCGCCACAACTCGCGGGACGCAGCAGCATAACGCCGTCAGCACCAATACCGAAGTTGCGATCACACAGATATATCACTTGGTCAGCGTCAAGCTCAATCAGGCGCTCGAAATCATCAATGACAATAAAATCATTGCCAAGCCCATGCATTTTATCAAACGAGAGGTTCATCGATTATCCTTACCGCTTCGCTCAAAAGCACTTCCAAATCATCGTGTGTGCCATCAATCCATTGTATCCGACTGTCACCCCTAAACCAGGTAAGTTGCCGTTTTGCATATTGGCGAGTGTGACGTTTGATATCCTCGACAGCCTCCTCAATGGAGCATTCATCTGCAAAGGCCCTGAATAATTCTTTATATCCGATAGCGTGCTGGGCTGTATAGGTTTCAGCCAAACCAAGATCCAGCAGTCCTCTGGCTTCCTCGATAAGACCGTTCTGTATCATCGCATCAACACGTAGATCAATTCTTTTGTAGAGCTCTTCGCGCGGCACATCTAGGCCGATATAGGTTGTGGGATAAAACGACTTCCGATCCTTGAAATGAATCGCCTGCTCATAGTATGAATCTCCCGATTCATACATCTCGAGCGCTCGTATGACACGCTTGTGATTCGCAGCGTCAAGAACCCCCGCGCTTTGAGGATCACATTCACGTAGTTGCTCATAAAGGGTCTCCTCGCCATGTTCGGCAAGAAAAGCTTGCCATCTCTCACGGACAGGGTTGTCGAGCTGGCCACCCGGAGGAAATCTCATATCGTCAAGAGCTGCGCGGATATAGAGACCGGTCCCCCCGCAAACGACAGGAGTCCTTCCGGATGTGTGGGATTCATCTATGAGATGACGAGCGTAACCCTGAAATTGTGCAGCGCTGTACGGTTCACTGAGCTCGACTATATCGATACCATAGTGAGGCACATTCTGCTCCTCTTGTTTCAGTTTTGCGGTACCCACATCCAGCCCGCGATAGACCTGCATAGAGTCAGCTGAGATGACACAGGAATCGAATCTCTGTGCCAACGCATCCGCTAGTGCGCTCTTGCCGGATGCTGTCGGTCCGACTACCGCAATGACACGTGGTCTCATGGTATCAGCCAAGCATCTCACCGGTCACATACCACGTATGGGCATCGATTACGCGAACATCGACTTCGCGCCCGATCCATTCATCAGCACTGGATCCTGCGGGTAGTGCGATATGGACGGTCTTGTAATGCCGATCCCTTCCGGTAAGCACGTTCTCGTCACGCTTGGACGGTCCCTCGACAAGCACCGAAGCCTGAGTGCCAACGAGACCCTCACTGAATCGCAGGGCCTGATCCTGCACGACTTCCACAAGACGTTCGAAACGTTCTTGGGCAATCTCATAAGGGATTTGATTCTCCATCGTTGCGGCAGGCGTTCCCTCACGCGGTGAATAAATGAAGGTGAAGGCGCTGGAAAATTGTGCTGCTCGTACCACGTCGAGGGTATCATCGAAGTCGCTTTCCGTCTCACCGGGAAAGCCGACAATGATGTCAGTGGTCAATGCGATAGTCGGCATGGCCTCACGAATGCGTTCGACAAGCGCTAGGTATTGCTCTTTTGCGTATCGTCTATTCATTGCCTCAAGAATGCGTGTCGAGCCGGATTGTACCGGTAGATGCAGATAGTCAAGCATATTCGGCTCGTTTGCCAACACCGCAATCGTCTCATCACAAAGATCCTTCGGGTGACTTGTGGCAAACCCGAGTCGCGATATTCCCGTATCGGCAATCGCCTTCAGCAAAGCCGCAAACCTCGGCTCACCATGCAGGTCACGACCATAGCTATTAACGTTTTGCCCCAGAAGCGTTATCTCTTTGACGCCCGACCCAGCTATCTGATGCGCCTGCTCGATGATAGTGTCGAATGGACGGCTTTTCTCTTTTCCGCGAACATAAGGCACGACACAATACGTGCAATAGTTATTACAGCCTGTCGTAATAGGAAGCCACGCATGAAAGGCGGATTCCGGAGCGCTCGGCAGATCTGCCGCGAACTCATCGACGGAATCATCGAGAATCTCAACTTTCTTACCTTGGGTATCAGAGGCTTCTTTAATAAGTTCATAAAGTCGAGAGACATTATGGGTTCCAAACACCACGTCAATATGAGGAATCTGCTCAATCAACTTCTCTCCATCACGTTGCCCGATACACCCCCCTATTGCGATTATCGGAGATCGTTCTGAAGATGTCTTGAGTATCTTGAGGCTCGAGACTTGGCCGTAGAGACGCTCATCGGCATTCTCGCGCACGCAGCATGTCATGAAGATAATTATGTCTGCGTCACCAACTTCGTCAACAGAACGCAATCCTTCTTTTTGCAAAAGACCGGCAATCTTTTCGCTGTCATGTTTATTCATCTGACAGCCGAATGTTTTTACATGATACGTATTCAGCATGGTTATGACTTATAGGTGACAAGAAACTTTATGGCAGTACGCGTCTCGCCATGTACATCGATTTCTGCAAAAGAAGGTGTGCAGCACAGATCAAGTCCCAGAGGCGCGACAAAACCGCGTGCTATGGCTATGGCTTTGACGGATTGATTAAGCGCACCGGCACCGATTGTCTGTATCTCCACCTGTTTGTCGGCTTTCATTATGCCGGCAAGGGCACCTGCCACTGAATTAGGATTGCTTTTTGATGATACTTTGAGGGTCTGCACCTCACGACTCCTTCTACATTCTTGCTGCGATTAAGCTACGTTGCTATTTCGTTACTATGGTCGTAATAAATATTATACGTCACTGTTTGTCGAACCGAAAGGTGGCTCGCAGCAGGTCTCCCTGATGACGTACCTCAACCCTCTCGATAAGATCAAGATAGTATTTCTCCCCCAAAGAATCAAAGGCCTTCTCAAGGGCGAGGCAGAACATATCCATATCGTCGGATGCGATTTTCAGCCCTCGCGTATCTTTCTCAAGCATATCGAGCGATATATCCACCGTTGAATTTTGAATAGTCACATTTCCTTGTACGTGCTCCTGAATATTTTGTGCACATACAAGCTGACCGGATATGATCCGATATGCTGTCCGCTCGCTGATCTCCAGCCCGCATTCGGACGCTATCTCCTGAAGCTCGTGTGCATCACATACCTTTTGGATAGGAGTAGCGATGAAATCATTGTCTGTCTCAATGGACAGGCTTGCGACTATCTCGGGAATCGATCCGTAGTGGATCTCTATCTCAGGATGCGCGAGTGCAAACTCGACAATTGTTCTGATAATGTTGCGGGGACCTCGAACTCGCGTCTCCCCCTCGCCACGCTGAATCGTCGGCCACGAAGATTGATCCGCGCGTTCAGCCAGAAGCTCGCTATCTGTTTTGATACAAAATACCGAACCCTTCCCTGCCTCACTCGCTACAATGTTGGCAGATACCGCATTCTCCTTAATCGAGAATAATGCCATCCCTCGACCATGCACGCCCCAATCATCGACATGTACCGTCTCAAGCTTGCTCGTAACACGCGGCTCGAATATCTGATCCCACATATCCGCGCGAATGCCATCTCCGTCATCGATAATAACGAGCGTCCTTTTGCTGCCCTCTGTCGCTGTTGCCACATAGATTGCTTTTGCATGAGCATCTCGTGCGTTGCGCAAGAGCTCGATGACAATATCCTCTACGCAACGGATATCATGTTTCGCTTGACGCCGTGCTGCCTCAGAGGTTGCGAGACGGACGAAGCCGTTGCCATAATCCTCCTCAATTGAACGAACTTCCTCACCGACTACGTCAGCAAGGAAGTCCATCGTTTTCTTTTTTGAAGATCGAGCCACAAGCTCGCGCCCACTACTTAGCGTAATCGATGGCTCGACTTTCGCGAACCACCATAACGCGTACCTGTCCGGGATATTCCATCTCGGCCTCGATCTGGGTTGCGATATCGCGCGCGAGCACGACAGCCGCGTCATCATCGATAACTTCCGGCTGAACCATAACGCGAATCTCGCGCCCGGCCTGCATCGCATACGTCTTCTCGACACCAGGATGCGCATTCGCCACAGCTTCGAGCTTCTCAAGTCGCTTGATGTAGCTCTCAAGAGTCTCACGACGTGCGCCAGGACGAGCAGCGCTGATCGCGTCGGCCGCCATAACCAAAACAGCCTCTACGGATTGACACTCGACATCACCATGATGCGCCTCAATACAGTGCACGACTGCAGGTGGCTCTCCAAGACGACGAGCAAGATCTGCGCCTATCGCGGCATGAGGACCCTCGATTTCATGATCGATAGCCTTGCCAAGATCATGCAGAAGTCCCGCGCGCTGAGCAAGCGCGACATCTGCGCCAAGCTCTGTCGCCATAACACCGGCAAGCCACGAGACCTCGAGTGAATGCTTCAAAACATTTTGGCCATAACTGGTGCGGTACTTCAATCGTCCTAGTGTCTTCACTATCTCAGGGTGTAGATTGTGTACGCCGGAGTCATAGCTTGCCTGCTCTCCGGCCTGGTTAACCAGTTCATTGACCTGCTTCTCCGCTTTTGCGAACATCTCCTCGATGCGGGCAGGATGGATACGTCCATCCTGAATCAGGGTCTCGAGCGTCAATCGCCCGATTTCGCGGCGCACGGGGTCAAAACTGGAAATCACGACTGCCTCAGGCGTATCGTCAACGATAAGGTTGATGCCGGTAATCTGCTCGAACGCGCGGATGTTACGACCCTCACGCCCAATCAGGCGACCTTTCATATCATCGTTAGGAAGATGCACTACTGAAACTGTAGTCTCCGCGGTATGATCAGCCGCGATACGCTGAATCGCCAAGCTGATTACGCTTCGCGCGCGCTTATCAGCATCTTTCTTTGCCTGCTCTTCGGTATCACGAATCATGGCCGCGGCATCACGCTTCACATCATCGGCAATGCGATTCAGAAGTTCGGCTTTTGCCTCTTCCTGAGTCATTCGAGCAGTACGTGCCAATTCTTCAGTTTGCTGCGCGACCATTGCTTCAACCTCGCGCTCACGTGCGGTAACCTGTCCCGCAGCGCTTGAAATCTGATGCTCACGCTTGTCGAGCGCTTCCGCACGGCGGTCCATCGACTCTTCACGATGTCCCAACCGGTTCTCTATCGCCGCGATTTCTTTACGACGTTCTTTAATCTCATTGTCCGCCTCTTGGCGTTGCTTAATAATCTGGTCTTTCGCCTCAAGCAGAGATTCCTTCTTCAAGGTCTCTGCTTGCTTCTTCGCATCAGCAAGCGTGCGATCAACTTCATCGGCAGCACGATTCGCTTTTGCGCTGATAACGTATCGATTTAAAGCATAGCCAAGGGCAAGTCCGATGACAGCTGCGACTATAATTCCGATAAGTGATGTAATAGTCATACTCTTCGCCCTCCTTTCCGTTGCGCCTTATAGCGCATAATCATTCATAGCTCAAAAGAACACACGGAAATACTATTCAATTACTGATTGAAGACTAATTATTGCCTTGCTAGATGTATATTCCTACCATATATCACGAGTTATCATATCTATCTATCAGTGAGGTTTACCCTCTTTAACTAGCATTTTCCGTACTTCACATGATACCACGATTGTGTATTATTCGGAAAAAATGCTCATTTGTGAGCCAAAGGCCACTTAGGATTCCCTAGACTGCAACAGCAAACGGTTCAATTAGTTCATCGGGTCGATTAATGGCTAAATCATATGCCACTTGCAGGTTAACCCAAAACTCTGGAGTAGTGTTTAGCGCACCAGCCAAAAGCCATGCCGTTTTTGGTGTCACTCCTCTTTTTCTATTAACTAGTTCATTAATGCGCTGTGTTGGAACACCTAAATATTGCGCGAGGGCAACTTGCGAAATATTTAGTGGTTTCAGAAACTCAATATCCAAAACGACACCGGGATGAGTAGGAATTCTATTTTCGGGAATCATATAAACCTCCTGCTAATGGTAGTCAATCAATCGAACTTTGCGCGCATCAGAACCTTGCCACTTGAAAATCAATCTCCACTGAAGGTTTACTCGTATTGAGTAAAAACCCTGATAATTCCCTTTCAGGATCTCAAGGCGATTACCAGGCGGAGATCGCAAATCAAGAAGTTCGGAGGCAGCTTCCAGCATATCGAGCTTTATTAGAGCGCCATCAATTATGCTGGAAGGAAGTTTCCTGACTCGACTCGTCTGCCGACCATGATACAAATCTTCTGTCATCTTATCTCCAAAAGACATAATCATCAATTTGCTCCTTCACTATATAACATACTATCACGGTTACCGTGATAGTGCGATAATATCAATATACTCCTTTATGTCACTAAGGATGAGACATCCCTAGTGCCAGAGATCACATTGCGCGCTAAGCCATAATTGAATCCACGCGCTACAAGTTTGCGAAATGCACGTTGAGATTCTTTGTGGTCCGACAAATCATACTTCGCAATCTGTTCACGAGCGCTTTCCTCCAGATCGAATTCTTCCTTCTCGATATATGACACAAGCGCATCTCTTACTGCATCCTCTTTGATTCCTTTTTGCAAAAGCTTTTGCGCGATTACATGAGGCCCATAACCAGCCTGAAGCCTTGTCGCACAAAACCCCTCGATATACCGATCGTCATTAAGTAGATCCAGTCTCAAAAGATGCGCGATTAATTCATCTGTCAACTTTTTATCGTACCCATCCCGCTCTAATCTTTGCCTCATCTCAAAAACAGTATAGTCGCGTCGAGCTATCAAATCGAAAGCTTTCTTGCGCCCGAATCGGGTAGCCGTATCTGCGATCAGCAAAAGAAATTCATCTTCAGCAAGAGCGCACTCGAACCCCTTCTTGAGTCCAAGTGCGCCTACAACCGATTTTGATATCCTCAGTTCCAATCCATTGTCGAAAGTAATGAAACACGTACGTTTCTTAGGTCCCGATTCTTGAATGGAAACGATCTTCACGGGATTTGACTACGCGTTCTTTTTAGAGGATTCCTCGACAGCAGCTTCCTCGACAGAGACATCTGCGCCACCTTCGACCAAGCCAAGTGCTGTTCTCACCTTGGTCTCTATTTCATCACGAAGATCGATATTTAAGCGAAGAGTCTCTTTTGCGGCTTCTCGCCCCTGTCCGAGCCTCTCATCGCCGTATGTGTACCAAGAGCCTGACTTCGTCACTATCTTTTGCTCAACGCCAAGGTCGAGAATCGAGCCTTCCTTACTGATACCTTCGCCATACATGAGATCGAATTCAGCGATTCTGAAAGGCGGAGCGACTTTGTTTTTGACGATTTTCGCACGCACTCTATTCCCAACGATATCCTGACCGATCTTTATCGAGTCGATACGGCGCACATCGATTCTCACAGTCGAGTAGAACTTCAATGCCCGTCCACCGGTTGTCGTCTCAGGACTTCCGAACATCACACCGATTTTTTCACGAAGTTGATTGATGAAGACGCAGGTGGTATCTGACTTCGAGAGCGAGCCGGCAAGCTTGCGCAATGCCTGTGACATAAGACGTGCCTGAAGACCGACGGTCGTATCGCCTATATCGCCTTCGATCTCAGCGCGTGGAACCAAAGCCGCGACCGAGTCGACAACAATGATATCGACAGCTCCGGACCTGACCAGCATGTCGCATATCTCAAGCGCTTGCTCACCGGTATCCGGTTGTGAAATCAATATCTCATCGACATCGACGCCAAGTCGTGCGGCATATGTCGGATCAAGCGCATGCTCCGCATCGATAAAGGCGGCAACGCCTCCTTGTGCCTGGGCTTCCGCGACCATCTGCAGAGCGAGTGTGGTTTTTCCGGATGCTTCGGGACCATATATCTCTATGATGCGCCCCTTCGGGATGCCTCCGATTCCAAGCGCAGCGTCAAGAGCGAGTGAGCCTGTAGGGATTACGCTAAGGCCTTTGATCGCCTCGCCGTCCGCAAACCGCATGATCGCGCCTTTGCCGAACTTCTTCTCGATCTGTTCGCGCGTGAGGTCGAGCATTTTTTCTTTGTTGGCATCCATAGTCATCTATCTCCATTTCCAATCTCATATGCGGTGCACCTTTACCGTATACGAACATTTGTTCGCTGTCAATACTTTTGACACATCTGTCAAAAGTTATTTCCTTGACGGCTATACGGTACCGCAGGGGTGGGTCAAAATCACCTCTGAAAGTAACGAAATGGTGTCGGCGACCGTCTGCTCGCGAATTGTATGACGATCGCCGTCGAAAGAAAATGCTTGGGAGATCGTCACATCATCAAGACAGACTGCGACCCACACTGTTCCCACTGGGACGCCTTTCTCCCCCACTCCAGGACCGGCTTCTCCCGTTACCGCAAGAGAGGCCCGTGTGTCACACAGCTCTTGAACGCCTTGCGCCATCGCTATCGCACACTCACGCGACACAACACCATACGTCTCGATAATACTAGGGTCAACACCGAGAATTCTCTTCTTTATATCTACGCTATAGCTGATAACGCCACCTTGAAAATATTCCGAAGCTCCGGAAACACTCGTAAGGGTTGCGCCTATGAGGCCGCCGGTCAGTGATTCGGCAACTGCTACTGTAATATCGCGCTCGATACAGAGAGCCTGCAGTCGCTCCGCGATCTCTAGGAGTCGTTGCGATTCCATGGTCCCGTAATGACCTGTGCGGCATTCTTGAAATATTCGACCATAGACATAATAGTCATAACGAGTGCCGCTCCCATGAAAAGCCATGCGACCGACAGGTATATCTGCTGTCCTTGCTCGCTGATTCCCGCAAACCATGCCGAGCCTAATATGATGAACAGTACGATTGCGATAATTTGGAGAAAGGTCTTGATCTTCCCATACCATGATGCGGCGATCACCAGACCGTCGACGGATGCGACCATCCGAAGGCCACTGACGACAAACTCACGCGAGATGATGATGAGCGCGACCCATGCGGGCAAAACGCCCACCTCGATCAAAGCCAGAAGCGCTGCGGTAACCAACAACTTGTCGGCAAGCGGATCTGCGAACTTCCCAAAGGTTGAAATCTCTCCTCTTGAACGTGCGACATATCCATCAACACCATCAGTGGCGGCAATCACAGCAAAAACGATTGCGGCAGCCCAAGGACGAATCTGATACAGGAGACCGGCGGATGGGAAAAAAGCGGGCCAGTCTACCAAAAGAATCACAAGAAACACGGGAATGAGGAAGATGCGCGCCATCGTGATAGTGTTCGCATATCCAAACTGCTCGATTCTTCCTTTTGATTCGCCTTGACTCATTCGTCTATCGTACCTTCTAAATCGAAAAGAAATGTATCCTCGACCTGCACAGGTATTATCATACCTGAATCAAGGTTCACGTCTTGAGGCATGTCGAATCTCACTATCCCATCGATATCAGGAGCCTGACCCTCAAACCTTCCGAACCACTGCCCTTCATCATCGACTCCTTCTACCAGCACGTCGATGGTCCTCCCAGCCCACCGCACGTTCTTGCCAAAGGAGATTTCTTCCGCAATATCTCGAAGTGTCTGGGCGCGCTGCTGTCTGACCTCATCGGCGACATGCTCCGTGTGATCTGCCGCAGCTGTTCCCTCCTCAGGCGAATAGGGAAATACCCCGACATAGTCAAGCTGTGCCTGCTTGACAAAATCAACCAACTCCTGAAACTCACCCTCGCTCTCGGTCGGATACCCAGCAATAAGGGTCGTTCGAATCACAGCATCAGGGAAACGTCTTCGGATCTCATTGATCTTTGCCAGAAATGCATTGCCGTCTCCCCCGCGACCCATATCGCGTAAGATTCGGTGATTCGCATGTTGCATCGGTACTTCAAAATACCACGCTACCTTATCGTTGCGCTCCATCGCATCAAGCAATTCATCGGTCAATCCGTCAGGTTGCACGTACATGATTCGAAGCCACTCTAGTCCCTCTAATATGCCGAGCGCATCAATAAGAGTGGCGAGCGTGACATCTTCGGCAAGATCGAACCCGTAACGACTAGTATCTTGCGCAATCAAAATAATCTCTCGCGCACCTGTCTCAATAAGTCCGCGCACTTCTTCGACAACATCTTCCAGAGGTCTGCTGACATAAGGGCCTCGAATAGAAGGGATAGTGCAGTACGAGCACTTCTTGTCGCACCCATCAGCAATCATTACATATTCGCTTGGGCCTTCTGCTCTCCTCGCAATGTGTGTGCCCGAGCTTTTCGAGCTCATCCCCGTCAACGCATCGAGGTGAACGAGAATATCCTTTTCATCCTTCACGCCCAAAAAGAGCGATACCTCGGGGATCTCTCCACTCAACTTTTCACCATAGCGACTGGTAAGACATCCGACGACTACCACATGCCGACCTTTTCCGGCAGGCACCCAATCGCGCACCAAATCAAAGATGCACTCAAGTGATTCCTCTGTCGCGCTCGTAATGAATCCGCACGTATTGATAATCGCTATATCGGCAGATTCGACATCGTCGACCAGCTCATATGCCGACCCCTCGATCAAGGTGCGCATATGTGCCGTATCAGCCTCATTTTTCGGACACCCAAGGGTAATGAACCCTATCTTTGTCATAAGACTCCTGACTCACTTCGATTAGCGATAGTTGATGTATTGAAGCGGGATATCGTAGTCCTTCTCCTTCAGGAATGCGATAACGTCCTGCAACACATCGCGTGATGACGAGAATACCCGCAGCTTCTCGCCCTCGATCTGTGTTTTCGCCTTAAACTTCTCAGCTTTGATATCCTTGTTGATTTTCTTCAGAAGATCCTCTTCGATGCCGGAGATGATTTTTCCAATATAACGAACATTGCCTCCTGATGCGGCCTCAGGATCGCCCCATTGCACGGCTTTCAGATCGACATTTCTGCGAACAAGCTTGCTTCCCAAAACATCTTTTACCTGACCTGCGATAAAATCACTTGGTGCAACAAGGGTGAAGAGCGCATCACCTTTGCTGAACTCCAGCTCAGCTCCGCTTCCCTTGAGATCATAACGCTGCCTGAGCTCACTCGCTGCTTGATTGTAAGCGTTATCGACTTCCTGCATATCAACCTGTGACACAACATCGAAACTGCTGTCCTTAGCCATCTATTCCTCTCCTTCTATCTGTTCATCCGTCTCGGTCGTACTCGTTGTCCTTAATGGCGGTCTTGGGGAAAGCGTTGGATCATTGAAAACGAATGTCGTCAGCCCCCATGCGACCCCACCCGCTATTACAACAAGCACCGCGAGTACCCATACCACTTTCCAGGGAATCTCATGGGTATCCGTCGACTTTTTATCCGTCTTCTTCGCTTCATCGAATGCTCCGCGTCCCCGAGAAGCATTTCTCGACATCTCTTCACCGAGTTGTGCGGCAAGCGCATCGCTGTCGAGTCCCAGGTATTGCGCATAGGAAATGACGAATCCTTTTGAATGTCCGACAGACGGAAGCGCATCGAAATCACTCTCCTCCAATGCAACGAGAAAAGCCTGCCGAATATGTGTCTGATCGGCGATTCTAGTCAAAGACACGCCTTGACGCGTCCGCTCCTCTGCAAGTATGTTGCCAACCCTATTCATCATCGCTTTCTGCAAAATCCTCAAGATCGTCATCAGGATTGTCATGCGCGTACTTGATCCGAGCAAGCGCTTCTGCATCGACGAGAACCTCGCGTGGCTTCGAGCCGTCCGGTGGTCCGACAACGCCATATTCCTGCAACATGTCCATGATGCGTCCTGCGCGCGCGTATCCTACCTGAAATCTTCGCTGAATCGAGCTGGTCGAGCCAAAGCCCTGCGTTACCGCCATCTCTCCGGCCTCCCACATCAAAGGATCGACATCGCGTCCCGATCCTCCTGAAACCATTCCGCTGCTTCCGATATCTATCGTTAGAATGTCCTCGTGGTACTCAGGTATCCCCTGCTCCTTGAGAAATTCGGTGACTTCCTTGATTTCTTTTTCTGAAACAAAGCAACCCTGGATACGTTTCGGTTTCGCCCATGCGGGAGTACTGAACAACATATCGCCTAGCCCGGTAAGCTTCTCTGCTCCTGGCTGATCCAGAATGATACGGGAATCCATGCCGGTCGCAACACTGAATGCGATACGGTTCGCAATATTTGCTTTGATAAGACCCGTGATAACGTTCGCCTCAGGACGCTGTGTCGCAACAATCATATGTATGCCCGCTGCTCGTGCCAGTCCCGCAAGACGGGCAATGGATGCCTCGACCTCTTTGGCTGCAACATGCATAAGGTCTGCAAGCTCATCGATAACAATAACCAGATACGGCATCTTCTCGGCCCATTCGGGTGCCTTCTTCGACTCGAGAAGCGCGTCGTAGGCTCCGATATCCTTGACTTTGGCGCGCTGGAGAATCTTGAGGCGTCTATCCATCTCAGCACATGCCCAGGCAAGTGCTGAAGCGGCTTCCTTGGCCTCGGTAACAACCGGCACATACAAGTGAGGAACATCATTGTACTGCGCCATCTCGACCCGCTTAGGATCGACGAGGATGAGCCGTACCTCAGAAGGAGTTGCGCGCATAAGAATGTTGATAAGCATCGCATTGAGAGCAACCGATTTACCCGATCCTGTCGTTCCCCCAACCAGCAAATGAGGCATTTTCGCAAGATCGCCCGTGATGGATTCGCCGGCAACATCCTTACCGATGCCTAGGAGCAACGGTCCCCCCGCGTCCGCAGGAGGAAGAACGTCGCCGAGCGTGACGGACGAACGTTTGCTATTGGGGACTTCGATGCCCACATATTTCTCTCCCGGTATGGGAGCAAGGATTCGAATAGTCGGTGCCGCGAGTGCCAATGCCAAATCATCCGCAAGCTTTGTGATTCTATTCAGACGCGTCCCTTGCGCGATTTCCAGCTTATAAAGAGTCACGGTCGGCCCTGGAACCCACCCAACGCATCGGGCGATAACATCGAAGACACCGAGCGTATCGACTATATTGTCGGCTATAGCTTGAAGCTCACCATCCTTAACCGCAACCGTTCGAGGGTTGGTGTCTGCGCTTTTGATAAGCAGTGAGGGATCCGGTAACAGGAACCCGTCATCGGTCGTTCGGATGGGTTGTGTTTGGTCGATGGTTTCAGACGAAGTGATAACCTCTGTTTGGGCCTCGTTCTGCTTCTTGCCCTTACCCTTCTTGGGAGCAGGTGTGATGACTTCGGTTTGGGGCTCCTCGCGATCGATGACATGTGTGAAATCAAGATCCAGATCATCTTGCGGAGCAAATTCACCACGCTTGCGCGAGCGCCGCGGCGGGCGATTGTCACCCGAATTGTCGACTTTCGAGGTGCGCGACGGAACCGCTGACAGCGTCGCCTTCTTCGCAACTTTCTTTTCTTGGTTTTTTACCCACAGATAACGAATAAAATCAGAAAGCGAAAAGCCTGTTATCAGAATCCCGATAAGTATCAAAGCGCTCAGAATGACACTTGCGATAACGGATCCTGTCAGTCGGTCGAACAGCCACGCAACAGCTCCGCCCACATAGCCACCGAAAGACCGAACATATTCGGTCTCAAGGTAAAGCTGCTCGGGAGTAGTCAGGGAAACAAGCGAGATAATACCGACGAGAATTACGCCAAGTCCTAATGCCATGCGCCATTCGTTAGCCAGGCGCGCCGGAATAAAGAACGAGATGCCCAAAACGATAAGGAGCACGGGAACGATATAGGCACCGACTCCGAATGCGAAAAGCAATCCTCCCGCTATCCAATTGGTCACCACGCCGGTATCACGCAGGATGGTTGCAAGCAAAAGCACCACGCCCAACACCACGATGCATACACCGACAATATCAGTCTTCCAATTGTCGGTTTGCGCTATATCGATCTGTCTATTCACCGGCTGTGATTTACCTCTCGTCGAGCGCCCTTTGGTCGTCTTTTTCTTATTGTTTGCCACGATATATGCTACCCTCCAACGAGCCAAATGCCCAATAAAATACAACCCAATATCGCTGTATAGATACCGAACCAATACAGCGGCAATTTTCTGAAAGATGCGAGCATCCAGCTTATTGCAAGATATCCGCTCACACCTGCAATGATAAACCCTACCAGGGACACCCAAAACGAAGGCAACGCGATATCTCCGTTAATCAGATGAACCGCATCTTTTGCAGCACCGAGCATGATGATAGGAAGACCCACCAAAAAAGCAAACCGCATAGCCTCGTCTTTGCGAAGCCCCCCAAGCATTCCGCCCGATATAGTGGCTCCCGACCGAGAAAGGCCCGGAATGACCGCGATACCTTGCATAAGTCCGACAAGTGCCGCTTGAGGCCATTTCATATTCGCGAGCTTGCCTTGCTGCTGTCTGCGCGTAATCAATTCGGTTACCGTCAAAACGACAGTCGTCCCGAAGAAACCACCGGCAATCCATAGCAACGAATCGCTCATGAACTCAAGTTGCGGCTCAAGCAAGAGTCCGATGGGTCCGGTCACCAAGCATGCGATAACCAACATCCAAAAAAGTCTTCGCTCTTTACGCATATGCTTGTTTTTCGGCAGCCAGCAAATGACCAGGCCTACAATATCATTCCAAAAGTAGATGAATGCCGCGATGAGGGTCGCAACGTGAAGAAATACCGCATATGACACACCGCCGGCAATATCCTTGCCGAAAATAAGATTCAACAGTGCAAGATGTCCCGATGAGGATACTGGAAGAAATTCTGTAAGACCCTGAACCAAACCTAATATTATTGCAACTACATATTCCACGTGTACTATCTCTTATCGTTCTATATCTCGATAATGACAGGAATAACCATTGGTCGCGATTTCGTCTGCTCATAAATCATCTGGCTGGCGCTCTCGCGGACCGATCGACGCATTGCGTTCAATTGAGCATTATCCTTAAGTGAACGCTCAAGTGTTTTTGTGGTTCGCTTAACAAGCGCTTCGACAAATCCGTCATCCGGTATCGTAACTCCACGCAACACTACTTCAGGGGCACTCAACACAGAACGACGTTTACGATTGACTTTCATGATAAGGGTAACGAAACCATCTTGACTGAGATGCTGCCTGTCACGCAAGACGACATGGTCCGTATCCCCTACATTAAGGCCGTCCACATAGATGACTCCGTTGGGAACCGTCTCGCCAACCGATGCGCCCTCTTCATCGAATTCGAGCACCTCACCGTTATCCATCAGGAAAATATATTCCGGTGGTATTCCCACATCAATAGCAAGTCTACGGTGGGCCATCAAGTGACGCGCCTCTCCGTGAACCGGCAAGAAATACTCCGGCTTGACAAGGTTAAGCATAAGCTTCAACTCTTCAGCAGACGCATGACCCGATACGTGCACAAGCGCACGTTCTTTGTGATATACCTCCGCTCCCAATCGAACAAGCTGATTGATTACGTTGCTGACCGCCTTCTCATTGCCTGGGACAGGCGTTGCGGAAAATATCACGGTGTCGCCTGGATCGATCTTGATAGTCCGATGCTCTCCTGCCGCCATACGGGATAGCGCGCTCAAAGGCTCACCCTGACTCCCTGTACACATGACGACGATCTTCTCCGGTGGCAAATTACCCATATCAAACGCATCCACAAGATTCTTGTCGTCGATATGGAGATATCCCAAATCGCGCGCGATAGCGGTGTTTTGAAGCATCGAGCGTCCTGTCACCACGATCTTTCGACCTGATGCGACAGCGGCATCCGCAATTTGCTGCAACCGATGAATATGGCTTGAGAATGCGGATACGATAATCTTGCCCTCTGCCTGCTCGATAATAGCGCGAAGAGCCTTGCCGACCTCTGATTCCGACAACGTTATACCAGGCGTTTCCGCACCGGTCGAATCGCTGAGCAGAAGAAGTACTCCTGCCTTTGAGAATCGAGCGAGATCACCGTAATCGGTAACTTCTCCATCCACCGGTGTCTGATCGAACTTGAAGTCTCCCGTATGCAAGATATTGCCCAGTGGGGTTCTGATAAAGACCGCCATGGCATCTGGAATCGAGTGATTGACATGAACGAAATCGAGGCCGAAGAGTCCCTTGTTGATATGAGTTCCCGGAACCGCTTCCTGTGTTGGATAATTACCAAGCTTGAACTCACTCAATTTCCCTTTGATAAGACCGAGTGTCAAGCGAGTCGCGATAATAGGTGGCTGGACATCAAGATCGCGAATCAAATACGGAAGCGTACCCGTATGATCCTCGTGCCCATGCGTGATCACAATCGCTTTGAGCTTATGTTGATTCTCAATGACATAGCTATAGTCAGGCAAAATGAGATCGACGCCCAGATGATCATCATCGGGAAACATAAGTCCCGCGTCAACCATGATCATCTCATCGCCATACTCGATGACGGTCATGTTCTTTCCAATAGCATCAAGACCGCCCAACGGAATTACCCGTAGTGTCGGCGTTTTAGGTGCCTTTTTCTTTGATTGCTGTGATTTAGTAGTACGTTTTTTGTTTTGTGTCATAAATTCTTCCTTTTTACTTGACCCCCAGTTGCTCAAGCTCCGCAAATGTGGAGTCCATTATTTCTTTGAGTCGCTTCGTCTGCTCGTCAGTTGCTTCGACGAGTGGAAGCCGCAACCCACCACCATTAAACCCTTTCATCTCAAGGGCCTTCTTTACCAATATCGGACTTGTTGTTTCAAAAAGCGCATCAGAGAGTGGCATGAGGATATTCTCAAGCTTCTCCGCTTCTTCAACATTGCCCTCGACGAACGCATCGATCATTCGTCTCATGTACGGACTTGCAATATTGCCCAAAACACTGATAACGCCTGTTCCACATTCACGCATCATGGGCAGTGTCAATGAATCGTCTCCTGAGATAATCTCAAAGTCATCAGGTGCATCAGCCGCAATCGCACGTACTTGATCCAGATCGCTATTCGACTGTTTGACCGCAACGATATTGTCAACATCATGAGCAAGACGCAAAATCGTCTCAGGCTCGATGTTGGTCACACAACGTCCGGGAATGTTGTAGACGATCATCGGCACGTCAACCGCAGCGGCTACCGCACGCATATGACGATACAAACCTTCTTGTGGCGGTTTGTTGTAGTACGGAGTAACCGCCATGATTGCGTGCACGCCCAAGGACTCGACCTTACGCGCGAAAGCAACGCTGTCATGCGTGCAGTTGTCACCCACATTGGCGATAACGGGAACCTTGCGATCAGTCGCGCAAAGAACCTCATGAAACAGGGCAATGCGCTCGGCACGATCAAGCGTCGGTGACTCCCCTGTCGTTCCATTAACGACAAGAGCTTCCGTCCCATCAGCTACCAATTTCGCAGCAAGTTCTCCTGCGCTATCAAGCAAAAGTGCCCCTGACTCATCAAACGGGGTCACCATTGCGGTTATCAAACGCCCAAAACGAGGTTGCGCGATCATTTTTGCACTCCTTAAAGCAAGTATCATACAGATTAGAATTATCTCACGGCTCTAGCACACTCATAGAAAAACGACACGCATTGTCACGTGAGTGTTGTAAATGAGGGGACGACTTACCTGCTATACGTCGCTGCGCCAAGGTTTGACGAGCGTATAATTCAACTCCATAATCCCACCGGGCCATTCCTTCGAATGCTCCAGCACGAGTGTCTTATAGCGCTCAAGCACATCAACTACTCCGATGCCGTTGCCAAGAAGTATCGGCTGGATGAAGATCCTGAGCCGATCGACGAGTCCTGCATTCAGTAACGTAGTCGCAAGCTCCGCTCCGCCACCAAGCCAGATCGGACCACCTTCAGCTACTTTCAAACGAGCGACTGTCTTTACTGCATCTTCATGGTCGATTACGACATTCTCATCAGTTGCTTCGAGTCCGCGTTTCGTGAAAACATAAACCTCTTTGTCTGGATACGGAAATCCACCCTCGAATCCACAAATCTGCTCATATGTATGTGAGCCGAAGAGAATCGTATCAATTGAATGATAGAACTCCTCATACCCATAATCTTCGTTCGGAACCCCGGCTAACCAGCGCACTCCCCCATCGACATCTGCGATAAAGCCATCAAGGCTTTGTGTCAGATAGTAAATAACTTCCCGCATAATTACTCCAAATCCAAGAAGTTCTCAAGTCCCACAATCAAGCCATTCTTAGCGCCGACCTCACGACATGCGAGGACGACACCTGGCATGAATGACGTGCGGTCGATCGAGTCATGGCGGATAGTGAGCGTTTGTCCAATATCGCCGAAAATGACCTCCTGATGCGCAACATACCCGGGCAAACGCACGCTGTGGATGGGAACGTCACCTTCCATGAGACCTGCGGTGCGAAGTGCGGTGCCACTCGGCGCGTCAAGCTTCTGATCATGATGTAGCTCGATAATTTCCGCTTTTCTCATCACTTTCGATGCAATCTCAGCAAACTGCATCATAAGAACAGCCCCGACAGCAAAGTTCGGCGCAAAGAATAGGCAGGTGTTCTCGTCACCTAGTTTGCTGAGCTCTTCCAGCTTTTCCATGCTGAGTCCGGTAGTCCCCACAACGCAGTCGACATTGCGAGAGAGCGCCGTGCGTAGATTAGCCTCGACTACATCGGGGCGAGTGAAATCTACCAGAACATCAGGTTTGGTCGCATCGAGCGCTTCGGCAAGATCTGCAAAATTGCGGCATGTATCCCCGATGCCACAGTGGCCCTCATCACCGATATAGGATGGATCGATACAAGCGACCATCTCAAGGCCCTCGGCTGCGCTGACAGCGGTCACAACCGCTTGCCCCATCTTCCCATTGGCCCCGACAACTGCAACTTTAATCATTGTGTATCTCCTGTTCGAACTGCTCGAATCCCTGGTCCACATAAGGTCCGACAACTGCTGTCGTCTGCGACGCGCTCGTTATATCATGTGCGACGCTGTGGAGTTCATCAAGCGTTATCTTATTATAAATGTCGAGTAACTCGTCAAAGGAAAACACTTTCAGATCCGCAATAGTCGCCTCTGCGATACGAATCATTCGACGACTTGTCGACTCAAGTGCAAGTGCAAGCGACCCTTTTACACTTGCTTTGGCACGCTCAAGCTCCTCGATAGAAATATCACTCGAGCCAAACCGTTTCAATTCTCGCTTGATCGTATCGAATACCTGCTGTCCGTTTTCGGGACGAGTTCCCGCATACACCGCAATAAGCCCACCGTCACTATAGAGCAACGGATAGCTATTGATAGCATAGACGAGTCCTTGCTTTTCTCGAACCTCTTGGAACAGGCGCGAACTCATCGAGCCTCCAAGAATGTTATTAGCAAGCGTCAGTGTATAACGACGATCATCTCTGTTGGAAAAGGACGACTGCCCCGTAAAAATATGCGACTGCTCGGTATCCTTATGCTGGAACTTCAGGGCAGCTGCATTAGCATCAGGTGCCTTTCGCTTCTCTTGTGAGCCGGCAGAAGGGAGCGAGCTCAAAAGTTCCTGTGCCAGTTCGACCACTTTCTCGTGATTGAGATTACCCGCGGCTGCTACAACACAGTTTTCACCAAAATAATGCTTCGCTCGAAAGTCGACCGCTTCTTTGTGTCCGAAACCCTCTACTGTCTCACGAGTTCCCGCAATGCTACGCCCAAGCGGATGATGCGGCCACGCGAGTGATGCGAACAGTTCGTGGACAACATCCTCGGGATTGTCCTCAGCGCGCGCGATCTCCTCAATTACCACTTGTCGCTCAAGCTCACATGCCCGCTGCTCCAGGGATGCGCGTGACACCATATCGGCAATTAATGCAAACACGCCATCGAGAGATTCATCGATAAAATCAGCGAAATAGCAAGTCACTTCTTTACTTGTAAATGCATTTTGCCGAGCCCCCAGCTTGTCGAATGCCTCACTCAGCTCGCGTGCGCCATAGGTTGGCGTGCCCTTGAACAGCATATGCTCCAAGAAATGTGACATCCCCGCTTCGTGCGAAGACTCATCACGACTACCTACCTTGAACCACACACCCAATGCAATGGATCGGACGTCTTTGATAGACTCGGTAACCACCGTTATTCCATTGTCAAGGACGGTCTTTTTGAATATCATGCGAAACTCCTTCGCTATTGCCTCTTTCATCATCTATTGTACGCTAGAATAAAGGAGAGTTTTTAATGGGAATTATGAGAGGAGATTGTTATGTTCGCACTGCTAGTATTACTGTTCGTGGCGATATTGGTACTTATCGCTCTTGCCGCAATGACTATCTACAACGTTTTGGTAAGACTTCGCAATTCCGCCGATGAGGCATTCTCAACCATGGATGTGTATCTGAAAAAACGTTTCGATCTGATTCCTAATCTTGTCGAGACCGTTAAGGGCTATGCGGCTCATGAGTCAGGGACGCTCGAAGCGGTTACTGCGGCTCGTTCCGCAATCGCGAATGCAACAAGTGTCGAGGATAAGGTTGCCGGAGAGAACATGCTTACCGGAGCACTCAAATCTTTGTTTGCCGTGAGCGAAGCATATCCTGACCTCAAAGCGAATACCAATTTCCTGGATCTGCAAAGACAGCTTCAGACCGTAGAGACAGACATCGCGCAATCGCGTAAATATTACAACGGTACGGTAAAGCAACTGAACAACAAGGTCGAAATGTTTCCCAGCAATATCTTTGCAAAGATGTTCGGCTTTGTGAAATATCCGTTCTTCGCTGTTACCGATGAAACCGAACGCGAGAACGTCCAAGTAAGCTTCGCATAATGCGTCGGCTAGGGTTCGCTAGCCTGCTCATCGCACTCCTCCTGTGCTGTGTCGCTTTCTGGACACAGCCGCAGGCTGTGTATGCAGCGGCTGCAGGTTTCATAATTACTGATTACGATGTTGACATCACCGTCAACGAAGATAATTCTTACGACATCATTGAGACAATCGATGTCGAGTTTACGGCGCAGAGGCGAGGCATTTTTCGAACGATTCCTCTTGGCTCTACCGGACCTTTTCCCGCGCGCATACGTAACCTGCATATTGAAGGGGCACCGCATGAGGTAGAGCGAGAGGGCACCCAATGGCTGGTTCGCATTGGCGATCCCAATCAGTACGCCCCGCAATTCATGCGTTATGTCATCTCCTACAATTACTATGTGGGGGATCAACAGCTTGACGGCTACGAGGAGTTTTATTTCAATCCTATTGGAACCGATTGGGATACCTCCATTCAAAATGCAACTTTTACGGTTAAGATGCCTAAGCCTTTCGATGAAAGCAAGCTCAACATTACTGCTGGGCCCCATGGCGCAGAAACGAATGTCGAGTACGTCACCTACGAGGTCCGCGACACGACTATCGTGGGTCAAACCGTTCAAGAACTTATGCCACGCGAAGGTATTACTGTCGCCCTCACATTACCCGAAGGATACTTTTCGAAAGTTACCGCACGTATCGACTGGGGATACTATGCGGCGCTTGTGGGACTTATTGTCTTTCCATTAACGGCTCTTGGAGTATTTGCTCTTTGGAGAAGCATGCGAAAGAACAATCGGATCGTTCCCAGTGTTCAGTTCTATCCGCCAAGCACCACAACATCAGCAGATGTTGGATTCATTTTGGACGGCGTATCATCCTCACGAGAGATAACCTCCCTCCTTATCTATTGGGCCGGAAAAGGAAATCTCACAATCGAAGAGGTTGCCAAGAAGCAGCTGTTTGGATCAAGCTCATCTTTTATCTTCACCAAAGTGAAAGAGTTGGATCCTCAAACCGCAAAACCGTATGAGCTCATACTCTTTAGCAGACTCTTCGCATTAGGTGACGGAACACAGGTCACAAGCAAGCAGCTGGAGAATAAATTTCATGAGGATATCCAGCACGCACAACAGGGGGTCAAGGCATTTTATACCGATGTCCCTGACTCACGAGTAGTCGCCCAAAGCAACGTGCCTTTCACGGCTCTGGCTGGCTTCCTCTCATTTTTGGCAGGACTGCTTTTCTTTGCAGCCCTATCGCCATTAGTGTGGATATATGAATGGGGGCTGCTCGTATTTCTTGGCATTGGTGCCGCCGTCAGCTTCCTGTTCATCGGTGCCTTTTTCCTCTTTTTCAAGCCATTCACCGACAGAGAACATGCTAATGCAGGGACCTGGGTAACCGGAATAATGCTGGGAGCCCTTGCGCTTCTGGGTGGCATGATTGCCTTTGTTCTTGCCGTCCCCTCCCTTGCCAAGATGGCAAGTGTCGTTATCGGTCTTATTGCTCTCGCGATTTGCGGTTGGTGCCTGAGCACCCCTTACAAGCGAACCCCGCTCGGTGACGAATATATGGGCAAGCTTCTCGGATTCCGTGAGTTTTTGAGAGTAGCTGAAAAACCACGCCTTGAGATGCTTATCGATGAGAACCCGTCTTACTTCTATGACGTGCTTCCCTTTGCGCTTGTAATGGGAGTTACCGATAAGTGGGCGGATAAATTCAAGGATATCGAAATGGAGGCTCCTGGCTGGTATACCTCCAATACTGGAGTCCCCTTTGTACCGATCCTCTTTATGTCATCGATGAATTCGTCGCTCAATGCAATCAATACCGTCGCTACTTCAAGCCCTGCCCAATCAGGTGGAAGTATCGGTGGTGGTAGCGTTGGCGGTGGCTTCGGTGGAGGCGGAGGCGGTAGCTGGTAGCAACAAGCATTAGCAATCTCGCCGCAACATTAAAGAAGGCCTCGGGTGAGGCCTTCTTTTTCTATGTATTCAGCATATATCTTGCCTAATTTCTACGACGCGGCTTTCTGTCGTTGTTGTTATTACGTGGTGGACGTCCACCGTTGTCGCGACGATTGCCACCGCTATTCGATCCACCGGTATCACTACCCTCAGGAGCATCCGGCTTCTCAAGACGATCGAGAGAAATCTTTCCACGATCATCGATCTCGATAACCTCGACCTTGACTTCATCGCCTATGTTAAGAACGTCCTCGACTTTACCGACACGCCCACTCGCAACACGCGAGATATGAAGCAAGCCATCTTTGCCGGGAAGTAACTCAACGAACGCACCGAATGTCTGGATTGCCACAACACGACCCTCGTAGGTCTCCCCTACCTCAGGATCCTTGACAATCATATTGATGCGACGCGCAGCAAGTTCGCCACCGGTATCCTTTGATGCGATGAAAATAGTTCCGTCTTCTTGGATATCGATATTCGCACCAGTCTCTTCTTGGAGAGCGCGGATGACCTTACCGCCAGATCCAATAACGTCACGAATCTTATCGACAGGAACTTTGATGGTGATGATGCGTGGAGCATTCTCTGAGAGCTCTTTGCGAGGCTCAGGCAATATTTCTTGCATCTTGCCAAGAATATGCGCGCGACCCTCTTTTGCCTGCATCATAGCTTCGGTCAGGATATCGATCGAAAGACCGCGTGCCTTGTTATCCATCTGAAGTGATGTGATGCCCGTGGGCGTACCTGCAACCTTGAAGTCCATATCGCCAAGAAAGTCCTCGAGTCCCTGAATATCGCTCAAAACCACATAGCGGTCACCTTCTTTAATGAGACCCATAGCGATACCCGATACCGGAGCCTTGATGGGCACACCGGCATCCATCAACGCGAGCGTTGATCCGCAAACCGCTGCCATCGAGCTTGATCCGTTACTCTCAAGAATCTCGCTTACCACACGAATGGCGTAGGGGAAATCATCTTCAATTGGAAGAACCGGGAGCAGTGCGCGCTCAGCCAATGCACCATGACCAATGTCACGACGCTTCGGTCCACGCATGAATCCGGTCTCGCCTGTCGAGAACGGTGGGAAGTTGTAGTGATGCATGTAACGCTTGCCCTCAGCGGGATCGATCGTATCGAGGCGCTGCCACTCGCTCAACATGCCAAGTGTAGCGATACTCAATGCCTGAGTCTGCCCACGCGTGAAAAGACCTGATCCGTGAATCATCGGCACATAGCCGACCACACAAGAAATCGGACGGATCTCTGCCGCACTACGACCATCGGCACGCTCACCCTCTGAAAGAACCATCTCACGCATGGTCTTCTTCTCAAGAGCCTTGAGGGCTCCCTTGATATATTTGCCGTTCTCCTCCATCTCCTCATCACTGAAGAGTCCCAGGAGCTCTTCCTTGACCGCTGCAACATCAGCCATGCGCGCCTGTTTATCAGCATTATGCAATGCCGCACTCATTTTCTCGGCACCAGCGACATCAATACGCTCGACAATCCACTCGGGAGTCTCGTCGTAGACAATCTCCATCGGAGTGACATCAATCTGCGCCAATAGTCTTTCTTGTGCCGCACAAAATTCGCCGAGTGCTTTCTGGGCATACTCAAGAGCGGCTAGCATATCTTCTTCGGAGACCTCATTAGCGCCTGCTTCAATCATGTATACCGCATCAGGGCTACCGCCGACGACCAGATCGAGATCCGATGCTTCCATCTCCTCGAATGTTGGGTTGACGATGAATTCCTTTGTCTCAAGATTACGACTGATACGAACACCCGCAAGTGGTGCGTCAAAGGGAATACCTGCGACCATCAACGCCGCGCTTGCAGCCATGATCGTGATAACGTCCGGTTGATTCTTCTGATCAACTGACAAAACCGTTGCAATTATCTGTACCTCATGACGAAATCCATCGGCAAACGCGCTACGCAGTGGACGGTCGATCATGCGAGCAGTCAAAGTACCCTTCTCACTTGCACGACCTTCGCGCTTCAAAAACCCACCGGGAATACGTCCGGCAGCATACAGCCGCTCTTCGAAATCAACCGTCAGTGGGAAAAAGTCGATGTCACGCGCCTCCTTTGAAGCCGTTGCCGTAGCCAGCACCATCGTGTCACCTTGGCGGACCACAACCGCTCCACCAGCCTGCTTGGCCAACTCACCCGTCTCGAGGGTATACTCTTTGCCAAACAGCTCAAACGTTTCTTTTACTTTACTCATTCTCTACTTCTCTCTTCTAAACCCTATACCCCGTGTATAAGGCAACCTCTCATGCGCAATTCTGTGCGCACAATACTATCGGTGTTCGCTTATCCGCGAATGCCAAGTTTTGCGATCAGCTCACGATATGCCTCGATATCGCGATTTTTGAGGTAGCGCATCAGACGACGACGCTGACCGACAAGCATCAAAAGACCGCGACGAGTGTGATGGTCATGCTTGTGCTCTTTGAGATGCTCGGTCAAATCTTTGATACGCTGAGTCAAAAGTGCAATCTGAACCTCAGTCGAACCTGAGTCCTGCCCATCCTTGCCGTACTCGGCAATGATTTGAGCTTTTACTTCTTTTGTAAGAGGCATAATACACCTACTTTCCGCGATAACACGCACAGGCGCTATCGCATACGCCTTAAGCTGAGGGGCGCGGGGGTGTTTCCCAACATCCCTAAGCAAAAGGTAAACGAAAACAACTGGTTAATGATACGCCATAACGCCAATGAGCACAAACTAAACTCCAATCGCGCTCATTTTTGTAGAGATTTCTACATGACCCGAAGTGTCTGCGCTGCACATGCAAGAAGATGCCTTAGCTCTGTTACGATTGAGGTGTCGAAGAAAAATGAACGTCGATTGAAAGGAATCATCATGGCTGAGGCACTTGCCGCGTTATTTGTACTAACAATTCCATTTCTGCTCATTGCTCTGGCTCTTGTCTGGTTCGGTATCGTCATAACGAGCCAGCAGACAGTAAAGATCGTAGAGCGGCTAGGCAAGTTCCACCGCATTGCGCAACCGGGTCTTTCGCTTCGTATTCCCATTATCGACCGCGTAGTTGCAACACTTGACCTTCGCGTACAATCACTTGATGCAAATCTTGAGACTAAGACCCGTGACAATGTTTTCGTAAACGCCATGGTTTCAACTCAGTACCGTATCGATCCCGAAGCAACCTCCCGTGCATATTACGAGTTGTCTGAGCCCGAGAATCAGATTCTCGCCTACATTGCTGATGCCATTCGTAGCGCTATTCCTCAAATGGATCTTGATGAGGCGTTCGAGAAGAAGGATGATATCGCTCATCGTGTGCAATACAATCTGGCAGAAAGAATGCATGAGTTCGGAATCATCATCATCAATACGCTTATCACTGGAATTGATCCGGCACGCGATGTCAAGGAAGCAATGAACAACATCAACGCGGCGCAACGCCAACGTGTGGCCGCGCAAGAACTTGCCGAGGCTGATCGAATCAAAGTCGTCACCAAAGCGCAAGGTGAAGCCGAGAGACAAAAATTGGAAGGTAAAGGAATCGCCGATCAGCGTCAGGCTATCGTTGACGGTCTTGCGAGCTCCTTCAAGCAACTTGAGGATCACGGTCTTGACGAGCGTGAGGTATTGAATCTGCTTATGCTCAATCAATATATGGATACGCTACAGCGATTGGGTGAGCATGGCAAGACGACCACGCTTATGCTGAACGGAAGCCCATCAGGACTCACCGAGCTTCGCAATCAGGTTCTGCAGGCGATTGTAGGGGCAGATCTCGCAAACGATAAGCCTACTGTTCGTCTACAGCAATAAACAGCATCGGTCAATCAGCAACAATTTGCTACCGACTGGAAGTTGGAGTTATCGATTAATTGAGTTGATGTGCTTGCGGGCAGTCTCGCGTGCTTGGTCATCGATTTTTTCAATATGCTCGAGTGACTCGACGGGCTCAACGGGAATACTGCCAAGTGCTCGCTCGACAACATCGGCGATCCCAAGGTAACTCAACCGCTTATTGAGAAATGCATCGACCGCAACCTCGTTGGCAGCATTGAGTACCACGGGTGCAGTCCCACCCGCGCGTCCCGCTACATACGCAAGCGCGAGACATTGAAACACGTCCGTGCCGCAGGCCTCAAAGGACAACGTGCTGAGCATCGTCATGTCAAATGGTTCGAGTGGCGCGCTCCAGCGATCGGGGAAACTCAGTGCATATTGAATCGGGATGCGCATATCCGTGGGTCCCATGTGTGAAAGCACGGAACCGTCCTCATATTCAACCATTGAGTGAATCACGCTTTGGGGGTGCACCACAACTGAAATGTCATCATAGGGCATATCAAAGAGATGATGTGCCTCAATAACCTCAAGTCCCTTATTCATCATGGTTGAGGAGTCGATAGTGATTTTGGCACCCATGTTCCATGTAGGATGAGAAAGCGCCTGCTCTGGAGTGATATTCGCAAGTTCTTCGAGAGTCTTTCCTCTGAATGGTCCCCCGCTAGCAGTCAGCCAAATTCGTGATACTGTTTTCGGGTCCTCACCCAACAAGCACTGGAATATCGCGCTGTGCTCACTGTCAACCGGCAACATCTTTCCGGGCTGCACTAACGGCATGACGATATCGCCACCTGCGACAAGACTTTCCTTATTAGCAAGCGCAAGCACCTTTCCTGCCTTGAGTGTCGCAACCGTTGCCCGAAGACCTGCGGCGCCCACTAAAGCATTTACGACGATATCAGGATCTGTCTCTTCGATAAGTTCAATGATCCCTTGCGGTCCGGCAAATACGCGCTTGTCATCTAGTTCAGTTGCTGCCTTTTCCGCTGCCCCTTCATCTGCAAGAGCAATGTGATCGACATTGAACACGCGAGCCTGTGCAACAATCACCTCAACCGACGAATGTGCCGCAACCGCTACTACTTCAAGGCGATCGCTCTCTTTGGCACAAATCTCAAGTGTCTGTCTTCCAATTGAGCCGGTAGATCCCAGAATCGCTATACGTTTTCGACTGCCCATCAGGTTACACTCCTACATATTCACTAAGCCGAGAGCCATACCTACTGTTGAAAGAAGTGCGAAAAGCATTGTTGAGACAGCCAGAGTCGAATCGAGCCGATCAAGAATGCCTCCATGCCCTGGCAAGAGAGTACCCGAGTCTTTAACGCACGCTTCCCGCTTCATGCGTGACTCGAACAAGTCACCTATAAAAGCCGCCAGAGTCACCAGCACTCCAACGATAATAGAGCCAATCAGCGGAAAGTGCATCCCGAACAACAAAGGTAACACTATCCAAATCACGACCGCTCCCAGCATTCCCGCAAAAAACCCCTCCCAGCTCTTTTTGGGCGAGATAACCGGCGCGATCTTATGGCGTCCAAAGAGCGATCCGCCCAGATATGCGAACGAGTCCGCTGCCCACACACTCAGAATCGTCATGCTGGCAAAAAAGATGCCGCCTTCCATCTCGCGAATGAGAACCAGTGAGGCAAGGGGGACCCCCAAATAGAGTGCCCCGAATAAGGCGAGTGCCGAATCCTTGACCGATGATGTAGGAGTAAGTGCCGCCCAGGTCAATAATGCGAATGAACCGAACACTACCGCATAGAACAAAGAGATAAGTCCCGCTAGTCCTCCTGTGCCGAGCACAGGGTTCTGCTCTGTATTGAGCCGAGCTGCCGCTGTGATAAACGGAAGCGATACACCAATCAGTGTTCCGATAAATTGCGGAACCCGATTCATGTTTGGCGAGGTAATGTCGTAGAATTCGCGACATCCCAAAAACGCCAATGCCCCACAGAATAATGGGAGCACGAAATATTCATTGCCCGATATGACGCACCCCAGAAAAACTACTGCATACACGACAGAGGTCAAAAAGCGGGTTATGAATGACTTTTTCTTGATGCCCGCAGGTTCTGCAATATGGGTACTAGGCACTATACTCCTCCGAAACGTCGAGCACGTTTTTGATATTCGACAATGCACTTCAAAAATTCATCACGATCAAAATCAGGCCAGAGCGTATCTGAGACAACAATCTCAGAATAAGCGATCTCGTAAAGTAGGAAATTCGAGATACGCATCTCCCCGCTCGTACGAATAAGAAGATCGGGATCGGGAATTCCAGCGGTGCTGAGGTGGCTGGAGATCGTCTCGGCAGTAATGGCCTCAGGATCAAGCTTGCTCACAAGAATATCATCTGCGATTGCGCGGACCGCATGAACAATATCGGCGCGAGCACCGTAATTTACTGCGACCACAAGGGCAAGCCCTTTGTTGTCATATGTTTTCGATACGCAGTTCTTAAAGGCCCTGCGAGTCTTCTCGGGCAAAGTATCAACGTCGCCGATAATCCTCACACGCACATCTTTCTCTTGCAGGCTCTTGAGTTCACGCTCTAAAACCTCGACGAATAAGGACATGATGCCTTTTACCTCATCTTCGGGACGTGACCAGTTCTCAGTCGAGAATGAGTAGATGGTCAGATAATCGATACCAAGCTCTATTGCTGATGCGATTGTCTCACGCACCATCGCGGCCCCCGCCTTGTGTCCGAAAATGCGCGGCTTGTTCCGTGTTTTCGCCCATCTGCCGTTCCCATCCATGATGACGGCTACATGACGAGGAATATTGTCCACATCAAGCGATGCAAGGAGTGAGCGAGCCTGCTCGCTCGTATAAAACGAGGTGATATCAGATGACAGACTAGACACGAGAGGTGCTACACCTCCATTATTTCCGCTTCTTTTACCTTCAAAGAGTCATCGATACGCTTGACTGCTTCATCGGTTAATTTCTGCACTTCTTTTTCCGCGCGCATGACATCATCCTCAGAAGCATCTCCATCTTTTTTGAGAGCTTCCAGCTTATGGTTTGCGTCTCGGCGAACATTTCGTACCGCAACACGGCAATCCTCGGCAAAACCACGGCATTGCTTGGTCAGTTCGATACGACGCTCTTCAGTAGGCGAGGGAAATGAAACACGAATAAGCATACCGTCATTATTGGGCACGAGCCCGAGATCGGATGTCAAAATCGCCTTCTCGATTGCCTTGAGCATATTCTTATCCCATGGCTCGATTACGAGAGATTGCGCATCGGTTGATTTTATCGTCGCGAGCTGATTAATAGGCATCGGGCTCCCGTAAGCATCCACGGTTACACGATCGAATACCATAGGAGTCGCTCTCCCCGTACGAACCGTTGCAAACTCCTGCATGAGCGCACTGTGGGATTTGTCCATATGATCTTTCGTAACAGCAAGAATATCGGTAATCATCGTCAGTTTCCTTTCACGATTGTGCCTACAGGTTCCCCCTCAAGCGCTTTGAGTACATTACCCTCTTTATGCATATTGAATACAAGAATCGGGAGCTCATTTTCCATGCAAAGAGTGACTGCTGTCGAGTCCATCACCCTGAGCCCCTTATTTAACACATCGATATAGGTAAGCTCGTCATACTTTACGGCATCGTCATGCTTTTTTGGGTCACTGTCGTATACGCCATCGACATTGGTCGCCTTCATGACGCACTGGGCTCCGATCTCACAGGCACGCAGTGCCGCGGTCGTATCAGTTGTGAAATAGGGATTGCCTGTACCGCCACCGAAGATGACAACGCGCCCTTTTTCAAGGTGACGTTCCGCTACACGACGAATGTAGGGCTCCGCTACCTGTCTCATGGAAATCGCACTTTGTACGCGCGTGGCCACTCCTGCGCGCTCAAGTCCGTCTTGGATGGCAAGAGCATTCATTACGGTGGCGAGCATCCCCATGTAATCGCCTGTCGCGCGATCCATGCCGTTCGCACTCGCCGCAAGACCGCGAAAGATATTTCCGCCCCCTACAACGATTGCGAGTTCATGACCCTTGTCGACGACTGATTTGATCTGCACCGCAAGCGAATCGATTACCGCCGGATCGATACCGTATCCGCGGTCTCCCATGAGTGCCTCACCGGAAAGTTTGAGTAAAACGCGCTTATAGCCTGCCACTCGATCTCCTTTGCTCTTAACCTCTTTCATTGTATCGCACACACAAAAAGAGTGCCGTACTGATTAGTAACGACACTCCTTCATATCTACGTATATTGTGAGATGTTACGCCTGGGTCTCACCCAAGTTATATCTCACAAATGAAACGACCTTGATGGCGTCATCAACTTCTTTTGAGACACGCTTGGTCAAGTCATCGATCGAGATCTCGGGATCCTTAACGAACGCCTGCTCGACAAGAGCTTGCTCCTTGAAGAACTTATGCAGACGGCCTTCTGCCATCTTCTCCTGAATGTTCTCGGGCTTACCTGACTCAGCAGCTTGCGCCTTGTAGATGCTTAGCTCATGATCGACGATCGCCTGATCGAAATCATCGCGCGAAACCGCAATGGGATCAGCAGCAGCAACCTGCATGGCAACATCGCGAGCGAATTGCTTGAATGCAGGGTTGCTTGCGGTCTCTTGCTTGTCGAACGCATAGCTCACCATGATGCCGATTTTCGCACCAGCGTGAATGTAGGTCTCAACAGCGCCTGTTCCTGGGATTTCCTCACGAACAAAGCGAGCAATCGCCATATTCTCGCCCAACTTACCGACGATCTCACCAAATGTCTGCTCGACCGTTATGTCACGGTCCAAGAACTTGACTGCCTGTAACGCATCGGCGTCAGCAGGATTCTCGGCAGCAATGATCTTTGCGAGGTCTGCAATGAAATTGGTAAACGTCGCATTGCTTCCTACGAAGTCAGTTTCACAATTAACCTCGAGAAGAACGCCGACTTTACTGTCATCGCTGACAAAAGATGCGATAGCACCCTCATTGGTCGCGCGTCCCGCCTTCTTTGCAAGGGATGCAAGACCGCGTGTGCGAAGGAAATCGACGGCATCATCGATTATTCCGTCTGTCTCTTTGAGTGCGTTCTTGCACTCCATCATGCCTGCTCCGGTAATATCACGGAGCTCTTTTACGAGTGAAGCGGTAATATCAGCCATGGTTTCCTCCTTAATCCTCTACAACTACGACTGTCTCTTCGGCTACAGGTGCAACTGCTGCAGGAGTTTCCTCTGCAACCACCTCTTCGACAGGCAGTGCTTCAACTGCGCTATCTTCAATAGATTCTTCTGTAACGATCTCTTCAGCAACTGCTTCAAGTGGCGCAGCCGTGACAGGCTCATCGACCGTGCCCAAGCTCGCTCCCCCATTGCCGTCCAAGATACCTGCAGCGATAACATCTGCGACAAGGGCAATACTGCGGATCGCGTCATCGTTTGCCGGAACCGGGTAATCGACCTCATCGGGGTCCGCATTCGTATCGAGCATTCCAATGATTGGAATGTTGAGACGACGCGCCTCGTTTACCGCATTGATCTCGCGCTTGGTATCAACCACGAAGATCGCATTCGGTGGTTTTACCATATCGCGGATACCATTAAGGTTATTCTGAAGCTTGACGAGTTTCTTGCCCAAAAGAATCTGCTCCTTTTTGGGAAGCATCGCCATTGAGCCATCCTCGATCATCTTCTCGAGCTTCTCCATGTAAGTCACACGACTGCGAATGGTATCCCAATTTGTGAGCATCCCGCCCAACCAGCGATTCGTAACATATGGCATTCCTGAGAGCTGAGCTGCGCGAAGAAGCGGCTCTTGCGCTTGCTTCTTAGTGCCGACAAACAGAACTGTCCCACCTCGTTGTCCAACGGTACGTGCGAAATTATACGCATTCTCAAGTTCGATCAAAGTCTTTTGGAGATCAAGGATATAGATTCCGCCACGTTGTGCAAAAATGTATGGTTTCATTTTTGGATTCCAGCGGCGTGTCTGATGTCCAAAGTGGACGCCCGCCTCAAGCAGACCCTGCATAGTAATAGTTGCCATTTCGGCCTTCCTTTCGGTTGTTCTTCTGCTGGCTTCAACCTTTCCCGCCACCGGTTGTCTCCCGGCACCTTGGCGTTTCAGTCCACCAGCATGTGGATTAATACAGCCTAGCCAGTATAAGGTGTGTTCAGACGTCCGTCAAGCAGAAGGACGATCGGTGGCGCGGCTTAATTGACGCCCGATGGCAATGAGCTGATGCCGAATATGTCTTTCCATGCATCGTTACTTACCTGCGCGGCTTCCAGAACAACTTTGATAGTGACCCTTACCCTCTCGCTTTCAAAGGTCTCAGACGTGCTCACATTGGCTGTTACGTGAAATGGGCTGCTTATATCGGTGGGAGCCAAGATTGATTTATAGTAGTAATATCCCGCGCTCTCAATCCAGTCAGGCGCATCGATTATCAGTTCGATGTCGCCGTCAGGGACATTCGCCACCACCCATGTATCTTCCGTCGTGTCGAAATACTCGACGATGGGTACTAAGTACACCCTGACGTAGGCGGATGTTTTTCCGTCAGATCTTGCTTGAAATACCTTTTCGTTTGTATCAGCACCCTCAGGTGGAATTGCCGTGCCGCCATCGAACGGCTCATCTTCAACCAGTGTGACAATCAAGGTGCCTGCCTCGAGATCTACTTGCTCTACTATCGCATCGGAGAAAAACGCATAGATGCCACCAATCAACAGACAGCACGTCAGAAGAGCGGAAATGATAATGACTGTGGTCTTGCGCTTCATAGGTGTCACCTTAATATCGTCCCACTATGACAGATCTGAAGCCAACAGTCGGGTCTGTGGCTCCATTCCAAAAATAGTACGCATATTGGGATGGGAGCGTACCTCCGAAGTTAAATGTAGGATAGTGCTGGAAGGGATAAAGGGCTGTTCCGGAGTACCACGCCAGTCCCTGGGTCGTTTCAAACAAGACGTCTCCAAATCTCGTGTTTTCAAGCAACTGGAAGTTCTGAACAGAGACATCACCGGGGCTTATCGGATACACGTCCTTATATTTTTCCGGAGCGTCCAACAGGCTTTGGGCAAATTGATTCAATGCCGGATGATTATTGTCCACATACGCTGCGGTGTGCATGAGCAAGCATCCTGAAAGATCATAGATTCCTGTCGGATTGCCGGTACCGCTCGCCTTGCGTCCGTTCACGGTATAGTACTCATGGGTTCCCGCAACAAATCCAGCGGGTACCGTAGTGTCTCCGGCACGTCCGGTAATGAAGCTCGCATCGGGATTCTTCCAGATTTGATATCCGTTTCGACCGTACTTACTTTCGCTGAGATAGACTGCGGCGCCATACTCGACGTTTTTCATCATGTGGGTGTCGGCCTGAATGAATTCAAGTTCGTATGCATTGCTCGTATTCGCCATACTCCTGCTGAGATTAAAGGCATCGTTGATGGTCACAAATCTCCATGCCTGCGCATTCGGCTTTGATGAAATCTGATTGACCGATCCCATTGACGATACCGTTGCATCGGTCCGACTCGCATCGAATTTGGCAAACCATATGCCTTGAAGTTCCGTATCCCCGAAAGTGAATGCGGGATGAACGCGATAGTTGATCGTATTTTCGGTACGCGCATCACCTGTGCCGTTGAGAAATACCACCTGCATCTGGCCAAACGCACGGAATGAATTCGATGTTTGCGTCACTCCATCAGTGCCGACCAAGCCGTACCTGTTCGAGAATCCTCGCAATCCCTCTTTTGAATTCGTGTCATAACCGGCACGTTGCGTGGCATAATCATCAAAGTAGGTTATCTGATACGCGTAACGCGGTACCCACACGAACATACTTCCCATGGATAGTATCTCGTTGGTTGTCGGGTCGACACTGAGACCATCGGCAAGCATGATATTCGCCCATTTTTGTTGACTGTAATCGAACCAGTCAGGATCGCTCGGTGTTGTTTTGACCCAGTATCCGCCACCTGTTCCCTCATCGGTCGTCACCCATTTGACAGGAATCATCCCAGACATCAGTTGCGGAGCATTGGGTAAGCGTTCGGGCGTATTGATTTTCATCCTATTATTTGCTTCAGCGATCGAGCTGAATCCGCCAGTTGTGCGCAATCGACTACTGACAGTAAAGCTCTCTTCCGCTACAGTCGAGCCATTTCGTATCAGCGTGAAGGTATCGCCCGACAAACTTGTCCCTATCAACTCGATATCCATCGGATTGACGCACGTTACCACGTACGTTCCATAATCGATATGTTTGAACACCAACGTATTCCCATAAGAGAGAATACCGTTGTATACCGATCCAGTAGTTTGGTTTGTGAGCGTCACGACTGTTTCAGCCGCAACGGACCCAAACGATCCGTCCTGCACCCTCGTGACATTGGTTATACTGGTTGCTCCATCAAGAAACGTTCCGCTGATTTCAACCCTCGTGAAAAACTCAGGTCGGGGCGGCGCGCTTCGAGTCCACTTCGCATACAAATCAATGCTCTGGGTTGCGGGCGCACGCGAATCCCAAGGTGTGGTGAGACCGGGATCCGTATACCAGCCCCCGAAATCGTATCCTGCCCGAGACGGAATCGAAGGTATCTCATCTTGCGAGATAGCTTCGCCTGAAAGCACATACCCTGTTATAACATTCAAGCTGGAATCGCCATCGAAATATCCCGGACTTGCATCAAAACTTACCTGATAAAGCACGATTGCCCTTACGGGAAGAACAACGAGAGATGGATTCAGGACAGGAATGTCACGGCTGCTATCGCTATCTCTGACCAGGGCATGTGTTTTTGTCCCGCCGGAGTCGAGTGCCGTCAGATTGACTGATGTAGATGAAGCGGTATAAGCAAAGTTCGGCCGATTCGCAGGAAGGGTAATCTCATTTAACGCATTACCGCTGGTCTTATCGGTGACCTCAATGCGGATTGGCGCGGGAAAAAGAGGGGGCAGAAGTCGCGCATTCGTAATCAAAGCATTTCCGGAATTGGATATCCTATCATCGATTGCCGGAAAAGAGCCGCCTGAAGTCGCTCTCACTATAGCTGGATTCGAGACAGTGAGAGAGGTCGTTCCCGATACTCCACCAACATCAGAAATTCCTGCGCCAATACCATACCCGGAAGTACTGTTCGCAATCACAGTGCCACCGGTTATCGAGACAGTGGCATTGCCACCGCTTCCTGTTCCAGCTCCTGAACCTCCGCCTATCACAGTTGCTCCGCCTGTGGCGGTAATCGTTCCACCTGAGATAGAGATATTTGCGTCACCGCCATTACCGTTGCTGGTACCGTTGTGACCGCCACCACCCGCACCGCCGATAGCAGTAAGCGGAGCAGTTGCGTTGACAGTCCCTCCTGTGATGATTATGATACCGCCGCTTCCACCAGAACCGCCATCAGTGCCTTCTTGACCTCCGCCGATAGCCGCACCTCGTGAGTTTGAACTCGCGGTTATTGTGCCGCCATGAATCTCGACCCTATTATTATTCGACGGTCCTCCGCCCCAGTTGGCCGCTGCTCCAATCGCGGCACCGTAGTTAGCGTTTATCGCAGTGATATCACCGTCATTGATAATGACGGTGCAAGGATTATTACCGTTAAGCCCGCCTCCGATTGCAGCACCATACCACGTGCTCCTGGCATTGATGGTTCCGCCGTTTATAGTGACCAGTCCGCCACCCCCACCGGAACCATTTCCAATCGCGGCGCCATTATAGCTTGTTGCAGTAATGGTCCCCCCATTTATCGTCACGTTTCCGGCACTCCCACCACTGTGTCCGCCGATTCCGGCAGCCGTAGAGGAGACCGGTATAGTGATCACCCCTCCCTCTATGGTGATGTTTCCACTACCGCCGATACCCGCAAACGATGCGTTGCCTCTGGCGGTCAAAGCCCCTGTGCCACTGACGGTTAGATTGGCTCCCGGAGGAACATGGATTCCTGCGCCACCGCCACCTGACTGGAGGCTGTTGACTGTACCACCTTCCAGCACCAATTCAAGTGTGGCGCCAGAGGCGATGGAGATATTCGTTCCAGGAGTATCGATTACGGCATTGTCAAGAATGATTACCGTATCGACACCGGCACCGATGACAATTGCGTTGGTATTTGTCGAGCCAGTGATTGTATAGACATTACTATTCGCACTAGGATCGAATGTCAATAGATTTGCTGTATAAGTGTATCCAGGACCACTGCCCGGATTAGAGATATCGATTGAAATTGATGCGGCAAAAGATGGCGTGGACGCGCCGAACACAAAACCGCACACCAGTACCATCACAACCATACCGAACCATAAACGGGACTTCCCGAATACAGCTCTAGTGTTCGTATGTTGTGGCCCACGCATCATAATAGTATTAATGTTCCTTATCCATTCGTCTAATCACCCTGAAAAAGGCAACTATCAATATGATTAAAACAATGGGCAGCACCACAATCATGAAAACACCTCGTGGTGTCTGCAAAAGAGGAATGAGAGTAGCGGTCAGATTGGTTCCCCAAGCCTCACGGCCCACAAAGGTTTCCTGATCAACAATCTGGCTATCAGCCTTATTATTTGCGTCACCCTGTGTTACGAAACCATTCGGTGTAATCTCTATTACGCGATGGAAAGCGATTTTTCCGCCTATCTGATCAGCCCTGAAGGCAATCGCATCACCAACCCGTACATCCTCATAGGGTACTTGCCTTACAAGAACCGTCGCGTATTTCCTGTAAGTGGGCTCCATACTCTCGCTGCTTATGAGAAACGGTTTGTAGCCAAGCAGGAATGCGTCCCCCTCACTGAAAAAGTATGTCGAAGCAGCTGCCAAGAGCACCAGCAGTACCGACAACCCCACAAGAATATTCAGGATAACGCGCTTCATGCAACTCCTGCTTTTTCATCACTCATTGTGCGCCTCTGCAAAATTACAGCAACCACTATGCCGAACGAGCACAAAAACAGACCGGTCAGCAGAGCGCCATACACGCCCACATCATCTCCCGCTTTGGGTGGAGCTGGTCGGTCACCATCGCCATTGCCGTCACCGTCTCCACCACCATCCCCATCCTGACGTACCACTTCGAATGTATAGCGGATCTTGACCGATTTTCCTTGATGCTCATTTGAGAGCTCGCCTACTTTTACCTGCAAATCAAAACTGGCATCCGTCTCCTTGGATATTGAGAAAAATGCCGGCCAATCTTGCTTATCAAAATCATCTTTCGTCAATATCAGGTTCTTTCCGGTGTTTCCGGAAAAGAGAAAGGTCAGGTTATCGATCAAAATACTCTCTTCAATCAGTTCGACTTTCTCAAGAGAGATGGTGTGTGAAGCGCTCGTTTTATTGACGACAAGAATGCTTTGTGTGAATTCATCATAGGATCCGATATGTTCGATGTTCTGGATCATTTCTCGATCAGCAACTGCATCAGAATCGGTAATCTCAATTGTGTAGCTGCCCATCGCATGAGCCGGTAGCGCAATGCAAAGCATCATTGCGGACAGAAGCAACACGTACATGACTATTTTAGATGCATCTCTTTTCACGAAACCTATGCCCTTGCTCAATCAATCCGATGGCATTATCCATTCTTAACCGACTATGGAATTAAGCCCGCACCTCGTCGCATTGGTTTTATGCAACGAGGTGTTTTTGGGCCTTCTTCCCGCAAGAAGTAATGCTATGGAGTGACGATACCGTACGTTACTTTGTATGCGTTTGCTACAGCAGAGCTCCAGTTTGGAGTCGGATTGTTTCGATACTGAAGCGCGCTTACCTCATAACCGATTCCAATTGAAGCGCTCTGCCAGAAATTGTCAGCAGCTGAGCTGAACACGATAGTGAAAACATAGGTCGTATCAGTACGCCCGAGAAGAGTCACACCGGGAACGGGAGTGGTTTCCTTCTCGTAAGTTCCGTCAATGACTTTATTTCCCGCATCCGCAAACGTGATATTGTTCGTGCCATTTGTGCCAGTCAGCGGGGTGCCCGAGGTATTTGTGCCTTCATATACGGTAAATACAGAGCTGAGCTGGGTAGGAGTGATGGCACCACCGGCACCATTAACACCACTGAGCACAAGAGCGCTCTTCAGCCACGCTGACTTGCTGCCTACATTCTCTATATCGATCTCTACCTTTACGGTGTCGCCTGGGTTGATGCACGCAAGTTGTTCCGCAGTTGCCGGAGTGGCGCTTCCATTGATAAAGAATGACGCATCGTCAACTAGGGCCAAGGTGCCAGCAGTAAGATCCTGATTTCCAGTCACAACATCGCTAAAGAAAGCGAAGAGTGAGCCGATGACGATACCGATTGCCAACAGCAGGCAGAGCAGGATTACCACGTACTTCTTTTTGCTGTTGTCTTCTCTTTCGTGAACCATGTTAACTCCTCCTATGTTCCATTTAACTTCCCCACTTGTGCGTTTGCCTAAAACAGTTTTGCACGTAAGCAATACGGTCACTTGTGTGACATATTGCAATGCAACACATAAGCACTTCATGCACAAGTGCATTGCTACATTTAATTGTAGTTATCGTATTCTTCGATAACAAGCTATCGGGAGGATTTCGTTGTTAAACGGATTACAAAGGGTTTAGCGATCAGAATAGTGGTAGGGTACCAACATAATCGACACATTGCGATGATTCTGTAGTGCACGTGTCAATAGATATGTCGTTTGATTATGCAAGAGCACATCATACCAATGCTTGGCCACAAATTTGGTGAGAACAACCACAAGCTGATCGCCACTTTGCAGAGTCGCCTCTTTTTCCTCCAGAAAGTCCTCGATGGGAGGAACTATATCGCGATAAGGATTAGCGATAATCACTAGTGAATCATCGATCTCATACTCTTCCCATCTCTTTTTGAGCCGAGCAGCCTTTCTCGAATCAGAGGCGATATTGAGTGCGATGACATTAGTGCTCACCTTGTTTGCATAGTTGAGCATCTTCAGGGTAGCTCGATTGATGTTGAGTACGGGAACGACACAAAGAAATGAATCGCCCGAATCACTCTTGCGGTAGCGCTCCCTGAATTCCTTCTTCGAAATATAAATGCTCTTTCGGACCTCTTCATAGTGTTTATGAATGCCCCACATAAGCAAGACGAGTGAAGGAATTGCAATCGCAAGCATCCATGCGCCACTCGTAAACTTCATGACGAATACAATGATAAGTCCGACCCCTGTCATGGTCGCGCCAAGTGCATTGATAATCATCTTCTCACGCCAGTACGGCTCTTTTTCCCTCACCCATTTGACGACCATACCAGCTTGCGAGATGGTAAATGACATAAATACGCCAACTGAATAAAGCGGGATCAGATAATGGACTTGTGCCCCAAAGACAACGACAAGCGCACTAGCTGCTATGAGAATCAGCAGGATTCCATTGGATAGGCTGAGCTTCGTTCCGCGCTCCATGAACTGACGTGGCATGAACCCGTCACGAGCAAGAATGGAGAGTAGATTAGGCAAATCTGCAAAAGCCGTATTGGCGGCCAGAAACAAAATGAAAGCGGTCGAGAATTGAAGTACATAAAACAACGGTGATCCGCCACCGAATATCGCAGCTCCCATTTGCGATATAACCGTATGTCCTTCCACAGGCATGACTTGAAGTTTCTGTGCCAAAATGGTCGAGCCGCCAAAGATAAAGAGTACGATCGCCGCAAGACAATAGAGCACGATCTTTGCATTACGCTGGCGTGGCTTCTTGAATGAAGGCATCGAGTTGCTTACCGCTTCAATTCCTGTCAAAGCAGAGCAGCCCGAGGAAAAGGCCCTGAGCAAAAGTAAGACGAAGACCAGGCTCAGAGTAGTGTCAATGGTTTGCGCAGGCACATTGGTATAGGATAGCGGAACCAAGATTCCCATCGCGTACTCGACAAGTCCCGTAACGATCATCAGCGACATGATTGCTATGAAGAAATAGGTTGGGATACCGAATACTCTCGATGACTCGCTCGATCCACGAAGATTGATGACTGTGACAATCAGGATTCCAAGAAGTGCTATGGGTACACGAAACGGTCCCATCATTGGAAACGCTGCGACAAGAGCGGCAGTTGCGGCAGAGATGGATACCGCAACGGTAAGGATATAGTCAAGAACAAGTGAGGCTGCCGCTACAAGTGCCGGCTTTTTGCCGAAATTGTCCGAGGCAACGTTATATGCTCCCCCACCTTTGGGGTAATGGTTGATGATCTGGGTGTAGGAGAATGCGAGAACTACCAAAAGCAGGATTATCGGCAGTGCGATAGGACCCAGAAACTGGATTGACAGTAGTCCAAGGACAGGAACCAGTACCAAAAGTATTTCCTCAATCGCATACGCAACTGAAGAGACCGCATCACTCGCCATAATAGGAAGACCCCAGAACCAACCAAGCGACTCGGCTTCGAGTTTACTATTCGCAAGAGGCTTTCCTAGCAAGCGTCTCTTGAATTTATCGAGAGATGTTACGGTGCTCACCGAATCCTCATCCTTTACTATTCACATATATCCAATATCTCATTACTCTTATATTTAAGCACTATCGTAACTAAATGCAACTTGATACAATTATCCACCTGAGTAGGTCGAACGGCAGCGCACGCTTTGCGTGTGAGGAAAGTCGGGGCTTCACAGGGTAGGATGCCTGTTAGATGCAGGGCGCGGCGACGCGACGGAAAGTGCCGCAGAAAAGAAAACTCCCACTGGCTCGTGAGAGTTAAGGGAAAAGCTGAAACGGTGCGGTAAGAGCGCACCAGTACCGAGGCAACTCGGTAGCTTGGTAAACCCCATCCGAAGCAAGAGCATGTAGGCGTGATTAAGGCTGACCCGGCCGACACGCGGGTAGCTCGCTCGAGGTGTGCGGTGACGCACATCCCAGATAAATTGTCGTTTTCAACAGAACCCCGCTTATAGACCTACTCAGGTTTAATCTATGAGCGCCTGAATCGCTTCTCGAAGCTTTGGTACATTTTGCTGGGCGATACCCCATACAACATCTGGATCAATAGACCCATAGTGATGCTGAATCTTATCGCGCATACGACGAATATCGCGATATGGAATAACAGCCAAAAGCTGCTCAGAGAGTTCTGGGTGAGAGCGTAAAATCTGAGTTAGGATCTCAGCAATTTGACTGATGCTATGCGCGACGCTGTATTGCAAATCATAATCAGCAAGAAACCCATCCTGTGTTTCTGCCCGTGCAAGCGTATACGCTATACGATCGGTATAGCCTAAAGCAATCTCAAGACGCGCTGAGGTTTTGCTGTCCATAAAGAACTACTCCCTCAAGCTCAATATTGCGCTGAAGCTTTTCACGAATTACACTATTCATTAGAGATGCTCTAGTAATCAAATCAACAGGAATTGAGAGTGCTTCTGAAATTTTCTGCTCAGTATCCTTTTCATCTTCGAAGCGATACTCAAAGCGTCCGTCGACATAAAGGTCGAGATCGCTAAACGGTGTTTGGCTGCCACTTGCATAAGATCCAAAAACAATCACACGACGCAACTCTTTCGCATCATGCTCTATGATTGGAATCACTTTTTCTCGTATGTCGTCGATAGTGTATGACATACTGCAATTTTAACATCATCTATTACCAATTTTGTCTCATGATAATGCAATGGCTCAAAACCCCATATCTTATCCCTAAGTACACCTCATTCAGGAATCCCGCAACGCCTTCAATGCATCAATGTTGATGATATCCTTCTCAGGCATCTCACCGGGCATCTCGACCATGAGGCACATGCGGTCAAGCTCAGGATGCTCTTTCCCTAGATGCAACAATATCTTGAATCCTTCGAATCCAATCTCACCCTCGCCTATCCAGGCATGACGATCCTTATTCGATCCGCGACCAAACTTGCAATCATTCGCGTGACCGAATAACCACAGATCAAGCATATCCGCAGCGATGAACTCATTCAAAAGCGATTGCCATCCATCGCGAGCGCTCACATCATACCCATACGCCCATGCATGACACGTATCGATACACACGCCTAATCGCTCACGAGGCACACTCGTTTCCGCAATAACATCGCACAACTCCGTAACGGTGCCACCATAGAGAGTGCCTGCGCCAGCCGTATTCTCAAGAATCAACCGCGTACTGTTTTGAATGCCCCGATCCTTGCACGTTTCATCCGCAATTTCGAATGCTCGTTCAATCGCTCGGGCTGCGCGCACTGTCGCTACGCCACGATCGCCATCGGGAACGTTTCCCAGATGTGTATTAACCCCAACTGCTTCAATAATCGAGCCACGTACCAATTCATCGGCAAGAGCATAGATTGATTTCTCGTAGAGTTCCTCATTCGTTGTGGTTATGTTTATCAGATAGGTAGTGTGGGTCAGAATCGGTCCGAAATCATATATCTTCCGAGCCGCCCTCATCTCATCACGCCTCTCAAGAGGCATCGGAGTCGCTTTCCATTGACGCGGTGACTTGGCGAATATCTGGATACATTCGCACCCAACCTCCTGTGCATATGCGGCCATCTTCTCATAGCCTCCCGCAGTCGATATGTGAGCACCTATCTTCATGAGCCTTCCTTGCATGGATATCGCCGAACACACGTTCCTTTTTCAACTTTTACACGTTATACTACAGGTATGTCTCTTCTTGATTATGACATAGATGCCAGTCTGCACCGTGAGTGGGACGGCCGAGCAATAATGCATCTCGATCTTGACGCATTCTTTGCAAGTGTCGCTCAACTTGACTATCCGGAACTGAGAGGGAAACCCGTCATTATCGGATCTCCCGGCAAGCGCGGAGTAGTAGCGACCTGCAGTTACGAGGCGCGTCCTTTCGGTGTACGCAGTGCCATGAGCTCATCGCGAGCAAAGCAACTCTGTCCCGATGCGATTTGGGTAGATGGAGACTTTGCGCGATACCGGGAGTTTTCAACCAGGGTATTCAAAATCCTCCAGTCATATAGCCCCCATATACTCCCCATATCGATCGATGAGGCATTTCTCGACATAACGCCCGACACCGCAAACCCTGCCCACCCTGTAGATGTTGCAACCGCGATTCAGGAGGCCGTTGCGAAGCTTGGTATTACGTGCTCTATCGGGCTCGGTACCAGTATGACTATTGCAAAGATCGGAAGCGACTATCAAAAACCGAGAGGGCTGACTGTCATATACCCCGGCGATGAGGCAGCTTTCCTTGCGCCGATGTCCATTCGAATCATGAGTGGAATCGGCCGGAAGACGGCATCAAGACTTGAGGAAATCGGTGTTCATACTCTTGAGGATCTCGCGCAATTGAGTGACAATGATGCGACGTTGCTCCTAGGTTCGTATGGTACCACCATGCGAGACCGTGCAAAAGGAGTCGATGCGCGACAGGTCAAAGATCATGAGCCTGTAAAATCCGTCTCCAATGAGCATACGTTTGAAAACGATATCCGAGAAGGCGAAGAAGTGCTCCGTGAACTGAAACACCTTGCCGATAAAGTGACAAGTCGCCTACGTAAAAAGGGACTTGCAGGAAAAACCGTCTCGCTCAAAGTCCGCGCACCGGATTTTGAGACACACGGAACCTCGAGGACTGTCCCCTATCCTGTTGATGACATCACTCAACTCATGCCCATTATCGAAGAGCTTCTGCCCCGAATATGGAGTGAAGGACAGCCAGTCCGGCTGCTCGGAGTCGGGGTCAGCAACTTCCTTGGCGGTGAGGAGCAGCTTTCGCTTCTTGACGATAACGCGCATATCTGCGAACTGGATGAGAGGCGTGACCTCTCACGTGAAATCGATGCTATTCGTGCAAAATATGGCAGTCGTTCGATTAAGCGCGGGATGCTTTAAAGTGACCTCGATATCCCACTCGGTATTTCACCGCAATACAAAATCCTTTAGCGCACCTTTTCAATGCGATACTCGAACATATCACCACCGAATATCTGCACCAGTCGCCAAGTATCTCCTTTTTCTTGAGACAGAAACATCTTTACGTCAGCATATGAAAACAAATCGATCATCTCTGTAGAGCCCTGATAAGTTGCCATCACGCCATCAACCCAACCATCCACTTTGAAGACCGGATTGCCATTGTCTACTCGACGATGAGCCTTTTCATCCATGATGTCGTATAGATCATATTCGTCTTCAATGATAGTTGAGAAATACGAACCGTAGAATGCTGAAATGCTCACCACTTCTGCAACTGGCGTGAAAGCAACAAGTGTGATCGAGCCATCATCCTCAAGACCAATATCCATTCCTGAGAACTTCATTTCGAAAGTAGATTTCTCGAATGTGATGGCAGTCAGCGGAAAAGCGTCGTTGCTTCCAACATCGACTGCTTCGATGACTTTCCAGTCACCCACGTAGGCCGAGGTGTCTTTTTTGCGCTCGTATTCAGCATCCCTCTCCGCCGCCTCGCGCTCTTCGACCTCTTTTCTCTTCGCCTCAAAGTCTTCATCATCTGTCTTTTCGATTTGCGTGATCTCATCTTTCTTAAAAAAACTATTGAGCGCAAAGAATCCACAGCCAATCAAAGATGCAATCAAGAGTAGTCCTAGCAACCCGAAGAGAAGCCACTTGTATATATTAGATGAGTCCTTTTGTGGTGGCTGGGGCGAAACACCCACCGGCTGCTCAGCAACAGGTGTCACTGCCGTCTGCTCCGCGACTGACTGAACCGCTGTCGGTTGTGCCTGCTCTTCAACTCCAGCAATCGTGTCTTGATTCTCGCTCATAAATAATTCCCTTTCCGTATATTTTGTGCCTCCATTATAGTCTAATACTCCTACTCAACTACAAAAAAGTGTCGAGCTGAGAACCAATAGATCGCCTATGGCAACAGAATGCTCACTCGAGAATAAAACGCCCACTTGAGATGCCATATTGGATGCCTGACGATCAAGGCAATAGCAATGATGTCAGCGCAGGTAAAACAATGGTAAAGTTTAATTACAATAACAAAAGAAGGGAATATTTGATAATGAAAAGTACATGGCTCAAGTGGACATTGGCAACTATGGGAGCTGCAATAATACTTAGCATCATCGGCTTCAGTGTGTTCTATTTCATAAATATGCAAAACGGAAGTAGCGGTCCGATCATCTCAGAAGATAATTTCGACCAGGACCATGCTGCCCAGAAAAATGACTGGGAAGATCTCTTGTACATCGATGAGGATGCTCAAGCAAGCATGGCTGGCAGATATAATTTAGGCATTTTTGGTGGAGTTGCTGATATCGCTGACCCAATGAATATCGACAGTAGTTATGCAGGAGATGCCATCTTTTTCTTTGAGCTTAAGGAGAGCGGAACAGGATATTTATATGCTGAAGATGAAAAAGGAACGGTTCTTGGATCTGTTAGGCTTTTCTGGTCAGCAATTGGTGTGACGCCGGATATTCTGGATGGTCCGGAATCACCTTTGGCTGCTGAACTTGGGCCTTTTCACAACAGATCCGGCGCCAAAACTTTCTACCAGGTATTTATCTCCTTGTATGACAAAGTGCCTCCTTTTGCAACTGAGGCACCCTATATTGTGATGCAATTGGATGCAGGAAAAATTGATCCATCGGTTTTGAGCAAACTAGCATCGACGGCTTCGCCTGATTCCGACGTTTGGCTATTCGAGCAGATCGATGATGCAGATGGTTTTGCGAAAGTGGACAATGTCGGCAAACTTGTTATCGGTGCCGTGAAAGAGGAGTAGACCGAATCTCGTGCAATCCCTTCCTGCCTTATCGTCGTTCATACCAGGAGCCTATCACAAAGAGCAAAGTCCCGACTATCGCGTGGATTTTACAAATTCACGTTTAGGAAAATCCTCGTAAAGCATAACTTGCTGCCCATTTTTTGCCTGCCTGTCATCACTCTCTGTCATATCAGACCAATATCCCATAACAAAACCTCTAGCAGCCTAAGGGCTGTAAGTTTATATCTATGTGTCACTCCCATCATCTTTACCTATACCCGATGATCTTGCGCTCAGCGCAGATCACGACAGTCTTGAAACCATCCTGTACCCATTCGGTGCCATTTGGAACCTGCTCTGTCCTGCCACTCCACGAGTGCCCCCCGCCCATCGTCTCAATCATAATCTGCTTATTGTGGGCAGTCCATTGCGCATTGGTATCAAAAATCAAGCCGCAAGAGCAGTGTATTTTTGTTACTGTGATAAACATTGGCCGTTCCACCATATTTGGCTCTTCCCTAGTCACCGGATGAGGCACTCCATTGCAACAATAGATCGGAATCGGTTCGGGCTTGGGTGGTGTAGTGTTACCTCCGCCGGATCCACCACCGGTGTTGCCTCCCCCACCTGTTGTGGGAGCGTTTCCGCCACCACCTGAATTGTTGCCGGAATTGGTATTGCCACCACTGCCAGATCCTCCCGAAGGATTGTTTGCAGGTTGTGTGGGAGTAACGGTACCTCTTGATGTCGTGATGGTGCCATCGGCGTTTACGGTAACGTCAGGGTCGTTGAGATCGACCTCTATCTCGTTGCCGTCCTCATCGATGACCTTGACGGTCCTCTTATCATCTCTCTTGTCTTTGGGTTTATCCGATTTGGTGGTCGTGGTCTCCTTGCTGGTGCGAGGAGTCGCCTCTTTGACCTCCTCGGCAGTACCGCCTGATCCAAAGACGCAGCTTGCAAGAAGCAGGAGTATAATAAGGGCTGATGCAATAAGCGCAATGATGAGCATGCGACGCTTGGAATCAGGCTTTTGTGAATCCTCGACAGCTTCGATCTCGACTGGGTCTGCAGTAGCCGACCCATCAGATACCACCGACATCTCAGCAGTCTCATCAACCATATCACTGTCGACGGTATCGACCTCGATAATCTCTGTTGCCTGATTGGGTATATCGCTCAGGTCTGTCGTCGAATCGATGGTGATATCGGTGTCCCTGCTCATCTACCGCCCATTCCGCCGATCACAAAGATCAGCTTGCCTTCCGAGCTTTTACAACATATTCAATTCTAGAGGAGGCTGAGTATAAATCAAGCGAGAAATGCTTGAGTTTTGAAACCCATGCCTTAAACAATGCACTACATGACGCAGGTTGCATTGCGGGTCTAATAAGGAATGACTCCCAGCGAGCTCAGCTTTGCCTGGAGATCCGATCTGACATGTTGTAGTCGCGTGACCGTCTTATGTGAGTCGACCCCCTTGATGCTGTTGGCATAGACGATAGCGGTATCAATCTCTCTCATAGCTTGATCAAGGTAGTAGCGCGCCTGATTGGCATGCATCCGACAGTTCGCCTTACCTGTTATGATGGCAGAGTTATCCATAGTTAATCAGTCTCCTTGCCTATATCGAAGCGAGTTTTGCTCTGGCAAACCTCTCGGCATCAGAAAAGCTTTGCGCTGTCTGGGTGAAGTAGGTCTGAGTGCCTGAAAGTGCCGATGTATTGATATTGCCATACAAAAGCGGATAGGCACTTTGTCTGGGCACTCCCTTAAGCAGTGCTTGCGCGTTATAGCGCAGTACAATCATTGATTTCCATTCCGTCTTCATTATCAAAAAAGTTGAGAAAAATTTCGTGCAATAAAACGCATAGGGGAAAAATTATGAAATAGAAAACGATCGCAGAAAGAGTTACGAAAAGAACAACCATCTTTGTTGCCCCATCAATACCTGCAAATACCTCCCATATGTGACCACTTAATCCAGTTGAAATTATATCAACCGCAATCACCACGGAAACTAACGAAAGCGCAAATAAACCACCTTTGGTAGCAAACGGCTCTGTTTTACTCCAAATTAAACATACGTTCGTTGCAAAGGAAAGATAGATTGGAATAATAAAAATAATGAATATGAAGTGAATGGACGGATACTCATATGAAAGCTCCCTCGCAATAAATGCCAAAAGAGAAGCCACCCCAATAAAACCAACTATCCAAATAAACATGCGTGATATGGACATTTCTATTCCTCTCGTTTCCGCAAGCGATTCACTAACCTGAAACAGCTTGAATAGTCTCTGTCATAGCATTTTTAATCAGAAACATTCGCTTCTTTGATCCAATTTTCCCTTGTTTAATAATGCCATCATAAGAAAGTCAAAAAAGTTAGGCCATATTGGTTTCCGATTCTGCGATTCACTCCACAGAAGTGCATCCAAAAGATTGCGTATATCAGTACCTTCGGCATAGGAGGCTGCAAGTATTTCTAATGAAAGCCATACACAATTCTGACCCGTAAAAAAGTACTTGGGTTGCATGGCCTCATAATGTCTTGCCAACTCCAATGGCTCAGAAAAATCTCCTGGTATGAACAAATGAGTGTCTCCCGATTGATCGAAATACCTTTCAAGCCCTGTAGGCAACTTTGAATTGGAAATAATCTCATCTTTCGAGAAATCATGCCTTCCAGCTAGAATTGAGCTTGTAATCCACGCCATCATTTCTGGCGAAACTTCATTAATAACCACATCCCCCTTTTGAATGAGACCGCTTCCCCTACTGCCGAAGTTGACATGATGCCAAACTCCATTCACATCCTGAATTAATAAAGAAGTGTGTCCGAAACCCCATGCACCACTTACATCTGTCAACCAAATGGCAGCATCCCCTTTGGGATCAATACGGCCGATAGGATTATTCACACAGTATCCGTATAAGTTACCACTCTGCATGATGGCACCGACATTAGGTCTCGAGCTGCCCACATCCCCCGAAATCCGATTACCAGCAGTCCAGTGGGTATCCTCACTTGCAAACCGCCCGACATCTGGCTTGTAGTACCTAGCTTGTGCAAACCATAAATCAGTAACCCCATCATGCTGGTATCCCGTGAACCCAAAGGGGTTGCGCAACGAGCTTGAGTTGCTATCAATACCTGCAGACGGATCGATTATCGGCACTCCGAACTCATCGAAAGCGTACTGCGCACTCGTCTGACCCACATCATCAAGCAGGCGGGTTGGAGAGCCCAGATGATCGTGCAGATAGTACTGGCTGACACCTGTCGAGGTCGAGCCTATGGCATCCATACCCCACAGATAGTTCTGTTTCATGTCGTCTTGGACAGTAGCAAGCAGATCGTTATAAGGTTTAGTTAAATCGAGCAGATAGTCTATCCTGCTTGCAGGATCGAGCATATCTGATGAGGTAGCACTCGAGATGCGTCTGCCCATTGCGTTGTGGGTATGCTCAATACGTCCCTTAGGAGTCGTTGCAGAGCTAAGCATACCGGCACTATCGAAGGTGAACTGGGAGACTGCCTTTGTGCCCTCAAGCACTAAGGTGAGATTACCTCGCAGATCGTATTCGTACTCTTTGGATACATCAGGTGCGTCCATGCGAAGTAGTTGGTTCAGCTCGTTGTAGACATAGTTCGTCTCTTGACCATTTCCTGTAGAGAATAGGCGATTTCCGACCCTGTCACATCCATACGTCTTTACGCTGCCATCACGCTTCGCCTGAATGTATCCCTGTGGCAAGAATCAGCGCACTTCTTTTCGAATTCTGACCCACTATATATCGTGCTTCCATTTGTGCATCATCAAGATTGGAAACCACTATATTCATGCCTAAAGTCACATTTGCCACACACATAGAGAGTTTTCCTTTTTCCTAAAGCTCCACCAATCAACCCTACCGGCCCCAGAAGTGCTCCACCAACCAAAGCCTTGCCGCCACTAAACCCTTTATGGGTTGAATCAACTTCAACCCACTTCTCACCTTCGCCGCACATCGGACATTTGAACGGTGCCAACGCCATAACTCACTCCTTATAACAAAAGTCAACCAATATCAACGTACTGCCTTTTCTTCGCCTGTCGAAGTATCGATCTGAAAGACCACATTATCCCTCATGCCGAACAGCTTTCCACCAAATAAATAGAGTCGCTCATAAGTCTGCTCGGAAAACTTATTCGTCTTTAGTGTCTGTGGGTCTATGTGCCATAACCCTGTGCTCTTGGACTCAACTCCGGAGGGATCATGTACCGATTCTGCCTCAAAGGAGAGAAATATATCGCTATCATCACAAATAAGTTTCGTTCTGGCATAAAGCCCGTTATTGGGAGCTTGTTCTGCAAAAGGAATGGAAACTGATTGCATTTCTCCAGTAGTTAGATTCCACAGCTCAAATTGCTCATCATAGTAAAAGACCAATAGATTGTTCCCTTGAGCCATGACATGATAAGGAAGTCCCCTTACCTCAATGTCGAATAATTCCGTTTTAGAAAAGTCATCTAGTGATATCTCGAAAAGTGCTGAGGTGGTTGGTGAGGACTTACTGAACGGAAGAACAAGAAGTGACTCTTCTCGAATGCAAAAACGTTCCACATTCTCCCACAGTATCCTGCTCTCTTGGGTTATCTGATCCCATACGTAAAGCCCCCTTTCCTTCCGAACATACGGCTCATCTGAATGGGGGTCACCAAGCTCTGGAAAAGTACTATAAATAAGATACTTACCGTAGACTAAAAATGTATTAACATCTCTAGCAATTGCCTTGTCCTTCTGCGCATTTATATCTCTTACATACAGAGTTTCATTATCTAGCCTTTTCTTAAAAAAAATCTGATCGCCGTAAACCTGAAAGGGTGCTTCGACTCCCAAATAGGTATTCTTCCTGCCCTCTTTATCACGAGATAATACTTTCGATACGAGCAGACCCGTTTCTTGCCAATAGAAAATATCATCCTTGCAATCGAACCGATTCTCGAATAAATAGTTGTTGAGGTTGATGTTTACCGACATCTCATAATCATGATTATGATTATGGTCTTCATCTGTGATTACAGAACACCCTGACAAAACAACAGCAACGATTATGCTAGTCAATAGCAATGGTGTTTTTCTTTTGTGGTTTTTCCGCAACATACTCTTTCGCCTCATCACGTCCAACATGATTCTGTCGCTGAGGTTTCAGCAACAGCTCCCGCAGATAATTTCTGGGTTGCTTTTTCCAGCTTCTCCGTAATTACATTCGGATTGTTGTGATTGTAAAGCATTCGATTCCAAAACCGTTCCCATGAAACTGATGGCATCGCCCAATTGTAATACATTTCCTCTTGATAACGAATTGGGGTACCAAGAGACATTGCCGTAGCTGATGTTTGCACACAATTCATAGTGAGCAAACTATATTTTCCAGTATCCCTTTGCTGTATCAAATAGTCATAGCCTGCTGAAAAATCGCCTTCTACGAAAACATATCCATCATATATGCCATTGTAGATACCACTATTATTAATGGACTCCAGATCCAGCCTGCCGTCATATCTCACCAATGAGACAGCTTCGCCCCCCTTACTCCAGTACCAATGCCACCATTGTCCATTTGCATCTTGAATCAATAAACCGGTGTGCCCAGGAGTGCCTAGTTCGGGAAGAGCAGTAGAGTTATTTAACCAAATTGCGGCTTTCCCAACTGGATCGAAAAACTGCATGGGATCGTTCATGCAATATGCATAAAGATTGGCACTTTGTCTGACAGCGAAATTATCAGGTAAAAATCTGTTGATGTCCCCATGAATGCGATTGTCAGCACACCAATGAGTATCCTTGCTGATAAACCGTCCCATACCCGCATCATAGTACCGAGCTTGCGCGAACCACAAATTGGTCACACTATCACACTGATACCCCGTGAATCCAAATGGGTTGTGTAGTGTATTCTGACTATCGATGCTTGGCAATGGATCGATCATCGGCACCCCGAACTCATCGAATGTAACGCGCTGAAAAACGTGAGCGGATTCCGATGTTGTCGTATGTGCTTACCGCTACCACTTCGACTCTAGGCCGCCTTCCTCGACTCGCAATCAATCCGAAACGCCTGTGGACTCCTGCTCCCAAGTCCTGTCTGGATCCTCTTACTATTGTAGAACAGTTCGATGTAGTCGAAGATATCGCGTCTAACTGCAGATATATCGTCGTATTCCTTGCGATAGATGCGCTCGCGCTTGGCAATCGAGAAAAACGATTCGATGACTGCATTATCGAAAGGGCATCCGGCCCGAGACATGGAACCTGTGATCTTATTGATCGAAAGCATGTTCAAAAACCGCTTGGAGGCATACTGTATCCCACGGTCACAGTGAAAGACGATATCGTCATCTTGGGTGATGTTTCGTCTGATCAATGCATATGAGAGTGCTCTACACACAAGCTCGGTATCAGCCCGTCTTGATATCTCGTATCCGACGATCTCTTTATTGTGAAGATCGATGATGGCTGCCATATAGACCCAGCCGACCTTTGTCTTGATATAGGTGATGTCTCCAGCCCACTTCTGATTGAGCTTTGTGGTGGAAAAGTCCTGATTGAACAAATTGTCCAGATAGCGACCTGTCGCCTTCGATGATCTTGCCGGACGGTACTTAGTGCAGCTTACCGGATACAGACCTGATGCGCGCATGATGTGTCTGACCTTGTATTCGGATAAGATGATGCCCTTATCGGCAAGCGCATCCTTCATCTTCCGATACCCATAGACACACTCATGCTCGATAAACACCTCTCTGACTTTTTCGACAAGCTGCTCCTGCTCGATTCTTTTCAGTGTGGTCACCTGACGCCTTTTTCGCCACTGATAGTATGCTGACTGCTTGACCCCGAGTACATCTGCCATCTTGCGCACGCTATGTTGGTCCTTGAGGCGATCGATCGCCTCATATCTCATGCGAGGGGTTGCGCGAAGATGGCCAGGGATTTTTTTAATATCTCCTTCTCCTCTCGGAGATTGGCGATGAGTCGGTCTTGTGCCTTAAGCCTTTTTTCAAGTGTGCGTTTCTCCCAGATCAGATCGGCCTCGTCCTTGGGTTTCTTGATAGGTCTCTTGCGCTTTTGCTCATCATGCCAACTCGGCATATCATGCTTTTTGCGAAACTCACGGACCCATCGGCACACGGTATTGATATCGATACTCAAGTCTTCTGCCACCGAGGTGGCCGACTTGCCGGTCTCGATGATGTGTCTGGCTGTCTGATCTCTGAATTCGGGGGTGTACTTGCTGTTGTTGCTTGGCATATTGGCTATGCCTCCTCTCGTTGTCTGAGTACCTTATTTTGTACACATACGACAACGAAACTCTCTAACGTATTTTCACCGCAGTACAGTTCATTAAATGACATAATCAATAGCTCTCAATACTATTTCGAACAGTATAGTCATCAAAAAAACAAAATTCAGAAGAGCTGTTAACCAAATAAATACTCTTTTGAAAATTGATTGAATTTTGGTGCTATCAATCAATAAATTTTTTGCCATCAACAATCCCCATATAGCAGTAACTACTGAAAACAACGGTAACCCAAGCAGCGTATATGCTAACGTGTACCGAGTTCACTTCTTTGGGGTTGAGGTCGCCCACCAGATAAAATGACCTCCTAGAGCAATTCGCCAGAAAAGAATCTAGGAGGTCACTATGAAGAGTATCAGATTGGAAGATGTTGCTGCCGTCTTTGCTGACGAGGTGTTTGAGCATCTATCGGAAAACAAGGATTTCTCGGCAATGGAATCAAGTATGCGCCAGCTTGCCAACCAGCTTCTCTGCAAGGGGATCGAAGCCGGATTCGCTCGCTTCGATGACGCGCTTTTCCAGATCCGTCCCAAGACACTTAGGAGCAAAGGGTTTGTCAGTCGAAGTGTGCTGAC
>Ga0209737_10000190_pt1 | contig 55122 bp, 32 predicted proteins | sample TergutCu122P3_FD_187284 | JGI IMG/M metagenome (GOLD analysis project Ga0209737, IMG submission 187284) | Cubitermes ugandensis P3 segment gut microbial communities from Kakamega Forest, Kenya - Cu122 P3 (SPAdes) (version 2) | ecosystem: Host-associated > Arthropoda: Insects > Digestive system... | reverse complement strand
CCAAGAAATTTGAAAATGATGTGAATAATCCTGAAAAAGCAGTATTAGAGAATTTGTTGAATGATTTGGTAACATATCCTTCTATAAATGGTAGCGACCATTATGTAAAAGTGCCGATTAATGAAAACAACCCGAATATTACAAAACAAATTCCTTCATACAATGCCATATTGTGCTCCTTACGTGCATTTGGCATATTGGAGTGTATGCGAGACTTTTTAGTTAAGGAAGAAACAAATGCAACGAGAAAACTTCAATTAGATAACAAGTTTGAAAGCTTTTTAAATTTAGTTGTAATTCCCGCTGACCCTATACGGGGAAGAAAAAATCCTATAACATACAATAATTACAAAAAACTAAAAGAGATTTATCAATGAAAAAACACACCATATATAAATCTTTACTATTAATTTGTTTGTTGCTAAACATACTGCAATTACCGGCACAAACCACCGGTGTTATGGATTTATGTGAGTTGGGTAAACAGCCCATATATGTATTGGGTGACAAGAGAATTTATGGCAATTGGGAATACGCTCTTCGTTTTTATGTTAATAATAACAGTGTTTTGAGCTATGGTGGAAAAACTATAACCTTATCTTTACAAGATTTGAACACTATGGCAAATAAAGATAGCGTGTATCGTTTGACAGTGTATAAGGATGCGTATATGAATATACCGGTTTCATTGCTTGATTTTCCTAATTTGCAAGAACTGAATTTAATCGATTGCAGCTTAATTCCCAAAAACCTTGATATATTTAAGAAATTGCAAATATTGAAAATTTGGGGAAGTGATTTCCGCCAAGTCGGTATAATATGCAATAATAACTCCAAACAGTATAATTTTGATTATGTAGATGCCCCCTCTTTTCCCAAAGGAATAGTTAATTTACGGGAATTACGCATACTCATATTTAGTCCACATTGGGGCTATACAGTTGCTATGCCCATGCCCGATTTATCACAATTACCATATTTGAATTATATAGAATTAGACAATCTCTATAGTAAAGAAGCTTATAGATTGCCTCATATATCGTTTTTGCTTAATAAAAATGTGCAAAGCACTGGTTTGAATATGGTGTTTAGTAAAAATTTGCCGGATTGTATCAATAAAGAAGAATTAGGGAAACCTTTTAAAAGTTCAGGAAAATATGCAAATGCTTTTTATAATGAACGATATATAGAGCTGTTGCAACCACAAAGAATAGAGGTAGTGGGTGAATTACGAAAAGGAGTGGCGCATGGTAAATATTTAGTGTATATAAATGGGAAATTAACACAAGAACGTTTTTATAACAAAGGAATTGAAGTAGGCGTATGGACATTGTGGGATTCTACACAAGTTAAGAAAGACAACAATTCACATACACACACACAATATTTTTTCACAAAGGGACTTGTTGATTCTATAATCAATTATTATTCTTTTTATGATGAAGATTCTCTCCCTAAATTCAAAGAAATAATACAATCGACTAATAATGACTATACAAACCGAATAAGCAGTTTTGTTGATTCCAATGGGAGAACTTATGGGCAACGAGAATATAAAAACAATGCTTTGGCTTATACATGGGACTACAGCAGTACTTATATCAATAAGATGTACAAGCATATTTATGATGGGGATATTGAAATCTATGAACTTTATGATGCTAACAATGTATTGTTAGAAAAAGGTGTTAAAGATGGTAGTAAATATACGATATATCATTACAACGAAAATGGTGAAATTATTGAAACAAAATATGACTAAACAATTGTAAAATTTGCCAAAAACTAAAAAAGATGTACTAATGAACAGACCCACCATATATAAATCTTTACTATTAATTTGTTTGTTGCTAAATATACTGCAATTACCGGCACAAACCGGCGACGTTATAGATTTATGTAAATTGGCAAAACAGCCCATATATGTATTGGGAGACAAAAACAATGAGCGTTGGTCATTTACTTCTCGTTTTTATGTTAATAATAACAGTGTTTTGAACTATGGTGGAAAAACTATAACCCTATCTTTACAAGATTTGAACACTATGACAAATAAAGATAGTGTGTATCGTTTGACAGTGTATTATGATGCGTATATGAATATACCGGTTTCGTTGCTTGATTTTCCTAATTTGCAGGAACTGAATTTAATCAATTGCAGTTTCATTCCTAAAAACCTTGATAGATTTAAGAAATTGCAAATATTGAAAATTTGGGGTGATGAGTATTGGTGGAAATACTCTTTGTATTACGATAACAATATAAAGCACCAAGCCTGTAATTTAGGGTATGTATTTGCCCCTCCATTTCCCAAAGAAATAGCTAATTTGCCGGAATTACGCATACTTGTGTTCAGTCAAGGATGGCAGCATTGTGCGCTTCCTTTGCCCATGCCCGATTTATCGCATTTATTACATTTGAATTATATGGAATTAAAAAACTTTTATGCAGAAAAAAACTATAGTCTTCCGCATATATCGTTTCTGCTTAATAAAAATATGCAAAGCAATGGTTTGAATATGGTGTTGAGTAAGAATTTGCCGGATTGCATAAATCAAGAAGAATTAAGGGAGCCTTATCTAACTTCAGTTAGCTTTGCAAATTATTGTAGACTATTAGAAAAACTATGGCAACCACAAATAATAGAGGTAGTGGGCGAATTACAAAAAGGAGTGGCGCATGGTAAATATTTAGTGTACATGAATGGCAAATTAACACAAGAGCGTTTTTACAAAAAAGGTGTTGAAGTAGGTGTATGGACATTGTGGGATTCTGCACAAATTAAACACGAATTTGTAGATGAAGGAGATAGCAAGAATAGCACGAAAACACAGTATTTTTTTACAAAAGGGCAGGTTGATTCTATAATCAATTATTTCTATAAAGATTCTCTGAATACACATAAAGAAATTATTCAATTGCCCAATAATGACTATGCAAACCGAATAGAAAAACTTGTAAATTCTAAAGGGGAAATATTTGTTCGACAAGAATATAAAAATAACTCTTTAATTTATGAAATATATCACAGCATCGAAAGCGGTAAAATTATAGAAACAAAATATGAATAAACAAATTATAATTTTTTAACATCAAAATACTATGGCAGATTTAAAAATTTCGGAATTAAAACAAGCGCAAGCAATATCATTAGATGATATGCTGGCAATAGTGCAAAATGTAAATAATGAATTGCAAACACGCCGGATAAGACTTAACGAAGTGATGACTTTGTACGGAGCCACCAGATTGCAAGGCGAGTGGAATGCTTCACAGGGTGCGGCACCGGCAAGCTCAGTTGTGCCCATTCCAACAGGATACGCATGGCGTATTTCAGTGGCGGGAACAACCGATTTAGGAGGTATCACCGATTGGAATGTTGGCGATATGGCAGTGAAAACCGATACCGGCTGGCTAAAAATCGGGAATGACGATATTGGTACTGTATGGGGAAATATTACAGGCAATATTGAAAGTCAAACCGATTTAATGGCTTTGCTGAATAAAAAAGTTTCACAAGTGGTTGTAAACCAGAATAATTCCTCATCGTTTTTAACAGTATTTAAAATTGACGGTAGTGGAAGTTTGGTTGGCAGTGGTTTGTATTTGGCAAGTACGGTAGACGAATTTACAGCCATAACAGCACAAGCCACCGAAAGCGAAGTTTTTGTTTTCCTTACAAAAGAAATTATGTTTGATTTTAATCGTAAGTCATTTGCGGTAAATCCTAACATTCAAACTATTACTGTATTAGGAAATAAAATAAAACATTCTTTTACCGATTTGTATATACATAGTTCGGGAACTTGTACCATTAATTTTCTATCGCCTGTTCAGGGAAGTAACAACGATTCTTTGCGAGTACACGATGAAAACACCAACGGAGCAACAATCAATATTGTAAGTATTAGTACCGGTACCGGATATATAGGATTTTATGGTGCCGGTACATTTACTGTTCAGTATTGGAAATCGGGTCTTGGGGTAGAACCAAGTAGCAATGGGAATTACAGTTTTAAAGATTGGTATTTTGCTAATGACGAACTATTACAGTTTGCTCCGAAACCAATCTCTTACAACGAATTGAAACAACTTATTACTAATCAAGAATTAATGCCGGGTAGAAAATATCAATTAACGGATTTTAAAACGATTTACAAACAGCCTGTTTCAGATGCAGTGATGGAAGCTGAAACAGGGGAAAGGCTTGTACTAACCGCATTATCAAAAAATGAAATAGAACGAAGAGTACAATCTCTTGATTTTCCAAAAGATATTATTGAGTACGAAGTTGATAGTAATGTTGCTTGGAACGTTAGCCAATCGAAAGGACAAATTGTGTACCGGAAAGATGAGAATGAAAATGAATGTGGTTACGACCACCGAACGATTAAATTCAGGCGGTGGGCATCATATTATGATGAACAAACTGAGCAGTATTATGGCTATGTGATACCAAGAAATGATACAGTTTACAATAACGACACTCTGCAGTACGAGAAAAAAACATATGGAAATGGAGCATTTGTACATCAAGATGATAGTGTTTATATGGATTTTCTTACATTTACACATAACAGCGACCGTAGCTGTGGAAATAAAATTGGTATAGGTGCTCACTATTTACCTAATGTCGTTTGTATGGGAACTGCTCGCAACAATACTATAATTGCGGCGAGTGATATAACATTGGGTGGTATCGCAAATAACAATACGATAAATTCCGATAGTGGCAACACCTATTTTGGTAACAATGTAATTTATACTAACAATGTAAGTTTAAATTTTATAACAGGCTCCAGTTTTATTAATAACGTTATACAAGGTAATGTATTGCAAAACACCGTATTTTCAAATGATACAATAAATAATACAATTCGCGGACAACAAGGAGCGTTTAGCAATAATTATTTTGGAGACGATTGTCAAGGGAATGTATTGAAATCAACTCGAGGAGGAGGAAACAATAATACCACTGGAAGATGTTTCAAATTTAATGACATACATTGCATCGGTAGCGGATTTTCCAATAACACCATAGGACAAGATTTTTCCAGTAATCGTATATCGGGTAACAATTGTTTTACTGATAATACAATTGATAATTTTTTCCAAGGCAATACAATTTGTGGGCACTATGTATTTACCGGGAATAAGGTAAATACAGGTTTCTTATATAATTCTATAACAGGAAGTCAGAGTGCACGAAATTGTGAATTTAATGTATATTTTGAGCATAATGTGATAAATCAAGCCTTGCAAAATTGCAAATTTGGTGTTTATAATGCTTATAATGAATTTTATTATGAGCTCGACCAAAACAATAGCTATAGCCGGAATAAAATAGAAACGGGAGCATATTGTAAACGCATACAAATACATGGAGCTGTAAGTTATCAAACGTATAATTTGATATTTGGCAGCAATTGTGAAAACATTGTGATAACAAAAGATTGTAATTTTAATGCAAGTTTAATTGTTAATAGTAATACTTGTAATTTGACAATATCACAAACTCACATCAATAGTGATTTACATATACGAAGCGACCATTTTACCGATATAGAATCGATAAAAGGCTATGGTACACGATTTGAAGTATTTGGTAACGACATTGCTGAAATACCAATACGCATAAAATACTTGGATATTCGAACCGGACATGATACAATACTTGAAGCTACTAACCGATAAAAACAAAATAATTATGGAACAACGTAACGATGTAATGGTGCACGCTATGGGCAGAGCACCGCAGAATACCGATAACGATTACTTACAATATAAAATCGGTGATTTTTGGATAGACCAATCCGATAGTAATAGAACCTACCTATGCCGGCATTTAGGCGATTGGGTGGAAGTGCAAATGGCAACAGATTATGGTTTTCAAACTGCCGACAAGACAATTGCCGGGGCTGTAAATGAAACTTTATTGGAAATTAGTTCTATAAAAGAACTAATCTCCTCTCAAGCAAGCGCACAAAACCAATTAGCCGACAAAAATTTTGTAAACAGCACTGTGCAAAATATGGCTGCCGATAGGGTTTATGCTGATAATAACAAAGGTAACTTTCCTACAAGAGTTGCTATTACAAGCGCTACTACATTCTACGATGTACACGGAAATACAGTAACACCAACGCATAATGACTATGCTATTGTTATGGCAGATGAGGGTGCGCCTGCACCATATACAAATCAACAAGCCCGTTGGAAGTTTATTACCAATACGTGGGCGTATGATTATTCGTATAATACGCAATTTACTTCTAACCAACAAAATGGTTTGGATTGGTTGGCTGCAAACAATGTGAATGATATTCAGTTGAAAACAGAGAAAAACAAACCAAATGGGTATGCGGGGTTGAATTCTACAGGAGTGGTTGATAATCAGCAATTGCCACATAAGAGTTCTGTTTATGTTATTCCTCCGTTGAGCGCAACAAGTCCATCGAATAGTTTTAATATATTTACATTGAATACTCAAAGTACTGGAAATTACAATATATCTCCAGACAATCTAAAACTACCTTATATTGCTATCGGAGATAGTGCGACAGATTTAAACACAATTACCAAACCGGGGATTTATGAGATAGCCGGAAATTGCATAAATAGTCCGTTCTCAAATTATTCAGACATAATATACTTGTTAGTGTTAAGTGCTTACGGTAATAATGCAACACAAATAGCATTAAAAAAAGAACGAAATAATACAGATGCTAAGGAAATTTATCGTAGGGATAATTATGATATTTCTAATTGGAATAGTTGGAAACCATTATTCCCAACAATTACCGCAGGCAATAATGTAACTGTTCAATATGATGAACCTACAAATTCTTATACAATTTCTGCGGCAAGTGGTGGTGGAAATAATCCCATTAATTCTGAAACCGCAGGCTTAGAACTTTTCCCTTTCCTTATGTGTACCAATTCCGACCAAATGATGGAAAGTATGAATGGAGTAGGCAGAGCATTTGCTATGATGTTTACACCGGTATTGAGCAAGAGTATTAGCAAACTGCAATATATTGTAGCACAAGGTGCACCATCGAGTTTTGAATTTGCACTCTACCGTTACACAGGAGCCTTTTCCAACGGCAGCATTCCGGTAGTATATTTGGGTAAAACAAACACTGTGAGCAATAACAACACAGGTATTGTAGAAGCAACTTTTGAAACAGCAGTAGCATTATTGGCTGGGGAAGTATATTATTTAGTGATTCGTACCGCCATTGGCGACCAAATACCACGTTTGCGCTCTGCCAATTTGAACCTATTGCAAGATAACTTTGCTCCGGCAGTACTCAAAGGGCAAAATGTAAACAACATTACCACTCTTACAAGTCTTTCGGGACTTGAAAAACTGAGCGGAAACCGTATAGTGCCATACGTGAAAATGTATTAAAAATAATTCGAAATATGCTTTTTTGTAGAACACATTTTATTTTTAATGTGTTCTATAAAGAGTGTATGCAATATTTGTATCGAAATCTAAAAGCGGTTGTTTGAATTAAGGCATACGTTACATAGTTAATAAAAAACAATTAAAAAAGAGAAACAGATGAGTAACAAAATTTATTTTTATTACAATGACAAAACCCAAATTTAATTTGAGGAAAGTGATTGCGATAGCAATCAGCCTCACAGGAACAACAATGTTTTCGAGTGTAATGGCACAAACCGCCACCACCGACACAGGCGTTAAAATCGGTACCACAACGTGGGCAACACGTAATGTTGACAATTTTGGTACATTTGCCGCTACTCCAACCGATGCCGGGAAATTCTATCAATGGAACCGTAACACCGCGTGGGCTACAACCGGTACTACCGTAACCGGTTGGAATCCGGAAAATCCTACAGGCACACAATGGGCATCGGCAAACAACCCCTGCCCCACAGGTTGGCGACCGCCCACAAACAACGAGCAAAAGGAGCTTCTTGAAGAAACAGGAAGAGGCACATGGACTGCCAATTATAAAAGTTCGGGTGTAGCCGGTATCATTTTCACTGCTGATGCAAACGAACTTTTCTTTCCTGCTGTAGGAATTCGCTCCGATGAAGACGGGACATTAGAAAGTGTAGGAACGGAAGGTGGTTATTGGAGTGGTACGCAGTTCTATAACAGCCAAGCTTGGCTCTTACTCGTTCATGAAGACTTAACAAATGATTATGAAGTTGGTCGTGCATTTGGAGCTTCGGTGCGTTGTGTAAAAGCAGAAGCTGTTGACCCTTGCCCACAACCTTGCCCTATGGGAGGAGTAAGAGATGCAGATTGTAATTGTGTTTATGCTCCCGGTGTTAAAATCGGTAACACTGTGTGGGCAACGCGCAATGTTGATGATTTCGGGACATTTGCCGCTACTCCACTTGATTTTGGTAAATTTTACCAATGGAATCGCACAACAGCTTGGAATACTACCGAAGTTTGTGTAAGCGGTTGGGACGCTTCACTTCCCACCGGCATAGAATGGGAAGCTGCTAATGACCCTTGCCCTGCAGGTTGGCGAGTTCCAACTCTTGAAGAAATTGAAGAATTACTTGATACCGATAAAATAACAAATGCATGGACTATCAAAGTTGATACACGCGGCTATTTATTTACCGATAAAAATACGGGAAATACGTTATTCTTACCCGGCGCTGGTTTTCGATACGAAGACGATGGTTGTATAGTTTATTATAATCTTGTTACAAATTCAGATGGCTACTATTGGGGTAGAGAAAACTATGATGGCAATCATGGTACAACATTATATGCCGATAGACATATAGGTGCGTATGTGGCTGGTTGCACCTCAAATGCGGGAAATTCTGTACGTTGCGTTGCGGTAACCGCCACAGGCATAGAATTAAACATTGCTGTTATATCATTAGAAAAAAACAAACAGGTAACGCTTTCGGCTACCGTTTTGCCGAAAAATACTCTCAACAAAACTGTAGCTTGGAAAAGTAGTGCCGAAAATATCGCCACTGTTGTTAATGGTGTAGTAACTGCCATAGCCGAAGGCGAAGCTACAATTACCGCAACTACCGAAGATGGAAAATTTTCGGCGGATTGTACAGTAACAGTTACTGCCGCTACCGGTATTGGAGAAATCAGCCAATCTCGCCTTACTGTTTATCCAACCCCAGCAAACACTGTTCTTTTTGTGGAATTAGAAAAATTGGCAAACGGTAGGCTTACCTTGTTTGATATGAACGGGAAACTCGTTTTATCGCAAGTCATAAACGGTAATTCTGCTCAAATCAATATGTCGGCATTAAACGCAGGAAGTTATATTTTGCGTTTAGTTGAAAATGGAACGGTAAGCGCAGGCGTGCAAGTGATTAAGCAGTAAAAATCGGAAAATATTAATTGACGTATTTTTATCATTTTGAGAAGGGGAAGAGAGACCACTCCCAAAGCGGCTCTCTACCCTTTTTATAAAATTCATTACACTATCATTTATTTTCTTTTTCTACTTTCTCTTGTTTATTGTCCTTATCTTGTGCGTCAAAACATTCGCATAGGGCTTTCAACAGAGATTGTGTTGTTTTCTCCAAACACTCACTTTTTTTTACTACATTATCATTTTCTGTTGCTACACCTTTGAGTATGTCTATTTGCTTTAAAAAGCCAATATAAGCAATTTGAATTTGAATTAATTGTCTTGCAGTCCTACCAATAGAACTTGTTGGATTTGTAATCAAAGAGGCTATTATTCCGGCTAATCCAAAGCCACCAAATCCTAAAACAATAGGGTCTGTTTTCCAAAATAGGAACACGCTTGCAGACATCAATAGCAATACAGCTCCCACAACAATAATTCCAATATTGACCTTTTTATATTGTTCGATGGATTCCGTCGTTTTAGTTAACGTATTAGATATTATTTCATCTAACTTTTCTATACTTATGCCGGAAACAAATTTTTGCTTAACTTCTTGCTCAATTTCTTGCTTAACAGACCGCTTGATGTTTTTTTCAAAGAATTTATCTTTGACTTCTTTTATTTCTTGTACAACCTCTTCATATTGTTTTTTATCGCCTTCGCTTAATGTTTCAATACTTTGTCCTTGAAATTTATTTTTTCCCCTTTTTGCAAACCTGCAAGCCAATAATTGCTTGCTCATATCTTTGACATTCGCGCTCAAATCCCAACGATTATCTATCTCCAAGTTGCAATAGTGTCGAAATCGATTCTTTGTAGTGTCGGACATACCATCGAAAGTAGCGAGCTGTGCCTCTGTGCCCAAAATACAAACAGGAATTGGTATTTTGGTTTCCTTAATCCAATCTATTATTTCTATTCCTTCCGTGTAATCAAAAATATTTACAATTACCGCATTAACGCTATCGTTTTTCAACTTTTTCTTTAAATCATCAAATTTATCGAAAAATTCTACGGAAACAACTTCTCGTTGCTTTTCAAAAAGTTCTTTGAGTTTTTTTGCAACGTTTGTATTAGGTTCAATCAAAGCAATATTTAGCTTTTCATTTGATTTATTATCCATAAATTTTAGTTTTTAATATTAAAATCGGTTATTCACTTACAAAATTATACAAATTTCAATAAAATCCAATTTTTAACTAATCGACTTTTTGCAAAAAACCGATAGGGCAATTTCTATCGGTTTTTTATATCAATCCATTACATCAAACAATCAAACCTCCAATCTACGATTTTTCTTTCGATTACCGTCATTTGTATTCGGACAAACCGGTTCGGTATCGCCTTTCGTAAAAGCAAAAATTCGCTCTGCTTAAATACCTTTTTGTATCATATACGCTTTTGCCAAATCTGCCTGCTTGCGGCGACCCCAATTGTGATTTGATTATTTTCCGCAACAAAAGCGAAAAGGAACTGACCAACAAACAAATTACGGAGCTATTGACATCGGGCAAAACTTCGCAATCACAGGTTATAACCGGTACTCCTTGCGAAGTGCCAGTGCCGAGGAAAATTAGTTTAGATTGTTAACTAACCATTCGTTTACTTTTGCTTGATATTGTTCAGTGTTACCACTACCATAATTATGGATTTTTCGTTGTTAGCAGTGCAAATATACAACAGAAATTGAAAAAAATAGAATTTAAAATAAATTTAAACAATATAAACTTTACATATATCAAAAAATTTAATACATTTGTTCAATTTTGTTTGACAATCAAATATAATCATTTAATTGATAATGAATAACTTCTTTTTTATTTTCTAAATGCACCACGGATTACAATATGGGAAAAATTACTTTTGATAAAAACTTCGATTCCAAAACGGAAAATGTATATATTGGGTTACCCGATTATGCCTATAAACACTCATCTGCCACTTCGGAAACCGGCTCGCCAAAATTCATTGGACGGAAAGGACTGGTAAATAAACTTAAAAATCTGATTTTATTTTCTTCGAGTAAAACGGGTGTGTATCTTGTTACAGGTAATCGTGGTACAGGAAAATCAAGCCTTGTTGATGAGGTAATAAAACAAACTACTATTAAAAAGCAATTTTCGCATAAGATTTTTTATCAGCTTATTATTTTAGGTCTATTGCTAATGTTTCAATTGACATTTACTGCGTTTGACAAAATGTTGAACATTGACTTAATGAAAGATGGCAATATATGCTGGTTTAAATGGATATTGACTTCTATTGCGTTTATATCATTTTGTGTTGTTGCATATTTGTCAGAAAGACGAAAGAAATGGAGGGAATATTCAAAGAATAAATTTTGGTGGCAAGTAGGATATTACCTTGAAGGCGGAATGAAAAGTATTTTGCACTTTAATACAACTTACAATTCGGGCTTTCGATATCGCAATGTGTTAAGTATTCTTTTTATTGTAAGTACAATTCAAACAGTGTATTTGTGGTTGAGTCCCAATAACCCAGAACTCACACAACTGAAACTTTTTATTGGCTATCTTCTATTTCTTTACGGATATACTTTTTTCCGGTTTACTACCAAATTTACGATACCTTACGCTAAAGAACAATGGTATGAAATAAAACGATGGATATGGATGCCACATTTCGTATTGGCAACGGCATTTCCAATTATATTTTTCAGTCGTGATAAATTATTTGGATTTCACTATCTTGGTAGTTTCTGGAATCCTGTTGTATGGATGTTGGGTGTTATATTAGTTTTTTTTATCATTTATGTTGTAATCGGTTTAATAGGTTATTTACAAAGTAAAACAGAAACAAATAAAAGCAACTTTTGGAATGATTTTATATTGAAAGCTATTAAACGCCCTATTAATATTGTCCGTGATTTTATTCAAAATCACAACCGTATTTACATCAAAATCAATTTTGGCAACAATGTAGATAAAGAAAGCGATGTGTTGCGCTTGATTGCTCGCACTTTGCTTACCGAATATCGAGCTTTTCACAAATCGTGGCGGCATACTTTTATGTGGCGGGCATTGGTGTTGTTTGTTGTAGTTGTTGTAGTTTGGTTTGGCATAAAAGTTAAAGAGAATTGGGAAACCAGAGTAAAAGATAAAAGTATAGAAATTGCAGGAAAGAAAATTTATAATAAAAAGGAGGAAATAAAATCTTTCGTAGACGATGTTTTGCAAACTCCTTGGCAATACATTATATCTGCGCCCGAATATTTTTGGAAAAACGGAAATGAAAAACGCTTAAATAAAAAAGAATTAGCACAAATTAATGAAATTAAAAAAGATACTACTCTTGCTAAAAACTTGCATTTGAAAGACTCCTCGTTAAGAGTAATATTAAAAGATTCATCGGAATTGGTAAGAAAATCTGTTATTGTAGATAGTTTAAAAACTGTATTTGTAAATCATAATTTTGCAGAGGATACACTAATGCGAGAGAAGAAAGATTCTATTCTTGTCAGCAATGCTAAATTACGGTTACAATACTACGAGGAAGAAGATAACAGTAAAGTGTGGTATAAATACAGAAATATACCTCATGCTCCCTATGCTTTTATCATCATTTTTTTGTTAGCCTATTTTCTAATCAAACTTCTTTTGCGTAGCAAGTTTTTTCCAATTTCTACTCATAGAAAAGTATTGCGGCAGTTGGAAGACCTCAATATGGCTATTACCTATAACATAGAAAGTACACAAGGCAATAATGTTTCATATGAAGGAAAGGAGTTCAAAATAGGGCACAATCGCGCAAAACGCTATTCACGCCTTGTGGCAGACGAGCGTGAAATAGAAAAAGAACTTATCGACATTTTGAACAATATACAAGATATTCCGATGATAATGCGCAGTCCCGATTTTGTGTTTGTATTTGATGAATTAGATAAGGTGCAAAGCGAAAGCGAGCAAAAAAATAAGACTACTCTTTACTCGGTAGATAACACTCGCCAACGGCAGCAAACGGTGCTTCGCCTACTTGCCAATTTAAAATATTTCCTTTCTACAGCACAGGCGAAATTTATTTTTATTGCCGGACGCGAAATGTACGACATTTACCTTGCCGACGTTGCCGACCGAAACAATTATCTTGGCAGCATTTTCAACGATGTTATTTATGTGCCGAGTTTCCTTACCGATATTGATAGTAACAATCCCGATATTTGTTCTCGTACTGAAGAATACGTTTGTCGGCATATTATTTCATCTGGTTATCCGGTAGTTGATTATACTTTGCGTAGTTATCGGCAATATCTTGATGAAGTGATTTATTATGAAGTTCCTTTTCAAAAAAAGAATGCTTTTGAAGAAGAAAAGAAAAGGCTTGAATATCTTCAAGATATATTAAAATCCACACTCTTAAAATCTTCAAGAAAAGAAGATATTATTGTAAAGTTCTTGAAAAAGAAAACAAAATATTCAGAATTTATTACAAAAATCCTTGAAAAGAAGAAGACTAGACTTGAAATTGTTAAACGAGCACTTGACCAAATTATCGAAGCCGACCTCAAAAAAGAAAAAATCATAGCCGTTTTACAGCAGTTTATCATTTATTTGGCTTACACAAGCAAGGGTGCACCAAAAAGAATGGCGCAGATTTTTGAGGATTTTGTAGAATCGTATGACCGCTCCGATTTGGATGAAAAATTTGCTGTACAGGAATATCGAAACACACGTTTTTTCCTTGATTTTAACTATCACGAACAGTATGTTATAGGACTTACTGCCTATTTGGTGGCACCGCTAATGTACCGTTTTGCAGATACCAACATTCAGAGACAGGGCGACAAATTACTGGTATCAGTATTGCATTTTACCGACTATTTATTTAAGTTCCACAGTCACCCGTTTTCGTGGAAAAACTTAGATATTCAACCCGAATTGATAGAGGTAAACCACTCGCCGGAGCTGAAACAACTTACGAACGAATTGCTTAAATACTATCAGCAGATACACATTGAAAAACCATTGCTCGGATTGCACGAATATCGTTTTGAAAACCTTATTTCGCAGGAAATTGCTTTTATTACCAAAATCAATGAGCAGGCTTCGGCGTTGTTTAATTTTTCGCTCGACGAAAGTTTAGTCTTAAAAAGTTTTTATCAAAATTTGCTTGAGAAAGAAATAAAACTGTATTCCAAAGACGGCGAAATACCGGAAAAATTCGTCCATTCCATTTTTTCGTTGCAAGTTGTGCTTGGCGACTTGTGCTTTTTCGACGACCAACTCGAAGAAGCTGCTTTGTATTACAAAGATAGTTTGCAAAAAATTGAAACTGAAAAATTTAAAAACAATACAAACTTTGCGCACGTTCTTATTTATTTGCGCACTGCTATGAAATTGGCTCTTACTTATGAAAAGCGGCATCAATATGATTCTGCATTTGCAATTTACGAGAATACTTGCCAACAAATAACAAACATATTTTCAAAAACAGAAGATACTACCCTTAACCCTGAGGAAAAATCGTATTATCTCAAGGCGATTCGTATAATGTATTTATCTTTTCTTGCTAAATTTCAATTGACGGAAAAGAGTACACCAGGCGGTGTTAATAAACATGATATACTGAATATACTTAAAGAAAATGAACTGCCGGAAAACAAAAAAATATTTGAAAATACTCTCCGTTGGCAAAAAGTAACCGAAGCGGATTTTAATGGCAATATAGCCGATATTTTATATTATAAAAATTATAATCTTGGGAGTGTAGAAAAGATAGATGTAGAGTTGAAAAAACTGTTAAAAGAATTGTCTAATAAAGAATTGTCTAATAAAGAATTGTCTAATAAAGATGAAGCTATTAAAAATAAATTGAGCACTTTGTTAAAGAAAAAAAGATTGGAAGATGGAGACAAAGCAGATGAGATTAGAAAAATAATAAACAAAGAAACAACATTAGCACCAGAAGACAGGATAGGAAAATCAACCAAAATATTGAAAGAACTGATAGCAGAAAAAATCGAACGACAAGAAAAAAAGAGTGCAACATTTAATAAATTTACATCTTGTACCGCCTGCGAATATTACAAAAAAGCGCTCCGTGATATTTTGCTTGAAAAAGAAAAAGAAGGACAACCAACCCCTGATGAAGATATACAAAAGTTATTTACTACAAGTTTAGACTATTTGCAAAGTTATACCAATACGGTGCATTCCGAAGCAAATTATTGTAATGTTACTGCTCGTATTGTTGCACGTATTGGCAATTCGCTGTTTTCTTGCGATTGGGAAAAAAAAGAAGAAGGTAATATGTGTCCACCTATTTGTAAAATGTTTAGAAAAGATGGAAAAAATGGTTATGAAATAAAATGTTTATGGGATAAACCACAGGGTGCAGCAACAATAGCTGCTTTTTTCAATAAGATTGAAAAATTTATTCTATCAGCAGAAGGTTCAGCAGAAGGGTTAAAAGATTTTATAAACAAAAAAACAGATTTTCTCAAAATAGAACTCGCCATTATCTCGTATGCCATTTCTGCCAAATATTATACACGAGCCAATTATCACAAGCGAGCATCTTTTCAACTCTACAAAATATTGCAGTTGCTTAGTCATTACAAATTTATCGAAGGCATAAATTATGAAAAATTCAGCAAAGCAATCAGCAAAGAAGCCATTAGGTTAATATATTTTGCCTACGGTCAAATAAATCTTTTTGCTATACAAAAGCACAAATTAGACACCGAAAAACCGAGTGCCAAACTGCAAAATATTTTGTTAGACAGCGAAATACGCCGTGTCACATTATTAGTAAAAGAATTGGAATTGCAGATAGCAAAGCAAAAAACAAAAGAATATAAAGAATATGAAGATAAATATAAAAATGAAACGGACGAAACAAAGAAGAGTAAATATGAAAAGAAATTGGGTAAAATGAAGGAAAAGAAATATGAAAATGCTTTGATGGATAAACTGCAACAGTTATACAAACAATCTATAGCTCAGCCGTATGCAATACACTACAGCGTTACTGCCCGCACTAACCTTCTGCGTTTGAAGGCAAAAATCAATTGGACAACTTTTAAATGGTTTTTAAGAGACAAAATTATTGTTAATGAAAACAACAATGAAAATAACCACAATGAAAAAAATTATTTTGATTTGCTGGCAATATTGATAAATAAAGAACAAACAAACCTAACAAACATAGGGAAGATAATTGGTAAAGATATACCCGATGGCGAGAAAGAGTTTTCAAAATTTTGTTTGGAAATATTAGAAGATATAATCGTAGATTCTATTTTTTGCCTTAAAGAAGTAATCCGCTTGTGCGAAACCTCCGGTGTTTCCTATCTGTTTAGTCATGGTTATATGGCTGCTGCTTACGAACATCTTGGAGAATGGGTTCGTTATGCAGAAAGTTTGTTTAACATAAAAAGATGGGTGGTTGATAAAAAAGATTATGACAAAGTAAAAATTGAAAAGGCTTATAAAAAAATTAGTCCGGATTCAAAATCTATTTCTACAAACGTAGAATTAAAAACATTGCTTTCAGAATATAAATTAGAAAAAAAATTAGACGCCCGTTTTGGTACTAACTGGGAAGTGCAATTAAGTAGTATTTATTATACCAATCGGGCATTGATACACTATTACGCCATGCTTGAAACTCATCGCGGCGGTCGTGCTTACCAACGATTAATTGAGAATATGTATTTTGTTAATAGCGATTTTGATGATTGTATTTATCATTTTAACATCGCAATCGAACGTTTTACTATCCACAATGCCGATAACAAAAAATACAATAAGGAAGGCAATAAACCTATACCTCAAGGTATTGACCAAAAGACGAAGGAATTGAAAAAGATATGTAAAGCTACTACATTGTATGATGTAGATAACTATTTTGAAAAATAGAGTTTTAGTAATTCTATCGCTGAAATTTGGTTATAATAGTTAATGCTGTTTTGCCGGATTTTAGTGGTAAGCGTTCGGGAGGGGTAATCCTTTTGATATTCAACACACTATTTGTCTGAAATAATCGAGTTAAAATGCAAACGGTGATTCTCTTGCAGTGGAAAAATACAGGGCTACGATGTAAAGTATATCGTGAAAGGGAGTTTGTGCAAGTCGTATTTGGGGGGAAATATCAGCACATTAAAACAGAGTGATGTAAACAATTATGTTGAAAATAAGATGTATATTTAAAACCGGAAAGCTCGCTCAAACAACAAAAAAAGTCTGTTTTGTTACTCGTTTGTTACCGCTCACTTGTAAATAGTGGTCTTTCTCTTTTTGTATCAAGCGGTTATAAATGTTATTGAGGTTTTTAAAATAAACAAATCCGCATAAAATATAAAGAGGTGTACGAAAAACTTACTGCCGGCAAAGATGAACAGATTAACTGCGTTGAGCTCCGCTTTGCTACGGTTACTTTATTGAGGAGTTTAGTGGAGAAGAGAAACATGCGTAAACACGTGGGACCGCAGTCCATAGCATCTAATTGCTAGTAGCAGGTAAAGTTTTTTGCCATATATCTAACAATGTTAATATAAAAATCGAGTACATTCCACTTAATCCTATTATGCTGCAAGTCGTAGTATGAAAATATTGAAATCCCGTTTCTTTCATATTTTCTACTTCCGCCAACCATTCCGTTAATTCAATTGAATATTCCGAAGGGTTTTCTTCAATGTACGATGCTATTGCTTCACACATTTGCTGCACATCTATTTGGTCAAGTACCTCTTGGAGTGCCAATTCTACCGAACCATAATCTTGAAAACTACTCATTATTCTGGTTAGAGTTTCGGGTACTATGTTGTTTTGCATATCCGGGTCAAAACACATCAAGCCTTTGGTTGCAAGATACAGCCCAAGTGTAAAAATATTGTCCTGCGAAAAATCATCATCTAATAATTGCAAAGCCAGTTTTTGTGTCTTTTCGTGGAAACGAATAAGTTGCTCCGTATAATGTATAAGTTTGAATGTGTTCCATACCAACGAATTGTTGGGATAATTACACCAAAGAACTCTGCCATAATCAATTGTTTCGGCAGAAATAGATTGATTTTCAGCTAAATACTGCTGAAAATAATTTTCAATTTCAGTTTGGTAATTGTTTTCGCAATTGGGCGAAATGAGTGTAACTTGAATATGCTCGCCCCGTTCGTCGGAAAAAGAAATCAAGCAATTGCAAAATTGCGTTTGTCGCTTGGTGTAAAACTGCATTATGTGATTTGCAAGTTCTGCCCAATTGGTGCGAGAATAATAAATCGCAAGGAAATACCATGCTTTTCCGTCTCGAATATATGGTGGTGGGGTTAATAAACTCATAACATTATTTTATTATTCTTATAGATTGCTTCGTCGTACCTCCTCGCAATGACGCTCTTTTGAGGATTAGTGTAAACTCTCGAAGGTGCGTCATTGCGAGGAACGAAGCAATCCAACATATTTTAATCTATTATTTTTTTGCGTGAAACATCAAAATTTTTAAAAGCACTACCTTTTCCAAACCCATCGGGATTAACAGCAGTATTGTTTTTTATTTGCTCATATACTTCGTTAAAATTAATGCTCTGGGTTAGCAGTACAATTATCCATGTTATAAAATCATCGTTCTGCGCTTTGTGAAAAGTACGATTTTCAAAATCAATAGTGGGCGATTTTTGATTCGCACTCCATGTTCCTTTTACAACATCGCCTTGTATTACAATTTTAACTTTTTCATTGAGGTAGGCTTCATAAATCGACAAAGGAACTTCGGAAAAACCATATACATGCACATTATCGACCAAAGTGTATTGTTCGGTTGTAAAATCGTTATACAACAGCAAAATAATTGATGTGTAAGGATTTACGTAAGCAATATACATTTCGCTTAAATTTTTTGCTATATGTTCTTCGGAAATACGACTTTTATCGGAGTGTGAAATATAGCGGTAAAATTCGGGGTCTTGAAAACTCATAGGTTGCAATCCGTGCTTCATTAAACGATTCATAAAATCATTATCCTCGTAGCCATAGCTTTTCAATGCTTCGTTGTAGCCTCGTATTGCCGTAAAATCTTCATAACGCACGCTTACTCTGCCAAAAGTGTCGTTGAAAGAATGATTGTTGGTGTAAAATATATTGCTGTGCGTTGCAAATTCTTGAATCATAAATGCTGCAAAGCCTTTGCCGAGAAAATTGTCGGCATCAAGATTGCACAAAATTCCGGCATTTGCCAAACGGAAAGCCATATTACGGCTGTGGCTCCGGTGGTAAACCTTTGGCTCTGTTGTTTTGTAATATACCAATATGCCGCTATCAATATAGGTTTGCATATTTTGTTGCACCCATTCGCCCAAACCATCGGTGGAATTGTAATCCAACAAAACAAACTCTACATCATCTATCAAATAATTATCGAGAATATTTTTTTCAAGCGTTTGTTGCAAGTGGCACAAACGATTCATGCAGGTAATGCAGAATGCTATTTTTTTAGGGAGAATATTGGCTGTCATTATTGATTTGTTAATTACTTTCCTTGTTGAATTAGGTAATCAGGTTAGTTTGGGTAGGAATTTTTGGTTATTTAGGGTGTTTTGTTTGCTAAATCAGGTCAAAATTAGGTTATTTTTTTTGAAATTACAACAAAAATTTTTTACTCCCTCTCGTGCATCATACGCTTAATAAGCGGCGAAAGCGCAAAAAGCAGTAACGATGCCACAAGCGCAATAATTCCCACCACACCAAACACACGAGCGTAGTTCAGCAAATTAAATAAAGAATATTTGCTCGAAGGACTAAAACTTTTTGCCTGTTCGGGTGTAATGTAGTTTTTGTCGAGAGCCTGCACAATTGCCTGTTCGCCTTTTGCTTGAAAATGTGCAAAACCTGTTTCAAAACTTTGCATAACGGCTTTTGAAAACAATGCGGAATCGGCAACAGATTGTGTTATTGAGGCATTTTCAAAGCTAAGCCACATTTTTTTTTGCAAACTATCAATATTTTGACCGCTTTGCATTTCGTTGAAACTTTTAGAATACGTATACGAAATATCGGAATTGTAGGTTTTGAAAAATTCTTCTGCCGGAATTGTCAATGCTTGCAACGAAAGATTTGTTTTGAAATCAGAAATCATAACCTCAACCGTAGAATCTTCTTGATTGGTAAAATTGGCAATAATTCCCGCCACATGGTGCGCCATTGCCGACGACAAAAACCACGCACCCATAATCATAGCCGTAATTCGCGGCGGCGCAAGTTTTGTTACCATAGAAAGCCCAATGGGCGAAAGGCAGAGTTCGCCAATGGTTTGCAGCATATAGCTGAGAATAAGAATAAGCATGGGCACAGCGGCAATTTGTAATAGTAATGGTGTAACAGAATTGCCCATATCAAGCGAAACTTCGCTTACAAAATACGGTGCAACGGCAAGCAGCAAAAATCCCAAACTGAGGAAAAATAATCCCAAAGCAAATTTGAAAGCCGTGTTTGGTTCACGTTTTTTGCTTGCCAACCACAACCACAGCGAAGTAAGCGGCGTTGCTAAAATCAATATAAACAACGGATTGACCGACTGAAACAGCGAAGTTGGTACGGTAATTGAAAACAAATTACGATTGACATTTTCGTTGGCAAACAACGTAAGCGACGAACCGGCTTGCTCAAAAAATGCAAAAAACAATACGGTAAAAAACAGCAAAATCAAAATTACGAACAAACGGTCTCTCTCTATGCGATTGCTGCGCAAAGCAATGATAAATATAATTACTACCACTGCCACAGCAAATGGCGTGAGTGCGTATGTCATAAGTTGGTAATTTTTTACGAGCAAAGCAAAAATAGCAACCGAACACACACTTAGCACATAAATCAAATGTTCGACCGACAAACCGAGAAAAACTTTTTTGTGTAATTTTTCACCTATTGGTGCTGCACCAATAGGTGCATACACAGTATGCACCTCAGCAGTAGGATTACCGGTTACTGAGCTTGTCGAAGTAAAATCAACTATTTCTTTGTAATCCAGTTGCTTTTGATTGCGCAAAAATACCGCTAAACCGGCAATCATTCCCACTCCGGCAATGCCAAAACCCCAATGCCAGCCGTAAGTTTCGCCAATTATGCCACACACTAAGGGTGAAAAAAATGCGCCTAAATTCACGCCCATGTAAAAAATGGTAAAACCGCTATCACGGCGTGGGTCGTTGTCCATATACAAATTGCCAACGATTGACGAAATATTTGGTTTGAAAAATCCATTGCCCAAAATCAAAAACGCCAACGCAATGTAAAGGCAAAATTCATTTTCAATTGCCATTATAAAATGCCCCACAGCCATAAGAATTGCACCCCAAATAATCGCTTTTTTGTAACCGAGAAATTTATCGGCAATCAAACCGCCAATGAATGGCGTGGCATATACCAATGCCCCGTAAGCGGCAAAAATTCCAAATGCAACTGTCTTTTTTTCAGGTTCTTGCAAATGACGAAACAATTGCAAAGTCAAATACAAAGTAAGCAACGCCCGCATTCCGTAGAAGCTGAAACGTTCCCACATTTCGGTAAAAAAGAGGAAGGTGAGGGATTTAGGGTGTTTGTACATTTTTAGTGGTTAGTGGTCAGTGGTTAGTAATAAGCGTTGTTTTGATTAATTGGCACATTGGCTTATTGACAATTGGCACATTGACTAATCGTTTACCGAATTATAAAGTTTAATCTGATTAGCCAAAATTTTCGTAAATCCTTTTACATCGTCGCCCGAAAAAGCGGTATTCATTTCGCCGTATTGGGCAAATTTTGCCTGCATCATATCGTATTTCGATTCTATGCCGATTACTTCAAAATTGTAAGGCGCAAGTTTTACGAATACTTTTCCGCTCACGTGTTCTTGCGTGCTTTTCAAGAATTTTTCAATATCACGCATTACCGGTTCTTGATATTGCGCCTCGTGCAGCAACATTCCGTACCAATTGGCAAGTTGTTCTTTCCAATATAATTGCCATTTTGTAAGATTGTGTTTTTCAAGCAAATGGTGCGCTTTTATAATTATCATAGGCGCAGCAGCTTCAAATGCCACACGTCCTTTTATGCCGATAATAGTATCGCCCACGTGCATTCCGCGTCCAATGGCGTATTGCGATGCAAGTTTATTAAGTTTTTGAATTATTTCGAGCGGATTTTTATAGAGTACACCATTGAATGCAACCAAATCGCCTTTGTCAAACTCCAGTTCCACATCGCACGGTTCTGTTTTTTTCAATTGCGAAGGGTAGGCACTTTCGGGTATAGTTGTCGAAGAATTTAAAGTTTCTTTGCCGCCGATGCTTGTGCCCCACAATCCTTGATTGATAGAATATTCGGCTTTTTTGAAATCGAAATCAATGCCATTCGAGCGTAAATATTCAATTTCGTATTCACGGCTCAATTTTTTATCGCGCACGGGAGTTATAATTTCAATTTCGGGACAAATTACTTGAAATGCCAAATCGAAACGCACTTGGTCGTTGCCCGCACCGGTGCTGCCGTGAATTATGCAGCTTGCGCCGACTTCTTTTGCATATTTTGCCAACGCCATAGCTTGAAAAATCCGTTCGGAACTTACCGAAAGAGGGTAGGTGTTGTTTTTCAAAATATTGCCATAAATCATATAGCGAATACATTTTTTGTAATATTCCAACGAAATATCTAAGCATACGTGTTTCGAAACGCCAAGAGCCATTGCCCGGCGTTCGATTTCCTGTAATTCTTCGTGCGAAAAACCACCGGTATTTACCAAAACCGAATGAATATTCAACCCTTCTTCTTTGCTGTAATATTTTGCGCAATACGAGGTGTCCAAACCTCCGCTAAATGCTAAAACTGCTATTTTTGACATTTTTTTTGATTTTTTGTTTGCGCAAAAATAGCGATTAATTATGAATTATGAATTATGAATTATGAATTATGAATTATGAATTATGAATTTTCGATTTAGAGTATATTAAATTTGCAATTTTTGTGTTTTAAAAATCTCTATAACACTTGCATTTACTGCAATCGCGTTATTACGAAAAATTTCGTAACGAAATTTTTCGTAATAGAAAATTTTGTATATCTTTGTGGAAAATTAAAACATAAAGTATATGGCTAATCCTTTTAAATTTGGTTCTGTTGTTGATAAAGAATTTTTCACAGACAGAAAAAACGAAACCGAAGAGGTCAAAAATATTTTGAATAGCAGTAATCATCTGATTTTGATAAGTCCTCGCCGTTTTGGAAAAACGAGTTTGGTGCGTAAAGTTACAAATACGCTCAACAGACCGGTAATTTATCTTGATTTACAGTTGATTACCGATGTTTCTGATTTTGCAACACAATTGCTGAAAAAAATACTTAAAATAAATCGTTGGGAAAATATTAAACATTTTTTGACGCATTTTAGAATTGTGCCAACTATTGAACTCAATCCTCAAACCGATGCTATGGAAGTATCGTTTGCGCCCTCAATGAGCAGCAGTTTTACGGCATTGGAAGACGTGCTGAATTTGATAGAAAAAATCGGCGAAAAAGGGAAAAAGCCTATCGTAATTTTCGATGAATTTCAAGAAATCACTTCGTTGAGCAAAACGCTTTCAAAACAATTACGAGCTGTTATTCAGCATCATAGCCATATTAATTATGTTTTTTTAGGCAGTATGGAATCTATGATGCGCACAATTTTTGAAACTAAAAAATCGCCGTTTTATCATTTTGGTTATTTAATGACTTTGCCCAAAATTCCGCAACAGGATTTTTTTGAATATTTACAAACCCGTTTTGAAAGTATTACCGATAAAAGCACCGAAATTTCTTCCGAAATACTCGCTTTTACCGACCAGCACCCATATTATACACAGCAACTTGCGTTTTATTGCTGGAATTTTTTGGAGAAAAATAAGTATCAAAGCGCAATGCTTACCGATGTAATTACTACCATTATAAACATACACGATACTGATTATGAACGACTTTGGAATACAATAACCAAAACCGACAAAAAAATATTGATAACAATTGCTATGCAAGAAAAAATTTCGACAATACCACTCCCCACAAGTACCACATACAGCGGATTAAAACGCTTATTTACACAAGGTTATCTGATAAAAAATGAGTATTACGAACTCGATGACCCATTTTTTAGGAAATGGATTGTTGAAAGGAGAAATGTGTGATTTTTTATTGGAGCAAAAGCCTTGTAACACTTGTAATTACTGTGATTGTTGCATTACGAAAAATTTCGTTACGAAATTTTTCGTAATGCTTTTTTATGCGTTTTCATTTCCAACTTTACGGCAATAAATTGAGCATATAAAAATTAATCACTAATCACTAATCACTAATCACTAAATATTGTATTTTTGCCACTTGTAAAAAAATAATTCTTACCCAATGGAAATTCCAGCAAAATATAACTCTGCCGATGTTGAATCAAAATGGTATTCATATTGGCTTACGCATAAATTGTTTAGTTCAAAACCCGATGCTCGCGAACCGTTTACGATTGTCATTCCGCCGCCCAATGTTACCGGTGTGTTGCACATGGGGCACATGTTGAACAATACTATTCAAGATATTTTAATTCGCCGCGCCCGCATGCAAGGCAAAAATGCGTGTTGGGTTCCCGGCACCGACCATGCAAGTATAGCAACCGAAGCAAAAGTTGTTGCAAAATTAGCTGCCGAAGGTATTCAAAAAACCGACCTTAGCCGTGAAGAATTTTTGCAACACGCTTGGGAATGGACGCACAAACACGGCGGCATTATTCTCGAACAATTAAAAAAACTTGGGTGTTCGTGCGATTGGGACAGAACCTGTTTTACAATGGACGAAAAACGTAGCGAAAGTGTACTGAAAGTATTTTGCGATTTGTATGAAAAAGGAAAAATTTACAGAGGTGTTCGTATGGTTAATTGGGACCCGCAGGCATTGACCGCCCTTTCGGACGAAGAAGTGATTTATAAAGAGCAGCAGGGAAAAATGTATTATTTGCGTTACCGCATCGTAGAGACGCAATGCATTGCGTCTCTACAACCGGAATACGCCATTGTTGCAACAACACGCCCCGAAACAATAATGGGCGACACCGCAATGTGCATTAACCCTAACGACCCGAAAACCGCTCATTTGAAAGGAAAAAAAGTAATTGTACCGCTTATCAATCGTGAAATTCCTGTGATTGAAGACGATTACGTTGATATGGAATTTGGAACGGGTTGTCTTAAAGTTACACCGGCACACGATGTGAACGACTATATGCTCGGCGAAAAATATAATTTGCCGTCAATCGACATTTTTAATGATAATGGTACTTTGAACGAAAACGGCGCAATGTATGCTGGCATGGACAGGTTTGATTGTAAAAAACAAATTGAAAAAGATTTGGAAGAAGCCGGATTGTTGGAAAAAGTAGAGCCGTACACCAATAAAGTAGGTTTTTCGGAACGTACGCACGTTGCCATTGAGCCAAAACTTTCCATGCAATGGTTTTTGAAAATGGAAGAATTGGCAAAACCTGCGCTCGAAAACGTAGAAAACGATACCATTAGATTTTACCCCGAAAAATTCAAAAACACCTATCGCCATTGGATGACGAGTATTAAAGATTGGTGCATCAGCCGCCAATTGTGGTGGGGACATCAAATTCCGGCGTGGTATATAGAAGCTCGCGCCGATTTGCAATCGGTGCGTAAAAATAACGGCACGGATTACAAATCCGCGCCAGCGGCAAAGAATTACGGTTTCGTTGTTGCCGAAAACGAACAAAAAGCGCGAGAAAAAGCAATCGAAAAATTCCCCGAATTAAAAAATATGGAATTTTCGTTAAAACAAGACGAAGACTGCCTCGACACATGGTTTTCATCGTGGTTGTGGCCTATTTCGGTTTTCGACGGAATTAACAATCCCGATAACGAAGAAATCAACTATTATTATCCAACAAACGACCTTGTAACGGGTCCCGATATTATTTTCTTTTGGGTGGCTCGCATGATTATGTCGGGTTATGAATATCGCCAAAAGGAATGTTTTAGAAATGTGTATTTTACCGGAATTGTACGCGATAAATTGGGTAGAAAAATGAGTAAACAATTGGGCAATTCGCCCGAACCGCTTGAATTGATTGAAAAATACGGTGCCGATGGCGTGCGTATGGGTATGATGCTTGCTGCGCCTGCGGGAAATGATATTCATTTCGATGAAGCATTGTGTGAACAGGGACGAAATTTTTCAAGTAAGATTTGGAATGCTTTTAGGTTGGTAAAAGGTTGGGAAGTAGATTATTTTCAAGAAGATGGTTATATGCCTAAAGTAGATATTATTGCGTCAAATTGGTTTGAAAGCATTTTAATTCAGGCAGAAAAAGATATTAATGATTTGTTCTCAAAATACAGATTATCAGAGGCATTAACATTAATTTACAAACTGTTTTGGGACGATTTCTGTTCGTGGTATCTGGAAATAATAAAACCCGAATACGGCAAACCTGCTAATGAGTTTACTTATGATTGTGTGATTGAATTTTTTGAAGAATTGTTAAAACTTTTGCACCCGTTTATGCCTTTTATTACCGAAGAACTGTATCACGCTTTAGAAGAGCGACCGGAAGGAGAAAGCATACTGTTTGCCCAAATGAGAAAATACGAGGTTTTTGATTTGAAAATTTTAAATGATTTTGAAACCGTCAAAGAAATTATAACCAATATCCGCAATATTCGCGCCTCAAAAAATATTTCACCAAAAGAAAAATTAAAGTTACAAATCACAGGCGAACATAATGCAGAATATAACGATGTAATTATAAAATTGGCAAATGTAGAAATTGAAAATGTAAGCGAAAAATCCGCAGGCGCAGTTTCTTTCCTTGTCGGCACGACCGAATACGCTGTTCCGCTCGGAAATTTGATAAATGCCGAAGAAGAAATCGCCAAAATAGAAACTGAAATAAAATATTTGGAAGGCTTTTTGAAATCGGTTACAGCAAAATTGAGCAACGAAAAATTTGTTGCCAATGCCAAACCGGAAATCGTTGAAAATGAGCGCAAAAAACAAGCTGATACTCTTGAAAAAATTGAAGTTTTGGAAAAACGATTGAAAAATTTACAATAAAAACTTATTGGACAAACTTTTCCAAAGTTCAAAACTTTGGAAAAGTTGCAAAATAAGAAATTGATATAAGAACATGAAGAAACCAATCCAAATATTTCAAGCACAAGCCGAACACGAAAAATATGCGCAAGCAATTTCCGACTTAATTTTCGAGGCATCGCAAGCAAAAGATTCGGGACTTGCGCAACGCTCGCCCGAATATATTCTTAAAAAAATGCTTGAAGGCAAGGCGGTAATTGCACTTGCCACCAACAATGAAATTGCCGGATTTGTGTATATTGATACGTGGCAACAGGGCGCATTTGTGGCAACTTCGGGTTTGATTGTCAATCCTGCCTATCGTGGACTTGGGCTTGCCACAGAATTGAAAAAAGAAGCATTTTTACTTGCCCGAAAATTATTTCCGCAAGCAAAAATATTTGGACTTACCACCAGCGAAGCCGTTATGAAAATCAATCACGATTTGGGTTATCGAAATGCAAGTTACGATGAACTTACTACCGACGATGGTTTTTGGAAAGGTTGCGAAAGTTGTGTTAACTACGAAATACTTAAAAATAACAATAGAAACGAATGTTTGTGTACCGGTATGATTTTCACTCCTGAGGAATAATACCAAAGTGATTTATATTTCATTTCAAAACAACAATGGATTGCTTCGCTCCGCTCGCAATGACGCTCTTTCGAGAGTTAGCGCAGAACAACAAAAGAGCGTCATTGCGAGGAGGTACGACGAAGCAATCCAGTATGAAATATAATTCATTTTGGAATAAAATGCGAGGGAGTTTGAAATTCCCGTTAGTTTCCAAAAAGTTCCGGCAAGTCCCCCTGAGGGGGATTTAGGGGGCTGTGTTCCACAGTAAAATCCCCATACTCCAATTGTTTGTTTTTGAACAACAAAAGTTCTTTACATTTGTAAGTGCGAGTGTGTGTGCCGGTGCTGAAAAATAATGTTATGCCAATTTCGCCATCGGCAAAAGTGCTGTAATTCTGCGCATTGAGTATAAGGTGTGCTTCGGCAACGCTTGCAAGTTCGTTTTGAAACAACGGCGATTTGTGGAAAATACTAAATATGGAGCAACCATTTTCAAAACGTGAGAAATGGTTTTGCAATGAATCGAAATTGGTATTGACAAGAGCCGTTGGAATTGAAATTTCGACTTTAAAAAACCGTTCCACGCAGGCACTCGTGTTTTTTACCGAAAAACGAGGGTAAAAATTTACATAATTGAATTTTCCGCCTGCGGTAATTGGAATACCGTTGGTGTTGAGAATGGAATATAGCTCAATTTCGCTACGATTGCCGCGTTGGTAGGCATTACGAATTTCATATTCTTCCATAAGCAACTGCTTGTTTTCCACACGTTTGTAATACAGATAATTACAACTTTGATGTGGAGCTTTGCTGCTTTGCGGAATGTGAATACCTATAATATAATCTGTTTCGGAAACAGCAATTTTTTCAATAGAAACATTCGGAATTTCGGGAAAAATAGCGGTTTTGCAAAGTACGTGCAGCCATTCGTAGGCTTTCGGGTTTTGAATAGGAGTGAGTTGTTTTGCAATTTTGCGGGTAGCGGCTATACCTATAAATATAGTGCCGCCTTGCGAATTTGCCATTGCCGAAATAAGATTTGCAAAAAACAATTGCTGCCGTTCGCCGCACTGTGCTATTTCTTTGGCAGGCACAAAGGCTAACTGTGAATTTTCTTTTAATCGAAATTCAAAAATGTTGGAAAGACTTTTGGCGGTGTTGGTTATCATAGTTGAATTAATTATGGATTGCTTCGTTCCTCGCAATGACGCTCTTTTGTACGTCATTGCGAGGAACGAAGCAATCCAAGTTTTTAGATAATGCGATAATAATTATTTTTCATACTTATAATAGTTTTCCCGTCAAAAATAAAACAGCTATTGAAAAATAAATAACTAAACCCGTAACGTCTACACACGTAGCAACAAACGGAGCCGATGCAGTGGCAGGGTCTAATTTAAGTCGTTTCAATAAAAATGGAATCATAGAGCCTACAAATGTTCCCCATAGTACAATGAAAACTAACGATGCCGAAACACTAAGACTTATCCACAGCCAAAATTCGCCATAGTCGTACAAGCCTGTTGTTTGCCAAATAAACACACGGAAAAGTCCGATAATGCCAAGAATTGAACCCAAAATTAAACCGGTTAATAATTCTTTACGCATCACGTACCACCAACTTTTTACATTCAATTCGCCCAAAGCAAGCGAACGAATAATAATTGATGCCGCTTGCGAGCCGGAATTTCCGCCACTTGAAATAATCAAAGGAATAAATAAGGCGAGCATTAAGGCTTTTTCTAATTCTGCCTCGAAAAAAGTCATTGCCGAAGCGGTAAGTAATTGCCCGAAAAATAGAATGATAAGCCAACCTGCACGTTTTTTCACCATTTCAATAAGCGATGTTTTTGTATATGCCAAATCCAATTCTGCGGCACCCCCGAATTTCTGGAAGTCTTCGGTACTTTCCTGTTCTTGTACGTCCATTACGTCGTCTACCGTAACAATGCCGAGCAGTGTGCCGTCGCTTGCCGTAACAGGCAAAGCCACACGGTCTTGGTCGGCAAAAACTTTTACCGCCACCTCTTGGTCGTCGTAGGCATTGAGCGAAACGAAACGAGAGTCGATAAGTTCCGAAATGGCTTTGTCGAGCGGCGCCAAAATGATTTCCCGAATTTTAATATCATCAATCAATCTCCATTGATTATCAACAATATAAATAACATTCAGCGTTTCGGAATCATGCCCAAATTTGCGAATGTGTTCCAACGCTTGTTGCACAGTATAGTGCGGTTTTATGGCAACATATTCGGGCGTCATCAAGCGCCCGATACTTTCTTCGGGGTAGCCCAAAAGTCGCGTAGCAATTTCACGTTCCTCTTTCGAGAGCATTTGCATCAATCGTTGACACACCGTTCCGGGCAATTCTTCAAAAAAAGCAGTACGGTCGTCGGGGTCAAGGTCGTTGAGCAAACCGGTAAGTTTGTGTACATTGCTTGCCAAACCTTCAATAATATCTTCTTGCGTTTCGTAAGTCAGGTATTGAAAGGTTTCTTTTGCCGGCATTCTCGACAAAAGCCGGAATACAATAATTTGCGAATTTTTGGGAAGTTTTTCAATAAATCCGGCAATTTGAATAGGTCCAAAATCCACCAATTCCGCTTTGAGCGTTTTCCAGCGCTTACCTTCAATAAGTTCTGTAAAATGAGCCGGTATTTCTAATTCGTTCATACAGAATTGATGTTTGTTTTGTACTATGTTTCTTGCTCGCAAAGGTAATTTTTTTTTTCTCTGTGCAAGTGATATGGGAGTTTTTTTTACGATGACAACCGTATTAGGAATTAAGGAACAGGAATTAAGGATTAGGAAAAAAAATAATCATTAATCACTAATCATTAATAATTAAAGTGTACTTTTGCCCTATGATTGCAAGTATTTTAATAGAAGGTTTTATCATTGGCATTATTGTTTCCATTCCCTTGGGACCAATAGGTGTGCTGTGCATTCAACGCACGTTGTTGCAAGGTCGCAATTCGGGATTTGTGTCGGGTATTGGGGCTGCCACTGCCGATTCGTCGTTTGCATTTATTGCCGGATTTGGGCTTTCGTTTATTGCCGATTTTTTTCAAAAGCAACATTTTTTTATTATGCTTGCCGGAGCTGTGGTGCTTATTATTCTTGGGCTTCGTTTGTTTTTTACCAATACCATAAAACAAGTGCGCCGCTATAGAAATCCGCAAAAATCCAATCCTTTTTCCGATTTCTTTTCGGTTTTTGGGCTCACGTTTTCCAATCCGGTAACAATTCTCTTTTTTGGTTTGGTTTTTACAAGTTTGGGACTTGTAAAAAATAATATTTTTCACACGCTTACCATAGTTGGCGGTGTATTTTTGGGAGCTTGCACGTGGTGGTTTATTTTGGTTTCGTTGGTTTCGGCGTTTCGCAATTTATTCAAACTGCGAGTGATTTTTTGGATAAACAAAGCAGCCGGAATTTTAATCGTGTGTTTTGGTTTTTTTGCCATTTACAATGCGTTTTTTCCGGTAACTACCAAGCAGGTTGAAAGTCAAATAAAATTATTGCAAAAAACTAACCAAGTAGTACCGCACTAATGCTCGATTTTTTACATACCAGCGACACAATCTGCGCCACCGCCACCGCTACGGGCAAAGCCGCCTTAGCAGTAATTCGCATAAGTGGAGCAAAGGCAAAACACATTATTAGTCAAATATTTACTCCCGTGCGCAGCAATGAAAATTGGACGCACGAAGGCTACAAACTTCATTATGGAGCAATTCACAACAACGGCACACACATTGACGATGTGTTGGTTTCCGTATTTTCAGCACCACATTCCTATACCGGCGAAGATAGTGTAGAAATCAGTTGCCACGGTTCGCAATATATTGTGCAGGAGATACTTAAACTTTTGCTTGCTCACGGCGCACGACTTGCCAAAGCAGGCGAATTTACCCAACGAGCCTATTTGAATGGCAAATTAGACCTTTCGCAAGCCGAAGCCGTTGCCGATTTGATTGCTTCACAGAGCAAAGCGGCGCACCAATTGGCGGTGTCGCAAATGAAAGGAAACTATGCGCACGAATTGAGCGATTTACGGGCGCAATTGTTGCACTTTTCGGCAATGCTTGAATTGGAACTCGATTTTGCCGAAGAAGATGTGGAATTTGCAAACCGTGATGAATTACAAAAACTTGCACACACTATTATTGCTCGTATTGAGCATCTTACCAATTCGTTCAGCGTGGGCAATGCCATAAAAAACGGCGTGCCGGTGTGTATTGCGGGCGAACCGAATGTGGGAAAATCAACCCTGCTTAATACTATTTTGAACGAAGAACGGGCAATAGTTTCCGACATTGCCGGCACCACCCGCGATGTGATTGAAGATACTATTATTATAGGCGGCGTAACCTTCCGTTTTATGGACACCGCCGGTATTCGCAGCACCGACAATCATGTGGAGCAACTTGGAATAAACCGCACATTTGCAAAAATAGAGCAAGCGGCAATTGTGTTGCTTTTGGTTGATGCTACGCAATCTACTCGATACATTCAACATAATATTGAAACAATACAAAAGCGTTTGCAGCCGCACCAACACCTGATTGTGGCGGTCAATAAAATTGATTTGATTGAAGTCGACGATGAGCAAAAAACGCAATTGCATGCACAACTTGCCTCGCAATGCGGCGAAAATACTTCGATTGTGAACATTTCGGCAAAACAACAGGAAAATATTCACACACTGACTTCTATTCTTCTTGAAAAAACACAGTTGAACAATCTTGGCGAAAATGATATAATACTCTCAAATGCACGTCATTACGAATGTTTGCAAAATGCAGCCGAAAGTTTGAACACTGTTTTACAAGGTTTGCAACAAGGCATTTCAAACGACCTTGTTTGCATAGATTTACGCCACGCGCTTCATGCTATTGGGGAAATTACCGGTGCTGTAACTAATGATGAAACTTTGGGGTATATTTTTAAGAATTTTTGTATTGGTAAATAAACCCCTGTCTTGACACAGAAAACAACAACTAAAAAACCGCCAATATGTCTGTAAGATTAATTAAAGTATCAAGAGAATTTAACATAGGAGTTTCTACAATAGTGGAATTCCTTGGCAAAAAGGGGTATAAGATAGATTCTGACCCTAATACTAAACTGTCTGATGAATTGGTGGATTTGTTGGAAAAAGAATTTCAAGGCGAAAGTGTGGGTAAATCAACAAAAACGCCTATAAAACCTGTCAAAGCACAAGTAATTGTTGAAGATGAGGAAGATGACGATTATGATGACGAAGAAGAAATTACTCCTGCACCTCAAAAATCGCACATTAATGTAAAAGTAATTGGTACTATTGATATTGATGCTCACAAAAGATCGAAGGCTGCAAAATCTAAAGCAGGCATATTAATTCAAGAAAACATCAGGAACAAATCAAAAATATTAGATATTGGTAATTGCGGATTAACTAACCTTTCAAATCTTCCCGAATTATTTAATTGTGTACATATTGAAGAATTAATATTAAGTAACGAGTGGGCAGAATATGAAAATGAGAAGTGGCAATTACGTAAAAGTAAAAATACAGGAGAAAGAAATGTACTAAGTTCTTTGCCGAGTGAAATAAGCAATCTGACAAATTTGAGGAAGTTAATTTGTGGTGGCGATTGGAAAGATGGAAACTCATGGAATAGGTGGAAAATCAAAAGTATTTCCACTTTGTCTAAACTCAAAAAGTTGGAATACTTGAATATTAGCAATAATCGTGTTGAATCGCTGGAAGGGATAGAAAAATTATTAAATATAAATACCATTCATTTAAACAACAATTTTATTTCTAATATTCGTGAATTGAAAAACTTGAAGAAACTGGAAAGCGTTTTTTTAAGTAATAATTTGATTTCAAATGTTTCGGCACTTAAATATCTGCCAGCAATACAAACTATTGATTTACATGCTAACGAAATAGAGGATATATCACCTTTGAAAGGCTTAATTTCAAAATTAGATATTGAAAATACAAAATGGAAACTAAATACTATAAATATTGCAAAAAATCCATTGGGAAAACCTCCGATTGAAATCATAACAATGGGAAAAAACGCTGTATTACAGTATTTTAAAGATATTGAAACGAGCAAAACATGTATAAATAAAGATGTAAAAGTTATCTTGGTGGGAAATAGTGAAGTCGGTAAAACAAAATTAGCAAAATTCCTTGAGAATGAAAAAGATTTAGATATTCCACATCCATTTACTCTTTGGTTAGACGAGAGAGAAATTGAAAGTAAATATGATATTGAAAGTATTAATGGGAAATGTATTATTCGTCTTTTTGATTTTGGAGGACACGATTTTTTTCATGATACTCATCATTTGTTTTATGGGACAAATACTATATATATATTGCTATGGGAAACGAACACAAATAAACTTGATTTAAGAACTACAACCCAAAAAAATAAAAAAAGAGAAGAAATTAATGTTCAAATTCAAGATTATCCAATAAAATATTGGTTAGAATCGGTTAAGCATTATATCAAAGAAGTTAAGGCTGAAAATGTTGAATTCGATATTCAAGAAACTTATAATAGTTCGTTATTGATTATTCAGAACAAAGCAGACGAGCCAAGCCAAATAGTTCATTTAAATAATCAGTCTATTATTGAAAAATATCCCTTTGTTTTTGATTTTATAAACATCTCTATCAATAAACGAAGAAATTTAGTTCATTTTGATTCTTTATTCAAAGAAATGATAACTAAAAGCAAGATAATCGGTAGAGTTTTACCTCAATTTTATGATGACATAAAAGAAAGTATAAAAGATTACACAGGAAAGCCCATATTAGAACTAAATGAATTTCACGATTATTGCAATACCATATCAACGTATGAAATTGATTTCAACCAATTTCATCTTTTGACATCTTACTTGAAAATCATTGGAGTAATCCTTTGGTATCCGGAAAGGAATACAAATAATAAAGTGTATATAAATAAAGAATGGGTAATAAGTAACATTCACAATATTTTAGAGGGATTGATTGACAAGAAAGGCGAATTTAATTTAGAATATGCGACTTCAAAAATTGAGGGAAATGAAGAACGAAAAGCAAAAGATACAATTGCAATAATGACAGACTTCAAAATGATTTTTGAACACCCTTTTCATCAAGATACATACATCGCACCCTTATATTTGCCGCCTATACCTGTAAGCACAATTAGTCTGTTTTTAGATAAAAAAAATATTCCGTATCGAAGATTTGAATATTCGGGTTTTATTCATAAACATGTAGTTTTGAGCTTTTTTAGTAAATATGGGAAATTGATTGCTGGTAGTAATGATACATACTATTATTGGAAAGATGGTTTGATTGTGAAAGATCCTAATACTGAAGCTATCGCTATGATACAATTTAATATTGGAGATACGGAAGGAAACGCATTTATTGATATTTTTGACATTACAAAAACTGATAAAACATTTATTGATAATATTATTTCATACATAAAGGAAATTAACAAAGGATATGAAATCGAAGAAATGGTTACATTGGACGGAGAGGATTATCTTTCCTTAGAAATGTTATTGTCAAATGCAAAAGATGGGAAATTATTTTTTTCTGAACAGAGAAATTCTGACAAAAATAAGTCAAAGCCTGCCAAACAAAAATATTTCAAACTTAAAGATTATGATATATATTTGAAAGACATTGAAATTAAAAAGAAAAAAGTGGTTATTTCTTATTCAAAGAAAGACCTTACACATGTTCATACATTAAAGCGTTATTTAAAGCCTCTTGTAGATATGGATTTAATCGAAGAGCCTTGGTATTGTACTAATTTACGACCGTCAGAAGATTGGGAGAAAACCATAAAGCAAAAATTTGAGAACGCAGATATTGTATTTTTTATGGTTAGTGATTATTTCTATTCTACGAAATATATTGTAGAACAAGAAATTACTACTACAATTGACAGGTACGACAGAAATAACGAATCTGTAAAAATTATTCCTATAATTTTAGAACCGTATGATTGGAAACGAAAGGAGCCATATAATTTGCAAAGATTTACTGCATTACCATTCGAAGCAAAACCCATTAGTGATTATAAAAATCCTAAATTAGCATGGTTTTCTATTGCTGAATCTGTAAAAATGATGATTGAAAAAGATTTAGACCCGGGGAAAGTAGATGAAATAAGCAGGTATTTACAAGAAATATATGAACGGCAAGTAAAAGGAAAACTCGATGATAATTCTTGATAAACATTTTGGGAAATGATAGTTATATTTCTATCAATTTTCCCGAATTAAATGTCAAATGCTCATTATAAAAAACATACCCTAACTGATTTGAAACACAGCGCGTTTTACCAATAATTTTGTCAATATTCCGGTGCGAATGTCCGTAAATCCAATAATCTATCGGACTTGTTTCTATATATTTTTCTAATTCTACCGTAAAAGCTCCGTTAATCCGGCTACCCTCAAAATCCGGCGAAGCTAATTGAAAAGAGGGGACGTGGTGTGTAACAACGATAATACGCTCTGCATTGCTTTTTTCAACTTTTTCTTGTATGAATGAAAAACATCTATCGTGTTCTTGATTGAATTTATCCCAAGTCAGAAGTTCGTCGTTATACAAAATACGGTGAAAATCGTTAACGCCCCGTTCTGTTATATAAGCATCTTCCAAGCTGATTTTTGCCCATAGGGTTGAAACAATAATGTCTATGGTATCAATCTGAACAACAGCGTTATAATAACATTTTACATTATCTCGTATAGCATAAACCTCTCCTTGCGGCATTTTTGCCAAATCGTAATATTTGTACAATTCGTGATTGCCAACAGCAACGATTACTTGACTGAAATTATCCGATGCCCAATCCCAAAACGGATGATTCCGGTAATTATCATCATTCAAATAACCAATGTCTCCTGCAAGGACAAGAATATCGCCCACAGGTTGCAGAGGATTACGTTTCAGGTAACTGTAATTTTCCGAAAATTCAAGATGTAAATCGGAAGCGTATTGTATTTTCATAACTATTCTCTTTAAGCCCTTTCAACTTATTTCGTTGTATAGGAACAAGTTCTGTTTGAACGCCTAATATTGAAATTGCACTAAATTATTTTGCACCATTATCAATGGTAATGATAACAGTGCAAAAATTGTGATAATAATTCAATTTACAAAAAATAAAAAGAAAAAACCACTATCTTTGCTCATTATCATCAAACATAAATCCCAATAATGCCCGAAATAGCTTACCTTCGCAAATAGAAATGAATATCAATGGAGAAGATTTTGAGAAAGTAAATTTGATAAACGACAAACAGATGACAAAAAGAATTTTAGTAATCCTCTTGATAGCATTTAGTTACGTAAACTTAAATGCACAAATTGACAGCTTGAAGAGCAAAGACGCAAAAACAGAGAAAGAAGTGTATAAGTCCGAAACTCTGTCAATCAATCAGATTTCGGAGTATGTGTATCAACACATTTCATTTCTTGACGCAGGAGAGTTCGGAAAAGTTTCGTGCAACGGAATGATTGTTATTTGTGAAAATGAGGCGGTTGTTTTCGACACGCCAACAGACAATGAAGCTTCTCGTGAACTGATTGATTGGGTAACAAAGTCGCTGAAATGTAAAATTACAGCGGTTATTCCAACTCATTACCACGCTGACAATTTGGGAGGTTTAGACGAATTTCATAAACAAGGTATTGCTTCTTACGCTTATTGCAAAACTGCGCAGATAGCGAAAGAAAATGATTTGCCCGAACCGCAACACTGTTTTGACAAATTTTTGGAATTGAAAGTTGGCAATGAAAAAGTACATATTGGTTTTTTCGGAGAAGGTCATACCTGCGATAATGTTGTTGGTTATTTTCCGTTGGAAGATATTATGTTTGGCGGCTGTTTGATAAAAGAAGCAGGTGCAGGAAAGGGCAATCTTGCGGAAGCGAATGTTGAAGCGTGGTCGGAAACGGTAAGAAAAGTAAAAATGAAATACCCGAAAGTGAAAAAAATTATTGTTGGACACGGAAAATCGGGTGGAATTGAACTTTTGGATTATACGATTAAATTGTTTGAATGAAAAAACTGCTGATATATTTTATCGTGGTAACTTTCTGTATCAGGAAGTAAAAGATAAAAAGAACGTGCTTCGACTGAGCGCAGTCGAAGCACGTTCTAAATTACTTTTGAGTTTCGGATTAATTATTTCCTTCTAAACAGCGAAACAATCCATAACAGCACAATAGCGCCTACGGTTGCAGTAATCAATTGCCACCAAATACCGGTAATACCGAAGAAACCTTTGATGCCAAAGAAACTAAACAACCAGCCGCCGAGAAAACCGCCGATAACCCCGACAACCAAGTTCAATATCAAACCGTTGCCCTCACCTTTAAAAATAAAGCTACCCAAATAACCGGCAGCCAACCCGATTAAAATAAACCACAAAATACTCATAATTTTTAATTTTTTAGTTAAACATTTTTTTAAACTACGAAAATAATACATTATGTTAATAAATAGTAGCTTTTTGTATTTTTTTTTAGGAAACGAGGTTGTAGGAGACGAGGAGACGAGGTTTGACAAGCTTGTAGTTCCTCGTTTAACTTCGTTGAGGGCTTCGCCGTTCCTTGTCAACTCGTTTCCTTGTCAACTCGTTTCTTATAAAAATTCATCTCATCTAAATACCGCCACGCTGCATCGGGCATAAAAGCTCGAATGTTCTTTTTATTTTGTATGCTGCGACGAATGAAACTTGATGAAATTTCCATAAGCGGTGCATCTACAAAATGAATATTCGGCAGGTTTTTATAGCTTTCGGGAATTGTGCAATTGGGACGGTTGTAAATGTACAAATGATATTGTTCCAATATCAACTGATAATTTTTCCATGTATGGAAATTCACAAGATTATCGCTGCCCATAATGAGCGAAAATTGGTGCTTGGGATATTTTTCTTCCAAATGCACAAGCGTGTGAATAGTGTACGATGGTTGCGGTAACGAAAATTCTATGGTGCTTGCCTGCATTGCGGGGAAATTTTCAATTGCCCGGCACACCATTTCGTAACGTTGGTAATTGTTGAGCAACGAGTTTTTTTCCTTTGCAGGATTGTGCGGCGAAATCACAAACCACAATTGGTCAATACCGGTAAATTCTACCATATAATTGGCAATTGCCAAATGCCCTATATGAATGGGATTGAAAGAACCAAAAAATAAACCTACGTTCATTGATTTTTTTGTAAGGGAGTAATTTTTTACAAATATAGCATTTTTAATTTATAAAAGCTCCCTTGTTTCCTAATTCCTTGTTCCCTAATAAAATGAAGAAAATCATAAAAAAACGTGAAGAAAATCATAAAAAACATGACAAACAATACAAATAGAAGCCTTATTTTTGAAATTCCCTGAAAACTCACTAAAAACTCACTCAATTATGACGTATTCAATTCTGTTTTATGGCAACGACGTAGCTATGTACGAACGGTTGCAAGCCTGCACTGCGCAGGAAATTAAACACTTACATGCCGGCGGTGCCTGCGAGTGTGAAAAATCGGAAGTAGTGCTATTGCTGGTGGAGCTTGCCTGTGCCGAAAATATAGTGAATAAGGAACGATTTTCAGATTGTTTTTCGGTTGTGGTAACATATCATTACGAAGAAAAACAAAACGCTCTCATAGACCGTTTTAACGATGTTTTGGTACTCGATAAGCCCGAAAATATGCTGCGTATGCGTTTCAATTTGTATAACAATACCATACTTGCCGAAAGCGCATTGCGTTACAATCGCGATAAATACAAAGATTTTTTCTATCAAAACGACCTTCCGGTGGTGTTGCTCGACCAAAAAGGAATTGTGATGGAGGTAAATAAGAAATTTTTACAAATTTCGGAATATAACGAAAGTGATTTATATTATAAACCATACACCAATATTTTTCAAGATTTTGACTTGGAGCAAAGCAAAGAAAACGGCATTGCGATAGCAAATTTGATAACCAAACGCAATGAACAAGTAACAAAAGAACTGCAAATATCGAAAATTCTTGTAAGTAACGAAGATGTGTTTCTTGTGGTGTGCCACGAAATGAACGAGCAAATCAGCTATGTGCAAAAAATCCAATACGATGAAATCCGTTTTCGTTCGGTAATCGAAAAATCGCCCAACGGATTGATAATTTTCAAAGATGGAATTATTACATTTATCAATGATAGCGCTCTTGCAACGCTGGGCGGCGAAGAAAAAAATTATGAACAACAAGAAATTTTGCAATTGGTTGTACCCAATCAAAAAGATGCTTTTGAAAAGTTTATTGAGAAACAAACACAAAATTCAACAAATGAAACCAAGCGCTTTACGTTTTTATCAATCAACCGGGAAGAAATTTTTGTAAAAGTCTATTGTAAATCGCTTTCGTTTGGTGGCGAACATCTTATTTCGTTTCAAGATATCAGCGAATTGGTAAAATCGAAAGAACTGCTTGCGCATCAGGAACTCTATTTGAACGAAATACAAACTATGGCAAAAATAGGGCATTACGAAGCAGATTTAAAAACGAATACCGTGTATTGGTCGCGCGAGCTGTATAACATTTACGAAGTAGACCCTCAAACATTTACGCCGAGTTTGCGTAAAATGTGGCAGCATGTTGTTCCTTCCGATTTGCCGGCTGTAGAAAAATGTTATGCCATAGCAAAAAAACGACAGGGAGTACACGAAGTTACCTTCCGGTTGAATATTGACGGAGAAGAAAAATGGATATATGAAAGATTCTACAGCGTGTTCGGCGACAATGGCAAAATACAGCAAGTAGTAGGTTGGATACACGATATAACCGAAACAATTGTAACAAAAGAAGCACTTGCTTTTACAAAGAATAAGTATACCTCTATATTTTACAATCTTAGTATTGCAGTGGTAACAACTTCGATTGAAATAAGTGCCAACGGGCAAAATCGATATACAATACAGGAAATGAACCCGGCATTTGCCAAACTGACCGGAGTTGAAGAAGAAGTTCTTAACAGTTTTGTAGGTTTAGATTTGGGTGAAGGATTGCTGGAACCCGGTTTTTGGCAGCAACACTGCGATGAAGCCTATTATCAAGATAAAAGTTTGCATTTTGAATATTATGAAAAACACTTACAAAAACATTTAAAAGTTACTCTTTTTACGACAAAAGATAAATTGCAATTATTGGCAGTGATAGAAGATGTGAGCGATTCAATAACAACCAAACAAGCACTTGTTCTTACCGAAAATAAATACACACAATTATTTGAAAATTTGAGTATTGGCTTTTTAGCGTGTTCAATTGAAAAAGATGAAAATAATCAACCGGTTGATTATATAATTCGAGAGTTAAATCCGGCGTGCGAACAAATATGGAAGGGAAATGGTATTGAGTTTAAAACTATTCTCAATAAAAGTGTGCGCGAAGCAATAGTTACAAGCGAATTTTGGATACAAGCATGTAATCAGGTGTATCACGAAAATCGAACCATACAATTTAAACATCATGCAAAGAATTTCAATAAAATACTGAAAGCTACCATATTTATGACTCCCGATAAAACGCACATGTTGGCATTTGTGGAAGATGTGAGCGAACAGGAAATTGCAGAACAAATCACAAAAAATCTTAACAACCGATTGCAGAAAATACAAAAATATGCACGCATAGGCACACTAACTATATACGCAAACGGCGATTATGTGTGGAACAATGTAATGTATCAATTATTTGAATACAACACCAATATGAAACCAAGTATAGAACTTTTCATGTCGCGTGTGCACCCCGAAGAAAAAGAATTTGTATTAGATAGTTTTTACAACACCATAAAAAAGAAAGAAAGATTTTTCCTATGCGAAATGCGTTTACAATTCGCCGACGGACGTATAAAACACCTTTATTCTGAAATCGAACATTTTTATAAAAACGGCGAATGGGAGCGCACCGAAGGCTGGATGCAAGATATTACCAATCGCCGGGAAATTGAACTGCAATTGATATATGCAAAAGAAAAAGCCGAAGAAAGTGATAGATTGAAATCATCGTTTCTTGCCAATATGAGCCACGAAATCCGTACTCCGCTTAATGCTATTGTGGGATTTAGTAATTTGCTCGCACGTAAAAATTATCCCGAAGAAAAACGGAAATTGTTCCTCAATGATATTCAAAACAATTCAAAACAATTGCTTACCATTATTAACGATATTTTAGATATTTCAAAAATTGAAAGCGAGCAGTTGGAGTTGTCGTACATTTGGATTGACCTTAATCGGCTGATGCAAGAGGTAAACGACACCATGCAATTTCAAGTAAAAGGTAAAGACGTTAGTTTATTCTGTCAAAAACCACTGCCCGATTCACAAGCGCACATTTATATGGACGACGTGCGTTTGAAACAAATTTTGACGAATTTGATTTCCAATGCAATTAAATTTACCGAACACGGTTTTGTGAATTTTGGTTATACTCTGAAAAACAACAAAACTCTTGAATTTTTTGTAAAAGATACCGGTGTGGGCATTGCACCGGAAAAACAAAAAACCATATTTGAACATTTCCGTCAAGAAGACGAAACCACATCACGAAAATTTGGCGGTTCGGGACTTGGACTTGCTATTTCCAAGCGTTTGGTGGAAATTATGGGCGGACGTATTTGGTTGGAATCGGAAAAAGAGAAAGGGGCGCAGTTCTTTTTTGAAGTACCTTATATTCAAAAGCAAAAAGAAGCAATATCAAAAATAGGTACACCTTTGACCGATGAAAATAGTGAAGATGCATTTGCAACAATGTTTAACGGCGAAAAAATATTGGTGATAGACGACCACGAATCGTCATACGTGCTTATTACCGAATTTCTTGCCGACTACAATGTAAGTGTCGACTATTTCGGTTCCGGACGTGAAGCAATTGCTTATGTAGAAAAAAATCCTTCGGTATCGCTTATTTTTATGGATATTCACATGCCCGACCTCAATGGTGTGGAAACTATGAAAATTATAAAAGCAAACCACCCCAAAATTCCAATTATAGCACAAACAGCCTTTGCACTCAAAGAAGACAAAAGGAAATACCTAAGCGCAGGTTTTGATGATTATTTGCCCAAACCGTTGAATAACTATGAGTTGATGCGGATTCTTAATCGGTTTTTTAATAGGATTGAATAACTGAATAATTGAATAACTGATGTTGAAAAAATAATTATCAATTATTAATTGTTAATTATTAATTAATTTATACTTTTGTGTATATTCTAAAAAACTAAAATCATGAACCGAAGTACAAAGTACGAGCTCAGCGGAGCTAAAAAATCAATTGTGTTGCTCAAAAAATCCCTTATTTGTTTAGTGGGTATTGCTGTAAGCCTGTGTGTGTTGCAATCGTGTGGCGGAAAGAAAACCGCAAATTTCGCTGTTAATCCCGAATATGCGAAGTATGTAATGTCGTTCACGTCGGGCTTGGTTTCAAATCAGGCGAAAATCATGGTGCGTTTTGTGCAGGAAATTCCCGGTGCTGAAGCTGGTAAGGAATTGAGCAGCAATCCGTTTGATATAGACCCCAAAGTGAAAGGAAAAGCAGTGTGGCTCGATGCGCAAACGATTGAATTTACTCCGGCGCAACCGCTTTCGTCGGGTCAAATTTATACGGTTGCTATGAATTTGCAAAAATTTATTGAAATTCCTAAGGAATTGAAAACCTTTGTATTTAGTTTTCAAGTGCTCAATCAAGCTATGGCATACGAGTTTGAAGGAATTTCGCTATATAGCGAAACCGATGCGCAATGGCAACGCATACATGGACGTTTCACAACTGCCGACTTTGCCAATGCCGACGACATGGAAGCCGCTGTGAAAGCCGAAAAATATAAAATGACGTGGAAACACAGTACCGACGGTAAAACGCATACTTTTACCATAGATAGTGTGGAACGCAAGCAAATGGCAGGAAGCGTAAAACTTGAATGGGACGGTAAAAAAATAGGTGCAAAAAAATCGTCGGGAAGCGAAGTATTGGCTGTACCTGCTTTGTACGAATTTAAAGTACTTGGTGTGCGCCAGCGAAATACGCCAAAACCGACAATCGACGTGTTTTTTTCAGACCCTTTGAACAAAAAACAAGATATGAGCGGTTTGTTTACGCTCAGTCCTTCGATGAACGAAACTGTGTTGATTGACGGCTCAAAAGTAGAAATAATTCCCACAAAATGGGTGTCGGGCGAAGTGAAATTGAAAGTTCACGCAGGTGTGAAAAATATGAACGACGAACGATTGGGTAAAGATTTTACCGCAACATTTAACTTTGTGAGCGCAATGCCGCAAGTGGAACTTTTGGGCGATGGCGTGATTGTGCCCGATGTTGAGGGTATTAAATTTCCGTTCAAGGCAGTGGGTCTTTCGGCGGTTGATGTGCGCATAATTCAAATTTTTGAAAATAATATTGTGCAGTTTTTGCAAATCAATCAAATAGACGGAACGCAGGAATTGCAACGTGTGGGGCGTTTGGTGTATTCTACCGAAATGCCGCTTATTTCGGAAGAGTCAATTGATTACAACGAATGGAATAATTTTGCGCTTGATTTATCGAAACTTGTGAAAACCGAACCGGGCGCAATTTACCGTGTGGAATTGAGTTTCCGTAAAAAACACTCGCTCTACCCATGTTTGGGCGATGCCGCCTCCGACGAGGAAGAAATTCCCGAAGAAAGAGACCCTTATGCAATGTACAATACCCCGCGCAGTTATTACTATTGGAGCGAAGACCGCTATTATGATTATCGTTACTATAATTGGCGCGACCGCGACAATCCTTGCAAACCAACATATTATATGGGAAAAGTGGCGGCTCGCAATGTGTTGGCATCGAATTTTGGCATCATTGCAAAAGCGGGCAGCAACAACGAATTTTTTATAGCCGTTACCGATTTGCGCACAGCGCAACCGCTTAAAGGAATTGATGTGGAAATACGCAATTTGCAAAATCAAATAATTGCAACTACTAAAACCGACGGCGACGGAATGTGCCGAATGACCACCACCGACCAAAACAAAGCCTTTGTGGTAATTGCAAAAAAAGACAAAGAACGCGGTTATTTGCGTGTCGATGAGGGTTCGTCGCTTTCGTTGAGTATGTTCGATGTGCAAGGCGAGGAACTGAAAAAAGGCGTAAAAGGCTACATTTATGGCGAGCGCGGCGTATGGCGCCCGGGCGATATGATGTATTTAACTTTTATTTTGGAAGACAAAAATAAAGCCTTACCGGCAAATCACCCTGTGGTATTTGAATTTTACAATCCCGAAGGGCAGTTGGCGCAACGAGTGGTGCGAACAACGAGTTTGAACGGATTTTACAGCGTAGCAGTGCGCACTCCGGGCGATGCGCCCACCGGCAACTGGACTATGCAGGCGCGCGTGGGCGGCTCTACATTTAGCCGAACGCTGAAAATTGAAACCGTAAAACCTAATCGTTTGAAAATTAATCTTGATTTTAAATCAACCGTATTGCGCTCCGGCGTTACCGAAAAAGGAACCTTGCAGGTAAATTGGCTGCACGGTGCGCCGCTTCGTGGCGGCAAAGCAGCTATTGAAGCAAGCATTGCGTCGATGCAAACTACGTTTAAAGATTTCAAAGGCTACATTTTCGACGACCCGTCGAAATCATTTGAATCGCGCGATAGAGATGTGTTCGACGGCAGACTCGACGATAACGGTTCTGCGCAGGTAAGCGTGAGATTTGACATTGGCAGCGAATACGATGCGCCCGGTATGCTTGCCGTGCAAATGAAAACCAAAGCATTCGAGGCGGGCGGCGATTTCAGTATCGACCGCGCAATGTTTACCTACTCGCCTTACGACAAATATGTGGGCGTAAAAATTCCCGAAGGAAAAGGCTGGAACAAAGCCTTGTATTCCGATGAAAAAAATCTGATACCGATTGCTTTGGTCGATGAAAACGGCAAACCGTTGAACGGGAAAGTGAAAATTGAAGTATTCGATATTTACTGGCGTTGGTGGTGGGAACGTTCGAGCGAGGACAATTTGGCGGATTATATTTCAAACCGCCACCGCAATTTGCTAAAAACCGATTACGTGGAAGTGAAAAACGGTAAGGCAATGTACGAAATGAATTTGGGCGGCGATTATTGGGGGCGAAAATTCTTGCGCGTAACTTCGGAAGACAGCGACCACAGCACCGGAGCGGTATTTTACACTACCTATAAAAGTTGGTACCGCAATACCGGCGGCAACAATCCGGGCGGCGCCGAAATGTTGATGTTTGGAACCGATAAACAAAAATATTCGGTAGGCGAAAAAGTGAAAATAGAATTGCCTGCAACCCACAAAGGACGTGCGTTAATAAGCATTGAAAGCGGCAGCAAAGTGTTGAAAACCTATTGGTTTGAACCTACGGAGAAAAACACGACATTTGAATTTGAAGCTACTTCCGAAATGTCGCCTAACGTGTATGTGCATATTACTTATATTCAGCCGCATAGCAACGAAAATGATAATCCGTTGCGTATGTACGGCGTGCAGCCAATTTCGGTGGAAGACCCTGCAACGCACCTTACACCTGTGATTACCATGAAAGACGAATTGAAACCCGAAGAGCAATTTACGGTAACGATAAAAGAAACCGAAGGCAAACCAATGACTTACACGATTGCGATTGTTGACGAAGGTTTACTCGACCTTACTCGATTTAAAACGCCAAATCCGTGGAGCGCGTTTTACAGCCACGAGGCGCTTGGCGTGCGCACGTGGGATATGTACAAATGGGTAGCCGGTGCATTTACCGGAAAATTAGCCGGATTGCTTGCCATAGGCGGTGATGATGCTTTCAACAAAAGCGGTAAGGAAAACACCAACCGTTTTAAACCGGTTGTGTTGTTCCAAGGTCCGTTTGAACTGAAAAAAGGCGAAACAAAAACACATACGTTTACCATGCCGAATTATGTAGGTTCGGTGCGGGTAATGGTAGTTGCCGGACAAAACGGCGCTTATGGTAATGCTGAAAAAACCGTACCGGTGCGTCAAGCGCTTATGGTGTTGCCAACTATTCCGCGCATGATAAGTCCAACCGAAACTATGACAATTCCGGTAACGGTGTTTGCAATGGACAAAGCCGTGAAAGATGTGAAAGTTGATTTAAAAATCGACAATATTTTTGAAGCTCTCGATGGCACTTCACGCACCGTTACATTCGACAAACCCGGCGACAAAATGGTGGAATTTAAAGTACGGGTGAAAGATAAAATCGGCGAAGGCAAAATTGTTGTGAACGCCGTTTCGGGCGCAAACAAAGCATCGGCAGAAACCGATTTGAAAGTGCGTGTACCCGGTCCGCCGGTTACTTCAATTACTTCGGCACTGATAAAACCGGGCGAAACGTGGAACCACCGTTTGGAAGGAAGCGGTATAATCGGCACAAACAGGGCGGTGCTTGAACTTTCGCGCATGTATCCTATTAATCTTGAAAAACGTTTGCAGTTTTTAATTCGCTATCCGCATGGTTGCATTGAGCAAATTACTTCGGCAGCCTTCCCGCAATTGTTTTTGAACAGCGTAATGGATTTGACCGACGGGCAAAAAGCCGAAATTGAAACCAACGTAAAAGCATGGCTCGAAAAATTGAAATCGTACCAGCACAGCAATGGTGGTTTTACCTATTGGGCTGGCGAAGGCGGTGATGCAAGCGAATGGGGCACTAACTATGCCGGTCATTGCATGTTGGAAGCGCAGGAAAAAGGTTATCAATTGCCGGTGGGCGTGTTCGATTCGTGGGTAAGTTACCAAACTTCAATGGCAAATAATTGGAGTTCGTATGACAATAGATATGGCAGATACAGTGATGATTTGAACCAAGCCTACCGGTTATATACACTTGCTTTGGCGAAAAAACCGGCAATGAGTGCAATGAACCGTATGCGTGAAACAAAAGGAATTGCCGCCGAAGCACAGTGGCGTTTGGCATCGGCGTACGCCATGGTGGGCAAACCCGATATTGCGCAAGCTATTGTAAAAGAAATAGAGCAAAGCGGCGACAAACGTGATGATTATTCCTTCTATGGCACTTTCGGTAGCCGCGACCGCGATATGGCTATGAAAATAGAAACATTGATTGCGCTTGGAAAGCGACAAGAAGCCGAAAGTATGATTATTGATTTGGCAAAAGTGCTTGCTTCCGACGAGTGGTTGAGTACGCAAACAACGGCATACGGATTGCTTGCTATATCAAGATTTGTGAGCGGCAGTGGCGAAAATTCCGAAATTGCGGCAACGGTAAAAATTGATAATGACAGCAAGAATATTAAAACGAAAAAAGCATTGGTGCAGTCAAGAATTGATTTGAACACGAAACCAAACCGCAATGTGAGCATTACCAATACATCGCAAGGCGACCTGTATGTGCGTGTGGTGCTGGAAGGCGTACCGCCAATGAAAACGCAACCTGCCGAATCGTCGAATTTGAACATGACCGTAAATTATTTCGATATGAAGGGCAAACCATTGAACCCTGCATCACTCAAACAAGGAACGGAATTTTATGCCGAAGTTACGGTAACGCACCCGGGCATTCGTTTGCGATACACCGATATGGCGTTGGAGCAATTGTTCCCGTCGGGTTGGGAAATTATGAACAGCCGCATGGACAACGTACAAAGTTCACTGTTCAAAAATACCGACACGCCTCGCTATATGGACATTCGCGACGACCGCGTGTATATGTATTTTGACTTGAACAAAGGGCAAACGAAAACATTCCGGGTGTTGCTGCAAGCGGCGTATTTGGGTAAATTCTTTATGCCTGCGGTTTACTGCCAAGCAATGTATGATAACACTATTCGTGCGCAGAGCGAGGGTAAGTGGGTTGAGGTAGTGCGATAGGTAAAATAAACCCTGCCGTATAACCCTTACCACATTTGCTCACGCTTTCCGGCGTGCCTTCGGCTACAATCGCGCCGCCGTTTTTGCCGCCATCGGGACCAATGTCGATAATCCAATCGGCTACTTTTATTACGTCTAAGTTGTGTTCTATGATAACTACCGTATTTCCTTTATCTACAAGTTGTTGAATCACGTTCATAAACACGGCAATATCTTGAAAATGCAAGCCGGTAGTGGGTTCGTCTAAAATATAGAGTGTGTTGCCCGAATCGCGTTTTGCCAATTCGGCAGCAAGTTTTACCCGTTGCGCCTCGCCGCCCGAAAGTGTTGTAGAAGATTGCCCCAAAGTGAGATAGCCCAAACCGACATTTTGCAAAGTTTTGAGTTTGAGGTAAATATCGGGAATTGCCTCGAAAAATTCAACTCCTTGGTCTATGGTCATGTCAAGCACATCGCTGATTGATTTTCCTTTGTATTTCACTTCGAGTGTTTCACGGTTGTAGCGTTTGCCGCCGCAGGCATCGCAGGGAACGTACACATCGGGCAAAAAGTTCATTTCTATTATTTTCATACCGCCGCCTTTGCAGGTTTCGCATCTGCCGCCTTTTACGTTAAACGAAAATCGTCCGGCTTTGTAATTGCGTACTTGCGATTCGGGCAGGCGTTCAAACAGTTTGCGAATATTACCGAAAATATCGGTATACGTTGCCGGATTGGAACGTGGCGTGCGCCCAAGCGGTGTTTGATTGACTTCAATTACTTTGTTGATATGCTCAATTCCTTGAATTTCTTTATACGGAAGCGGCATTCGTTTTGCCCTGTAAAAATACTGCGAAAGAATAGGGTGGAGGGTATTATTGATAAGCGACGATTTACCGCTGCCCGAAACACCGGTAATGCACACTAATTTTCCAAGAGGAAGATTAAGAGTTACGTTTTTCAAATTATTGCCGGTAGCCCCCACGAGGGTTACAGTTTGCCCGTTTCCTTTGCGCCGGGTGGCAGGAATTTCAATTTTTTGGCGACCGAGAATATAATCGGCAGTAATGCTTTGTTGTTTCAAAAATTCGTTGGGCGTGCCTTGTGCCACAATTTCGCCGCCGTGCTTGCCTGCTCCGGGACCAATATCAATAATATAATCGGCGTTCAACATCATATCTTTATCGTGTTCCACCACAATAACCGAATTGCCGGCATCGCGCAAATTTTTGAGCGCATCTATCAATTGCACATTATCACGCTGATGAAGTCCGATGCTTGGCTCATCTAAAATATAAAGCACATTCACAAGTTTTGAGCCAATTTGCGTAGCAAGCCGTATGCGTTGGCTTTCGCCACCCGAAAGTGTGCGTGAACTGCGGTTGAGCGACAAATAATGCAAGCCTACATCGAGCAAAAATCCAATGCGAGTTTGTATTTCTTTCAAAATTTCGCTGCCTATTTGTGCCTGTTGTTTTTCCAAATGCGTGGGCAAATCGGCAATCCATTGAAATAAATCGTCAATTGCAAGTTGCGAAACTTCGGCTATATTTTTCCCTGCCAAGCGAAAATGCAATGCTTCTTTGTTCAAGCGCATTCCGTGGCAATCGGGACATTCAATTTTTTTGAACAAATAATCCTCGCTCTGTTCGTTTACGGTTGTTTCTTGAAATTCCAACTGCTTTTCAACCAAAGCTATAATACCCTCGAAACCATAAAAATAATTGCTGTCAACGCCAATTGGCGCGGTTATAAAACTGTACATTTCGTTGCTGCCAAACAAAAGCACCTGTTTTGCTTCTTCGGGAATATCGCGATAGGGTGTTTTGAGCGTAAAATTATGTTTGTGCGCAATTGCTTCTAATTTGCAAAAAATCAGATTTTTTTTATACGCGCCAAGTGGTTTTATACAACCCTCGTGAATGCTCAGCGTGGTATCGGGAATAATTTTATGTATGTCAATTTCGTCAATTTCGCCCAAACCACCGCACGTGGAACAAGCTCCGTGCGGCGAATTGAATGAAAAAGAGTGGGGGGCAGGTTCGTTGTAAGACAATCCGGTGCTGGGGCACATCAATTTTTTACTGAAAAATTTAACGTTGTCGCTTTCCACATCAAGTATCATACAAATATTTTTGCCGATTTTCATCGCCGTTTCTATCGACTGCTTTAGGCGCGGCTCGTCTTGATTTTGTATTTTAAATTTGTCAATCACAATTTCAATATCGTGAATTTTGTATCTATCGACTTTCATGCCAAAAGTCAATTCCCGCACCTCGCCGTCGATGCGAGCGTACAAGTAGCCTTTTTTGCGATATTGCTCAAATAAATCTTGATAATGCCCCTTTCTCCCTTTTACCACCGGCGCAAGGAGCATAATTTTTTTATTCTGAAATTGCTCTGTAATTAAATCAATAATTTTTTGCGTGGTGTATTTTACCATTTTTTCGCCGGTGTTGTACGAATACGCCTCGCCAATGCGAGAATACAACAAACGCAAAAAGTCATAAATTTCGGTAGTAGTTCCCACCGTAGAACGGGGATTTTTATTGACCGTTTTTTGTTCAATCGAAATCACAGGGCTTAAACCGGTAATTTTATCAACATCGGGACGTTCCAAATTGCCCAAAAATTGCCGGGCGTAGGCAGAAAGCGTTTCAATATAGCGGCGTTGTCCTTCGGCATAAATAGTATCGAAAGCAAGCGACGATTTGCCGCTTCCCGAAAGTCCGGTAATCACGGTAAGCGCATTACGAGGAATGGTAACCGATATATTTTTGAGATTATTTTCTCGTGCGCCTTCTACTATAATTGAGTTTTCGGCGTCTATTGTTAGTGGCATAATGGAAGCCTGTTTAAAATTTTTGCAAAGATATTATTAATCATGTAAAATGATTGTTCTTTTTTTGATTAAAAATACCAACACAAATAAACAGAAAATTTACTACATTTGCTGTCGACAAATTACAAATGGCAAAATTATGATTAAACACATAGTAATGTGGTCGTTAAAAGACCACGCAGAAGGAAACACAAAAGAAGAAAACAAAAAAACAATGCAAACAATGTTGCGCAATTTAGTGGGCGTAGTTCCCGGAATTGAAGCATTTGAAGTGGGCATAAAAGGCGCATCGTCGCCTGAAGACAACCACGATGTGGTGCTGATTTCGGAATTTGCAACATGGGACGCATTGCAGGCATACAACGTACACCCCGAACATCAAAAAGTGGTGGCATTTGTGCGTGCGGTTGTGAGTGGTCGTTATGCGGTGGATTATGAGTTTTAAAACCCCCTAAATCCCCCTCAAGGGGGACTTTTTAGCAATAAAATCAATCTTGTGTCTTATGTCTAAAAGTCTTGTATCTAAAAGCCTCGTATCTTGTGCCTTGTGCCTCGTATCTTGCCTTTCCGCATTTGCACAGCAAGATATTCGTCCATACATAGAAAAAGGAACAGCGTTTTACAATGCAGGCGAATATCGCAATGCTGCGGTTACATTTAAACACGCTGCGTTGCTCAATTCTTCGTCGTTCGATGCGTGGTTCAATTTTGGCAACGCATTGTATAAAACCGAAAAATATATTTTGGCTGCCGATGCGTTCGGGCGGGCATTGTTGCTCACAAACGACAGTGTTTTACAATTCAAAACTTTGCACAATTTGGGCAATGCCTTTGTGAAAAACGAAGATTTTGACGAGGCAATCGAAACCTACAAAAAAGCTCTACGTTTAAATCCTAATGATAACGACACTCGTTACAATATTTCTTACGCTCTACGCATGAAATTCCAACCACAGCTAACGCGGCAAAACACAAATTCACAAGGTCAAAATAAAAATAATGTAAGCGATTTTGCCAAAGAAACCAAAGCAAAAGCCGATGCGTTAATTCGTGAATATCGTTTCGCCGAAGCATTGGCACTTATGGAAGCAGCCTTGGCAAAAGACGAAACCATGAATAATTATATGGAATATATGACGAAACTTGCGGAAATTTCGGAAATATTGGGGAAGGGAAAATAATACTTGGGAATAATTTTTTATAACGTGCCAACGTCAATACATAAAAATTAACAAAAAAACTTATAAAACACATTTATTCGTTGAAAAAAGTGTATATTTACACACTTATTCCATGTAAAAAGTGTTATAATTAACAATTATTCATTGATAAAAATGTATAGAACAAAGATTAAAGAGCTGATAAAGTGGAAATTAAGCAGAGACAGAAAGCCGCTTATTGTTCAAGGTGCGCGGCAAGTTGGTAAAACGTGGCTCATTCGAGAATTTGGTAAAACCGAATTTGCGCAAACTCTGTATGTTAATTTTGAAAAAGAAGTTCGTCTGCAAAATCTATTTTTGCAAGACTTAAATCCCAAACGTATTATTGCAACTTTGGAAGCATTTTTTACAACAAAAATAAATGCCGAAAATACGCTTATTGTTTTTGATGAAATTCAATCAGCACCCAAAGGACTTACTTCTTTAAAGTATTTTTGCGAAGAAGCGCCGGAATATTTTATTACCGCTTCCGATTCGCTTTTGGGAATGAATTTACACAATAAAGTATCGTTTCCTGTGGGCAAAGTGAATTTTATGTATATGTTTCCTTTGAGTTTTTATGAGTTTCTGCTTGCCGTTGGCGAACTTGGTTTGGCAGGAATTTTAGAGAAAAAACAATGGAATTTATTACCTGTTTTTACCGAAAAATTCAAAGAAAATTTACGATATTATTACTACATAGGCGGCATGCCCGAAGTTGTAAATGATTTTGCCATAAATCGCGATTGGGAGAATGTACGAAAAAAACAAGAAGAAATTTTAGCCACCTACGAAAACGATTTTTCAAAGCACGCACCGCTTGAAATTGTACCTCGCTTGAATATGGTTTGGCAAAATATTCCGGCACAACTTACCAAAGAGAATAAAAAATTTGTTTACGGTGTAATGAAAGAAGGTGCACGAGCAAAAGATTTTGAACTTGCTATTCAATGGTTGGTCGATTCGGGAATTTTACTTAAAACATATCGCATTTCAAAACCCGATATGCCGCTCATTGCGTATCAAGATTTATCGGCTTTTAAACTATTTTTCAACGATGTGGGTTTACTTGCGGCAAAATCAAATTTGGATTTAAAAACCATTGTGTTGGGCAACGATATTTTTACCGAATTTAAAGGTGCATTTACCGAACAATTTGTAATGCAACAACTGAAAGCAGCCGAAATAAACTACATAAGCTATTGGACTAACGAGCGTTCTACTTCGGAAGTTGATTTTGTTATTCAACAAGAAGGCGAAATTATTCCCATAGAAGCGAAATCTGCGGAAAACACCAAAGCAAAAAGTTTCAAACTCTTTTGCGAAAAATACCAACCAAAAACAGCCATTCGCACTTCGCTTTCAAATTACCGGCAAGAGGAATGGATGACAAATGTGCCTCTGTATATTATTGGGAATTACTTTGATTAAACGGGAAAACAAAAGCCTCGCAATTGTTATTTTTGTTTTTTTACAAAAGTACATTTGTTATGGAAGTCATTTTTATCTCCCTTTATTTAGTTCTTGTTTTAAGAGTTCGTATATTTCAGTCCAATCTTTTTTATAAAATTCGGTTTTACCTACTATTGGTTCTTTATTCAATTATGACTTTAACATTCCATAGAATATCATTTTCGTGGCATCGGTGGTAAAATAACTTTTCGTTAAATGGAATATTTGACTTATCAAAATGCTCTTCAAAGGTTACTGTTATTTTGTTTTCTTCGTATTTTTTTAGAATTTGATACCGTTTATCACAATCAAGAGCATCACTAATAAAGTTTTCTGTCCAATTAACAAATTTATTTCCATCGGTTTTATATTCAGAATTATGTTGAATGACAAAACTAATTTTATCACTTTTTTCCTTATTTAATGTTCGTGTTCCCATACGATAATGTTTAAATTTCACACTTCACAAAATTACAACATTTTCTTTATTTTTGTTTTTTACAAAAGTACACTTTTTATTTTGACTGCAATAATCTTGACAATCTTAAAAATCTTGCTAAAAGTGCTTGTTGCGCAACTTTTAGTTTACAATCCGCAATACACAGCTATTTTCAATTGTTTTGTTGTTTTGTAATTCAAAGTTAAGTACATACTTTCCATAAGTAATGAAATTTGGTTTAAAACAGTTA
>Ga0209737_10000189_pt1 | contig 55816 bp, 50 predicted proteins | sample TergutCu122P3_FD_187284 | JGI IMG/M metagenome (GOLD analysis project Ga0209737, IMG submission 187284) | Cubitermes ugandensis P3 segment gut microbial communities from Kakamega Forest, Kenya - Cu122 P3 (SPAdes) (version 2) | ecosystem: Host-associated > Arthropoda: Insects > Digestive system... | reverse complement strand
CTCCTGTTGGTGCCTGTTTTTATGAAGCCATATTTTTTCGTTAGAAATTAACGCGTTAACTTCCCGGTTCAATTCCTGCCGGGGTCATCTTTTTGGGACTTGTGTACTTGACTTCCATAACGCTGCGAAACCACGTCATTGCGAGCGAAGCGAAGAGTGCAAACCTTCGCAGTGCTGGATTGCTTCGTCGCTTCACTCCTCGCAATGACGGGAAGTGGTGCCACAGGTTAAGTATGTAATTCCCCAAAAAATAACCCCCGCCGAAAAAATATTCCCCGGGACATGCGAAGAAGTCTATAGTCGCCCCGCTGCAAGGGTTTTGTAGCTGGGCCTTAGAAACCCATTATAGTTAACCGAACGGAGAGAAGCCTTACCGGCGAATCTTGTCTCTTCGTTCTGCGGAACCCACCTTTGGCGGTCCAGGTGTGGAATCGCGAGATTCGCCGGTTTTCGGTTAACTGTACCGGTTTCTAAGCTCATTTGGGCCGCCCTTTTTCGGCTCAAATGAAAAGCCTGGCCTCCTGCAGCTTTGGAGGGCTGGACATGCACGAAGAAAAACCAAATGAAGGAAGTGGGCTGACTCAAGGCGAATGTTTGATGCTCTACGCCATCTACAAGCTGCTGGATTGCCTGGAGGAAGCGCATTTTTCGGATGCCGCCATTGTGCGCCGGCGCGTCTTGGTCCTCACGGCCTCGCCCGGGGGACTTGGCTACCTGATGGATATTTTCACGGTGTTGACGGATGCCATCCGCATGAAGGAGCGTGCATGCATAGAGTAGAATTTGGCAGCGCTCGTTGAAATGTTGGACGGTGGTTTGCCACACTCGCCTGGTTCATGTTTTTTTAGGCTTTGAAGGCAAGCACTCAAAAACACGCCCCCAGAAGAAGCGGCCTATTTGGACTCCGCAGGCACCGCGTCAAACTTGCCCGACAGCGCGTCGCGCACGTCCCTGTCAAAGCGGACTTGCCCTGTGGCAATTTCGCGCAATGCGGTGACAGGAAGTTTGTTTTTGGAAGATTCAATCAACGGCTTTGCACCCGAAAGCAATTGCCGGGTGCGCTTGGCTCCCAACAAAACCAGAGCAAAACGGTTGTCAACGAGGGGAAGACAGTCTTCGACGGTTACGCGTGCCATAAGTCCATGGTTCAACGATGAAGCGAGAAGGGGAAACAAAAAAACCTATAACGATAAAACACACCCCAAAGTCAACGGATTTTGTGCCCAGTGTTTGACGTTGCCCCTTTCGCATGTCAGAGAAACGGGTGCTTGTTCTCCACTCGGGAGAGAAACTCATGTTTCCAGACGTGCTGTGCCTTTGCATTGCCGGAACCGACACGGACGCCGGAAAAACCGTGGTGACTGCCGCGCTGGCCCGGGCTGCCGTGGCCGCGGGCTTTCGTACCCTGGTGCTCAAACCGGTGCAAACCGGCAGCGTCCCCGACGCTCAGGGAAAGCTTCAGTCCCCTGACATGGCCCTATGTCGCGAGGCTGCGCCCGGTGCAGACCTGCGCGCGCTTGTGCAATTTTCGGCCGCCTGCTCCCCCCACCTGGCCGCTCAGCTTGAAGCTGGGGGCGAAGACACACTGTCGGCGCGTACGCTGGTGGAGGAAGTCAACAAGGCGCTGCGAGAATGGCATGCGGCCGAAGCGCCCGCAGCTTGCCGCAAGCTGGTTTTGCTGGAAGGCGCGGGCGGCCTGCTGACGCCTCTGAGTGCGTCGGAAACCTTGGCTGACTTTTTCGCCTTGCTGGGCTGGCCGGTATTGCTGGTGGCCGCCAACAGGCTGGGGGCCGTCAACCATGCCTTGCTGAGTCTGGAAATGCTGCGCTCACGCCATGTGCCCTGTCCCGGTTTTGTCATGACGGAAGTGCAGGAGGCGCGCAGTGCGCTGGAGCAGACCATTGTCCAGGACAACCCGACAATAACGGCAAGCCTGGGCCACAAGCCGTGTCTGGCGAAGCTGCCGCATATGTCAGATCTGAATGCGCCCCATTTCCCCAAAAGAGAAGCCGCCTGGAAGAAGGCAGCACAGGAGGTGGCGCAGGTGTTGAAGGCCCTGGAGGAGGAGAAAAAAAAGGAGGAGGAGGAGGAGGAGTGTCTCCCCTTCGACAAAGCGCACCTCTGGCACCCCTATACCTCCCCCCTTCGCCCCCTGCCTACCTGGGAAGCCACAGGCAGCCAGGGCTCCCGCATTCAACTCAAAGACGGCCGTACACTCATTGACGGCATGGCTTCCTGGTGGTGCGCCATCCACGGCTACAGGCACCCTGCACTCATGCGCGCGCTCCAAACGCAGGCCCAAACTCTGCCGCACGTCATGTTCGGCGGGCTGACGCACGCGCCGGCGGTACGCCTGGGCCGAAGGCTTCTGGAGATGGCGCCGCCGGGCCTTGGGCATGTCTTCTTCGCCGACTCCGGCTCCACGGCCGTGGAAGCCGCCCTCAAAATGGCCCTGCAATATGGGAAGGCCAGGGGACGTACGCGCATTCTCACGGTACGCGGCGGTTACCACGGCGACACCCTGGGCGCCATGAGTGTGGGCGATCCGGAGGATGGCATGCACGCGCTGTTTTCCCCCCTCCTTCCTCGGCAGCTTTTCGCCCCCCGCCCTAGCTGCCGTTTTGGCGCCCCCTACGCCCCCGCCTCGGAGCAGGCTTTTGCCCAAGTGCTTTGCGCGCACGCAGACCTTGTGGCCGCCGTCATTGTGGAGCCCATTGTACAAGGCGCTGGCGGCATGCATTTTTACCACCCGGACTTTTTGCGTGCCGTGGCAGCCTTGTGCAAACAGCACGGTTGCCTGCTCATCCTCGACGAAATTGCGACGGGCTTTGGCCGCACCGGCAAGCTGTTTGCCTGTGAGCACGCCGAGGTAGCGCCGGACATTGTATGCCTTGGCAAGGGCTTAAGCGGGGGCGTCCTGAGTTTGGCGGCGGTATTGGCCACGAGGGAGGTGGCCGAAGGCATAGGCGGGGCTTTTATGCACGGCTCCACGTTTATGGCCAACCCGCTGGCCTGCGCGGTGGGGGAGGCGAGCCTTCAGCTGCTTGCCGGGGGAGGCTGGCAGGGGGAGGTGGCGCGCATAGAGAGGGCCCTGAAGGAGGGCCTTTCCGTGTGTACCGGCCGGCCGGGGGTGGAGGAGGTGAGGGTCCTCGGGGCGATAGGGGTAGTGGAGATGGAGGAGGAGGTGGAGGTGGCAAAGCTCCAGTCCTTCTTCGTGGAGGCGGGGGTATGGGTACGCCCCTTCGGGAAAATAATCTACCTCATGCCGCCCTACGTGGTGACAGACGAGGAACTCTCCACCCTCTGTGGCGCCATCGACCGGGCCCTAGCCCGTGGCCTCTGGCGCTAAGCCAAAGGCCAAGGCCCCCTCCTTCATATGAAGGAGGATTTGGTCCCCGCTTTGAAAGTGGCCCGCCAGAATATGCTCCGCCAGAGGTGCTTCAATGAGGCGCTGAATGGTTTGGCGCATGGGGCGAGCGCCCAAAGAAGGCTCAAAGCCGCCGTTGCGAAGGAGGTAGTCCACAACTTCTTCGCTCACTTCAAAGCGGATGCCGCGCTCCTTTGCCAGGCGCTGGCTGCTTTGCTTAAGAAGCAGCCGGGCAATTTGAGTTATTTGCGCATGCGCAAGCGGCAGGAAGACGCAGCGCTCGTCGATGCGATTCCACAATTCCAAAGGCAAAGCTTGTTTGGTTTTGCTTAAGACTTCTTCGGCGGGAGAAGCCGCGGTTGAAGCGGCCGTACCAAACCCGAGGGCACGCGTCTTGGGAGCGAAGGCTTCGGCGCCCAGGTTGCTCGTCATCAACAAGACAGCATTGGAGAAGTCCACCTGCCGCCCCTTCCCGTCGGCAAGGCGCCCCTCCTCCAGAATTTGAAGCAACAGCATGAGGACGTCCCTATGTGCCTTTTCAATTTCGTCCAACACGACGACGCAGGAAGGGCGTTTGCGCACCGGCTCCGTCAGTTGCCCCCCGTCGCCATAGCCGACATAACCGGCAGGTGCGCCGATGAGTCGGCTGATGCCGTGGCTTTCTGCAGACTCGCTCATGTCCAGCTGAATGAGTGCATCCTCGCTGCCGAAGAGGACTTGGGCCAGCACGCGCGCAAACGCTGTTTTCCCCACGCCGGTGGGGCCCAGCAACAAGAAGGAGCCCATGGGGCGTCGGCTGGAAAACCCGGCATAGTTGCGTCGAATGACGCTGGCCACGCGCGCGATGCTGTCTTCGTGGCCGACAATATGCGCTTGCAAGTCCGCCTCGAGGTTGAGCAGGCGCGCGGTTTCCGCCATGAGCAGGCGCTCTTCCGGCAGCGAAGCCAGTTGCGCGACGACGCGCGCCACGTCTTCCGGCTCCACGGTTTCTTTGCCCGCCCGCCGACAGCGCGAGCCGGCCAAGTCCAGGACGGAGATGGCTTTGTCCGGGAGGCGGCGATCTGGAATGTATTTGGAGGAGAGGGTGACAGCGGCCTTCAATGTTTCAGGAAGGAAGCGGACATGGTGATGCTCCTCATAGCGGTGGATGAGTCCGCTGAGGATATACAGCGCATCCTCCGCCGAAGGCTCATTCACCCACACTTTTGAAAAGCGCCGTTCCAGTGCCAAGTCCTGCGCAATGTGCTGTCGGTATTCGTCATGCGTCGTCGCGCCGATGCACGGAAACTCCCCGCGCGCCAGAGCGGTTTTCAACTCATTGGCCGCGTCCTGGGGCCCATCTCCGCTGGAGCCCGCGCCGATGAGCATATGAATTTCGTCGACGAAAACGATGACGCGTCCTTGCGCGCGCTTCACCTCGTCCTTGAGGGCGTTGAGTCTCTCCGAGAAGGAGCCGCGCAGCTGCGTACCCGCCACGAGTGAAGCAACATCCACCTGAACGAGGACGCGGGAAGACAAGGGCCCCGGAAGGCGCAAAAGTTGCTGCGCGACGCCTTCGGCAATGGCGGTTTTGCCGACGCCCGGCTCTCCGACAAGGCAAGGGTTGTTGGTACGCCGTTTGCCGAGGATGTCGATGACTTCGTCTATTTCCTTGGCGCGGCCGATGACGGGATCCAACTTGCCTTCCTTGGCGAGGGCGCTGAGGTTTTTCCCCAGGCTGCAAAGGAGAGGGAAGTGCTGAGGCGAAAGAAGAAAGTCACCCCCCTTGGGGCTTAGGGGAGTCCCGGGCTTCAAAGAGGGCGCAGCCAAAGGCGGCGGTGGCGGAGGAGAAGGTTTCACCGCAGGCGCAGGCGCAGGCGAAGCCAAAGGAGGCGTCGAAGGGGGAGGCTGCGCAGGCGTTTCAAAAAGCTCTCTTGTGGACAAAGGCAGCGGGCTGTTGTCGACGTGCTTGTCGCTGTGTTTGAGGAGCGGCGTTTGCGCGCGCGGCGGAGCCCCTGGAGTCCTCGGGCGCAAGGCGTCGCTTTTGGGGGCAGGGGCGCCCAACTCCCGTGTGAGAAGGAGGCGTCTGGGCATACGGCCGCTCAAATAATAGGAGAGGGCTTTGTTGCGAAGCCCCGTCAAGTCCAAGCCTGTTTTGAAGAGCAAGTCCTGCGCGAGGCAGCGCACGCGCGTAGCGGCAATGAGTGCATGCAGGGTGTCGGTTTCGCCGCAGCCGCAGCCCTTGGCAATTTCGCGCGCCTTCTCTTTGAGCTCCCTGACAAGGCCCTCCTGCTCCTGAGGGGCCTGTTTAAGCAACTCGAGGAGGGCGTCCTCGTCAATGCCCTTTTCCTTGAGGAGGAGGGCCGCGCGGTTTTCAACCGTAAACATGGCAAAGAGAATATGGGCCGTCGTCAGAGGCTGCCTGACGCTGCGCGCAATGTCCTCGGCCTCTGTCAGGACTTGTGCAAAGTCGCTGCTGTCCACCATGTCGCGTTTTCTCCGGGAAAGAGTGTCCTTACCTCTATAGCTGATTTAAATACCAAACAAAAAAAACGCTACATGCTTGAAGCAGTTATTCTTTAGGCTTTGGTGTTTGCCGCCATCGGCCGCCATTTTTCTGTCTGTATCGGCAACTTTGCGAATAGGAGACGGATAATACCAATAGTGGAGCACAAACCCAGTTTGCCGGAAGCCTTGTGGAGGCATAGGGGCACTGGGGAGTGGAGTTGTCTATCTTTTCTGCAAGGGTATAAGCCATGCCATTGAAAATACTAAAGAAAGCTGCGAGCGCTGTGACAAACACAGCCAAAACGGTTGCCAAAACGACGGTGAGTACCGCGAAAACGGTTGCCAAAACGACGGTGAATACTGCGAAAACAGTTGCGAAAGCAGCGCCCAAGGCCATCCAGGACACCTATCAGACAGCCCAGAAAGGCCTGGGCGCCGTGAAGAGTGCGGTTGGCCAGGCCACAAAGGCCGTGGGGAATGTTGTCGCCAACAAAGTCAAGGAGGTGAAGAGTGTGGTTGGCCAGGCCACGAAGGCCGTGGGAAATGTTGTCACCAACAAAGTCAAGGAGGCGAAGGATGCGATTGTCGACAAAGCCAAAGGCTTGAAGGATGCGGCGAAAGCCGTTGGAAATGCCGTCGGCAACGCAGCCAAGGCCGTGGGGGATGTTGTCAGCAACATGTCGGCTTCCGACATTGCGCACGCCGTTTTGGGCGTGGCCAGTTGCATCCCCGTTGTGGGTACTGTGGCCTCCGTCATTGATGCGGGCCTTTATGCGAAAGAAGGCAAATGGGGAGATGCGGCTTTGGCCTTGGCAGGCGTTATTCCGGGCGGCAAAGTTGTCGCGACGGCAGGCAAGCTCGCCGTGAAGGGCGCCAAACTGATCGGAAAAGGCGCAGTCGTAGCCAAGGGAGCTGTCGTAGCGAACAAAGCAGCCAGTGCTGCTGCCGCAGCAGGCAAGGCGGTCAAAGCCGTTGGAAACGCAGCCAAGGCCACGGGGAAAGTGATTGCGAATGCAGCCAAGACAGCGGGGAGGGCGATGGGGAATGCCGCCAAAGCCACCGGGAGAGCCGTTGGGAACGCAACAAGGGCCGTGGGGGAAGCTGTGAGCAAGAGACTTACTCCGAATGTGAAGCCGAAAACACCGGCACCTCTGGGTGTGCGTCCCAAGAAGCTGGAGGCGAGTGGCGCTGGGAAGAGCGTTGTGGAATACGGCGATCATATTGGCAGACAAGGCAATAAAAAAGTATTAAAACCAAACGTTGAATACACAGACGCCAACGGGTATAAATACACCACGGACAGCAGCGGGCGAATATCCAGTGCGCAAGGCGAATTAAAGTTAGAAACAGGGACTCGTAATAGATATGCGCAAAGGACGGTGGGTGGTTCTGATAGATTGCCTACCGATGATGGTGGGCATTTAATTGGAACCCAGTTTAAAGGTTCTGGTGATATAGACAACCTCATTCCTCAAAGCAGCAAGATCAACAGGTCGGGTGGGGAATGGTATAAGATGGAACAAGAATGGGCGGGTGCCTTGCGGGACGGCAGAAGAGTGACTGTTGATATTACACCAAGATATACAGGAAATTCAGCGAGACCAGACAGCATTGTTGTGAAATATACCATTGATGGTGAAAGATTCTCTAAAGTGATACCCAATCCTTAGAAAGGCAATAAAAATGGAATTGAAATTGGGTGAGTTATATAAAAAACTTGCACAAAAATTACACTCCATGATTCCATGCGAATGGACACAGCTTTATTATTTGGGAGAAGTAGAAAAAGACAGACTAAGTTGTAATTCCGTGTTTTATTTTACTTCCCCCAAAGGGAATCGATTTAGTCGTTCATATGACATTCCAGAGCTTTGCAATGTGTCTGAAAGTATTTTTGATGACTTGTTGTCTGAGCTAAATGATATTTTATTGGAAATTTACGATTGTTTCATTGAGAACGATCAACCGCCATGGGAACAGATCAGCGTAAATTTGAACAGCTCAGGCAAGTTTAGCATCGATTTTAATTATGATGTTATGCACAAAGAGGATGGTGGGCAATCCAGAAGAGAAGTCATATGGGCATATGAAACATTTGGGCATATGCCTGCTGAAGGAAAATATACGAGACAAATTCTCGACAAATACATTAAAAGCAAGAGTGACAAACCCAAAAACGTTTGATGGTATGAGCGAATAAACACCTCCTCATGGGAACGGTTGTCTTGTTAACATGGGGGGTGCATGCTCAAAGCCCTAACATTCAGACGGCCGCCGTGCCGCTTCCGGGGACAAGGTGCCAACCAACAATTTAGTCAAACGCGGCCTTCATCGAGTCAAGCAGCTTTGGTCTGGCAAAAAAAGCGTCAGCAACCAGGAATGGAAGCACGTCCGCGAGTTGTTGCGCGACTGCGCTGCCAACCTCGGCGGCGAAGTGTCGACACGGCAGCGTGCTGCCAGGTTGGGTGAAACCTATCTCAAATTCGACGATGAGAACCGCAAGGCATTTTTGCGTCTCATTGTGCATGAGTTTGGTCCTGATCCTAAAAAAGTTGCTGCTGCGCACCAGGCCTGGCAGCAGGCCATCGGCACGGATGCGCAATGGCAGGAGGAAGCGGCATTGCGCACGGCATTGCGCTCGCCGCGCTTGCGGATTTTGACGCAATTCAACGCCCTGCCACAGGGCGTCAAATTTCTGGTGGATTTGCGCGCGGATTTGAACCGCTATATGAAGGACGATCCGGCGCTGCGGGCTTTGGACCGTGAGCTTGAAAGCCGGCTGGTTGCCTGGTTTGATGTTGGCTTTCTCGAGTTGCAGCGGATTACCTGGCGCTCGTCCGCGACTTTGCTGGAGACGCTCATCCGCTATGAAGCTGTCCACGAAATCCGCTCCTGGGCGGACCTCAAAAACCGCTTGGACTCCGACAGGCGCTGCTATGCCTTCTTCCACCCGCGCATGCCGGATGAGCCGCTCATTTTTGTCGAAGTCGCGCTCATCAACCGCCTTGCCGGCAACATTCAAAGCATTCTCGACGAGCATGCGCCGCTTTTCGACGAGACGCGCGCCGACACCGCCATTTTCTATTCCATCTCCAACACGCAAACCGGCTTGCGCGGCGTCAGTTTCGGCAACTTTCTGCTCAAGCGCGTCATTGACGACTTGAAACACGACTTCCCCCGCCTCACAACCTTCGCAACCCTTTCGCCGCTGCCTTTGTTTCGCCGCTGGGCACAAGGCAACAACAAGGTGTGGACACATGCTTTCACGAATGGTGAGCTTGGCAACATCAGCAAGGCCGCCTCCATTCAGCCTTCACACGCCGCTGTTCGGCAATTGCTGGAGGACAAACGCTGGATGAGCGACAAGCCACTTGCTGCGCTCCTGCAAGCGCCGTTGACGCGGCTTGCCGCATGCTATCTCCTCCACGCCAAACAACCTGCAGACTCCCAAGTCGAACGTCCCTTGGATCCTGTCGCCCGCTTCCACCTCGGCAATGGCGCGCGCATTGAGCGCCTCAACCACCTGGGCGATAAGTCCGAAAAAGGCTTTGAGCAATCCTACGGCATGATGGTCAACTATTTGTACGAGCCGGACACCATCGAAACCAATGTCGAAGCCCTGCTGCACAAGGGAAAAATCGACGCCGTCTCCAGCATCCGCAACATGACCAAAATGATGGATGCCAAATAGGCCAGTCTAGACTGTTTCCCATAGCCTTGAACAGCGACATGGACGCAGCTTCAGAAAAAAAGCGCCTTTGCAAGTGCGCCCATGTAGGCATTCGTTTTTTACCGTCCACATGGAATATTTTCCCAGGACAGTTGACGTAAAAACACATAGACGAAGTTTCAACCAACGTCACACGGGGGAGGCAGGGGGGCGTACGCGAGCAGCGTTGTGCGGGGGCGGAACTTTTTCAAACAGAAAGATGAAGTCAGGAAGAAACGGATTCCGGCAAATGGACGTCACTTCGGGCGGAGGTTTGTCGGGACATGGGAGGTGGTTTCTTAACGCAAGGAAGGCAATACGATGGCTATGACGACGACGTACCCGGGAGTGTATATCCAGGAAGTGCCCAGTGGAGTCAGACCTATTGAGAGCGCGGGCACATCAACGGCCGTGTTCATCGGTGTGACGGGGAAAAAGGAGGAAACAGCGAAGAAAGATGCAGAGGGCAACCCTGTGTTGGATGGTGGCGGCAACCCGGTTTGGGTTTCTGTTACCGCCCCAAAAGCCAAGCCCAAGTTGATTTTTAAATGGGCGGACTATGTCAACGAGTTTGGCGGCATCCAAAGTCCAGCAGATGCGATGGGGCTTGCGGTCTACAACTTTTTCCTGAACGGCGGTGGCGCAGCCTACATCGCTCATCTGAAAGAAGACGAAGACGCGGACTATAAGAGCGTTTTGGATTCTCTCGAAAAAACACGCGACATCAGCATTGTCTGCTTGCCCGGCAAAACGTGGCCGGCGAATGAAAGCACTCTCGGCCTTGCAATCTCCCATGCAGAGAAAATGAAAAACCGGATGGTGATTGTGGACATGGACAGTGACACGACGCTCAATGAACCGGGTGATGTCGATGAGCTCAGTCTAAGCACAAGCGAATTTGGCGCGACTTATTATCCCTGGCTGGAAATCGCCAATCCTTTCTATAAACCCGCAGATCCAGACACCGGGGAAGGGGCTTCAGGTGCGCCAACCCTCCAAGTGGCCCCCAGCGGTTTTATGGCGGGAATGTGGGCCAAAATTGACGGACGCCGAGGTGTTTGGAAAGCGCCGGCAGGTGTTGAAACAGCGTTGTTGGGTGTTGCGGGGGTGGCAGATCATGTGGATGATGCTCAGCAGGGCAACCTCAACCCCAAGGGCATCAACTGCATTCGCAAACTGCCCGGCTTTGGTCCTGTCGTTTGGGGAGCGCGCACCTTGGCCACCAAGGCGAACCCCGAATGGCGTTATGTGCCCATCCGACGCACGGCCAATATGATCAGAGAGAGCATTTATAACAACATTCAGTGGGCAGTTTTTGAGCCGAATGATCATCGCCTGTGGTCTTCGTTGCGCGTCAACATCGACGCCTTCATGAACGGCTTGTGGCGCTCCGGCGCTTTCCAGGGCGAGACGGCCTCGGATGCCTATTTCGTGAGCTGTGGCCTGGGTGACACGATGACGCAAGACGACATTGACACTGGAAAAGTCATTGTTGAAGTCGGTTTTGCTCCGCTCAAGCCCGCAGAGTTTGTGATTGTCCGCATTCAACAAAAAGTTGCTCAACAATAATGGAGAATTCTCATGCCAGCCCCTCTGTTTTCGGTCAATGCCGAGCGTTATGATCCTTATCGAACATTCAAATTCCAAGTGCTGATTGATGGCAAACCGGTTGCCGGTCTGCGGAAGATGTCAGCCTTAAAGAAAAGCACCGAGTCTGTCACCTGGCGTACCGGGGGAGACCCAAGCCATGAGCGCAAGCTGCCAGGAGGAACGAAATATGAGCCCATTACCCTGGAGCAAGGACTGACGCACGATCCGGTATTCGAGGAATGGGCCAACCTGGTCAACAACATTCAAGGCGACATGGGCATGTCGCTCAAGAATTTCCGGAAGAACATTATCATCAACGTCATGAATCTCCAAGGGACGCCCGTCATTTCCTACAAAGTCTATCGAGCCTGGGTTTCCGAATACCAGGCCTTGCCGGATTTTGATGCAGGCTCGATGAATCAGGTTGGAATTCAGACCATCAAACTTGAGCACGAGGGTTGGGAGCGCGACGAGGCTGTGAAAGAGCCCTCGGAATCCTGACATGAGTCCCATGCAGACAGGCATTCCTGTGACGCTGCCGGGAGGCTTGCTGATGGAGGGCCGGCGTACACGTGACGCAATGTTGCGTCCCATCGACGGCCACCTGGAGGAGCAAGTCAGCATGGCGATGGTCGGCAGAGGCAGTCTGCCGGCCGTTGTCAGCAGTGTTTTGAGTGCGGCGCTTCTGAGTCTTGGCAAAGAAGCCGCATCGCCCAAGCAGCTTGCCTTGCTGACGATGGCAGACAGGCAGTGGTTGATGTTGAACCTCGCGCGTGCGCTTCAGGACGGTGGTTTCTGGTTGAAGGGCCATTGTGGCGACTGCAAACGGCCCTTCGACATATACGTCGATCCTCGGCAGTTGCCGCTCAAAACCGCAGGAGAAAGCTTTCCGTTTGTGGAGTTGACGCTGGGCGAAGACAAGGTGCGCTTTCGGCTGCCCAATGGCGCAGATCAGGAGCGCATTGCGGGGCTCGAGCCGGGTGAAGCTGTCACGCAGTTGCTTTCTTCCTGTTTGCTTTCTGTCAACAGCGAGCCGGCTTCTGCGGCTTATGTCGACGGGCTCAGCCTGGAGGCCTTGCAGAAGATTGAAGAAGCCTTCGATCAGGTTTCACCGCATGTGGGCACGGTACTTGCCACGGCATGCCCGGAGTGCAAGCAGCCACAGCAGATGGAAATCAACCCCTATGCGCTGTTTTCCGCGAGGCATGAAAGCTTGTTTGAGGAAGTGCACACGCTGGCAAGCGAATACCACTGGAGCGAGAAGGAGATTCTTTCTTTGTCGCGCCAGCGCCGCCGGCTTTATTTGAGGCTGATTGAACGCAGCAGAAGTGTTGTTGTCTCGTGAATGGTTGGGCGCTGTTTTTGAGTGAAAGTCGGCAGGTGTCGGCCCGTCAGATCTTGAACCATGCTTGAGGGAGAAGGCGATGGGTTTTTTTCAAAGCTTTATCAATGACGCAAACCGCAGCATGCAACACCCCTTGGAGTCAGAAGCTGTCGAGCAAGCTTTGCTGACAGAAAGCCCGTCCGAGCAGATGTTGGCACATGCTGCCGACACTGCCGCGCCGCTCCATTCAACGGCGCAAGCGCCGGGCACCCCACAAGGTGCATTGCCAGACATGGAATTTGAAACAGCAGCGCCGGTGGTAATGGACGAGGCAAAAAGCCCCTTCACCCCGCAGGCAAAAACAAGCCCTCCTCCCAAAGCACTTCCTTTGCCGGAGATGGAATTTGAAACAGCGGCGCCGGTGGTGGAGGAGGCAAAAAACCCCTTCACCCCGCAGCCAAAAACAAACCCTCCTCCCAAAGCACTTCCTTTGCCGGAGATGGAATTTGAAACAGCAGCGCCGGTGGTGGAGGAGGCAAAAAGCCCCTTCACCTCACGGGCAAAAACAAGCCCTCCTCCCAAAGCACTTCCTTTGCCGGAGATGGAGCTTGAAACAGCTGAGCCGGTGGTGGAGGAGGCAAAAAGCCCCTTCACCCCGCAGGCAAAAACAAGCCCTCCTCCCAAAGCACTTCCTTTGCCGGAGATGGAATTTGAAACAGCAGCGCCGGTGGTGGAGGAGGCAAAAAGCCCCTTCACCCCGCAGGCAAAAACAAGCCCTCCTCCCAAAGCACTTCCTTTGCCGGAGATGGCATTTGAAACAGCTGAGCCGGCGGTGGAGGAGGAAGCCAAAAGCCGTTTTGTGCCGCAGCGCAAAACAAACCCTCCGGCTCGCCTGCCCGGTGTTGAGTCTGAAGTGACTGTGTCGACCAAGTCAAGGCGAGCCAAAGAGGTGGCTTCAAAAAAACATCCAACGGAGTCTGTTGTGCAGCAAGCGGCGGTGCATGTTGTCTCCCGGAGCCAGGAGCTGCTGAGCGAGGTGGAGCCTCTTCCACAGGCGAAGCTGGTTGCCAAAGCCATGGCCAATGAAGCAACCCGAGCCATGGCCAATGAAGCAACCCGGGCCCTGGCCTATGAAGCAAAAAGCCATTTTTCACCCCAGCGAGAAGCAAACCCTCCGCCGCTGCCGGCTCGATCAGAGTCCAGGGAAGAGGTGTTGAAGTCGCGGGGCCATGGGATGAAAGAAGAAAGGACAAACAGGCCTGCCCCAGAATCAACGCGCGAGGCAAGCGGGCCTTGGGTGCACATTGGAACGATTGAAGTCATTGTCGAAGCAGCGCCGGTTGAGCAGCCCAAATCTCCTTACGGCATCGGGTTTGGGTTTGATGCCGGACGCTCCTATTTGCGGAGGCTTTAGCGATGAGTGAAAAGACTTCTTTCCCGATGCTTGCCTTGGCTGTTCGGTCGCTGTTGTCCAAAATGGCGGAGGTGGATGAGTCGCAGGTGGTCATCGGTCCGCCGCACGAGGCGGCCAAGCAGCAGGAGAAAGCACCGGACAAGGATTATTTGTGCATTTTTTTCTACCGCATAGGCTACAGCGGTTTTCCGACGGACGCGAGAGCAGCAGAGCCTCTTTACCTCCAGGCGTTTTGTTTGGTGACAGCGATGGGGGGGCGTCCTTCAAGTGGAACGCCGACACCGGGAGAGTCGGAGTTGAGGATGATGGGGGCGGTTGCAGAATGTTTTCACAAAAACCCCCTTCTGAAACTGGAAAACAAGGACGGCCTACAAACGCACATCCACGTTGTGCCGTCGCCATTGACATTGGATGACATCAACCATGTGTGGGCCACGCAAAACAACACACCCTATAGGCTGTCGTTGGCCTATGAATTTGCATCACTGCCTGTTCCGCTGGCGCCTCGTGCCAAAGGTGGCCCCCCCGTCATGGAGGTTGAGTTGGAAGCCCACCCATGGGTGAGCCGGGAGGACAACCCATGAGCGCCACGGCTGCCAACGCGATGGCCTGTGAATGGGCGAGAATAGACAAGCTGGCCAGCTGTCTGTTGGAGTCGCGACGTGGCCAACCTGTGGATGACAAGAAAATTGAAGAACTCATTCACATACAGCGGCAAGTGGATGCTGCGCGCGACGGCACCCTTTGGCGCGGCGTGGCCACGCGTTATGGTTTGGAGCGCTTGGATGCGGACATTCTGGCTTTCACGTTGGCGCCGGATGCCGAGCCGCGCCTGGGTTGGATGTTTCAGACGCTGCAAACCGGTGCTTCTTCCGCCTATCCCAGCGCGGCGCTGATTTGCGAAATGTTGGGACTGGAGCAAAGCGGCGTCGGTGTTTTTTACCAACGTCTCCATGGGCGTGCGCCTTTGTTGAGGCACGGCCTCATTGAAGGCACCGAGGGCGACATTTATGCGCCTTTGCGTGCGACTTCCAGGACGCGCTTCGAGCTTTTGGGCTGGAAGGCAAGCAGGGCAGCGCCCAAGGGTGCCATTGAAATGCCTGTGACAGGCACCATGGAAGAATTGGTGTTGCCGGAAAGTTGTTTGCAAACCCTGCGAGAATACCTGATGTGGATTTTTCACCGCGACAGGGTTGTCGGAGAGTGGGGAGCCAAAAGCAGTGGTGGCCCGGTCGCCTTATTCAGCGGACCTTCCGGAACGGGCAAAAGCTATGCGGCAGAAGCACTCGCGCATGCCCTGGGTTGGCCGCTTTTTCGCGTGGACTTGGGTTTGCTGGTCAGCAAATACATTGGCGAGACAGAAAAAAACCTCAACATGCTGTTTGACAGCACGCATGGTGAGCCCATGGTGTTGTTGTTTGACGAAGCCGACGCTTTGTTTGGAAAACGTGGAGAAATAAAAGAAGCGAGAGACCGCTATGCCAACATGGAAGTCAGCCACCTCTTGGCGCGCATGGAGCGTCACCAGGGGCCATGCATTTTGACGACCAATTTGAGGGATGCGATTGACTCGGCTTTTTCGAGGCGCTTCCAGGCTGTCGTTGATTTTCCGAGGCCGGATGCGCAAGCTCGCAGCAGAATTTGGGAACAACACATTCCACCCAGGGCCCCGTTGGCGGCAGAAGTGGATTTCCAAGCACTCGGCAAAGCCGTCGCATTGACGGGGGGGCAGATACGCAATGCCGCGTTGCATGCGGCTTATATTGCGGCAGGCGAAGGAGGAGAAGTCGACTTGAGGAGAATTGCGCGCGCCGTATGGGCTGAATTGGGAAAAGACGGGAAGGAGCGCATCAAGCGAAGCCTGGGTGTGCTGGCGGAACATTTGCCGGAGGACATATGACAGTCAAAATTGACCGCCTGAGTTTGCGTCTGCCGCAAGGTTTTGAGTCGCGTTCCCACGCCATTGCAGGTGAAATTGGTGCACAGTTGCGCCAACAATGTTGGAGCCAAAAGGTGAACATAGATTGTCTGCAACTGCCGCCCGTCTCTGTCTCCATGGATGAAGGGGACAGCGCCGTTGCGCAGAAGGTGGTTGCCGCCATTGTGCAAGAAATTGAAAGGAGGCGAAATTGAACCTGACATCTTTCATCGGAAACATATCAGGCCTCAAAACTCAGCGTGGAATGTTGTTCGAATACAGCATGGACGATGCGCTGTCCTTGGAGTTTGAATTCAATCCTTCCAGCATCACCCGCACGCGCTCTGTGACAGTGAAGGCGGGTGAGCTGCCTGGAATGCGTGGCGGCTATGACTTCAGCACGCCTACGGAAGCCATACGGGCAGCACAAGGCGTCAGCACAGGGCCAGAAAGCTTCAGCATCAAAATTATGCTGGATGCGACAGACCGCATGAATGCAGGCGATCCGGTGGCCAGTCGTATGGGTGTACAGCCTGAAATTGACATCCTTCGAACGATGTTGGAGCCGAAGACTCAGCAGTCTCTGGGTGCCAAAACACTTGCGGCGCTTGGGGAGGGCAATGAACAAAGCTTTCCGAACTATGAAGTCTTATCGGTTCTCATCTTCAAGTGGGGCATACACAGGTTTCCTGTTTTTCTGACCAGGGCGCAGATTGAGATGAAAGAATATTTGCCCTCGCTGCTTCCCTATCGTGCCGAGGCGACCTTGAGCATGCAGATGATTGAAAGCAGAAACCCTTTCTACAGCATGGAACTCAAACGCCAGGCCAACACGGCGGTGATCAGCAGCAAGGGAGATCAGGTTTCCAGGCTCATTTCAGACATGCCGGGAGGGAATTATGGCTAGGCGATCTCGATACAAGGACGCAAAATATTTTTCCGCAGAGCCGGGACTTTCATCCCCATTTCCCGGCATTCGCCCAAGAGAAATTTCCACGGCCGTCGGCATTATTGAATGCAGACTCAAAGAATGGGATCGGTTCGACCTGCTCTCATTCAACTATTACAACAATGTTGATTTGTGGTGGCGCATTTTGGACGCGAACCCTGAAGTCCTGTGTGCCGTAGATCTTTTCATCGAACCCGAGACGCAAGAAGGACACGGGAAAAAAAGCGCTGAGAAAACGCTGTTGATTCCAGGTGCCGGTGAATAAGCCATGAGCCAAAAGGAAAAACTTCGCCAACTTGCCAAATGCGTCGTCAAAATAAACGACCAGGAGATTGTCGATTTCTATCCTTTCTTGTCGAAAGTCAGCGTTGAAACCAGTCGGAAGGATGCGGCCATTTGCACGCTGGCTTTCGTTTCCCTTCGTGATGAGCGCGGCTTGTGGAACATCCAGGATGCCAACCTGTGGTTGCCCTGGAAACGCATCCGCATAGAAGCGGTTTTCGGCACGCACCGCGAAGAAATTATGCGCGGCTTCGTTCGCGAAATAAAACTGGACTACCCCGATGACATGAGCGCAAGCGTCACAGTGGTTGGCCAGGACGAATCCATCATGCTTGACCGGGAGCATGTGCAAAAAACATATTCGACGCTTGAGCAGCCGTTGAAGGATGATGCGTTGATTCGGGAGTTGCTCAAGCCGCATTGGACAGGCAGCCAGGTGGAGGCCGCAGAGGGAACAACATGCGGCAACCTTTATTTTGACGGCACGCCCATCCGACTTATCAGAGACCGGGCCACGCTCAACGGCTACGAATTTTTCATCCGAGAAGGCAAGGCCTATTTCGGTCCACCCGCTCTGACTGGAGACCCGCAGCCGACAATGCTGATTTATGCCGGCAAACTCAGCAACTGCATTCGCTTTTCGGTGCGTCATGATGGCCACCGCCCCGACAGCGTTCATTTTGTCGATGTTCCTGAGTCCAGCGCTGAGGTGGATGCTGGCAAAAGCCACACGGGAGATTCTCAGCCCTTGGGCAAAACGGCGGCAGACAGCACAGCCCAAGGGCTCAACGAATTCAATTGGCGCATTCAAATGCCGCGAGGTTCAACGCTGTTTGAACGCGAAATGCGCGCCAAAGCCAAAGCCGAAGAAGCTTCCTGGAAAATAAGCGCGACGGGTGAATTGGATGGCTCTGTATACGGCCATGTTTTGATGACAAACCGCACGGTGAATGTGGACGGTGTCGGCAGCACCTATGGAGGCCTCTGGTATGTCGATGCAGTGAAGCACCATTTTTCAAGCGATGGTTACCGCCAGGCATTTCGGCTGGTCCGCAATGCCATAGGGGCAGCGGGCTTGGTGGGCACACCCGACGCGTTGGCGCAAGTGAGGTTGCGATGAATGATGAACAGATGGAGGCCAGCCGTCTCAATGAATGGGTGGATGCGCGTCGATATGGCAAATACCGCGCCTTTGTCATCGACAATGAAGACCCAGAAAAGCGCGGGCGTTTGCGTCTCTACATTCCTTCCGTGCTGGGTGACGCCGAGACAGGTTGGGCATTGCCCTGTTTCCCCTTTGGTGGTGGAAAGTCCTATGGCTGGTTTGCTGTCCCCGAAAAAGAAGCCCAAGTCTGGGCCGAATTTGAAGAGGGTGACATCAGCCGCCCCATCTGGACAGGCGTTTTCTGGCCGCGCGAAGCAGATGTGCCCGAGGAGGCTGCCAAGACGCCGCCCACCACACGAATATTCCAAACGCCCTCGGGCCAATTCATTCAATTCGACGACGAGGAGGACAAAGAGTCTTTTCGTCTGTTCCACCCTCGCGAAGCGGAAATTCATATCGACAAAAACGGCAGTTTGACTTTGCTGGATGCTTCGGGCGCGAGCATTTGCCTGGATGCCGAAGGCAAAAAAATCATCATTGAAGATGCAAACCGCAACCAGATGACGATGGACTCTTCGGGCGTTTCTGTCGAAGACGGCAACGGCAACAAGATTGAAATGGCTGCTTCCGGCGTCACTGTCAAAGGCCAGCAGGTGGTGATCAAAGGCACGCAAGTCATGCTGGCCGGAGAGGGCGGAGAGCCACTGATAAAAGGCACAAGCTTTATGACTTTTTTCAACACGCATATGCATACCTGTCCTCCGCTGGGAGGGCCTTCAACGCCGCCTACAGTACTCATGACACCGGCACAGCTTTCAACGAAGGTGAAGACAGGCTGAGGAGAGGAATATGCCAAAACTTGCAGACCCCACTTTCTTGAAATTTCCGTTCCATGCGGCGAAGACGGCCCGGAGCTCAGCAGGCGTGCTGCGCATGTGCGCTCACAGATTGAGCAGGTGCTTTTCACCTCTCCCGGTGAGCGCGTCTTTCGCCCCGACTTTGGTGCAGGCGTGAGAAGACTTGTTTTTGAGCCCAACAGCTCAGCGCTGTGGAGTGTCACAGAAAACCGGTTGGTTTCGGCCTTGGCGAATGTTCTTCAAGGTGAGGTTGACCCAAGCACCTTGCAAGCTGAAGTGAGAGGCGAAGGTGAAAAACTGACGATTTTGGTTTCCTATGCCCTGGCGCGTGTGGGTTTGCGGGAAGAGCACTCATTCAGCATTTCAGGAGGAGAATGAGATGGCGGGTGCTTTGGATGTCGACTTGAAATTCCACGCCCCCATCGGCATTGCCGGCAAAAAGGACTGTGGAACCCGAACAGTGTCTTTGCCTGTGCGCTTGCCGGCACTGGGCGATGACTTTGTTTGGGAGGCCAGAGACTTTGACAGCTTTCGCATGGCCATGCTCGAAGAGTTGGCGGCGCGTTTTCCTGAGCGAACGCGGTGGACGCCTGCCGATTTGGAAGTTGTTCTGGTTGAAGTGCTGTCCTGGGCCTTGGACCAGCTTTCCGACATGTTGGACCGTGTGACGGCTGAAGCCTATCTCGAAACGGCGCGCCGTCCCGAATCCGTGCGCCGCCTGCTGAGCCTCATCGGCTATGAAGTTGACGACAAAGAATACCGGGAATGGTCCAAAAACCCTCTGTTGATGGAGGCAGCGCGCCGGGCGGGCCCAAAATCCGTGCGTCAGCAGCGCCGCATGGTCAGCGTCGATGACTATGCCGTGAGCATGGAATCGCACCCCTTGGTGCGTCGCGCAGTTTCCTCCACCCGCTGGAGCGGCAGTTGGCACTGCATTCTGGTGACTGTCATTTTGTGGGGATGGGAAAGCCTGGACAGCAGCATCCAAAACTTGCCGGGGCCACTTCAGAAGTTGTTGGAACAATTTCATGAGCAGCATGGCTTGCCGCCCATCGAAAAGACGCACCGAATCATCGACACACTCAAAGCTTGGGTGGAGTCAAGGCGCATGGTGGGGCAGGAAGTTCTGTTCGGGGAGGCCGTCCGCGTGGGTGTCGATATTGCACTCAAAATCTCCATCGCTCCCCAATATTATCAATCCGAAGTCCTCCAGGCGGTCCGCAGCATTTTCAATGCACAGGAGGGCGGTTTTTTCGAAATTGGTCGTTTGAGTTTCGGAACCCATTTGAACAAGAGCGATGTCATTAAAACAGTCATGCAGCTTGAAGGCGTTGAAAGCGTTGAATTCAACACCTTCAAGCGTTCCGACAGCGATGCCGCGCAGCTTAAAGAAAGCATTGTGCTTGAAGGTTTTGAAGTCGCTGTTTGTGACAGCTCTCCGGAGGCTCCCCAGCATGGCGTGTTGATGGTGCAGTGCGAAGGAGGGTTGAAAGGATGAGACGAAGCCCAAAAGGAGGAGGCCAAGGTGAAACCTGACTTGAGACGTTGGAATCGCGCAGGCTTGAAGCGGTTTCGCTATGTGAACGGCAATGCCGCAACCTACCTCGAAACGTTGCGCCAAGAGCTGTTTTCAAGACTCTCCGGATGGGATGCAGAATTGCTCGGCATCCAACCGGACAACGACACGCCCGAGGGGAGAGCGAAGAAGCTTGAAGAATACATCAATCAATTTGGAGAAGATCATCAGCGAGCGCTCGACAATTATTTAAGCCTCAATGACAAACGCGGCAGCATTGCGCTGGAAATCATCCGCAGCTTTGCGCGCGCAACGCATGTGCTGACAGAACACCTGGATGCTTATGCCAACGAGGGCTACCTCGGCACGGCAACCCAGTGGGAAAACGTGCGGCGCCTTATCTATGGTCTCGACCATCACCCCAGGCCGCCGGCCTCTGCCATGACGCACCTGGTTTTGCACGCAAAGCCCGAGCAAGACGGCCTTGTCGCTCGCGGCCTTCAAATCAAACACACGCCGGAGGATGGAAGTCCTGTCGTCTTTGAAACCTTGGAGGAGATCGAAGTAGAGCCGGCCTTCAATGCTGTGCGGTTGAAGGATTGGAACCGCTCACAGGATGCGTTCAAGCTCAGCGGCCAACGGCTTAAATTGGATCGCCTTGTGGAGGGCTTGAAGCACAATGAGCCGGTGATTGTTGAAAACAACTCAACGGGCTTGTTGTTGCCCTGTCTGCTGAAAAACGCAGGCGTTGAAGATGCGTGCACCTGGTTGGAGCTCACATTCCCATCGGGTTTGCCGACAGGGAATTGGGGGCTGTGCAGCGATGTGCACATCCATCTCAAGCCGGCAGAGAGGCTGGAGGTTTTTGCGCCTCTGAAGGCTCAAATCACCCAGGAGGGCACGACTCGTCTTTTTTTGGAAGAAGAGCCCTCCGAACTGAAGAAAGGGGAATACATTTTTATCGGAAAAGAAGGCACAGGCATCTACCGGGAGATTTGGGAAGTCAACGGCCGGGAGATTGTTTTGGCTTCACCCGTCACCAGCGAGGTTCTTCCGGCTGACTTCTACATCGGCATGCCGGAAAAATTTGAGGTGCAAAAAGGAGAAGATGGTTTTCAAATCGACGGAGATATGACCCGGGTGAAGAAGGGGGCCGACATTCTCATCCTCGAAAAAGAAGGAGGGGTTGAAAGCAGGGTTCTCAGCGCAGAATTTGAGCACAATTCGTTTCAGCCAGGGGATGCCATTCTGAGAACTCTTCTGAAGATTGAACTGCGTCAGACGGCAACTCCGAAAACCGCTTCTCCTGTTGGCACACGGGAAACAGTGCAGATTTTGCTACCCCCCGGCGTCAATCAATGGCGATGGAAAATAGACCGTTTCATTGACATGTCCGGCAAGTTCCTGCAGGTTGACACCATCAAACGCATGGCGCGCAAGGAGTTGTGTGTTGCAGCATGCGGCTCAAGTCTCATGGCCGCGCGCGTTCAAAACATCACAGAAGAAGGGGCAGGCCGTTCAGGCTTGCAAGTCGACGACTGGCAGCCGGAAAAACTGTCTGCAGAAAGCAAAAATTTTCTTCGAAGCCAGACGACGGTATTTGGGAAATTCAAAGAGCAAGCACGCCTTTATGAATGGGACAGCAACAAGGCAGAAGTTTCGGGCAATGGTTCGCCTGAAAATCCGCTGCTGCTTGACGACACAAAGGTGGCAGAAAAGCTGAGGCCGGGAAGGCTTCTTGTCATTGAGCATGAAACCCCCCAAGAGAGAAAAAGTTTTCAGACTTCAGTGCTGAGAGCGGATGGGAAAGAGGGGAGGCTTTTTCTGGAGCCCACCTTGCCCAAAGGCTATGTGAGCTGCAGCACTGTCATCCGCGCCAATGTCGTTTTGGCCGGCCATGGAGAGACGCAGCCTGAAAAAATTCTGGGCAGCGGCAATGCGACGCTCTCCAACCAGGAATTTCTGTTTCCTGTGTCCAATGTTTCTTTTGTTGCCGACGCAACACAAATCTCCGGTGTGCGGGCCGGCATTCAAGTTATCGTCGATGGTGAAACCTGGATGCAGGTTTCCAGCTTCAATCCATCCAAGGCGGCAGATCCGCATTATGTTGTCAGGATGACGGAAGAAGGGCAGCTGCGCATTATATTCGGCGATGGTGTCCATGGGCGGCGCTTGCCGACCGGAGAAAACAATGTCCGCATTGCCTGGCGCATGGGCGCAGGGGCAGAAGGCAACCTTGAGGCGGGCTTGCTGAAAAAGCCGGCGCACCCCCACCCGCGCGTTGAGGCGATTTCTCAACCTTTCCGTTGTGAAGGCGGCAATGACATGGAGTCCGTCACCTCCTTGAGGCGCAGCGCCCCCGCGAGTTTGTTGACGATGTCGCGCGCAGTGTCCGTCAATGACTTTGCGCAATTGGCAGAGAGCCACCCCAGCGTTTGGAGTGCACGTGCCAAAATGAAGTCGTCGGGCAGAGCGCAGAGGGTGTGTGTCACTGTTGTGCTCGCAGAAGGCCAGGCGCTGGTTGAGGGTGCCCTGAAAAAAGCGCTCGAAGCCTTCTTGTTGTCGCACGCCATTCCTGGGGTTCGCGTTGAGCTGAAATCATTTCATCCTCGCATCCTGAAGCTCGACATCAGCCTCTATATCAACAGTGCGCGTTTTGATCCGGAGGTTGTCAAGGCAGAAGTCCGCAAAGCCTTGCTGCAACGCTTTGCGCTCAAAAATCGCACCATCAACGCGCCTGTCTATTTGAGCGACATCTATCAATGCGTCGAAGCAGCGCGCGGAGTTGAATATTCCGTTTGCAAGTTCAAAGGTGAAGAGAAAGAGCAGGTTTTGCGTCCCGAGCGCGAAGACGAGGTCATTTACATGGATGATGAAACATGCATCACGCTGGAGGAGAAGGAGCCGGAGAAATGAAAGCTCCCCTTCGAAGTCGGTTTGGCCGCGCACTCTATGAAGCCTTGCCGGAGCTTTATCGTACGCGCGACGCACAAGAGAGAGAGAAGGGGGGTGGCGAAGGGCATTTGGCGCACTACCTCGACAGTTGTGGCAAGTTGCTGGATGCCGTCTATGACAGCTTAGATCAGCGCTACAAAGATTGTTTTCCTGGAAGCTGTCAAGAATGGCTTTTGCCCTATTTTGCCCAGCTGGTGGGCGCGACAACGCTGGCGCCGCATGCGAAGGGCAAGCGCGAAGAAATTATGAACGCTGTTGCATGGCGCCAAGAAAAGGGCTCGCTCAAAACCGTCGCTCACATTGCACAAAAAATGGGTGGCTTTGAAAACCTGGTTTTGAGGGAGGGTTGGCAGCGTCTGGCGCGCACAGCGCGCGTTGATGGCCCGTTTGTGTCGCCCAAGACAGTGTGCTTGCACGAGAGCACCACAAAAGACGATTTTGTCGGACATCGCAATATGGCGCCGCATTCTGTGGATATGCGCAAACTGAGCTGGCTGCATGGGCATGCGAGTCCGAGCGCAGTGCTGATCTATGCATCGCCCTATCCAGGTTTCTTCCCCAAAAAAAACATTGTTCGTTTCAAATGGAACACCAAAAGAAAAAATAAATTACCAGACAACATTGACAGTTGGATGACAGCAGAACCCGGCCAGGCTTCGCCCAGCCAGTTTGTGGAGCTCCAGGAGAAGGACGGCGTTTGGCGTTTTTCCAAAAAGCCAAACATCCAAGAAACCATACACATTGGCGGCGAGAAGATTTTGGATGCAGCGGTGCAATACCATTTCACGGAGCTTAACCTGGACACCCTCAGCATCCCGACAGGAACGCATTTGTTTCTTGAAAAACTTGCGGCATGCAAAATTATCGTCCGAAACGCAACTGTCCACACCCCCCGCTCTTCTTTGGTTGCCAACAATTGTCTGCTGAAGTCGGTGAAAGCTTCCAACAGCCTGGTGCAACTTGTCCATTGCACGGTGTTGGATGAAATGTTTGCCGAACACTTGAATGCCAGCGACTGCATTTTCATGGGAATGCTTTTCAAAAATCAAAAAAAACGAAAACCATCTCCAGGTGCCATTCGCTATTCTCGCCATTGCCAGGAAAGCGAATTTGGCGGCATTGTTGGAAACACAACCCAAGCCCCTTTGTTTTTCAGCAGGCAATGGGGCGAGCCGGGGTGCGCAGTCCTCCATCCCCTGTCGCCGAAATCCATCGGCAATGGCGCTGAAGACGGCGGCGAAATGGGCGCTTTTCACCACCGCGCCTATGTACTGGCCTGGGAGGCCGTTGCCCAGAAACTGAGCGACTATTTGCCGATGGGAATGAGTGCCGCACTCATTCCCGATGAAACCTTGTCTGAACCAGATTGAGTGGAGCTACCAGCCATGCGCGAGCAACTTGAAGAACGACTGAGCAAATTGAAATCTGAATTTGAAGCTGGGCAGAAAATGCTTTCGGAGCTCGATGAAAAAGCAAGCAAGCTGCGGGAAACTTTGTTGCGCATCAGCGGCGCCATTCAGGTGCTGGAAGAGGTATTGAAAGAAGAGAAAACGGAAGCGTCGGCAACCGAGTGAGAAGGGCGACATGACAAAACTTCTGAGGAGACTCCCATGAAGGGTGATTTTAGCCGTTTTGGTTTTGACAGAAAAAAGCGTTATCGCGCTGTGCTGATGCAGCAAGGCCGCCTGCAGCTGGACTCAGACTGGAATGAGCAGGTGCAGATTGCCGATGAACGAAGCGCCATGCTCTTGCGTGGCTTGGTGGGCCACAGCGGCGCGCCCAAGGGCAACGCGATGGAGTTGGCGTTGCGCACAAACGGTCTGGTTTTGACTCCCGGCACCTATTATGTCGACGGGCTTTTGCTTGAGAACGACAAAGCCATTCCCTTGCCGCGGCAGGAGGGTGAGGGAGTCTTCCTCTATTATCTGGATGCCTGGACACGCGAAGTCAACGCCGCAGAAGACAGCGAGCTTGTGGATTCTGCCATTGGTCTTGAGACGACAATACGCCTCAAAACCGAATGGAAGCTTCGCTGTGAGCAGCTTTCCAAGAAAGCAAGCGATGAATGGCGGCGATCGCCCAATCCGAAAGAATTTCTTGAGAACTCCAAGATAGAATCCCTTGCTGGCATGCGTTTGGAAGGCGTGCGTGTCGAGCTCGAATCCGCCCTCCCGTGGCCGCCCTTGCGCTCGGGGACGATGAAGCTCAACTCTGGCTCTGTCGAAGTCAAGACGGAAGACAACCGTCTTTATCGCATTGAAGTTCACCAGGCGGATTCGGAGCCGGTGCGTTTCAAATGGTCTTACGACAACGCTTCGGTCTGCGCCGAAGTAGAGGGCAAAGTGGGGGGCGTATACAAACTCGCCAACGACAGCGCGCATCTGAGAGATGCTTTCAAAGGTGCGGCCTGGATAGAGCTATGCCTTCCGGGAGAAGCAGGGTTTTTATCAAAAGCCAGGCTCGACGAGGGCACCTTGGTTTTTGAGAAAGGTTGCCCCGCTGAGTGGAATTTCAAGGAAGGGGATGCGCCGGCAAAAGTTCTCATCCGCCGTTGGGAGGGTGTTTTCCCAGAAGAGGATTCTCTCACGCAGAAGCTGGGGGTTCAGTTTGAGAGCGGCGAGGTGGGGCTCTATCAAAGCGGAGACTATTGGCTGATTCTCATCCGGGAGGGGAAGATTCAAAACTGGAAGCCCTGGGAGACCAAAGGGCCCGAGGGTGTGGAGCACCATTTTGCGGCTTTGGGTGTGGTGGACTTCAGCCAAAGGCTCCCCTTGTTGCAGCCTTTGGGGGTGCAGTTTGATCCGTTGGCAAGTCCAAACCTCTCCAAAACAGGAAACCTGGAGGTTGGAGGCAATGCCACCATCGGCGGTACGTTGACTGTTCGAGCCGTTGACGGCCGTCATTCAACAGTGGACGGTCCGCTCGTCGTTGGAGGAGATTTGACAGCCGAGAAGGCTGTGAAAATTTCGGGGGACACAACCCTTGGAAGCGCCACTGCCTCCGCATCCGACGGCAGGCAGCTCAATATTTATGCAAGCACCAACATTGGGACCAGCAGCGTCAACAGATCGGTGATGGTGCGAGGGAGCATCACCATTCGAGCCGACGGCACAACCAGGCCCCTGACGGTTTATGGAAATGCAGCCATCACGGGAGCGCTCACCGTGAGCGGCCCGGGCACCTCATCCATTGTGGGTCCGCTCAACATTTCCGGGAACACAACCCTTTTGGGGCCCACCACCCTCGGAAGTGCCTCCGCCCCCCAGGCTTTGACGGTTCATGGCCCTGCCAGCATTTCTGGAGCTTTCACGGCCCAATCGACCGCCAACATGTTGGGCAACACAAGCATTGGAACTTCCAAAGCCAACAAGCAGCTGACCGTTTATGGCTCTGCAGGCATTTCTGGAGCTTTCGTGGCCGCCTCCGCCAGCATTTTGGGCAACACAACCCTGGGGGGTGCATTAACCGTGAACGGCACAGGCACTTCAAAGGTGGGAGGCCCCTTAAGCGTCCATGGCAACCTGCTCATGAATGGCGAGAGGGCCATCGTCTTTAACATGTATTCACAGCAAACCAACAGCTCAGGCTTTGCCAGAATTTTCCTCGACGACCCCATGACAGTTGACAATTCAGAAATTGGAGATCCTGAAAAATACATCCCTGCCATTGTCTCGTGCGCAACCCATCCTTCCAATGTTTCTGTGGGAAGCTGCGCCCTGGGACGTTATCGCCTCAGGCTTTCGGATTCTCTTCGCGCAAGTTCTCTTCTTAACAAAACTCGATGGACAGTTCATTTCCAGGCCTCTTTGGCGCAAGTCGTCACTGTTTCTGTGGGTGTTTTATTTCTCCACAGATCGCTGTGTGCTGTTGGGGCGCTTCCTGAGGTTTCTACCAGTGTGCTGGAGTTTGTTGCGGTTGAAGAACTGGAGGGGATTTCTATGGTGGAGGTGTCGGGCAGAAAGGTGCCCGTGAAGGAGCTGATTGCAGCGGAGTTTGTTGTGAAGGACACGCCCCTCTATGAGCTGGTTCGGAAAACCGATGAGCTGGCCCAGGTGGAACAACTCGACAATTTGACCCGGTTTGAACGCATCGTCGAGTTGCCTTTGCCGAAATGACCCATGTGGAGTCCACGGGTTGAGTTACAAAGCGGTTTGCCATGCGTGTTGTTGATTTTTCTGCCGTCACCACAAGGAGCCCCAGCATGAAAACCCACGCCGAAGCAAAAACCAACGCGCCATCCCGCGCCCACGCAAGGCCGGTACCCAACGCTTTGGCGCACCAGGCCAAGCTGCGCCATGCTTTGCTTCGCGCAGGTGTCCAGCCGCGCCTTGAAATGGGTGCGCCAGGCGATCCGCTGGAGCGCGAAGCGGATGCCGCCGCCCAGCGCGTTATGCGCACGCCGGAACCTGAAGAGGAGCCAACAAACCTCCTCCAGGCAAAGGCTTCGCCGACTTCGGCCACCCCAGCTTCGCCCCAGCTTGAGTCCAGCCTGAATTCGCTGAAGAGCGGCGGCACCCCCCTCGACGCTCAGAGCCGCGCCTTCTTCGAGCCCCGCTTCGGCGAGGACTTCAGCCAGGTGCGCCTCCACACGGACGAGCGCGCCGCTCACATGGCCGACGCCTTGGGCGCCAAAGCCTTTACTCTTGGCAACAACATTGCTTTTGGCGCTTCAAATACCCACGCAGAGAAAGAGCTCCTGGGACATGAGCTGGCACATGTCATTCAGCAACGGAATGTATAGGCAGCTCTCAAGGTTTCTCACACAACCTGTGGCAGTGTACGCCAAAGACACATTTCTCCCCGCAAACAACGGAGCAGGGCGGGTGGCGCAAAGCGCGGCGAGTTGCAGCACAGAATGATTTCAGGTATGCAAAAAAAACGACACAAATGGAAAAGATAACGGGTTGGCTTTTGACGTGCATCCAAAAGAAAACCTGAATTCCTGTTTTTGATGCAACATGGTTTTCACCCACCAGGAGATTTTCAATGAAAAAGTTACTCGCTCTCTTCGCCGTGCTTGCTTTTGCCGGCTTGTTTTTTGCCTGTGCCAAGAAAGCCCCGCCACCGGAAATTCCTGTGCCTTTGCAGGCTTCCGCCGTGCTTTTGCCCACAGCGGGCAATGTTGTGCATGGAAATGTTCTCTTCAAGCAGGAAGGGAATGGTGTTCGCATCATCGCTGAAGTCAGCGGGTTTAGCAGGACGGGTTTTCACGGCTTCCATGTCCATGAAATAGGTGATTGCAGCGCGCCGGATGCCATGAGCGCCGGAGGGCACTTCAACCCCCACGGTACCTTGCATGGCAAGGCGGGCGAGGGTGTTCACCACGCGGGTGACTTGCCTTCCCTGAACGCGGATGCTGCGGGCAACGCCAAACTGAATGTCGTTCTGGACGGCATCGAGCTTTCCGGCTCTCACAGCATTATTGGCCGCAGTCTGATTGTGCATGTCAACGCGGATGATTATACCTCGCAGCCTTCCGGAAACGCCGGCCCACGCGTCGCCTGCGCTGTCATTCAATAAGGCTTTCAACACGCAAAAAAAGCCCCGCCATGCTTGTTTGTGGCGGGGCTTTTTTTGTTTCCCGGGGAAGCTTAAGGGGGCAACAAAAGAACTCTCAAGGGCAACAGCTCCGCTTGTGGCGTCGAAGAAAGCTGCGTGGCAAAGAGCGCACTGTTGGACAAGCTGTAGAGGAAGTTGTCGCCAGAGCCATCCGCCTTTTCCATCATGAAGATGTTGCGCAGAACGGGGCTGCCATATCCATAATACCCATAAGGCGTGCTGTGAGGCAGATCCGGGTGGGGGATGTTGCCAAAAGCTTGGAGGGCCTTTGCGGGTTCGGTGGTGGAGGGATCTACGCGGAACAGGCGTACGCCCTGGAAACCCGAGTTGCCATAATAAGAGTATTCCGCAACAGGAAGGGCCAGCAACTGCAAAGGGGGATAATAGGCAAAGCCCAAGTGGTTGTGCGCTGCTTCGCTGTGGCCATGGGAGCCATAGAGGTCCAAAGGCAAAGCTGCAATGCGCTGAAGCTCTCTGGGGTTAGAAATGTCAAACAGCTGCACCTGGAGGCCCTGGGTGCGCCCCCAGTCATCCGCGTCATAGCCAATGGTCAGCAGGCGGTTTTCATTCAGCGGGTGAATATAGGTGGAGAAGCCGGGAATTTTAAGTTCTCCCAGAATGTGCGGACGCGCAGGATCGCTCAGATCGATCGCGAACAGCGGATCAATCTGCAAGAAAGTGACGATGTAGGCGCGATCTCCCACAAAGCGCGCGGAATAAATTTGCTCCGTGGGTGCAATATTGTCCAGCTGGCCATGCAACTGCAAGGTGGAGCCCTCTTGCCGAAAGACACTCAGGACACTTTCCTGGGGTCTGGAATTGTTCATCCACCAGGAGCGGGGGGTGGTGGTGGCGATGCGCAAAAAGTCCTTGTACTCATCCATGGAGAAGGAGTTCAGCACATTGCCCTTGACGACACCGCTGGCGGCATAAGTTGGAGAGGGATTTTCTCTGGGAAGCGCGAATTTGTGGACAACCGAAACATGGGTGTGGTTGTCCCAGTCTTCAAACCAGGGGGTACTGGGTGCCTGGTTGTGAGGAACGGCCATATAAACATTGTTTTCGGAGACAAAAACCTCTCCTGTACGGCTCAAAATGGTGGCGCTTTCGAGGGGTGCTTCCCGGAACAAGTCCATCCGGACGACACTGGTTTGTTCAGCTCCATCCGGCATGCCGTTGACGAAGACGTTGTTGCAGACCCAGGAAGGGCCCGAGTGGCTGTCTTCTATATGGAGGCCAAACTGTCGCGCGGGGACGTTTTGTAGCTCTTCATGGACTTTGTTGAGCGCGCGAATATAAGACGCGCGAAGTTTTTTCTCGGAGACCAATTTTTTGTCGTCGCAAATGCTGGGCCACCAATAGTGTCTTATTTGAAACGGCTCCGGCTGGGAGAGCACGAGAATGGCATTGTTGTCAATGGAGCGGGCGGTTTCAAAGCGCGCTTTGAGGTTGCTTTGGCGAAGTTTTTTGGGGCTGGCCGGATCGCTGACGTCAAACAGCGTGAGAATCGTCTTGCTGTAATAAGGCAGATAAGGATCCAAAGTGTTGGCGTTCCCCTCATACCAATAGCTGGCATAAGGAGAGGACTCATCCACGGCAAAGGAGATGACAAGAATTCGATCGCCGACTTTCAGCAGGCGTTTGGCCTGGCCGTCGAAGGGGACAGATGAAAGCTCCTTGGCTGTTTCAGGCGGCCAGGACGTGAAGATGCGCAAGTGGTCGCCTTTGGCGACATAAATGTGTTGCTTGTCTGCTTTGACAATGTCCGCTTCATCGACTTGGGCAATTTGGTTGTTGGTACCAGAAACATCCGCAGCGGAACCGGCTGCAGCGTCGGGAGGGGCATTTTTGGGGGCGTCGTCCGCCATCTCCACGGCCACTGCCTCACCGTCATGGCCATATTGGCAAGTGTCCGAATTCGCCTCGCGCAGTCGCTCCAGCGCATATTCCAGGCGCCAGGAATAAGCCGCCTGGATGCGCAAGAAGGCGGCGTTGCGCGCCTGAGTTTCAAGCTCTTCACACGAGGAAACGCGTTGAAGCGCCGCCGAAATGCGTGGGTTAAACTTTGGAAAGTTTTCCTTTGGGAGAGCCTCTTCCTGCGTGCAAGAGCTCAACAAAGCACCCATCCACAAGGTGGTACAACAAGCCAACAAAGTTGTTTTATGCATTATCCATCACTCCCCAAACAAGCCCCTCCGGTCCAGGGACTTGCAAGAACGATCTACGGCACTGGCGTCATGTTGGAGCCAGGCGCTTGTGGCGAAGCCAGGACTTCCAACAACTCAATTTCAAACTGCAAGGGTGCATTCGGAGGAATGCTGGGCGGAGCGCCATTGTCGCCATAAGCCAGCTGAGCCGGGCAGACGATCTTTGCTTTTCCTCCCGCCTTCATTTTCGGCAAAGCTTCCTGCCAGCACATGATGGTGTTGCCCAAGGGCATGACGGCAGGTGCATTGCGCTCATAGCTGCTGTCAAACACGGTGCCATCCATGAGGGTTCCTCGGTAATGGACCCGGACTTGACTGGTGGGCCGCGGGCTTTCGCCGCTGCCTTCTGTCTGCGGAATAAAAATAAGGCCGGAAGTCATTTTTTGAGCAGCAGGCTCCTTGGCTGCTTTTTCCAGGAAGGCAGGCGCTTTCACGGCTTGCTCCGTGCCTTTGGTTTTGAATTCAGCCTCTCTCTTTTCCTGCTCCTTCTTCATGCGCTCTTGCTCCTGTTGCATTTTCATGGAGGCAAAAGTTTGAATGTGCTCTCTGTATTGCTCAAAAGCATATTTGGGTTTTTTCTTGGCAAGGGCCTCGTTGAGTCCTTTTTGGACGTCGGCGATTTCCGTCGGCGTGAAGTCTCTGAGCAAGGTTTCGCCCAATTGGGTGCCGATGATGTGGCACACAATTTTTATTTCAGCGGCCGTGAGAGGTTTAACGGATGCTGCTTGAGGCGGAGGCATTCCAGGTTGAGCAAAAGCCACAAGAGAAGCCAGAGAAAACAGCAAGGCAACAAGACGACGATGGGGTGTTAAGTTCATTGTTTTAGATCTGGTTGGAAAAAATTAACTGCGGAAAATATCCATCACTTCTTTCAAAAGAGAGAGCGCTTCTTGTCGAGGACGCTGGAAAGCATTTCGGCCCATAATGGAGCCCATGCCACCACCTTTGGCGATTTGCCGAATCTCGTCAAGCAAAGCTTGGGTGTCTTTCGCTTCGCCACCTGAAAAGATCACAATGCGTTTTCCGTTGAACGCGCTTTGCACAACATGGCGAACGCATTCCGTTAAATTGCCTCTGGGGATGGCGTATTTGTCAAAAACTTTTTGAGCTTCGGGCTGCTCAATATGAGGGGTTGGAGGTTTGACTTTGATGATGTGAGCGCCCAGCTGCGCGGAAATTTGCGCCGCATAAGCGGTAATGTCCACGGCAGTCTCCCCGGCTTTAGAAAGTCCGGCTCCCCGAGGATAGGCCCAGACAACCGAAGGCAGGCCATATTCTTTGGCCTGGGCAATGAGCTCTCTGAGCGTTTGGTATTGCACATTGCGCGCGCCGGAGCCTGGATAGATGGTATAGCCGATGGCCGTGCAGCCCAGGCGAACAGCATCCTTGACGGAGCTTGTCAGCGCGGAGCATGGCTGGTCAACTTTTGCCAGGGTGTCTGAGTTGTTGACTTTGAGAATCAGCGGAATTTCGCCCGCCAGTTTTCCGGCGACAGCCTCGATGAAGCCCAAAGGCGCGGCATAGGCATTGCAGCCGGATTCAATGGCCAACTGGGCGTGGAAATCCGGATCATACCCTTCCGGGTTGGGAGCAAATGAGCGCGCAGGCCCATGCTCAAACCCCTGGTCCACAGGGAGAATCACCATTTTCCCCGTGCCTGCCAAGGTTCCTGTGTTAAGCAGTCTGGCGATGTTGGCCAGTGTCCCTGGGTTGTCGGATGGATACCAAGAGAGAATTTCGCGGACGCGTTGAGAATAAGCCATGGACACCTTGTCTCCTTGTGAGGTTTTTGTGCTTCAAGTCAGAAGTTTTTTGTTGTGTCTGTTTATAGCAAAGGAACAAGCCCTTTCGTAGACTGTGACATAAAAAAAGATGATTACACGGGCCATGTGCGTTCATCGGCCTGTTTGCAGGTGCCATGTGGGAGTTTTTATTTCACTGTTCTATGCGGCTGTCGTGCTTGTGCCGAGCACGCCTTCACCATCCCCCTTGTCTTCACAGCAGATTGTTGAGCTGGCTCAAAACAACGACAAACGGGTGCAGATAATCCGTGAGCAGCTGTCCATTCTGGAAGCCAAACAACAAGAAGCGCGCTGGGCCTGGTTCCCGAAGTTTGAGTCGACATTTGCCGTGGCAGGGCCCGTTCCCGAAGCGAAAAACAACGGGCTGGGTGGGCCGCCGACCACCCAGGCTTCTTATTTGTACGACTGGGACTGGGGGACTGTGGGCATTTCCCTGCGGGCGAGCATGAGCACCGTCCTTCCTGTCTACACCTTCGGAAAGTTGTCAGCCGTACGAGAAATGGCCGCGCATGCTGTTGGACTGGGGCACACTTTGGAATGCAAAGCCAAAGAGGAAATAAGGCTTCAAGCCCTGCAGGCCTATTGGGGGTTTCAGATTGCGTCAAAAGCCAAAGCCAGTTTGCAAGAAGGCCAAAAGCGCCTGGACGAAGTGGAGCGCCTGCTTGTCCAACTGGAGAAGGCGGGCTCCCTTCAGGTGTCGAGGGCGGATTTTTTCAAACTCAAATATTACCGAAACCTGCTGGAGTCGCGCCAGGGGGAGGTGGAAGCAGGGCAGAAGTTCGCCCTGGCGGCCCTGGAGGCGATGGTGGGGGCCCCCGTGAGTTTGGTGGAGGAGGAGATTCCAGAGCCTTGGGCAAAGCTTCCTTCGGTGGAAGAAAGCTTGGATCTGGCCCTGGGGGCGCGGGTGGAGCTGCGCACCCTTGAGGAGGGGGTAGGGTTGAGAAAGGCGGAGGTGGGGCTTGCCCAGAGCCAGTTTTGGCCGGACATAGGCATTGTGGGTTTTGCGCGCTGGGCATGGGCCAGCAACACCACGCGCCAGTATTCGGCTTTTGCCTATGATCCTTTTCACGAGTCCTCCGCAGGCATTGGGTTGATGGTGCGCATGACATTTGACATTCCCCAGAAGGTGGCGCGCTTTAGGCAAGCCCAGGGCGAGCTTCGAAAAGTACAGCGCGAGCGTGAAGCCGCTCAAACAGGTTTGAAAATGGAGCTTGCGAAGCTTTTGGGAGAAATGCAGGGCATACAGGTGCGGGCCAGAAGTCTGGAAGCCTCCGAGCGGGAGGCGCGCAGATGGGCAACAGCCGCAATGGCGGCTTTTGAGTTGGGCACAGGCGAGTCCAGAGACGTTTTCGACGCTTATTTCGCCTGGCTGTCGGCTTCTTCTGAAAAACTGAGGGCATGGTCCGAATTCCAGCTGGGCTTGGCCGCGCTGGAGCGGGCTGTTGGAACGAAGTTGAGCACAGCGGATGCCCTTTCCGACGACGAATAAAATTTCTGACAAGGCATGTGAATTTTCAACCCCCCAGGACGTCCATGAAGTATTGCCGGGCACATTTGAAGAAGATGGAAACGCTTATGAGCTTTTTTAGGAAACATGCAGTGTGGGCCATGTTGCTTGTTCCGTTGTTCGCAACGGCAGGCAGTCCAACGGAACAAGGGCCCTTAGAAGTTGTCAGGCGTGGCAATGCGGAGGTGGAAAAATTGCTGAATGCCAAAGCCGATGCGGACACCTTGGCGGGCAGCATAGAAAAGTTTGTCGACTTTGGAGAGTTGGCCCGGCGCGCTTTGAAGGACACATGGAAAGAGCTTTCAAAGAAACAGCAAGCCGAGTTTGAAGAGACGATGAAGGGGCTTTTGAAGGCCACCTATGTACAAAAAACAGGGGGAGGCGCTTCCCATTTAAGCAACGCGCGCATTGAGCGCGAAGAGTTGCGCGCCACAGAAGCTTCGGTGCATGCCAGTGTGCAAAGTGGCAAAACCCGGATTCCGGTGGAATACCGCCTCTACAAAAAACAAACAGCCTGGCTCGTCTTCGACATTGTGACGGACGAAGTTTCCCTCGTACAAACCTACGAGGAGCAGTTCCGCAGGTTTCTTTCAACGCGCAGCTATGAAGAGTTGCTGAAGACTTTGCAGTCCAAAAGAGAACAACTCGAGCAAGCAGCGAAAGAAAAAAAGAGCAGCTAGATACTGCCTTGTCCCACCACTTCGCTCAGGTGCTTCACCTTGTCCCTCAGCAGACAAGCCTCCAGGCCGTCCAGAATACGGCGGGCAGTGCCGGGGCCGCCATAAATGAACCCTGAATAAAGCTGCACGAGACTGGCGCCGGCTTTTATTTTTTCATAGGCGTCTTCGGCACAAAAAACGCCTCCCGCGCCGATGATGGGAATATACCCCCGCGTTGCCTTGTAGATCTGCCGAATGCAGTCATTGGACAAAGCGCGCAGAGGTTTTCCGGAGAGCCCTCCTGCTTGAGAAGCCAGCGCATGCGAAATGTTTCGCTGCAGCGTTGTGTTGGTGGCGATGATGCCGTCGACGGAACAGGACAAAGCGACTTCGCTGATTTCCTGCAATTCGTCTTCGCGCAAGTCCGGCGCAAGTTTGACAAGAAGGGGTTTTTTGCAGTCCAGCTTTTTGAGGCGAAGCAAAAGCGCCTCGAGGGTTTTGGGAGACTGCAAGGCACGCAGCCCGGGCGTATTCGGAGAAGAGAGGTTGACGGCCAAATAGTCCGCAAAAGGGGCGAGGGTTGTTGCCGCACTGACATAGTCCTCGGCAGCGTTTTCCAACTCGGTCCATTTGTTTTTTCCGAGGTTGATGCCGATGGGAATGGGGCGAGTGGCGAGTTTGGCCAGGGTTTTTGCCGCACAGTCCGCCCCCCGGTTGTTAAAGCCCATGCGGTTGATGATGGCTTCCTGCTGGACAAGACGAAAGAGGCGCGGCTTTGGGTTTCCAGCTTGAGGTTTGGGCGTGAGTGTCCCCACCTCGACAAAACCAAAACCCAGCGCGGACAGCCCGGGGACGGCAACGGCATTCTTGTCCAGGCCGGCGGCCACGCCCAGAGGGTTGGGAAAGTCAATGCCAAAGAGGCGCGTGGCCAGCGCAGGGCGGAGGGGCCGGTTTTTTTCTCTCAGGCGGCGGGAGAGGGGTTTGAAGGCACCCAGCATTTGCAGGGCACGCATTCCAAGCCCATGGGCAAATTCCGCAGGCAAGGAGAACAAGAGCGGGCGAATCCATCTCCAACTTTCAAAACCCGCGGATTTTTTTGAGTGACTCATAGGCATCTTTGATGCGGTGAAAAGTTTCGGTGAGTTTTTGAATTTGCTCGGCAGACATTCCCACATTGCTGTCGGGATGGTGGGCGGCAGCCAGTCTGCGATAGGCTGTTTTAATTTCTTCGTCAGAGGCGTTGGCGTTGAGGCCCAATTTGGCGTAGTGCTCGCTGCCGTCCCCGAAGAATGCGGAGGTGATGGATTGCAGCTGCTCGTCCGAGAGGTTTAAATAGCGAACGACGCGCTGCAACAAGTCTCTTTCCGCGCGCTGCAGCTCGCCATCCGTCAGCGCCAGCGCATAGAGGGTTGAGACAAAACTGACGCGCATGGCAGGGGGAATTTCGGGGCGGGCTTTGGCAAGCAAGGCATCCATGTCGGCAGTCTGTTTGAGCCACGCTTTCAGCTCCGCGCGCACGGCGCTTAAGCCCCATTCCGAAAACCCCAAGTCGTTCTCAAAATAGAGGCGGATGTGGCGGATTTCATCCTGGTTGATGGCACCATCCGCCATGGCGATTTGAGCGAAGATGGGGCAAAGCAACCTGGCCATGCGCGATTCTTTGAGCTCTTCCTCGCAAGGGACATTGGTTTGTTGCACAGACGGCAGGGGGAGCGCTTTTTGGTTTTTTCGGGTGGCCGTGCCCGTCGGCAATGCTTTTTCATGGGGAAGAGAATAATTCGGCGCGGCACGCAGCTGCTCATTCAAAAGCTCCCGGCTTGTCTTCGGGACTTCAGAAGAAATTTCTGGAGGCTGCAAGCTGTTGTCCCAGGCGAGCCCCAGGAAAAAGCCGAGGATTGCAGACAAGAGAAACCACGGCCAAGGCAACAACAACATGCCCACCAAAAATCCCACTAAAACGCCGAGCCATTTTCCAAACATAAGTCCTTGCAGCCTGGGCACTCTACTGCATATTGAAGTGTTATGGTAGCTAAGTTCATCGACGGGAAGGAGATTGCCGCAAAGCAGCGTGCGGCGCTGGTTTCTGAAATTTCCGGGTTTTCTGCCCTCGTTGGGCGTCCGCCCGGCATTGCCGTCATTCGGGTGGGAGAAGACGCTGCCAGCAAAATATACGTAGCCTCCAAAAAGCGCACGGCACAAACCCTGGGCCTCAACTCCTGGGAGCATGCTTTGCCGGAGCAGACGACGCAGGCGGCCTTGCTTGGCCTCATTGCGAAGCTGAACGAAGACGCCTGTGTGGACGGAATTTTGGTGCAACTGCCTTTGCCGAAGCATTTGGATACGCACCAGGTGCTTCAGGCCATTCTTCCTGAAAAAGACGTGGATGGTTTTCACCCCGCAAATGCCGGAAGTCTGTTTCAAGGCCTGCCCACGCTGGTGCCGTGCACGCCCCTGGGGGTGATGAAAATGCTGGAGGAGATTCAGTGCCCCCTGGCGGGGAAGCGGGCGGTGGTGATTGGCCGAAGCAACATTGTGGGAAGGCCCATGGCCGCGCTTTTGTTGAATGCGAGTGCGACGGTGGTGTTGTGCCACTCGAGAAGCGATGTGAAAGCGGAGACGCAGCGTGCGGACATTGTCATTGCGGCGGTGGGGGTGGCGGGCCTGGTGAAGGCGGATTGGATAAGGGAGGGGGCGGTGGTGGTGGACGTAGGGATGAACCGCGACGCCGCAGGCAAGCTATGCGGGGATGTGGCCTTTGACGAAGTCAGCCGGAAAGCCGCGTGGATAACCCCGGTACCCGGCGGCGTAGGGCCCATGACGATAGCGATGTTGATGCACAACACGCTGCAGGCCGCAAAAACCAGGTGCCCCCAAAAAATTTAGGCAGCGCCTCTGAAAGAAGCACCGCCTAGAGCAACTACACCGTTGCAGCTTGGTTATTTAGGCTCGTCACCCAGGACTTTGTCCACAGCCTTCTCGCCCGCAGTGTCCACGGCCGTATTCGCCTGCTCCACTTTCGCATCGGCTTTGTCCGCGACTTGTCCGGCCTTGTCCGAGGCTTTTTCAGTGGTTTTTTTGAGGAATTTTTGCGCCAACGCAGGTGTGGCCACAAGAGAAGTCAAAAGGATGGCGCCCAAAAGGGTGGAAAGAAATTTTTTCATGTGAGTCTCCAAAAAATATGAACGATAAAAACAATACAGAAAGTAAAAAACAGCCTCCGGTTTCCCGGAGCCTGGCGAGTTATGTACACAATGACCACAAGATGTCAGTACAATTCATACAGAGTAAGCAACTTGCCTTCTTGTCTTGACACCCGCCCTCCCCAACGCCGCCGGAAAAACAACTTCTTCGCCCCAAAGCTCCCCAAAGAAATATCTGATTGCGGTTGCCTTCACTAACGTACACAGTCCCACTTTATTCATTCAAAAAAGCATTTTTTAAAAAAAAGGGGGAAGAGGAACAAAGTCAAAAACTTAAGAGGAGGCGGGGGCGGAAGGGGCGCCTTCAAAAAAGCGCCTCTTCAAAGGACAACGGCTTTATTGTTTCTCTTCCTGGCTCTGTTTTTCTGCCTTGTCGCCATCGCAGGCCAATGCGGGGCTGACGAAGAGGGAGCTCAGAAGCAGTGCAGCAAACAATGTGGAAAGAAATTTTTTCATCAGAATCTCCAATGCAAAAGAATAGAAAAAAAAACGGCCTTTACTTTCAGGCTCGGAGGGCTTGCTCGCAGATTTTGTCAAAAGTGTCACCACAATTTTTTGAATGTACACTTATGTTGTCAGTGAAATGCCCCTCCAGACCGGTTTTCTTTGGGCCTTATGGCTCTAAAAGCATAGAGTGCGCTCCATGGAACCTGTCTTTGTCCTGACGCCCAGGGCCTTGGCGCAAGTACGCCTTGTGCTTGAGCAGCAAGGCGCGCACAACCATTGCCTGGAAGTGCATGCAAAGCCCGCAAGCTGCAAGGAGATGGAGTACGCCTTGGGCCTTGTGCAAAACCCCGCAGCCGATCAGCTGTGTTGGCAACAGGAGGAGATACGCTTGTGTGTGAGCCGCGAGAGTGTGCGCTATTTGCTGGGAGCCAGCCTCGACTTTGTCGAAAACGAAACGGAAACAGGTTTCAAATTTTCGAGCCCTTATATACATTCGGGATGTGACTGCGAAACTCCCCAACACAGCCAGTGTTGATGCGTTTTTTTATGCAGAAAACTTTCGGGAGATTGTCGGCATAACCTTGTGAAATTTAATAATTTTTTGCGCAGAATCCACAATACTTCACCTTTCGCGCATATTATGTTGGCAACTTTGAAGCCGGTAGTGCGATAATAAAGTCAAAGGCCGCATTGAGCGGTCCATCATTTTTTTCTGCAAGGGATGATATAAGGGCAAAGGCCATGAGTATAAAAATTCAACAACAATTAGTGAAACTGGGGCTAGGGATAGCCAAAGCGGCTGCGCCGCTGGCGACGAAGATGACACAGGGGGCGGAGAAGCTGGCCAACTTGAATCTTCGCAGGGACAGTTTTGACACATCCGCTGTGATCTCCAAGGGTGGGGACAAAATAGCGGAGGCGCTCCAATCGTTTTTCAAAGCCTTGGGAGATGTTATCAGCATGCTGAAGGGGATGTTCAATGGCGGCAATGTGGGTGTTGCAGACAAGGCCTCCGGCAGTGTTGTGAACAATCCCACCGACACGCCGGCTTACACATCCTCAACCGGGGCCAGCGGCACAACCAACACGGGCGGCGCCAGCAGCGCGACGAGTACGCAGGAGACATCGACGCAAAGCACCACGCAGACTGTCACACAGAACACCACCACCAATACCGGCTCCGTGGGGGGCACGTCCACATCCACAGTCACAGCAAACCCCGTCACCAAGGCGGGCGGGACAGCCAATGCCGCGGATGTGGCGCTGGTGAATGCGGAACTGGCAAAAATCCCCGAGAAATATCGGCAGATGCTTGTCGACAACAATGCGCAAGTGGTTGTTGTCCGCAACGGCGTCACAGAGCATTATACAGATCTGAAAGGCGTTCAGCCCCGAGGATGGCCGCCCGGTTCTTCATGGGATCAGGTGACGGGCGCTGCGCTCGGCAAAGAAGCCGTCATTGCCGTTGTCGGCCACAGTTCGGGCTACCCTCGTTTGGATCATGGCGGGAGCAGCAACGTCGTTCTGCACGAAGTGGGCCATGTGCTGCACAACATCGCCGAAGGTTTTTCGGCTGACTTCATCAAAGCCAGAAATGCGGACATGGGCAGCCTCAGCGCCTATGAAAAGCAAGCGGATGCAGCCGGTCTGCAAGAGACCTTCGCGGAAAGCTTTTCACGTGCGTTCACAGATCCCAACTATCGCTATACGCACCCCAACCTCTATGCCTACTGGCAAAGCATGCCTGACTTAAAATAAAGGCTTGTCGAACATTCACTCCATTTAAGGCTATGCGAGCTATGAGAATTCATTTATGACTCATAGCTCCATTCTGTTTATGAGTCCCCGTCCACATCTGCATCTTTTTTTTCTCGCAATTGCATTTCTTTTCTTGGCAGCATGCCCTAAGGAGAAGTCCATGACACAAACCAACGAGTCCCCTTTGCCTGAATTCATTGGCAACGCCACCATGGAGCAGGACGGCACACTTGTCCTCCAGCTTTTTGCGGAAGACAACACCCATGACCGAAACCTCCGTGGGTCGGCCGTCTTCAGGTATGCCCCGGATTCCCCCCAATATGCCGATATACTGCGCCATGTTGGCCCCATCCAACCCGGTGGCAAAGTCGATGTTCGCCCCTGGCCGGACAAATAGCAGAACCCGAACACAACAGCAGACGACATGCTTCGCAAGCATGGAGGGCGATGGCATGTGGTGACTTCAACCCCTAACCCGTTTCACCTTGAGCGCAACATGAGGAGCCGTTCATATGAATAACAAGTACCTTCCCATTGGCACGGTTGTTTTGTTGGAAGAAGCAGAAAAAGCGCTGATGATTTATGGCAGGCAACAACTCGACACGGGCACCGGGAAAACCTATGACTATGTGGCCTGCCTGTATCCCGAAGGCAATATAGGCCAGGAGCATATCTATTTGTTCAACGGCGACAAAATCGCCCAGGTGCTCCATATGGGGTTGAACAATGACGAAAACATAGAGCTGACGCAGAAATTGCAGGCGGCCCAGGAGGACTTGCCGGGACGTTTGAGCGAGTCAGTGAGAATATAAAATTTCGTTTTTTCGCTGGGGGGTGTCCCTCATAGGACACTCCGTTTAAATTTCCTTAGTCGTTGCGAGGAGCCGGAGGCGACGAAGCAATCTGGTGCAAAAAACGTTTGCACTTCTGGGTTGCTTCGCTTTGCTCGCAATGACGGTGTGCCCACAAGCCCGTGCCGGGACAGGCACAAGGCTATAAGTGTGTGTTTTCTTTACATTTGTTTGCACCCAGTAAAGAATTGAAAAAAAGAAACAACTTTCGGCGCCTATTTTCGAAAATGAGACAAGTGGATAGAACGAATGGCCGAGGGAGCAATTGGCTCCATGCGTGCGCATTCGGACGGGCCAAGGAGAGCTCATGAGTTTAATTAGTGGAATAAAAAAGAAGCTGAATGCTGGCGTTGCGAAGGCCAAGGAAGTCACCAACGCTGTTGTCGGCAAGGCGAATAAAGTCACAACCGCTGTTGTCAACAAAACGAAGGACACCTTCGATGCTGGGGTGGCAAAGGCAAAGGAGATCACAACTGCCGCTGTCAACACCGCAAAGGACATCAGCCTTGCCGTGGGTGATGCCACCAGGGCTGCCGGAAATGTTGTTGGCAATATGGTGAAAGCCACCGGAACTGCCGTCGGCAATGCGGTGAAAGCCACCGGAGAAGTGATGGCCAATACGGCCAAAGCCGTTGGAGAGCTTGCTGTGGATACGGCCAAAGCTGTCGGAGAGCTTGCTGTGGATACGGCCAAAGCCGTTGGAGGGCTTGCTGTGGATACGGCCAAAGCTGTTGGAGAGCTTGCTGTGGATACGGCCAAAGCCGTTGGGACCGCTGTTGGCGATGCCACCAAGGCCGTTGGAAATGTTGTGAGCAATGCGGTGAAAACCGTCGGCAATGTTCTTGACAATGTGGCCGATGCCGTTGGCGCTGCAACCAAGGCAGTCGGCGCGGTTGTCAGCAATGTGGCCGGCGCCATCATAGACTTCATCAAACCCAAAAAAGTGCAGCATATGGCGGTGGAGCAATGGGGCGAAAAAATGGCCCTGGTCGAGCGAGGGCTGAGCAGTTCTGATCCCAAAGTGCGCGCGGCCGCCGAAGAAATGAAGCAGAGCATGGTTGCGCAGCAAATGACGATGCTGTCGGAAGCCGTCTATGGAGATCCCGTCGAAGCGCCCCCGGGATGGAAAGACATCAGTAACGATCCGGAGGCCTTGGCGGCTTATGGTTTGAAGCCTTCTGATTTCAACATCGACGGCACCAACTTCTGTGCCCGGATGTTCGCGCCTGATCCGGCTGTGTTCGGCGATACCATGAAGCCCACTTTGGCCTTCAAAGGGACAACACCCAGCAACCTGGGCGACTGGAAAAACAATGCACAGCAAGGCTTGAATGCCCACTCTGACTATTATGAAAGAGCCGTCGACATGGGGCTTAGAATGGAACGGGCCGGCGCGGCAGGCAGCATGAATATTACGGGGCATTCTCTGGGAGGGGGCTTGGCTTCCGCCGCTGCTTCTGCGAGCGGCGCAGACGCCTATACCTTTAATGCGTCGGGCCTGCACCCGGACACCTTGGCGCGTTATGGTGCCAGCGACCAGAACCCGAATATTCTCGCTTATCATGTCAAAGGCGAAGTGCTGACAGGGGCCCAAAACCTGACGCCGATTCCTGAAGCGCGGGGAACACGGTCCATAGAGCTTCCCTCGGACATCCACAAAACGACCAAAGCCGCAGGCCTCGGCGGCCTCGTCGGCACCCTCCTGGGCGGTCCTCTGGGCGGCTTGGCAGGCTCTCTTTTGGCCGGCTCCGGCGTCAATCACCTCATCCCCGCTGTCAAGGACGGCATGCAGATTCATTTGGATCAGTCCGAGGCCAGGTTGAGAGAGCTCTTATGAGCAGGCAAAACCCTTCTTGCTTTGACGATGAGCAGGCTGTAGCTTAGCGGCCGGCCTGCAACCTGGACACATGGACATGACTTCTTATAACTCGTTGAAGCCTGAAGAATTTTTTGCCGACACGCAACTGGATATGGGCCGCGCCATTTTAGGCGCGGACATGCCTCGCATTGAACAACTCTTGCCCCAAGTGGACTTGAATGCGCATGGCAAGCACGGCATCAGCCTGCTGCTGCTTGCCGTCAATCAGGCGATTCCTGAGCAGGACAATGCGAACAGCATGCGTTGGCAAGTCATCCGACGGCTTGTGCAAGCCGGTGCGGCTGTTGACGATCAATCGACGGAGGCAGGGCAAATTTCGCCCCTGTCCATCGCTTTGAAAGCAAAGAGCCCTTATTTTTTGCGCGCACTCCTGGATGGCGGTATGAGCCCGAACGCGACGCTTTATCGTGAACCCATCCTTCCTGAAGTGGCCCGGGATGCGAGTTTGGATTCTTTGAAGCTGCTTGTCGAGCGCGGTGCCCACGTCAATGCCCGCGACTCATTGGGCGAGACGGCCCTCTTTGGCTCCTCCGCGATGCTGCAGGTTGAAACCGTCAAATATCTGCTCTCCAACGGCGCGGATGTTTCTGTTGTCAACCGCGCAGGGGTTTCTTATGGCTGGTCGCTCAAAATTCGTTTTGAGCGTGCAGACGCCAACAACCCCCAGGTCCGGCAGATGATGGCCATCCAAAATAACTTGGTGAAAGAAGGCAAACTCAAATGGCCGCCCGATGAGCCGCTGACAGAGCGCGATCGCATGCGCGCCCGGGGCGAAACCCCCATCATCCCCGCAGGGCAGACACGATAGACCGCTTTCTTTTTATTTAATTTGCCCCACGTCTCGGACGGCGCCTCGGCTGGCGGAGGTGGTCAGCGCAGCGTAGGCCCGAAGGGCGGCAGACAGGGGGCGCAGGCGCGCGCGCGGCGCAAAGGGGTGGGCGGAATTTTGCATGGCCTCTCGCCGCTGCTGCAACACCTCTTCTGAAACCAGCAACTCAATGCTTCGCCTGGGAATGTCCATGCGAATTCGATCCCCTTCTTCCACCAGGGCGAGGGTGCCGCCCGCCGCCGCCTCGGGAGAGGCGTGGCCCACCGAAAGCCCCGAAGTCCCCCCGGAGAAACGCCCGTCTGTGAGCAGGGCACAGTGCTTGCCCAAGCCCTTCGACTTCAAATAACTCGTTGGGTAGAGCATCTCCTGCATTCCCGGGCCTCCCTTGGGGCCTTCATAGCGAATCAGCACAACATCACCGGGGTAAATGTTGTCCCCCTGGATGGCCGCTACCGCCTCCTCCTGGCTTTCAAATACACGGGCCGGGCCCTCAAAACACAAAATGCTGCTGTCCACCCCCGCCGTCTTGACGATGCAGCCCTCCCGGGCCAGGTTTCCAAACAGCACCGCCAGGCCGCCGTCCTGCGAATAGGCGTGCTCCACGTCGCGTATGCAGCCTTGGGCCCTGTCTGTGTCGAGCGTTTCAAAGCGCTTTTCGCAGGAGAAGGGGGCAGGGGAGGGCTGCCCACTGGGGGCGGCGAGGTAGCGCTTGTGGGCTTTAGCAGAGGCGGTGGGGCGGGCAATGTCCCAGCTACAGAGGGCTTCCAGGAGGGAGGGGCTGTGTACGGTGGCGCACCCCCCATGAATCATCCCCTTCTTCTCCAGCTCCCCCAAAATGGCCATGACTCCCCCCGCCCGGTGTACATCCTCCATATAATAGTCCGAGGAGGAGGGAGAAACCTTGCACAAGTGGGGCGTACACCGGGAGAGCCTGTCAATGTCGGCCATGGAGAAGTCCACTTCGGCCTCCTGGGCCACGGCCAGAAGGTGCAGCACCGTATTGGTGGAGCCGCCCATGGCGATGTCCAGGCGCATGGCATTCTCGAAGGCGGCCTTGGTGGCAATGCCCCTGGGAAGGGCCAGCAGATCGTCCTTCTCATAGGCGCGGCGTGTCAGCTCCACAATGCGGCGCCCGGCCTCCAGGAAGAGGGCTTGGCGATCTGCATGGGTTGCCAGGAGGGAGCCGTTGCCGGGCAGCGCCAGGCCCAAAGCCTCCACGAGGCAATTCATGGAATTGGCGGTGAACATGCCCGCGCAGGAGCCGCAGGAAGGGCAGGCCGCGCGCTCAACGTGCAAAACCTCTTCGTCGCTGACTTGGGTGTCTCCCGCTTGAAGAATGGCGTCGATGAAGTCCACCCTCCGCGCATTCCATGTGCCAGCTTCCATGGGCCCGCCTGAGACGAAGATGGCCGGAATGTTCAGACGCATGGCGGCCATCAACATGCCGGGCGTTATTTTGTCGCAGTTGGAGACGCAGACAAGCGCGTCGACGCAGTGCGCGTTGGCGACATATTCCACGCTGTCCGCAATCAACTCGCGCGAAGGCAGTGAATAGAGCATACCGCTGTGCCCCATGGCGATGCCGTCGTCGATGGCGATGCAGTTAAACTCCTTGGCAATGGCGCCGTGGGCTTCAATTTCGCGCGCAATCTGCTGGCCGACGTGCTGAAGGTGCACATGCCCGGGGACAAACTGAGAGAAGGAGTTGACGATGGCGATGATCGGGTTGCCGAATTCAGAGTCCTTGACGCCGGTAGCTCGCCAGAGAGCGCGCGCGCCAGCCATATTGCGGCCATGAGTTGAAGTACGTGAACGGTAAAAGCGCATGCGTGTTTCTGGGCATATTCACATTGGGTTTGCAAGCGGGTTTCCGTCTTGGGCGTTTTGTTTATAAGCCAAGTTGACTTCTTTCCCGAAGGGTGTAGTTAACCTCTAGCTTATTTTGAAGGTGAGAGAGGCTGCTGCGATAAGCGCTTTGACTGTTCGCAACGAATACGAAGACAACTCACATGGAAAATAAAAAACAATTGCAGCCTGCACAAGGTCGGTTGGCTGTTTTGACACCTGGGTTGGGGGCGGTTTCCACAACATTTATGGCGGGTGTTGAACTGCTCAAAAAGAACATAGGCAAGCCCATTGGCTCCGTGACGCAAATGGGCACCGTGCGCTTAGGGAAGCGATCCGACATGCGCACCGTGCGGATAAAAGACTTGGTGCCGCTGGCGGACTTGTCAGAGCTTGCTTTTGGCGCATGGGACATTCGCAGCGAGAATGCGGCCCAGGTGATGCAGCGCTCGGGCGTGTTGTCAGAAACGGACATGGGCAAGGTACGCGCGGAGCTTTCGCAAATACAGCCCAAGCTCGGCGTGCACAACCCTGAAATGGTGCGGCGCATTGAGGCAAACCATTTCAAAAAGACGCGCCACCATCGCGAAAGCATCGAAGCTTTGCGTCAGGACATTCGCGAGCTCAAAAAAGAGTTGAATGCCCAGCGCGCCGTCATGGTTGTCTGCATGAGCGTGGAGACATTCCACCCGCCTTCCGCGTGCCTGTCGACGCTGGCCTCGCTTGAGAAGGCTTTGGATGACAACCACGAAGAGATTAACCCCACCTTGCTGTATGCCTATGCGGCGCTGCAAGAAGGGATTCCCGTTGCGAATGCGACGCCCAACAACAGCGTCAACCTGGAAAGCCTGCAAGAGCTTGCCCGGGAGCGGGCATTGCCGATTGCCGGCAGGGACTTGAAGAGCGGTCAGACGATGATGAAGACCGTCATTGCGCCTGCGTTGAAAGCGAGGCTGCTTGGGCTGCATGGCTGGTTCAGCACCAACATTCTGGGCAACCGGGACGGCGAAGTGCTGGACGATCCGGCTGCATTCAAAGCCAAAGAGGTGACGAAGGCCGGTGTGCTGCAATCCATTTTGCAGCCGGAGCTTTATCCCGAGCTTTACAGCGACGTTCACCACAAAGTTTCCATCCACTATTACCCCCCGCGCGGCGATGCCAAAGAGGGTTGGGACAACATCGACATTTTCGGATGGCTGGGCTACCCCATGCAGATTAAAGTCAACTTTCTGTGCAGGGACTCCATCCTGGCAGCGCCCATGGTTTTGGACATTGCGCTGTTTTTGGATTTGGCGCACAGAATGGGCTGGAAGGGCATTCAGGAGTGGATGAGTTTCTTCTTCAAGACGCCCATGGCAAAGACGGGCCTGTCCGCGGAGAACGATCTGTTCATTCAACAAACAAAACTCAAAAACACCCTGCGCGTCATTGCCGGTGAGCTCCCCATCACCCATGTGGGGCTGGACTATTATGGGGATGACTTGCCTCTCCCCTAGACCGCTTCCACTTTGCCATGCTCTCTTCGTTGGGCTCGCTTCGCTTCAAACCATGCTTTCCTATTTCATCGTCTTCCTTTCGGTGGGTCATTTTGTTGGCATCTGGCTCTTGGGCGATTTGCGCTGGGAGCATGTGGCTGCGAATGCTTTGCTGTTTGCGATGGCCTTCCTTCCTGCGCGGTGGAATGCGCTCAAACGCTCCGGTTTGGCCTTCTGGTTGACGGGTGTGCTGTTTGACTCTCAACGCTACTTCATTGAGGCATTGCGCGGCACCATCCACACGGGAGACCTCTGGGCCTGGGAGCAAAGCTGGTTTCCGGCAAAGCTTGGCGACAAGCAAACCATATGGGCCGAGTTTTTTTGGGAGCGCTCTTCGGCCTTGTTGGATTTTTTGTGCGGGTTTTGCTACGTAGCCTACCTGCCGGCTTTTTTTGCAGTGTTTATTGCCTTGCTTTGGAAGAGCCGCCCCTGTGCTGAACTTCTGGCCTGGGCTTTTTTGGTGACGAACATGATAGGCGTGCTGACATATGTGGCCTATCCCGCGGCCCCCCCCTGGTACATTCTGGAATATGGCCCTGGCCCCGCCCAGCTTTCCGTTCCAGGAAGCGCCGCTGGCGCAGCGCGTTTCGACGCCTTGCTGGGCATCTCCTATTTTGAGCAATTTTATTCACGCTCTCCCAATGTTTTTGGCGCCATGCCTTCTTTGCACACCGCCTACCCGCTGCTGGCCACTCTGGTTGTTTGGAAAAGAGGGTGGGCTTGGCGCCTTGTATGTGGCATATTCACTGTAGGCGTGGGCTTTAGCGCTGTTTACCTGACGCACCACTATGTGCTAGACGTTTTGGCCGGGGCCATGGCCGCTGTCCTGGGCTGGTGGGGGGGGAGGCTGCTGTTTTCTTCCATCCAGAAGAGGGCAGTTGCTGACTGAGGGGCCTTTGAAGAGGAAGAGGAGAAAAACCTATGCTGCAGACATTCATGGCGTGGCTTGGCGGGGACTTGGGCCCCTACGCAAGAATATGGACAGCACTGGCACCCGCTTTGTATTTCATAGGGGGCCTCCTCCTTTTTTCCGTACGTTGCCTTTTCAAAGGCATTCCCAAAGACGCAGAGACAGAAAAGCGCGGCGCCTCCGTCCTGGTGGGCATGTTTTTGCGGCACTCTTTTTTTTGGATTATTTCCCCCTTAAGCTGGGTGGTGCTTCGCTCGGGCTTGCCGGCCAATGCCATCACCACCTTGGCCACCCTCATCGGCATGGGCAGTGGCGTTGCCGTTGCCGCAGGCCGTTTTGCTTTGGGCGGATGGCTTTTCCTGTTTGCGGGGATTTTGGATACCGTGGATGGGCGGCTGGCGAGAATGCGAAAGACAGCCAGCCTGGAGGGGGCCGTCCTGGACAGCATTTTAGACAGGTATGTGGATGGTGCATTCCTGGTGGGCCTGGCCTGGTATTACCGTGAAACATGGGTGCTTTTCCCCGTTTTGGCGGCATTGCTCGGAACGAGTTTGGTCCCCTATGTGAGGGCCAAAGGGGAGGGCCTGGGCGTTGAGCTTCGGGGCGGCGTCATGCAAAGGCTGGAGCGCGTGCTGTTTCTGGGAGGTGGCGTGGCCCTGGCCCCCGTATGGGAAGCCATCTACCACCCCACTTTGGCAAAGCCTCCGCACATGTTGGCCATTGCCGGCATTATTTTTGTGGCCATTTTCAGCAATATAACAGCCCTGACGCGTTTGAGGGATTTGTTGTTGGCTTTGGCGCCCAAGGCAGCGCTCTTGTCGAAAAAGAATTTGCCCCACTGGTATATTTGGGGAACCGTCACAGCCGCCATTGCGACAGCCGTTGATTTTTCTTCCGTGTTTGGGCTTGTGGAGTCCTTGAAAATAAACCCGGTATACGCAACGGCCATCGGTTGCTGCCTGGGCGCGGTGGTGAATTTCAGCCTCAATCGCTGGATTGTATTTCGAAGCAAGGATTTTCTCGTCGCTCAATTCAATAGGTATGTATTTACCAGCGCCATGAGTGCGGCATTGAATGCTTTTGGCGTTTATTTAATTTTATTGCTGCCCAATGCGAACTATTTGTTTGCATGGTGGCTGGTTCGACTGCTGGTGTTTTTGGCATGGAATCTCCCAACTCAGAAGAATTATGTTTTTGTGCCGCGTCAAACCACGACAGAATGCTCCTCGAGTTGTGTTTAGACCGTTTCTAAAATGCACACTGAATTGAAACCGAGCGCGAATTATTTTTGGAAAATTCTGGCAAAGCGCGTTTATGCCGTCTGGCTGAAACGGAAAGCCAAACCCAACATGACGCAAATTCGGCCGTTTTTGTGGCTGGGTGCTGCCTATAACCTGCGCCAGCTGGATGTTGTATACCGGCAAGGCATTCGGGCCATTGTGGATTTGAGGGCAGAAAAAACGCCCCAGGCTTTTCTCTCCACCTATGCAGAGTTGCAGTTTCGCCGCTTTCCCGTTGTGGACAGAAAAGCGCACAGCCAGGAAGAATTGCTTCACATTGTGCTGTGGGTGCTGGAGAAAACCCGGCAAGCTTGCCCCACCTTGGTGCATTGTCAGCATGGCATCGGCAGGGCCCCTCTGGTGGTGGCTTGTGTGTTGCTGACAGAGGGCCTCCACGCTTTTCAGGCGAACAGGGAATTGGAGCGCCTGCGCTGGCAAGTCCGCATGAACAAAGCCCAACTGCGCGCACTTCATGAATTTTCCAACACCTGGAAGCAGTTTGTGAAGGACAACCCCGCCGGAGTTTGAAGCTTGCTATTGAATATGTGCAGGCATGACGACGGTTTGGCCAAAGAGTCCAGGAAGGCGGCCCTGCTGGTATGTCCAGGGCTCGGCCTGGAATATATTCCGAAGAGCAGCAGGGAAATTTCGCAGCTCGGCGGCAGAGGTGGTTTTGCCATCCATTTCGTTCAAGCCTATGTTGCCCCAATTTGTGTTGTTGTTTTTGTTTTTGATGCCGGCAAACGCATGGTTGTTTGACAAAACGTTGGTGTTATTACTCCCCGCCACGCGGCCTACCTCGTTGTTGGAGCTGACAATGCTGTTTAAGGCAAGGCAGTTTTTCACGGTGCTTCTGTCGGTGTTTAAGCCCACCACGCCGCCCACAAAGTTGCTAAAGTTGCCTTTGCTTTTCACATCGCCCGTGGCATAGCAATTTTCCACCCTGCCCCTGCTGTTCTCCCCCACCAGGCCGCCGACACGGTCGGTTTCCCCTTCGACATTGATCATGGCATAGCAGTTGTGCACTGTGCCGTCATTGCCCCCCAGCAGGCCGCCGACCCCAGAGTTGCCTTTGACCGTCGTGCCCTCGACATAGCAATTTTCCATCTTGCCGAAGTGAGCGCCCGCCATGCCGCCCGTAAGGTGTTTGCCGCTGATGTTGACGGCTTTGAGTCCTAAGTTTTTGAGGGTGGCACTTGCGGCAATATGTCCAAAAAAACCTTGTAGATCTTCCGAGGAATTGTCAATGCGGATGTTGCTGATGGTGTTGCCCCTGCCGTCGAAGCCGCCGGTGAAACCCGTGGTTCTTGTGCCTATCGGCGTCCAGTTGCCTGTCAACTCTATGGGATCGACCAGGTAATAGTGTTTGCTCAGACCTTCGTTCGTATGGACATATTTGCTAAAGTGCTGAAAGTTCTCCTTGTTCACCTGAATGATGCGGTCGTCTGTCGAAGCTCGGCCGTCCCGGATGTTCACCTGAATGGTTTTGTATTTGTCGTGGACGTAGTCCTGGGGCATATGGAGGAGAAATGTCATCGGGGTTTTGCCGTTGTTGATGGTGTGTGTGCCGGTATATTCAATGAACAGCTCAAAGGTTTTACGCTTGTCCTGCACGGTGGTGGACACCACTTTGGCCGTCCTGTAGACGAGCCCCTGCGTCACCGAATAAATCTCTATGTCTGCCTTGCTTGCGTGCTCGTCACTTCTAAACCCGGAGATTGTAAAGCTAAAGGTGTTGCCACGCTCGCTGTAATTCCCGTCCACCATGGGCGTCAGCCACCATGTGTCGAGTTCGGAGGTGGACTCAAAGCTAAGGTGCGGGGGGGGGGCCCACAAAGCGTAGACGGTAAGGTCGGCGTCGATGGGGGTTGTTTCGGTGAGGGGGGTACCTTCCCCATCCGCACGTGTATTCCAGCCATCAAAATGGTAGCCGGCCCGTACAGGCTCTGCAGGCAGAGCGTCGAGGGTTGTTGCGGGCTGCACAACGGTTTTGGTGGACGGCTCCGCCTCCGTGTCCCCGCCATTTTTGTCAAAAACAACGGTATACTCATAGGGTGGGGGAGGAGACAAAACATCCGAGCCAAATTCATCCAGAGGATTTGTTGCCAAAGAGGAAGCTTCCTCACAACTCAAAAGCGCGCCCACCAAAAGACACAGCACCCCTTTGCCCCAACGCGGGAAAGTGAATTTCCTTGCCAAGAGAATTCGCAAGTGAAGGCCCTGCATGTTTGCCTGTTCCATTGTTTGCTCCATCCAAAGTTTTCCAGAAGGCCCCCCTTGAAGGATGCCCCGCCGCACGTTTCAAAAAGCCCTGCAAAGACGCCCGGCCCAGACGTCTTCTCAAAGCTTAATACAGAAGTGATGAAACTTGGAAGCTTGTCAAGTTTTCCGCCTTTGCAGCCGTTTTTTTGCCCACTCCAGAATTCTCACCTACTGTGAATAAAAACACACATGGTGCGAGATGCAGACGACTTCTTCTTCTCTTGTTTCTTCATTGTCTTCTCCTTCCTTGCCGAGTTTTGCCAAGGCAACAGACTGGAAGCTTTGCAAAGGGGATGCGCTGGGCCTTTTGGAGCGTTTGGAGCCCGGGCGCTTTGAGTTAATTGTGGCGGATCCGCCCTATTTCCTTTCCAACGGGGGTTTCACCTGCAAAGGCGGCAAGCGCGTGCCTGTGGCCAAAGGCAGCTGGGACGTTTCGCAGGGCATGGACGCGGACTTGGCCTTCACGCACAGCTGGCTGCACAAGTGTCGGCGCCTGCTTTCTGCGCAGGGCAGCCTCTGGGTTTCGGGCACGCAGCACAACATTTTCATGGTGGGTTTTGTGCTGCAGCAGCTGGGTTATAAGCTGCTGAACACCATTACCTGGTACAAGCCCAATGCGAGCCCCAACCTCTCTTGCCGCTATTTCACCCACTCGACGGAGTTGTTGTTGTGGGCCGCCCCCATGGCCAAGGGCAAGCAGCGCCACATTTTCAACTATGCCCTCATGAAGCAACTCAACGGCAACAAGCAAATGCGCGACGTATGGACTTTGCCCAAGGCCGGGGAGGAGGAGCTCTCCACCGAGGGGGAGGGGAAGTTGTGGAGTTTCACCCGCCCGGGGAAGGAGGAGAAGAGGTTTGGGGCCCACCCCACCCAAAAGCCCCTGGCGTTGATGAAGCGCATTATTGAAGCAAGCTCCCAGGAGGGCGCATGGGTGTTGGATCCTTTCTGCGGCAGCGGTACAGCAGGGGTAGCGGCCCTGGAGACAGGCCGTCGCTTTGTGGGGCTGGACTGTGACGAGGCTTCTTTGGAGTTGGCGCGCCACCGCTTAAGCGCTGCGCGTCGCCCGGCGGAGGCCATGCAGCCGGCCCGGCAGCATGCCCCAGAGGCCATTTCGTGAAGTGGCAGCGGCCAGCCCCCTTGGGGGAGCAGGAAGCCCCCAAGTTTCCCGGGGAGGCCGACTGGCTGTGCCCCGGCTGGGAGGTGCCGGCGGGTTTTTGTGTCGCCTGGGAGGCGCCCTTGCCCGCAGGGGAGGAGGCGAAGGAGGCGTGGATTTTGGAAGCCTGCAGGCGCCAGACAAAGCTGGCCAGGCTGGGGGAGAAGGCGGCCTGGGCCTTTGTGAAGCAGGTACACGGGGTAGCCCTGAAGAGGGCGGAGGGGCTGGGGGCAGGGGAGGTACACTGCCTGGGGGAGGCCGACGGTGTATGGACAGCCCAACCCGGGCTGGCCCTGGGCATACAAACCGCCGACTGCGTACCCCTCTTGCTCATGGACAAAAAACAGCGGCGCGTCGCCGCTGTACACGCCGGGTGGCGGGGCGTTTGGGGGCGCATTGGGGTAGCCATGCTTCAAGCCTGGCAGCAGGAGGGCAGCCACCCCGAAGACATTCAGGTGGCCCTGGGGCCCTGCATTGGGCCTTGCTGCTATGAAGTGAGCGAGGACTTGGCGCAGCAGTTTTTGCAGCGCTGGGGGGCACAGGTGGTACAAAACCCCGTCGGTGCCAAAGGCCCCAGCCTGGACTTGGCCAAAGCCCTCGAGCTGGACATGGTGGGTGCGGGACTTTCTCCCAAGCAACTCCAAAGCGCGCAGCTGTGCACCTCCTGCGACATGCGCTTTCACTCCCACCGCCGGGCGCAGGGGAGGGCCGGACGCCAGCTTTCCTGGGTACAGTGTTTCCCCCCCTGGGTTTAGGAGCCCCATGCACCGCCCCCTGCTTTTCCTCTTGTGTTTGTCGGCTGCCGCCTGTACCCCCCGCTGTGGGAAGGAGCCCCCCCCGGAGTTTTTCCCCCAGGCACAAAGCCCTGCCATGCCCGAAGCTGCCGAGGAGCCGACGACGGAGGGCGAGGCCATGCATGCCTTGCTGAGAGAGCCTTCTGCAGAGGAGCTCCACGCCCTGGGCATAGCCCTGCCTGCGGGGCACCAGGCCGTCACAGGGACCTTGCGCGAGGCCCTGGAGGGCCTTCCTGAAGGCAACTTAAGGGAGCGCGCCCTTGCCCTTGGGCGGCTTTCCGAAGCCAACCCCTGGCATGCCCTTGCGGAGGCAGCGGCTTTTGCGGCCATTGCCGCCTGGCATGCCCTTGGAAGTTGCGAAGAGACGCTGGAGGCGGGCACAAGCTTTGTCCAGGCCTGGCCCCAGGGCGCCTATGCGCCGGAGGTATGGCTGCTGATGGCTTTGTGCCAGAAGCAAAGCGGGCATTTTTCGGAGTTTGAAGAAACCTTAAGCTTCCTAAGCCGCCGCTACCCCCGCACGCCTGCCGGGCTGAAGGCGAAAGTTGAGCTGAATTTGCGTGCGTCCATTAATGAATTGAAATGAAGCATTGTTGGCATGCCATTTCCATGGGACTTTTGTGGGCGTCGTGGGCGGTTTTTGCTGCAGGGGCTCCCCCCATGCCGGAGGGCCTCCTCGGGGAAGGGGAGCATAACTCCGAGGGCATTTCGCACAAGGTGGTGGAGGGGGACACCTTGTGGAAGCTGGCGGAAACCTATTTGGGGGACTCCGGGCAATGGCCCAGCGTATGGGCGGCCAATGTGCACATTGAAAACCCCCATTGGATTTTTCCTGGGGAGGTGGTTTTCCTCAAGGCCCCGCCTGTGGGGGCTTTGGGGGCCCTTCCCGTGCGGGAAGCCTCCCAGGAGACGAAGCTTGCCGCGCTGATAGAGAGGCCCGCGGACTTGCCCTCCACCGTCGCCGTCTACACGCTGGTGACGCCCGGCCCCCTGGAGGGCTGGGGTGTTATTGAAAGCTCCATGGTACAGGCGGGCATGTTGTCGCCGTTGGATGACATTTCCATTCGCCTGACAAAAGACAGTGCCGCGCGTCCTGGGGAGACTTTTCTCATTTTGCGAAGCCAGGGGAAGCTGAGGCACCCGAAGACGAAGAAAGTACTCGGCCACCTCACCTGGGTGGTGGGGGCGGCCCAGCTCAACTGGAGGGAGGGGCGGCAGGCGATGGGGCACATAGTGAAGGCGAGTGGTGAGGTATTGAGGGGGGACATGTTGGGCCCTCCCGGTGAATTCAACATGCGCCCGGTATACCTGGTGAAGAGTGACAAAAAAATGAAAGGCTGGGTGGTGGGGACGGAGCCTTTGCATGCCAGCATGGCGGGAGGGCAGCATATGGTGCTGGTGGACAAGGGCACCGCGGATGGCGCTGTGCCCGGCAACCTTTTTCACATTGTGCGCATGCAGGATGGGCTGAGTTTTGAGTCCGTCCTCAAGCCTGCGGTGGTGCATGAGGGCCTCCCCAGGCACGTGGTGGGGGCTTGTACTCTGGTGGATGTGAGGGCGAATGTCAGCAGCTGTTTGTTGAGGTGGAGTTCTCGGGAAATAGTGGTGGGGGATTCAATAGAAATGGAATAGGGGGGCCTGAGGCCCCCTTGCCCCCCGCCTTGTCGACTCCGTCGAAGGTTTCATTTCGCTTTTCTCCCCTCGCCCGCAAAGCGGGAGAGGGGCCGGGGGAGAGGGTGTTTCTTGTCGACTTCGTCGAAGGTTTTCTTTTGCCCTGCGGGCGCCCCATGCCTCCGGCGGGGAACTTTTTGCTCGCACAAAAAGTTCCACAAAAATGCTCCCTCCGGTGGCCCTGCGGGGCTTAGG
>Ga0209737_10000188_pt1 | contig 55911 bp, 67 predicted proteins | sample TergutCu122P3_FD_187284 | JGI IMG/M metagenome (GOLD analysis project Ga0209737, IMG submission 187284) | Cubitermes ugandensis P3 segment gut microbial communities from Kakamega Forest, Kenya - Cu122 P3 (SPAdes) (version 2) | ecosystem: Host-associated > Arthropoda: Insects > Digestive system... | reverse complement strand
AGTGTTTGACGGTATTATCCATCAACGATTTTTCCGGAACTCAAGCATTTAGTATTTTCCCAAATCCTGCTAACGGCAATGTTACTATTGAGGGCGCCGGATTAAACCGAGTAGAAATTTATGATGTACAAGGACGTAGGTTGGCCGAATATAATAATGTAAAAGGAAACTTACAAACCAATGTGAGTAAATATGAATCCGGTATTTATTTTGTAAAAATGTATTCGGAAAATAATCAAATAGCTACTAAACAATTGGTGATTATGAAATAATAAATTACCTATGTCGTAGGGTCAAGACGCATCTTGATCCTACGGCCATAAACGAAAAGCGGCATTTGTAATGCCGCTTTTTTTCTGCTCTTTTGCCGAAGAAATAACACACTTCCTCACTTTTTTACAAAACTTGCAGATTCTCGCATTTTTTGCTATTTTTGCAACTCTATTAACTACAAAAATCCAAAATTAACCAAAATATTTATCACATGAAAAAATTGTTTCTATTTCTTATTGCGCTGATGTTTATCACTTTGAACACAACAGCGCAGCAACAAATTATTGTTGGAAAAAATTATGTTAACCCTAACGAAGTAACTTTGGTTGCTGAAAGAGGAACTTCCACCACGATCAAATTTGATCTTAATGAGCTAAATTTGATTGAAGTTGTAACAGATTACGGTTTGGCAAACAAAATCTCATCTGCTAATGCAACTATTATGTTAGAAGCAGGAAGCCCGGAGCTTTTTTATTTGCCCACAGCCATCATTATTCCGGATCTCGGCTCCGCTGAGTTGGATATTGTATATGGTGAATACACTGATGTTCAAAACATTGAAATTGCCCCTTCAAAAGGAAATTTATTGCGTAGCATTGACCCCTCAACCGTTCCTTACGTAAAAGGAGAAGTTTATAATCAAGATGCTTTTTTCCCCGGAACGTTAGCAAATATTAACGAAACTTTTATTATACGCGATGTGAGAGGATTAACTCTTTTTTCTTATCCTGTTCAATATAACCCTGTTACAAAAACTTTGAGAATATATTCTGAAATTACGGTAACAGTTAATTATACAAATAACCCGGGCGAAAATGAGTTTACTACACAAAAAAGAAACAAATCTATTGATCCTGCATTTATACAAATGTACAATAACTTGTTTATTAACTATAACAACCTCAATAGAGCATATCCTACAGAAGAAGCAGGCGAATTATTGATTATTTGTCATACCGCTTTTATGGATGAAATGCAACCTTACGTGGACTGGAAGCGTACCATTGGTCGCAAAACTACTATTGTTCCCACTTCAGAGACCGGTACTACAGCCGCCGGAATAAAAACCTATATTCAAGATTACTATAACAATCCTGACAACAACTTGGCTTATGTGCTTTTTGTAGGCGATAATCCCCAAATACCTGCACATACTGCATCGGGCAATGTCCGTTCTGATATTTTTTATGGACAATTAGTGAGCACTCCATATTTGGATATACTTATCGGTAGAATGTCAGCCGAAAACGTTGCCCACGTACAAACTCAAGTAGAACGTACCATTCATTATGAACGCGATCTTACCACTTCCGATGCCTGGCAAAGTGTAGCCATGGGAGTAGCACACAACGAAGGTCCCGGTCATGATGGCGGTGAATATGATCATATACACATGGAAAATATTAGAACGCGACTGTTGGCTTATGGATATGATCCTGTTCATCAGGACTACACCTCAGCTCCCGGAATTCCAAACACAAATGCTGCCCAAATTTCACAACGAATTAATGCTGGGTTAGGTATGATTAATTATTGTAATCATGGATATTTAACCGGATGGTCTGTGGCAAATTATAACAGCTCACATGTAAACGCTTTGCAAAATGCAGGCAAACTTCCTTACGTTTTTTCTGTAGCGTGCAACAATGGCGAATTTCAGAGTGGAACCTGTTTTGCCGAAGCGTGGATGCGTGCTAATCAAGACGGACAACCCACCGGCGCAATTGCCACATTCATGGCTACCATTAGCATTAGCTGGCACCCACCCATGACCGCCCAAGACGAATTTGTAAATATTTGTATGGATCTTCCTTCGCCATACGGATCGATTCAACCGGGCATTAAAAGAACCATCGCGGGTGCTATGCTTAACGCTTCTCAAAAAATGAGACTTATCCATGGAAATTCCGCTCATAATGACTACAATTCTTGGTTAGTTTTTGGCGACCCCACTTTAATGTTCAGAACAAAAACTCCCGAAGAAATGACAATATCTCATCTTTCCACTATTCCATTGGGAACGAGCGAGTTTTTCGTTGAATGCGATGCAGAAGGCGCATTAGCCACCATCTCTTATATTGATGAAGACGATGAGGTTATTATTTTAGGAACTGCTGTTGTTGCAGACGGCATTGCTGAAATAATTTTTGACGAACCTGCTACAGCTACGGAATTAACTCTTGCGATTACCGGTTTTAACAAAGTAACTTATTTGAGCTCCATATTTGTAGAAGAAGACATAGTACTTCCGGTACCTTTAAACCTAACGTATATTGTAGAAAATGCCAATCATGTTGTACTTAGCTGGAATATACCGGAAGAACGTGATGGATTGAACGTTCAAGGATATAACATCTATCGAAATAACGCACCGATTCCTCAAAATCCCGTAGAAGAAGGCGTTACCTATACTGACATTGTTCCTCAAAACGGCGAATATAAATATGTAGTAACTGCTTTATACGGAGCAGCATTAGAAAGCAATCCTTCCAACCTTGTAACGGTTATAATCGACGGTATGTGTATTCCTTTCAGCAATAATATCGCTCTTGAACAAATGAAAACGGAAGGATATAATATTCTTGTTTCATGGACTGCACCCAACTATGAAGGTACGGAACTTGCCGGTTATAATATTTATCGTGATGCACAAAAAATTAATACTGAGCTCGTTCCTGCTACAGGATTAAGTTTCTTAGACGAGAATCTCGAACCAGAAACCGAATATTGCTATCAGGTAGAAGTAGTATATAACGACTGCGGAGAAACTTTCAAGTCGGGAGAAGAGTGTTTGACGGTATTATCCATCAACGATTTTTCCGGAACTCAAGCATTTAGTATTTTCCCAAATCCTGCTAACGGCAATGTTACTATTGAGGGCGCCGGATTAAACCGAGTAGAAATTTATGATGTGCAAGGACGTAGGTTAGCCGAATATAATAATGTAAAAGGAAATCTGCAAACCAATGTGAGTAAATATGAATCCGGTATTTATTTTGTAAAAATGTATTCGGAAAATAATCAAATGATTACTAAACGATTGGTGATTATGAAATAACGAGATTCCTTGCTTCGCTCGAAATGATGAGCGACCGATGTTAAGCGGCATTTGTAATGCCGCTTTTTTTATCTACTTTTTTTTACCTCAAAAAATGCCTATTCTACGCATTTTTTGTTATTTTTGCAACCTTATTTAGTAATAAAAACCCAAAATTAACCAAAATATTTATTATATGAAAAAATTATTTCTATTTCTCATTGCGCTTATTTTCATTACTTTGAGCACAACAGCGCAGCAACAGATTATTGTTGGAAAAAATTACACTAACCCAAACGAAGTAACTTTGATTACTGAAAGAGGTGTTTCCACCACTATCAAATTTGATCTTAACGAATTAAATTTGACGGATGTTAGAACCGATTACGGTACGGCAACTAAAATGACTTCCGCTAAAGCGCCTGTTATGCTTGAAGCAGGAGTTCCCGAACTTATTTATTTGCCCACTGCCATTATTATTCCGGATGTCGGCTCGGCAGAATTGGAGATTACTTACGGGGAATACATCGAAATTGAAAATGTTGAAATTGCGCCGTCAAAAGGTAATTTGTCGCGTAGCATTGACCCCGCAACCGTTCCTTATGTTAAAGGAGAGGTTTATAATCAGAACGCATTCTTTCCCGGAATACCGGCTATGCTTAACGAACCTTTTATTATGCGCGATGTCAGAGGACAAACTATTTTTGCTTATCCTGTTCAATATAACCCCGTTACAAGAGTTCTTAGAATTTATTCCGAAATGACGGTTACAGTAAATTTCAATGATAATGAGGGCATTAATGAATTTACAAATCAGAAAAGAAATAAAACTCTTGATCCCACATTCAATGATATGTACAAAAATCTGTTTATTAACCACTCTTCCCTTAGTAGAGCTTATCCAACAGAAGAAGTGGGCGAAATGCTGATTATTTGCTTTCCTGCTTTTATGGATGATATGAAGCCATACGTGGATTGGAAACGCACTATCGGACGTAAAACTACTATGATTCCTTCCTCAACTGCCGGCGCAACACCCACTGCAATAAAAACTTATATTCAAAATTATTATAACAATCCTGAAAATAACTTAGCTTATGTACTTTTGGTAGGCGATGCGCCTCAAATACCGCCACACGGCACTACATCAGTTCCTTCCGATAATATTTATGGACAGCTTGTAGGAAGCGACCCCTATATGGAAATATTAATTGGAAGAATATCTGCCGAAAACGTAGCACATGTTCAGACTCAGGTACAACGTTCTATTTGGTATGAACGTGACCTCACTACAGCCGATACTTGGATACCTGCCGCAATGGGAATAGCACACAATGAAGGTCCCGGTCATGATGGAGGAGAATATGACCATCAACACATGGATAATATTAGAAATAGACTGTTAGCTTATGGCTATAGCCCTGTTTATCAGGAGTACACCGGAAATTGTCCCGGAGTACCAAACACAAATGCCACCCAAATGTCGCAAAATATGAATAGTGGCGTTAGCATGATTAATTTCTGTAATCATGGCTCTGAAACCGGTTGGTCGGTAGGAGGTTTCAGCAATACGCATGTAAATGCGTTGCAAAATGCCGGTAAACTTCCTTTCATTTATTCTGTAGCATGTTTGAACGGAAGATTTACACACTCGTCTCCTTGTTTTGCCGAAGCATGGATGCGTGCTACGCAAAACGGACAACCTACCGGATCTGTGGTAAACTTTATGGCTACCATTAGCATAGGTTGGCAACCGCCTATGACTGCACAAGACGAATTTGTAAATATTTGTATGGATCTTCCTTCGCCATACGGATCAGTTCAACCGGGTATTAAAAGAACATTTGCAGGCGCCGCGTTAAATAGCACTCAAAAAATGCTTTTGATTCATGGAGTTTCCAGCAATCTGGATGACTTCAATTCATGGCAAGTTTTTGGCGATCCTACCTTAATGATTCGCACAAAAACTCCGCAAACTATGACAGTAACACACAATCCGGTTATTTTCTTTGGAATGAATGAATTTACAGTAAACTGCGATGCAGAAGAAGCCACAGTAACTATGTCGTATATAGACAACGATGAAGTTGTTATTTTAGGAAGCGCTGCAGTCAACGGCGGCATTGCCAATTTAACTTTCGACCCTATTACCATGCCGATTGAGATTACGGTATGCGTTACCGGACGTGACAGAGTAACTTATATAGGAGATGTACTTGCTACTCCGTCGGATGGTCCTTATGTGGTTCCCGCAGGCTATTCCGTTATGGGCGAAGAGAAATTAACCTATATCTCTACAAATACTGAAATTGAAGTAACTTTGAAAAATGTAGGTGTTGACCCTGCTAACGGACCGATCAACGTTACCCTTGTTTGTAACGACCCGCAATTGATCGTTACACAAGCTACTGCACAATGTGCAACCATCGCCCCCGACGGAACTGCCACCGTAACTTTCAAAGTTACCGTTGCCAACGATGTTCTTGATGGTAAAACTTTCCTTACAGACGTAATCATAACCGGAAGCAGCAAAACCACATGGGAAGGCAAATTGCCGCTGAGAGTCTATGCCCCTAACTTTTCCCTCCAAAAAGTTCTGATTGATGGCGTTGAAAACGGTAATTTGCCAAAAGGCGCAGTAGCTAAAATAACCACTGTTGTTGGAAATAAAGGCGGCGCGGATGCTTTTGATGTAACAGGTATTTTAGATTTAGATAGCGAATATATTATTCTCGCATGTGATGATGAAACAAAGCGCGGTACACTATTTTTACCGGCAGGTGAAGACATTAGTTTTGACTTTTACGTCATTACCGATCCTGCTATGCCGTTTGGTTACGAAGCAAATATTGGTCTTTTAGTTTCTGCTTTATATGGACGTTCCTATCAGACTTCATTTAAGGCAATTTGCTCCGGTTCATCAGCTTATTGTTCTTCGGGTGACCAAAATTGCAGCGATGGCGATAAATTTACATCAGTAATATTGTATAAAACCTCCGATCCTTCCAACTTGCTAATTAACAATACTGATGGCACATGTTCAGGAAGCGGATACCAAGACTTTACAAACATAAATGTTAATTTAGAGCCCGGAGAAAATTATACCATTAAGGTAAAATGTGGATACAGTTCTCAACAAGTAGGGGGATGGGTAGATATTAATGGAAATAATATTTTCGATAATAATGAAAAGTTAATCACCCTTAATTGCAGCACATCCGGACAGGAATATACGACTACTTTTACTATTCCGCAAGATTTTGCACCCGGAGCGCATCGTTTCAGACTTGTTTCTAAGTATAATGCTGCGCCTACCCCATGTGGCAATAGTAGCTATGGACAAACCCATGATTATACCGTTACTTTCCCCGAACTTTATCATCGGGTACAAAATGTAAACGCTGAATTATTTGCTGAAGAAGAGATAATTACCATCACTTGGGAAGCGCCTGAAGAAGGAACGCCTATCGGTTACAACATCTATCGTGAAGGTAATCTTTTAAACACAGAGCTTCTTAATGTTACAACCTTTACGGAAGAAGACATTACAGAAGGTATCTATGTATATAATGTAACTGCGGTTTATGAAGGCGATAAAGAATCATTTGCAGAAATGTCGAATGTGATTTGTAACTATGAGAATATTACGCCGCCTCTGCCCTGCGAAACACCGGTTAATCTATCGGGAGAAGTTGATGAAAATGAATGTATAGTAGCTGTTATTCGTTGGAATATGCTGGAGGGTATTGATGGAGTAATATTATTGAATTATAATATTTACCGTGATAATGTAAAAATTGCCGAAGCCTTACCTTCTGATCAGGAATATCGCGATGAATTATCTGAAAACGGAACATACGTGTATCATGTAAGCGCTGTTTACGAACATTGTGAAGAATCGCCATGGACAGGCGAAGTTACTGTTGAAATAAGTTGCGTAAACATCAACGAAGTTCAAGCGGATGTTTTCCAAATCTTCCCAAATCCTGCAAAAGGCGAATTGAACATCACAGGAGCTGTTATTCCAACTTATGTGAGTATCTACAACCTCATGGGGCAAACAATGTATGAAACCGGGCAATGTGCACCAAATATGAAAATTTCCGTTTCATCTTTGCCTACCGGTATCTATTTCGTTAAAATAGTTTCCGAAAACGGTACTACAACGAAGAAGGTAGTTGTTGAAAATTAAGAATTGAGAATTAAGAATTTAAAAAAGGCTGCTTAGTAATAGGCAGCCTTTTTTTTGTTCGAGATTCCTCGCTACGCTCGGAACCTCTTTCTATTGATAATCAACATAATAAAACTTTCCTTAAACGGAACTCAGTTACTACTTCTCCAATTCAGAAACTTTAGATTTTAAAAGTTTATTCTCATTAATAAGATTTTGAATTTCAGCAAGAATAGATTCAGGGTAATTATTATTTACAGTAAAATTTTCACAACTTATTTGCCCTTTATTTTCCTTAGTATGATTATTAACAACACTATCATTTGCAAAATAAGAAAAGTCTTTGTCAAAAATATTGCATACTTTATCCATCAACAAAAAATCAATTTTCTGAGAATTGCCTGATTCAATATTGTGCAAAGTGGCTTGTGAAACGCCTAATTGCAGCGCCAATTCACTTTGAGACATTTTTATATTTTCTCTTAATTTTCTTATTTTAACACCGATAGCCATAATTTTTTTTTTATTAACGTGCAAAATAACTGATTTTTATTTATTAAATTTAAAAATTATTAGTTTTCTAATTAAAATTATTAGTTTTTAAATAGTTATAGTTTATTAACAATGTAATTTCGCCATGTTAAATTATTGACTGTTTTATGTTATTTTTCTCCACAATAGATGGATATGTTGGAGTATATAAAGTAATAATATCGAAGTAATTATATTTGTAAAATCTCCTAACTTCGACAATGCGTCACCCCGAAAAACATTCCCACAATGTGAAACTTATAACACATTGTGTAAAGCGCACATTCCTTTTCCTCTTTGAGGAAAAGGTGGCAGCAAGCGGCAGAAAACTCTTTGAAATACAAAATATGAGCCGCCGCTTGATGACGGAAAAGGTGATTTATATAATACATTAAAAAAAATATCCATACTCAGAAATAATAAAATCTTTCAAGCAATTCAAAACCCATGAAAGATTAGTTTTAACAGCATTATCAGATACTTTAAATAGATTTAAATTCAATGTTTTAAAGAGATCTTCTCTTTTATGATCGTATTCTTCTTTATAATTGTGTGATGCCCCATCAATTTCTATAATTAAACTTAAAGAAGGCACGTAGAAATCAACAATATAGTTGCCAATTATCTTTTGCCGGTTAAAGTTAATTCCATAAAACTTTCCTTTATGTACTTGTTGCCAAAATAATATATAATCGCAAAATCAAATCGTACATTTTTTCAAATCAAATTGTACATTTTTACGCACCACACAGTCTCTCCTGTGTCAATCTCACATAATCATCGTTTAGCTCTATCCCCACGTAGTTCTTGCCGAGTTCCTTAGCCACTACCGCTGTTGTTCCTGCACCCATGAACGGGTCAAGCACCACGCCACATGGCGGACACCCTGCCTCTATGCAAGTACTTATCAATGCCGGAGGAAAGGTAGCGAAGTGCGCACCTTTAAAGCCTTTGGTTGGCACCGTCCATACGCTACGTTTGTTACGTGCCGGGAGCGTGGGTATATTGTTGCCGTGATGTTGTGCTGGCAAGCCTGTATCGCCGTCTTTTGATACATAACCGCGCAATTTGTTTGGCCAACGTTCACGACCGCATTTGGATACGTTCTGTGTTGTTATTCCGGTGGCATCGTTAAGATACTTTTCGCTACCTCCGTGTGTCATTTTCTTGCGGCCATCGTACTTTGCAGGTTCTAATATAGCGTTGTGGTCAAAGTAGTATTTTGCCGACTTGCTGAATAAAAAAACGTATTCATGCGCCTTTGTACACCTGTCACGAACACTTTCCGGCATTGTATTTGGCTTATGCCAAATAATATCTTGACGCAGATAAAAACCAATATCACGGAGTGAAAAAGCAAGTAGCCAAGGGATACCGATTAAGTCTTTTGGCTTTATCCCATTGCCTGTATAGGCATTGGGAATATTTGTGTAAGAAGCATTTAATTGCTTTTTGCTGTTTCTTTTATTATCACTCCAACCTCTATTGCTTCCTGCATAACTATCTCCTATATTTACCCATACCGTACCTTCTTTTTTTAGTACCCGGTAAATTTCTCTAAAAACTTCAACTAATCTTTCAATATACTTTTCTGGGCTTTCCTCCAATCCAATTTGATTCTTATGGCCGTAATCCCGCAGCCCATAATATGGCGGCGATGTTACCACGCAATCTATGCTTTCGGCCGGTAGCTCCTGCAATACTTTCAAAGCATCGCCTGTGTAAATATGATTTAATTCCATTTTAAACAGCATTTAATTTATACAACATTATATCTATGTAGGAATTTTTTCCGCTTGTATTAGACTTTACAGTACTTACATGAACATTTTTGAATATATTACGCACTTTCCCTTCGTTACTATCCAGCCATTCGCATAATTCTATTATTTGCGATTTTTCAGAGGTAAAGTAGATGAAGTTTAATCCGCTTAACGCTGTTAGTACATTCAAATAATCTTTTAGTGTCCAATACTCGGCAGAATTATATGTTTTTACGTCTGTAGATAAATATGGCGGATCGGCTATAAAGAGCACACCTGGTGTATTTCGGTATTGCCGGCAGAGTTCGCTGTAATCAGCGCACACTATTTCCAACCCGTCAAGGTATCCATCTGTAAAATAATCAGACATACGAATGCTGTTGTAGAAAGTGCTTTTCTCAAAATCAGCGTAATTAGTTGCATATTGCATGCTAAACATTAGCGATGACGACAATGTTATCCAATCCACATAGCCTTTAGTATTCTCTGTTTCTAATCGCTTTAGTATTGCTTCTCTTACCTTACCGTCTATCTTGGTATCTTTAGGAATGCCTTTTAACAATTCACGAAAATAACGCAGCAATTCATTTGTTTTCTCAATATTACCTAAGCGCTCACAATAATTATCGTAGTCGTTATAAATAACACGACTTTCCGGATTTGCACGTTTGGCAAGATGCGATAATAAACCACTGCCTCCAAACAGATCAATTACTATTTCAGGCTGTAGCATTTTAATGATGTTTGAAAACTCTTTTACATGCCTGCGCTTTTGCCCCTGAAATGGCAACGGAGCAGATATAAACGCCTTTGATTTTTTTTGTTCTTTTTCCATTTTTTTATTCTTTGTTTTTTCCTATTTTTGCGCATTCTCACGCGTTCTTTTTATGTATAAAGGTGCTCACACACCAACAGGCATTTAGCCTCTGTCTTGGTGTGTGAGCACCTTTGCTTTACGTAGTGAGCGTGAGAATTTGCTACGCGGGAGATAGAGGCTTTTTTACATCATGCTTCCTCCCATTCTCTTATTTGTTCCTCTGCCCACGCTTTGCTTTCTTCTATCCATTGCAAATATTCCACGTAAGCCGGATGTTCCGGGTTTTGTACCCCTTTCCGGTTAAGAGACAATTCAGCCCCGGTTGTGTATTTTTCTGCAATTCGACTTTCTACGAGCGAATCATAGTCAGGCTTTGGCACTTTTTTGTAATCCCATTCTTGAATGATTTGTGTTTTAGTTGTGCTATATTTAGGGGCCGGATTATACCACTTCTTGTCTTCAGGTTGTGTCTGCACAAACTCCCTAAACCCTGCTGCTAAATAATTTTCTCTAATGGGGTTAGTAACATCATCATCGCCAATTTGAATTTCATTTGATGCTAATTCTATTTTTCCGTGTATTAACTTTGCGTATTTCATATATCTTGTATTTTTTTAATTTGTTTCAATGTTAGTGGAATATTATATATTTTTAAATCTTTCGCACAAACAGATCCATCGTTCCCATTCCAGTTCCCTGCACATATAGAGACATGATTATTTGATAAAGAAATGCTATCTGTATCAATAATTATACCTGATGGAATAACCTCTACACCATCTACATAAACACTATATTGACCGTTAATAATAACAATTGCTATTTTATAGGTAGTGTTAATGCTCAATGATATATACACTGGCGTGAGTGCAAATACACGTCTGCCTATCGTAGAGGTATGGCTTCCCTGATTCAATGAAAAAAGGGCTTGATGCCCGGTACCCATTGCAGTTAAACGAATTGTTTGCAAAAGTGTACAATTAACATTTGATACTCCATTTGAAAAGTCTAAACCTAAATTCAAACTACTTACACGGCCGCCTGTGTTAGTACCTGATTTTGCGAATAAATACATTCCAGCACCTGCATTCCATGTAATTGGTGACATTGTGCTTACAAATAGCTTTCCCGATATATGGTCGCTCAAATCACCCTGTGCCAGTGGAGCATCAAATATTAGATGTTTCACTAAATCTTCCTCTATTTTCTCCTGAAATCTTCTATTATACGGTATCATGATCAAACGGTGTTGCTGTTATTCTGTTTTCGACAATAGAAATCTCGAAAGTTGTATTTGTGAGTGTTAACACTTCGGAAAAGTATTTTTGTTTTTTCAAATTGGACGGAGTAATAATAGTTACCGGAGTTTCGCCGCTTGAAAATCTTATTACGGTAGGCAGAACACTATCTACCGTGCCGCGCAGTGATAAGCTCGTTATTTCTCCTAATTTGTAATAAGCACCCTCCTCAAGTGAGATTACCGGCGTAGTGGATGATTCCTCAATTTCAACAGGTTCAAAGTCTTTACCATTCGCCCTTATTTCTGTATCAATTACCCCCACCCACCAGTTGCCATTTTCTCCTATATGTGGTGTGTCCCCATCTACGCCGTCTTTACCCTCTGCACTAATTCCCGTATCTATGGCACCGATGTGCCAGTTCCTGTTATTCCCAACGTGTGGAGTAATACCATTTGTATTTCTCGCGATTATCATTCGCAAAACTTCCGCAATCCGCTGCCTTGTATTGCCCCCCTCTTCGGTTTCAAATTCTATTTGATCAATTAATTCGTTTATTGTCATAATCGTTCGTGTGTTATATTAATATAAAGAGTTACATCAGCTGCTACGGTTGTGTAGTCGGCGCCACCACCCTGACCTAATTCATTCTCCTGCATGGTGCCTCCACCCGAATTAACATATTGCCACAGCTCGCCCCAGCTAATAGTATCATTTTGTGTTGTTGGTTCAGCGTCATACGGACGTTTTATTATGGTAAAATTCCCCACCTGGTAAACACATACGTCGAAAGTCTTTTGGGTTGTTTTATTGATAATTTTTCCAAAGCCAATCAAACCTTTTTTTGTAAACATGGTTGTAAAACGTACCCCCGTGCTTATTCCATCTGCTGCGGATAGTATTTTTAAGTATATCAGCAGCCTTTGTGTATTTCCATCGGTTATCATTTGGGCTTCTTTTTTTTCAAAATAGCTTCCTGAGGTAGGAATATCAAATTTAGAAAAAGGAATATCCCAATTCTTCCGGATCAGACTTGTAAGCAGAAGCGGGCCTGAAACATTGTTTGACAAGACTAATGTTTTTTCCTCGTAAGCGGGTAAAGTTTGTCCGCTTTGGTATTCTTCGTCTATGATAGTTGTTGAAACCACCAATCCGTATGGATGTTCAAACTCCGTAGCTGCGTTCACACTAAACGCCGGTACAAAAAATATTTCTTTATTATAAAAAATAAAACCTTGCGAGTAGTTTGCTATGAAACCATTGGAAGATCTTTGAACCCCCATTAAAACATAAGCATTGTTTTCAGAATCAGAATAAAGAGAAGAGCAAAGCGCTATTAAGTAGGTGTGCATTTCTTCATCAATATACTGAATAAATGCTTTGTTGGCAGGCAGCCGATGCGTTAAATAGGTTAGAATTATTTTTTTCATACATATTGAATTATAGGTAATTTTGTTAAAAGCTTGTATTTATCTAAAAGTGCATAAACATAGTTAGTCATATCATCGCTTTTCATTGACAGTGGCAGGAATACCGTAAAGCCGTGTGTATGCCCCATGTTGTCGAACATAAAAAACTCATCGCCCTCGCCTTTTACACCGTTAAAATACTTCATGTATTCATTGCTATTTTCGCCTTCGTAGAAATAGAAAGATGGCCCCGGTTCAGGTGTTGTAATATATATGCGTTCAAGTTGGGGATCAAGAAAATAGTTCAGCATATTTTCAAGGGAAAAAACCTGGGGAGTAACCCGGGCGTGATAATTTATATCTTTAAAATATGTGTCAATCTCTCTTTTGCAATCTTGAAACGCTACTGAAATAGCTTTTAAAAAAGACATTAGTACCCCTTTCCTTAAAAAAGTAGGCAATAAAAGTATCAGTAAGCGATTAAAAACTACATTCATAATTTATATCACGTATTCTATCATACTTGATGTTTCATTAAAAGCCATATAGCCGGATCTTGAAATATAAGTTGAGGTGATAACCTGTTCGCCCAATGATGGCGGTATTGCCCACGAGCCTGTCAGTTGTGCAACACGAACACCCTCTACCTCCTGTAGTGCATCAGTAAGCGCCATGTTACTGAATTCCGAATCAAAGGGGAAAGATCTAAAATAGCTGTTAATCGCATCAATAACAGGTGTGTCATCTGTCCCATCTATTCGTCTGCCTTTGGAGTCAAGAACGAGCGGATCATAATTTATAAGCAGGTTACACCTGTATATATCCGGGTTGCTTGAGAATATACGAAAGTGCACGCCGGCATCAAATACACGTACGGCAAAACTATAAATTGAACTTATGTCGTTTTCACTAATTATTTGCGGAACCCCGCCTGTGTCATTCGCTATACGGAACTCCAAGACACCGTTTACTACTCTTAGTGAGCAATGTTTTATTATTTGCGCATCTTCATCAATTATTGCATAACCACCCTCCTTATTGAGTCCGTGTCCAAACTGAAAAGATTTAAGTTTAGTAACATACCAATCCCTTGTGTGTGGACGTAAACTTTCTACATATTGGGTAAGCTTCTCTTTTTCGGTGTAAAAAATCCGTTCAAGTATATGAATTGCAAATGCAACAACGTAGAAAAATATACTTTCTATGCTTACTTTTGAAAACACACTATCAAAGCCGTCATTGGGCGTGGACGGATCTATTTTATAGATTGCCCTAATGCTTGGATCCGACAGAAACTCCGCCGTCATTTGCTGTTTTATAGTCTGTATTGTCCTTGCCATATATTATTCAAATGTGTATTCAAAAGTGTATTCAAAAAATTTAATTCTATTGTTTTTTCCTTTGTATTCTGTAGCCGGCTTAATCAAATTTATTGCGTAATATTCCACCGTTCTTTTATTCTTTTCGACCCCTGGAATCATGAGCGATTTGCCTTCTACGTTGGCGGTAATGCTAACACCACTTGCCAGCGCAATGTCGTACGCCGCTTCCACAATTCCGCACGTCATCAGCGCAATGTCAAAAATGGATTGTCCCGGAAATGGCGTTATTGTTGTCATAGTATGCGGTACTTTTTAAAGAGGATAAATATTGCGGTAAAAATTCCGATAATAGCAATGACTCCTCCCATGACTACCCAACCGGGCGTTGTCTTTTTTATTACTGTTTTATCAATAAATTCTGCTTCAATTTCGGTTAATTCGTATGAATTTTTAACCCTTGCTGATTCTGTTTCTTTCTCTGCTGACAATTCAATCAATGAAGTCTCTTTTTTTCCTTTGCTTATGTCTCTATTCATGGTCATTTTTTCGACTATAAACTGAACGCCGGCACTATCCGGCTGCGAGAATTTTATAACTTCAATTGTTTCAAAGATGTTTTCAAATTCATCAATGAACCGATTTTCCGTTATCTGAACGGTTTCCTTTTGCGTGCTTTCCTCTTTTACTTCCGTTACGGTCTCCTTTCTCTCCGTGTAGGTTTCGCGTATGTTGTGTTTTACCGTTTTACATGAAAACAATAGAAAAGCGCTTAAAATGAAGGCAAATATTTTTTTCATAATTTAAATTTTAATATTTCCATAAAACATTTTGGTCTAATTTTGTAGATGTATCAACATGGATAAAGTTTTTTTCAAAATTTATCCCTATTCTTTTGCAGTTCTGTGCAAATGCTGCCTTTAATACATTATATCTTACAGACGAATTTGGCGTTGCAATATCTACAGCTTTACCCTCTGTATGGGCAGAGTTACCGCTTCTGTTATTTTTCTTTTCATGGGCAACACTTCTGTAGGCTGAGGTAATTCTCAAAGGAATTCCGGAACTTTCCCTTAGCCTGTCTAAAAAATTCATGAATGATTGATCCATGTCCTGCAAGGAACACGGCGGGCTGCATTTCTGAAATTCTGCCTCTTTGAAAAATTTACTCGTTACTAAAGGTTTGCTCATCGTCTTCTTGTTTTTTGTTAATTTTGTTCAATAATTGAATATATAGTTCTAACTTTTCAGGATTATCAACGCATCGTAAAATTTTACCGACAACTTCCGGCACATTAGCGGCAGCCGACTTCTTTAGTCTTAGATTCTCTATTACACTTTTTGCCTCTATACTACAACATGCTAATGTAAATACTATCGAACCAAATGGAACATGGTATGGTAATATGACAAAAAGAACAATGTCTATGAAAAGCCCAAAAAGCATAACACGCCAATATTCGCTAATTTTCAAGATTGTTCTTCTAAGCTTTTTGCTTTTTACCTTTTCCCCACACTTTTTTGCGCGCTCAACTCCTGTCCAAAGGTCAATCAACACCGCAAATATCATTAACATCCAACATCCGGCAATCAACCACATCTCTATGTAAAGGCCGTATGAGTTTCCTCCAATAATTTCATAAATATTTTTAAGCATCTCTATTTCTTTTTTATTGTTATTTATAATGTGCGTCTATTGCTATATCGCCTGTCTGTAAATCCAAATCAATTTTATTCACCTTCAAACCATCTTTTTTAAACTCTTCCCGGATTTGTTTTTTCCACTCCAAAACATCGTCATCGCCTAACATATTACTAATACCGACCCCAAGCGCAGGGTGCTCCTTAAACTCCCCTTTTTGAGCTACCAAAATCATGTATTGATTTTGCAGGGAGGTATTACCCACAGCCATACCGCCATTGTGCACCATAATGCCACCGGTTTCGTCCAATAATATGCCTGTCGTTTTGTTCATTAGTGTTTTATTTTGTCGTTTTCATAGTCAGATCTATTAAAAGAAGACGCGGACGTAGCTTGCGCAACTGTAGCAGATATTACTCCTGCAGAGGGGCCAGCTCCGACCGTTGCGGTAGTTACATGTATATGAGAATTGTAATTAGAAATAAAATTATTAAGAGCATCTTTTAAACCATTCAATTCGTCCGTCAGTTCCTTTATTTTTACCAAGCCGCCGTTATTCCCCCCATTAAGCTCAATTGTTTCCTCACATTCAATTTTAACATTGCCTTTTATCTTTAGTGTAACATCTTCATCAATAACCCCGGTAATACTTGCAATTTCCGAATACGCCACTACGTTCATCCACGCCATGTCGCCGCCTGTTTTATCACAAATCAGTACAACACTGCCCACTCTTGGTTTAATGATCAGGTTGTTTTTGTTCCCATCGGAAACCGCCGCCAAATGAATACCTGTTAAAGTCATTCCTGCTACATCCACATCACAGGTTTCATCGTGCACCTTTACAACTTCCGCAGTGATAAATAAATTACGATTATCCGACTTTCCGTTGTTGTTGGATATTTCCCTTAATAACCTTTTTATTTCGCTTGCCTTGCTCATTTTGACAATATTTTACCTAATGTTATTACTCTTACTCCGCCCTCTTTGCTAAATGTGGTTTCAACCTCCGGAACATAGTATGTTCCGTCCTTGTATTCATAATCCGGATCAATAATTGTTGCCTTATACCCGGACTTGCAAACCGGCAGTAGCCAACCCTGAAAACTCCCCTCGTACCCGTCATAGCTTTTTGATTCATATTCCTGCTTTGCCAACGATTCAATGCTTTTTTGGTCGCTTGTGCTTGTTTTTCGTGTTACGCTTTCCCCGCCCATGTCGCCAAACTCATACTTTTTCATTTTTCCATCGGAATCGGAATATTGAATTACTACACGTACCCTTCTATTCTCTTTTTTCTTGTATTTCAGGTCTGTTCCATCTGTATCAATATTTTTAGAAAAATCGTATTTTACCTCTCCGAATATTTCGGAGTATTGGGGGTGAATGTGCAATACATTATCCTTTAAATAAATGTTTGGCATTGCCTCCTCCTGAATTTTCTTTAGAACATCATAGCCGTTTGCGTCCTTAATCACAAACTTGTCGTAAGAAAAACTGTAATCGCATTGCAATGAAAATTGTATGTTTTGTTTCTTGCCAACCTCTGCTATTACATAGTTGAGAATATCCTTTACGCTGACAGAGGAAAACTCTTTATTTGGAATTGCAACCCGGAATAGAAAAATCCCATCTTCGCAATTCAGCACTAAAGAACCGCCATCTGTACTGATGCTTTCCACATAGCCTTCAAATTCAGTTTCAAGATTATCATCGTAGCCAAGTTTTATATCTACTGTGTCGCCTCTTTTTATTTTTTCATCAATGTTTAAAGCCTTATTAAATACCGTTGCAGGAAGCGTAATGGTAGCCGTGTCTGCCAATGATTCTACAGAGCTCTTTACTTTCACGCTCTCAATCATTTTCAGATTATAGTTACCAATACCGATTTGCCAGCACATTTTATACATTGTTTTCTTCTAAAAGTTGATAGTTATCGTCAGAATACGCTTTAATGGTGAATGCCTGATTTTCTATTCCCTTGGTAAAGGGAAAATCGTAGCTTTCAATAGCTATTCTTGTAATGTCAAAAACATTGTTCAACAGGTCGCAAACTATATGCACGGACTCTGCCGCCTCAAGATACTCCCTTAATGTGAAAATATCATCATGCAAGTACCCTTGCTCATCATTTTGCAAAAGCCCGGCAATGGTTATTTCGTAGTCATCCTGGCTCCATATTTCTTTTATGGAACCGCGCATTCCGCTTTTAGCCACATAGCGCCGGCGAATGATGTTCTTGCCGCTAATTGAAATAAGAGGATCCAGCGGAAGTTGAAAACCGCCGCTTTCCGCTTCACTGTTTAAACGCAATTTAACCGGCACTAAAAACAGGGTACTCTCAAAGTTTTTACCATACTTCGCGTCAAATTTATCTTTGTTGTAATCCGATGAGTTTAACTGTGGATCTACCACAACCGATTTTCCAAAAAGAAAAGGCGGGGGTATATTATACCCAAAAGCGTTAGTGATTTTTAACGCTAAATTAGTCTTTTCATTTATAGCTCTAACCGGATCCATTTTTATTTGAATTTGTTCTATCCTGCGTTTTGTGCCGAGTATAGCACCCTTAACATACATTCCTCTATCTTGCGCTCAATATCTTTTGCGTTTTCTGCAAATCCCCCATTGAATACTATATTGTCGAAAAATTTACCCATGTGGATGGTGATTTGTGTGTTGCGGGTTCCGCCGGTAGCAATGGCGCTGGTGCTGGCTCTCTCACCGGCAAGGTTTACACTACTTCTGCCATTAACCAAATCCTGTAACTGGCTGTTGCCGCCCCCTTCAATGCCAAGTTTACCTTTGATACTTCCGACAACATCTTTTAGAGATTTTCCGTTGCTTTGTACCTCCCAGACGGTCATTTCTGCCATTTGCTTTTTAAGGTCATTAACTTTGTTTTTCGCTTCGGCAATCTCCATCAATCTTTCATTCCGTTGCGCCTCTAACTTTGCAAGCCCTTCATTGGCGGCGCTCTTGTTCCAAAGGGATTGAAGCTTGTACCACCCTTTTTCTATTATTTCAAAGCCGGAAATAAAAAAGTTCTGTACTTCCAGCCATTTAAGTGATATTGATTCCTTAAATAGCTCAAAACCAAGCTTCATGTAAGTCATGACATTGTTCCACGTCTTTCCCCAACCTTCCGTAGTATATGCAACGTATGCAATGACGGCGATTAACGCAACAATGATTGCAATTACAACGCCAATCGGATTTGCTGCCAGGGCAGCGTTGAGCAGCCATTGCGCCCCCTGCCATATCATGGTACCGGCACTTACAATGGTTATCCATGTTTTAAAAAGAATCAATGCGGTGGTTACACCGGCAAGTACAGCGGCTAATCCTACAAAAACAGGATTACCCTCCCTTATCCCATTAATAAACCCGGAAAAAATGTCCCAGGCAAATTTAATAACACTCCAAAGAGTGCCGATCGCGCCGGATACAACCTTTACTATAACCTGCATTATTTGCTCTATCTTGGAGCTGTTCCTCTCAAAAAATGCCACAACCTTATCCATAAGTTCCCCTATTTTGGCTATTACGGGCGAAAATGCCGCCTGAGCCTTTGTAGCCAATAAGCCTATACGGCCCTGCAAACCACCTATATTGTTTGCCTGTTGCTTCAACTTGCCCTCAGGAGTATTGGCAATGGCTTCGTTTACACCACCAACAGCACTTGTTACCACATCATAAAGAACAGCGGCACGCTGTGCCTCCGTTCCATGTTTTAGTATTTTCTCCTGCGCCTTGTCAAATTTGTAGCCATATCTTGAAAGTGCACCGGTTTGCCCATCCATTACCTTTCCCAGCATGGAGGCTATTTGTGCCGCCTGTTCCTGAGATGCACTTAAGCCATACTGCTGTGCAAGCATATCATTCATTGCCGGCATTAACTTTTCCAAAGTTTCTTTTTTGGATACATACGTTGCCAGTTCCTGCGCACCGGCAAGTTGCACACCGCTGCTGATTACACCCAATTTTTGTTGTGCACCGGCAAGGTTCTTAATGCTGTTTATTTCGTCATTACTTGCACCGATTGTATTACGCATTACGGCGGCAAGTTTTGTTTCGGAAACCGCCTGCTGTTCGTACACCTGCCGGGATTGACCTACAAATTGATTTAGCTTGTAGGTGCCTGCGGCAGCAATAGTTAATGGATTGGTTAACAGGTTTAACGCCGGAACAGCCGCCTTTAAATCCTTCCACCATCTTTTCAAACCGCCGCCATCAAGAGCATTCAGTTTTACAACCTGCCTTTCCAAATTTTCAATTTCCTTGTTGGTAGCCCGTATAGCCTCCCTGTTATTCGCCGGAATCCACTCTTTTTGCGCCTTTAACGCAGCAATACGTTCATTTAACGAACCAATACTCACACCTATGGTGTTCATGGTTTTATTGGCAGCATTGACTTGAGTTTGAACCTTAGACCACTTGTCCAACTGTTCATCATTCAGGATATTGATTTGCTTTAATTTTTTCCACAAATCCCCCGCTAAATCTAACGTATAAATTACGTCTGCCATAATGACTTTTTTTTACTTTTGCGCCGTTAATTTGCTGCAATTATGAGTACTGTACTGTCCGTTTATTTAATTGTTGCTTTGTGTGTGGTATTGATGCCGGTTTTATTCAAAGTATCGTTATCGGCTGCGTTTTACGTGTTGATTATACCGGCAAGTCCTTTTTTAGTTGCTTACGAAAATTGGAGCCTAAAACCTGTGCTGTCAAGATTGATAGTTGCTTTGTATGGCTTGCTATACTTAGTCATCCTGCTAATGTGCCTGCTTTTCTAAGTTACACCAGTTCACTTTTTTCTCCCCTGTTCGCTCTTGCCTCCTGTATTCGTATCCACTTCAATTCTTGTATTCTTTCCGCCCACTCGCTGTCGCTAAGGCTGTCGGGGTCTCGAATGCCCATATAGTATCTTAGCTGAGCGTTCAAGATACGAATGGTGTCCCCTTCGACAACTTCCGCAGCCTTTAGAGCTTTTCCAGATTCGCTTCCTTAACTTCAACAATGCCATTAATTTTTGCACCTGCGGACAAAAACAGGGAGTCGTCTGTTTTTATCATTTCATCACCACCCAACCAGCAGCTCTCAAGAATGACTTCGTTAAATTTAAGTGGGTTATCCTTGCCTGCTACAGAAGCATAGCCCAACACTTTGCGATTTGGCGCTTTCAGGTAGCAAACACTGTTTTCTACTTGGATTTTGAATATGTCTCCATGCTTATCCTTCCACTCTTGTATTTGTTCGGCGGTTGCCTGTCCTGTTAATTTTTCTTTGCTCATTGTAATTGGTTTTTAATGTTAAACTTATTTAAGGCGAAGGAAAATAAAAGGAAGGGTAATTTCCATGTTTTTATCGCCCTGTTTCATTTCTTTTGGTGATTCGGTGAATTGAATACCTTGTAAAAAGTCTGTAGTCATTATATCACCTTCTGAAGGATTGCCATAGCACACTACAGCATCTAATTGCAGGTTGAGAATACTGCGATTTTTTGCAATCACTCTCAGTGTTTCCAATTCGGATTGCAATAGCACTATTTCGCCATCGTAACTCTTGTTACCCTTTTGAATGCTCAACGGTTCATTTCCCTTGCCATGCAGAAGTGTTTTTTCTTGCTTTTCGGCGTACTTTACAGCTCTAAAGGCAGTCAAGTTTCTGCCACCTAAAACAAGGCTTAAATCATTCCATTCGTATTGTCTTGAATCAAACATAACTGTTAATTTTTAATTCTTAATTTTTAATTCTTTATGCTTGCCCTACCTTAAATCCCAAATAGCAATCAATATATTTCGGGTAAGCGTAGGGTTTCACGCGCAAACACACATCTAACTTGGATGTAGCCACCACGTTTTGGTTGGTGTCAATATAACACTCAACACCGGTATCATTGGAGTCGCTGGGGTCGTTGCCAAGGTTACGGTAGGCAGTCATATTGTTCATAATGGCACGCTCTACGTTGTTTTGAATACTCTTTGCTATCGGTGCGGGGATACGTCCATTGTCGTCAACCGGAAGCTCTTCGTTTAACTCCTCAAGCAAGGTAATGTAAGCAATTCTGAACGCCTTGTCAACTGTTCTGCGTCTGGGAATCAATGCGTAGTCATCGGTTTCCTTTGTCGCCAACTTGTCATCGGAAAAGAAATAACCGGCTTTACCGACAAAAGTGCGGAAGGTAATAAAACCCCTATCGCTTATTTCTTCCACATCGGCATCCTCTACCATTTTATCCTGTATGTAAAGTTTGCTTACAGGCAATGCACCGCTTCTAACGCGGGCAATGGAACGCTGTACCGGAATGTTTGCCAGTGTTCCGGACAGTGTTCCCAGTGTGGCGCCATTGCTGCCAGAAACGGTATCGCCAATAAGAATACCTACACGGTTCAGGTCGCCCTGGTGTAGTTTTTTCAAGTCGGCAGGAACACCGTTAAAATGCCTACCCTCTAAAAGCGTAGTGCAGGGCGCAAAACAAACATCGGCAGAGTGAACGCCCAACTTTTGGGCTTCGGTAGCCGCCAAGTAAACATCCTCGTCCAAGCCATCTAAAATAATAGGGGTGTATGTGGCAGCATCTTTTTTAAAGCAGAACAAAAAGCGGACGGCGCCATTGGAATACTCTATCAATTTCTTGCCATACTCTTTTGTTTTATCCACCATTTCGGACATTTTTACCGTATCGGCAACGCACATAAAGTATAACTTGCTGCCTTGCGGTGCAATATCATAGTGCTCTTTTACCGCTTTATACATATTGGCATTCGGATCAGGAGTAAACACTTCCTCTCCGTTAATAATTTCGGTGGTTCCTGCGGTAACCCCAAATTCTGCCAATGCGTCAAATTTGGTCATCAGATAGGGTTTGTTCAGTTCTAACTTTCCAGGAACTGCAACCCCCGTGTAAATATGCCCGCACACGCCGTCATCCATTGGCGACGAAGAGCCGAGCAATCCATTTTCAAAAATTATTTTTACTCTTGGTAACATCTTTTCTATTTTTTAAGTTTAAACTCTTGGGGCTTTATCTCGCCGCTATGTTTTTCAGCGTTTTCTTTTTTGGAGAACCATTGCCCATCGGCAGCGAGATATACGACTTTTAAACCGTTATTCCGCATGATACGATTGGCTGTTTTTTGAAATTCTTTGTTATTCGTTACGCTTTCCATACCTTGGCATAATGGTTTGGTTTATTATTATATGTATTTATGTTTATGGAAAGAATGGGCACTTGACACAAAGCAACATCGGTACCTGTACTTTTCAATAATACCACCTGTTTGCCTTGCACCTGTTTGAGTTACCATAATTTCACTACTTTGGCTGTAAGTAAAATATACAACCTCTACGACCTCGTGATTAAACAAGCAGAATTGCATTGGGCAATCAAACATATAATACACTGGGGTCTCAAAAGAATATTCCGAACAAACGGAGCTTGGAAATTCATACGCCATACCGGCTATGTGTTTATCACACGCATTAAGTGCTGGAGGGTTTGCCGCCAATGCAGTTGAAAGCATTATTGCGACCGTCATTAAAATAAGTTTCAGTTTCATTTTTGTTTTGTTTTTATGGCGCTTGCTAACTTTGCTTCATTAGCAATATTGCGCCGGTTTATAATACTTTCTTTTTAGTTTAATCTCTGTAAACCATTATGCCAATTAAATATGAATTATGCCCGACCGTTATACAACACAATATCTTCACCAAACACAATGTTGGTGTCAATCTTCATCAACATTTTGAAGAAGTAAAGTTCGCTTGGGTTGCTCAATTTGTCAATTTGGATTACTTCCGTATCGTCAGGAAATCCTACGGAACCCCAGAAGTTGCTGTCAAGATTAAGGGAGGTTACGGCTGCCACAACAATGTCTTTAGGCCATTGTGCCAATGGAACAATTTTAATACCCTTGTAGCGCTCCGGATTAGTATCCGTGTAGTTTTCTCCCTTGTATTCACGGGCAGTGAGAACACTGTCGTAAATATCCGCATCCTCAACCGACATAAAGAGTTTCAAATTAGGATTACCGCGAAGCGGCACAGGGATATTTTTTCTTACAGATTTCAACACGGGTAAAATATTTGCCTCTGTAATAGCATTTGCACCGCTCAAATCAATAACATCGCTGCTGGCTTTTATGCGGGTAAGAATACCATCAAAGAACTCATCTTCGCCGGCACCGTACACGCCGTTGATAAACTCATTGCCAAGTTCAAAATCAACCACTTTTGCCATTTCGGCAAGCATGGCGTTTTGTACATTCGGAGGCAATTCGCGAAATACCAAATTGCCGGTCGGCTGGAAGGGGCGCCAAAACTGTTCAAACGCACGGGGATTAAACACCGTAAACGCCATCACATCTTTAGGATCAAGATATACTTCGTCAATGGTAAAATTACCCTTGCTGTCTGATTTTACTGGATCCTCTTTTCTTTTTTGAAGCATCGCCCCAGCTTTAAGGCGCGGAATGCTGAATTTTTTATTTACATTGGGCTGGATTTTAATGTGCCCCCCGGCAACCAACTGATTGTTCGTGGTGGCTCTCACCAGCAATTGTTCTAATACTTCACCGCTATATGCGGTTGTAATGTTTACTGCCATGATTTTTTACTTTTTTGATTTATTTTCTTTTTTCTTTGGAACATACTCCACGTTTGTACTTTGCACGACTCTCTGGGTAGTCGATTCGGTAGGTTTGCAAGCCTCAATGATTTCGTTTTTTAAATCAGCGAGGAGTGCCTTCACGCCGCCCAAAATGGATTCAACCAACAAATTGTCTATAGCGTCAAGTTTTTCCTCTCCTGCCTCCATGTTGTTAAAACAGCGTGGATTGGTGCAAATTGATTTTGGCTTTTCATCATTTACCGGTGGCGGATCCTGAGTTTTGCCCTCCTCTGATTTGCCATTTTCCTGTGGCTGCTCCTGGATGTTTTGCTGTGTGTCTGTAGATTGTACTGCAGTACCGGCGCCTGTTGTCTTGTCCTCCGTGTTAGGGTTTTTTTGTTGCTTTGCCATTAGTTGCCTCCTCCCTCAATTTCAGCCATGCGTTTGTTCCACACATCACCGGTAGTGGTTTTGCTTCCAAGTTGCCCTGCAATAGGTTGAACCCCGGGCAACTTATTGATGATTTTCTCTACACCATCATAATCCTTTTTAGCTAATGTGGTGTAGGCTTCGCGTTCATCTTCGCCGAATTTTTTGTCGGCTACTGCCTGATTGATAAGGGTGGTTACTTTCGTTTCTTCAAACGCCTGTAACCTTGCATTTAACTTTGCTATTTCGGCATCCTTTTCCTTCAAAGAAGCCGTCAGCGTGTTTTTTTCATTCACAATGGTTTGAATTTGATTCACAACCTTGCTTTCCTCCTCGTCATGCGGAAGTCCGAGCGCGAGGGCATACAGATTTTTTTCTGCCATTTCTTTTTGTTTTTTAATGTTAATAATTTGATTATTATAAAAATTAACCACATCCCTTTTGTTGGTTAATACCGACAAGTCGGCTTCTATCATTTTCTTTCCGTTCACAATAATAGTATCCACAAGCCCACGTTCCTTCGCCTGTTCTGCACTGAGCCAGTGGTCGGTACCGTCCGTAAAAAACTCAGCTCTCACGGCTTCCTTATCCACACCCATACGTGTCGCCATCATTTCAATGAGGCTGCCTTCAAAAGTATCTATCATATCAGCGTAGGCGCGTACCTCCGCACTGTTACCCCATACATATCCCTGCACGCGGTGGTACATGAATTTGGCGTGTTTTGCCGCCATTACCTTATGCTTTGGGTTGGTGATCAGCATTGCCATCATACTTGCCGCAATGCCGTCTATAATAAATGTAACATCAATATCGGTGCGGTCAAGATAATTAAACAGGCTATTGCCCTGCGGAACCTCACCGCCGTCTGAATTTACATAAAATACATATTTTTTGATACCCTCTTTGCGCAAAGCCTCAATCTCGGCTGTTAGCCTGTTGGTATCTATATCCATTCCAGATCCTATAATTCCATACAGGTAAATCTCGGCAGTCGTTTTGTCAATTCTGTTCACTAATTTATCCATCGGCTTGATAGTTTTTTTCGCTTTTGTGGGCAAAAATATGTTTAATAAAGCTCTTGTAATAAATAAATTCCAAGCGTTGGAACAGTCATTACAACACTTGGAACTATACCTTAAAATTTCTAAAAAAGTAACCACTTTTGCTTCCGCAAAAGCGTTGAAAAAATATGTCAGGATTAACAAGAGACCAAAAAAAAGATTATGCCAAACAGTTATATCTCAGCGATTCGAGTATAACACAGGCAGAAATTGCCGACCGCGTTGGAGTGAGCAGGGTAACTTTATGCAAATGGGTAAAAGACGGCAAGTGGGAGGAGCTGCAAACATCTCTTCTTGTGGAGAAAGATGTACAGTTAGCCCGTTTGTACAGGCAATTAAAAAAATGGAATGATGCCGTAGAAGATCGCCCTGAGGGAGAACAATTCCTTTTGTCAAAGGAAGCAGATGCCGTAGTGAAAATTACTGCCTCTATAAAAAACCTTGAAAGCGAAACCAATACTGCTGAAAAAATGGCAACCGGTAAAGAATTTTTATCTTTTGTACGTAAGACGTCCGGATTTGAGATCAGTAAAGAGGTTGCAATACTATTTAACGCTTATATAAAATCGTGCATCTAATGGCAAAAGTACGCAAACCAACAGACAAACAACTCATTCAAGACTGGGAATTATATTACAACCAGTTTATTTCCGATGTAGAGGTAGATAGCAGCGAGAGCGAAATAGATAAAATGAATCGTATTCGACGCTTGGAAGCCAACGACGAAGAGTGGTTTGCCTATTATTTCCCAAAATACTGTACAGCACTTCCCGCGCCCTTTCATATTCGTAGCACAAAACGCTTGATGGAAAATCGCCGGTGGTATGAAGTACGTGCGTGGAGCAGGGAGCTTGCCAAATCTGCCCGGTCAATGTTTGAAGCGCTTAAATTAGCACTTACAGGGGAGATTTCCAATTTCTTACTTGTGTCAAACAGCTACGACAATGCCAAAAGGCTATTAACTCCATTCCGGCTGCAATTAGAGAAAAACTTGCGTATAATTAACGATTACGGTGACCAGGTAACAAACGGTAATTGGGAGGAGGGCGAATTTATAGCTAAATGCGGTTGTGCATTTCGGGCGCTTGGAGCAGGTCAAAGCCCGCGTGGCACAAGAAACGAAGCAAAAAGGCCTGATTTTATTTTAATAGATGATATTGATACGGACGAAGAGTGCAGAAACCCTGACCGTATTAAACAAAAGTGGGAATGGATTGAACAGGCGTTAATTCCAACCGTCAGTATCAGTGGGGATATTCGCATATTATTCAATGGTAATATTATCGCTAAGGATTGTTGCATTGTTCGCGCCGGAGCAGTAGCAGACTGTTTTGACATTGTCAATATTAGAGATAAAAACGGTAAATCCTCCTGGGACAAAAACTCAGAAGAGGACATTGATTTTATCCTTTCAAAATTATCTACCAAATCTATTCAACAGGAATATTTTAATAATCCACTATCAGAAGGCGAAGTGTTTCACGAAATGGTATGGGGAAAATGCCCGCCACTTTCAAAATTCCGTTTTCTTGTTTGCTACAGCGACCCGGCTACCAGCAACAAAAAAAAAGCAAAAAACGCATCAAAAGCTGTTTTTCTTATTGGGCAGCTGGAGGGTAAATTTTATATTTTGGACGGCCGCCTGGATCGCGCCACTAACGCTGAGTTTGTAGATTGGGTTTATGACGTTAGCGCACAAACGCCAACTAATGTACAAGTATATAATTTAATTGAGAACAATTCTCTGCAAGATCCATTTTACGAACAGGTACTTACACCCCTGTTCATAGAAAAGTCAAAGCAGGGATACCCTGTTAATATTACACCAGACAGTCGAAAAAAGCCGGAAAAATTTGATCGTATTGAGGGAACTCTTGAGCCGCTGAACAGACAGGGCAGGCTTATACTCAATGCCGAAAAAAAAGAGAATCCGCATTTTAAGAGATTGGAGGCTCAGTTCCTGCTACTCACCCCCCAACTCAGTGCTCCTGCGGACGGCCCAGACTGTATTGAAGGCGGCGTGTGGTGGTTGCAGCGCAAAACCGAAACAATTGCCGAAGGCGCCATGCGCGTTTCCGGGAAGAAACCTAACTCAAAACGTATTTAACCGCCATTTAAAAGGCACTTAAATTATTATGTATCTTAGTATTGACGATTTAAAAAAAGGCATTCGCGGGGAAATTTTGAATGTAATTACCCGAGAAGAACAGAACGCCCTGCAGGCAATTGCAGAGGCACAGGCAGAAGTAGAGAGCTATCTGTCGGCACGGTACGACATAGCCTCAGAGCTGGCAAAAGCTTCAAACGACAACACCCGTGTTACCATGGTCGTAAAACTTGTGCGCGACATAGCTCTCTATAACTGTCATAACATATCAGCACCGGTAAATATTCCTGAGAACCGGGTAAAGTCTTATGACAACGCTATAAAATTCTTGTGCAAATGCCAGGAAGAAAAGGCAAACATCACCGGCTTGCAACGATTAAAAGGATCAGCTGACGGAACGGTGTCAAGCAACTATGTATCTTATTCCACTGCAAACCCCAAACGTAATCACCACATTTAATATGGAAAAAAAAGAAAAAAAGCCCAACGGCATCATTACGCTAATTAAGGAAATGCCCGTGTCGCACTCCACAAAAACGATTGATATGTGGAAGGTGGCACAGCGGGCGTTTGAAGATGAAATGAACCCTACACGTGTAAAGTTATATGAGCTTTACGATGATATGCTTATTGATGGGCAATTGGAAGCAGTATGGGGTAAACGCCGCGACAGCATCCTCAATCGCCGGCTTACTTTCGTGCGCGATGGCGTAGAAGACGAGCAAATAACAGCCATCCTCAATTCACCGGACATGAGAAATATGCTTGAGGAACTGCACAATACAATAGGTTATGGATATACGCTTATTCAGGTTAACAATATAGAGTATGACGAGAATGAGGAGTATTATCATATTAATTTTGACCTGATTCCGCGGAACCACGTGCACCCTGAAAGGAATTTTGAATGTGTAAGCATTAGAAATTACATTGCCACACTGGATTGGCTGTACAAAAACCCACCGCTTGCAAACTATATGATATGGGCGGGAAAGCCTAAAGACAAAGGGCTGTTTTTAAAAGTTGCACCTTTTATTATTTACAAGCGTGGGGCAATAGGGGACTGGTCGCAGTTCTCCGAAATGTTTGGTATGCCGTTCCGCGAAGCCATGTATGATGCTTTTGATGACGACACGCGCCAGAAAGTGGAACAAATGCTCAATGAATGGGGTGCAGGGATGAGCTTTATACACCCCAAAAGTGTAGAAGTGAAATTGCACGATACCGGTGGGAGTACAAGCAGCGTAGATGTGTACGACAGGTTTATACAAGTGTGCGATGCTGCTATTGCCAAAACTGTACTGGGAAATACGCTGACAACAGAACAGGGCAACACAGGCGCCCGTGCGCTGGGCGAAGTGCACCAAAAGGAAGAAGAAAATAAAAAGCTATCTGATGAACAGTTTATCTTATCTATATTAAACACACAGTTCCGTGCAATTCTCAAACGGTTTGGATTTAACGTAGCTGGCGGCAATATATGGTTTGAAACACCGGATAAGGATTGGGAATCCTTAAAAAAGAAATGGGAAGTAGTGCGCGGTGTTGCCGAAAAAGTACCGGTGGCAGACGATTTTTTTTACGAGGAATTTGACATTCCGAAGCCGGTAAATTATGACGATCTAAAGGAGGAAATGCGCCTTGAAAAAATGGCAGGACTTATGCCTTTTGGAATTGGAAACAGCATCAGTAGTGATGATATATTAACATTTTCCGCACTTGACACTCAGGGACAGCCAAAAAAAACCGTAAAAAATAATTTACTGCAGCGCTTCTGGAATTTTTTCGTAGGCGGGAGCGCCAAGCCGCTCCCGAATCAATAGACCTTGACACGCTCTATTTTGGTCGTAGCCCTGACGAATTTATAGGGGCGCTCCGCGCATTCCCCATAATTTACAACCTTATACTCCGCCAACTTGAAAAATTAGTAATTGAAGACTTGAAAACCGGGAGCGCCACCCTGCATCCGGAATTATACAAAGCCTATTCAAACAACCTGCGCAAGGGTATTGCCGGCGTGATGAACAGCGACAAATTCGGCGACAAATACTTTGACCTGCAGCAGCAGCTACAGGCAAACGTGAGCCGCTTTGCAGCCTACAAAGCCTACCGTGCCACTCAGCTAATACAACGGCAGCTGGCAGATGAGAACGGTGTTATCCGTTCGGATGAAACCTACCGTAAACATGCAAAAACTGTGCTTGATGCTTTTAACCGCTATCAGGTGGCAGAATATAACACAGCCATTGCCCGCGCACGAACAGCCAAGCAATGGATTGACTTTAACGCCGATCCTGTGAGTAATGAACTTTACCCAAATATAAAGTGGCTGCCATCGCGATCGGCAGACCCCAGAGAGGAGCATAAGGTATTTTGGAATAAAGTGTGGGCAAAAATTGACCCCTTTTGGAACGAGAATCAACCCGGCAACCTGTGGAGATGTAAATGCGACTGGGAAGAAACAGACGAGCCGGTAACCGGCGGAACGTACAACCACAAATCACAGGCAGGGCTGGAAGGAAATCCGGCACAAACAGGTGAGATTTTTACGGATAGAGCGAGCTATTTTAAAGTTTCCCAAAACGGGAAAGAAGATGTGAGCAGTTTCTTTGAACCAATAGAAAATAACCACAAGGAATATATCCAATATGCTAAGAACACTAATTATAACAATGTAAAATTCTCTTGGGATAACGGTGGGCTAATGGCTACACATAAAGAACACAGCTTTGACCCTAATAGAGGGCGACACGAAAAAGATGTACAAAAGATTGGCTTTGCAAATGGGAACACTGTAATATTTGAATCCGAAAAGAGCAGTACCATTGGAATGAAACACAATGATGGATTATGGAACAATGAACCTTTTGAAATAGGAACATCTCTTGGAACAGGGAAAAACAATATCAAGTCAATACTAAATCACGCAAAAGGGAAGCGTGCTAACGTGGCTATAATATATTTTCCTGAAAAGGGGATTTACTCTCATGAAAGATTAAGAGATGGTGTAAAAAAATATAATGGGCAAACGCAGTACCGATTCAAAAAAATATTATACATAGTTGATGGGGTAATACACGAATACAAATAAAGAAACCACTCAAAAGAGTGGCAGCACGCTGGGCTCCGTTACCGGTACACCCAATGTGCGGCAAAAATAGTATAAATTTTTAAACAACAAACAAAATGCAAAAAGAAACAACAAAAATGACTTTTGGAAATGCTCTCGAAGCATTAAAACAAGGTAAAAAAGTAGCAAGAACCGGATGGAACGGCAAGGGAATGTTTTTATTCCTGCTCCCTGCCGGGTCAATTCCAAAATCGTACGTCAAGGATCCGGCCCTATTATCGGTTATTAACGAAATTGAAGGAGATACCTTTGAGGCATTGGGATCCATAAGAATGTGGACTGCTGACAAAAAAATTCTTACAGGCTGGCTTGCGTCTCAAACCGATATGCTTTCTGAGGACTGGGTAATATTGAATTAGTGAATATGAGCCCGGGAGAATTTAACCAAAACATTAAACGCCTCACCGAAGAATACAAAGAGTTCTTTGACAAATACGCTCCGGTTATTGCAGGAAATGAAGCAGTGCGTTTCTTTAAAAAGAATTTTCAAAACGAGGCGTGGGGTAGAGTCAAGTGGAAGGAGGTAAAGCGCAGGGAATCCACATGGCAACGCAATGGGAAAGAAATACCAAACCCCACCAAAGGAGCGGCAAGAACACGAAAAATACTTACCGGAGAAAGTGGCGACTTGGGACGGTCAATAGAAATAAAAGGAGCCGCGCTCGGTACTGTTATTATCTGGACAAACCCATCGGCTTTCAGCAGCAAAGAACCATACGGACGCGTTCACAATGAGGGATTGAGGGCAGGTAGAGGAAAGGGCTTTATCATGCCCAAACGCCAATTTATGGGCAATGACCCGGAGCTCAATAAAATCATTATCGAAAAATTAGAAATCAAACTCAAAGAAATATTTAGCAAATAACATCAATCATTAACCACTATTATCATGTTAGCACAACTTTATTTAGCCTATGAGCAAAAATTAAAATCAATTATTGACCCCGAAACCGAAGAGCCATTTTTCAAGCATTTCGACCTTTGGAATCAAAACGTTGAATTTATTGAACAGGAAACTCCATTTGCAACCCCCGCAGTATTTTTTGAGTTTATGCCGATACAGTGGCGTACCATGGGACAGCAGGTACAGGATGCCGACCTTACCATTAAACTGCACATTGTAACGGAGTGGCACAGCGAAACAGCCGAATACACTCCGGAAGAAATCCGGCAACGAATGCTTAAGTACTTAGACATACCCGGCATGGTAGTGGAAGCATTACAGGGCTTCTGTACGCCATTTACAAACGGTTTAATGCGAACGCAAAGCACAATTAACCACAATCACGAACGCTATGTTGACAGTGTGGAAGAGTACGTGTGTCGTGTAGAGGATCACTCGGCAGAAAATAAATATACGATGAAAAAAATAAAACCGGATATAATTGTTACCACCGTTGGTGGCCCCAAATAATTAAAAAGCCCTTATGTGAGGGCTTTTTTCATTTATTCTTGCGCAAAATCAAATTCAGGATTTGCCTCTTTTTTTTGTTCCTTCTCTGCAAGCAACTTGCTCAGTTGCGCCTTGGCCGGAACAGCCAGGTACTCGTTGAAACAGGAAAACGAAATATGGTATTTGTCCTTGATATGTTTTTCAAAAATGCGTATTTGAGGCACATCGTTTTCTTTGTGCTCAAGTACAATATCCTGTATTTCGATAATTTTCTTTAATAAGTTTTCTCTGTTATATGCCATTTCAATAGTTTTTCAATGTTATTTAAAAGCCCATTCGCATTTGTATGGCACGTTGCACCTGCGGAACTATTTGCTGGGTGTATAATAAACTGTAAGATGCCCTTTCAAAGCTACCACTCAACTGCATTGCTTCGCCTATGTATTTCATAAAAACCACCATTTCAATAATAGAGAAACTGAAATTGTAGCTTTTCTGATATTTGTACGTTTTAGCTTCAAATCGCGCGCTTAGTACCTCCAGCGTTTCCTTTTCGTAAAGCGAACGTGCATCAGTGACATTAAGGTTGAATGAAGCATAAAGCACGAATGTTCTTATTGCTTCATACTCGGTACGGGTGAGCTTTATCTTAATATTTGTTGCCATAACTTTTTAATTATTCCACAATTCAGCATTCAAATACGTTTCCGCATACTTCTTGCGCGTCCCTTCAGGAATAGAAGCAAAGTACTTTCCAATAAATCGGTAGGCTTTCACCTGTTCTGGTTCCGGCATTTTATTCCATTTTGTCAGCGTTTTTTTCTTGCTGCTATTCAGCTTGTCGTCATAGCGTTTCCAAAACATGTCAAATGTAACGTCCTGCATCATTTCGGTTATCGTTATCGTATCGTATTTTTTATAAAGCCCAAGTGCAGGAACATTAGCCGGAATGTTTTGTAGAAACCATTTTTGTGCGTCTTCACTAATATTGCTTTCTATAAAGTCAATACCTTTAAATTTGTCTGAGTCATCGAATTTTAATTCGATATATCCCTCAAGCCTGGTGGATGTGATGTGGAATATTTTCATAATGTTATTAATTTAAGTTATTAATTGGAAAATCTGAAGTGCATTTAATTCTTTTTTACAGTTAAAACAATATCCTTCCATTACCACACCTCCTAATAGTTTAACATGTGCTGCTTTCTTGCAGTATGGACATATATATTTTGGTATTTCCTTTTCCATATTATTGATGATTTTACAGTATTAGCTCAAGTTTAAGTTCTTGCGCAATATGGTATTCCAATCTTGCTCCTTTGCTTTCCGTCCAATCCGGAAGCAGACAAATGGCATCGCATTGCGCCAGTTCCCTTATACACGCCTTCATGCACTTTTCCCAACTCCACGACTGCGAAACCAACCGAAGCGGATTCACAACAGTATGGCCGGCCCGTTTTAATTCAAATTCTTTAGCGTTGAATTTTATAAAAACGTCTTCAAATTTAAGCTCTGAAATTTTGCCGGCGATATAGACTTTCATTGTGTTGTTATTCTAATTCAATTGGACGCCAGTGGGTCGGTGCGGGTATGTGCACTCCACAGTGCGTAAAAAAGTTTACATTTAGTCTTTTCCCTATATGTATTTGATATTCTTCTAAATTACCCTTTTTGAATCTGTTAAAATTTCCCTTTAGAAGAACATCGACACCCTCTTCAGGCAATTCATCTTTAACGGAAATCCATTGTTGGGCAAATGCAACCCCTCCTCTAAAAGCATTCCGGACATCGTGATTATAGTATGAGTCTTCACAATCCCATCGTAATGATTCTTCTTTAATTGTTTTCATATTTTTTTTCGTAAAATTGAACCTGTAATATATGAGTTTGCATAAAGTCTCTGGAATTGCTTCCATTCTTTTTCACACAACCCTTTTTCATCTCTATAAAGCATTGCAAAAGGGAAAAAACCAGCATCCCACGCTTGGCGCAGTCGCTTTTCAGCCTTTTCAAAAGTATCGCCGCGATAGCCGATTAATACATAACATCTCACAATATCATTCTTTTTAAATCCTGCTTCTGTTAGATATTTTCCTGCGTGGATAAGCGGCTCGTAATCGTCCTTTGTGTCATAGGCAAAAAATAGTGAAGCCGGATTAAGTTCTTTCAACCGGAAGGCCATTTCTTGCGTTAACAGTTTTGCTTCCAAGCCACCTGCAAAAACAGGCCGCTCTTTTTGCCTCCTGAGCATTTCAAAAACGGCGTTTATATGATGTTCAGAACATGCAAGTAAATTATCATCCTGAATAATATAGCCATCAACAATCGGAAGTTCTATCAAACCACCTTGTACCTTAGGCACGCAACAAAACCAACATTTATTATTACACCCTCTGGAAGTTATTACATACCCTTTTCTCATATACATACCGGGCACAAAATCACCGCCTTTTTCGCTAAAAGCGGGACCACCTAATTTTACAGGTGCTACTGCTTTCCATTGATTAGCCAAATATTCGGCACGAGCAATATCCCAAGTAAACGCAACAGATATATGTATTTCATCTGCATAGTCAAACAGCGTTGGTATAGTGTTTATCCTCACTAAATCATCTAAAGGAGGAGTTGCTTTTGTTTTTCGAGGAAACACACGGATAATGCGTTGATTTTCCATTGTTTATTTTTTTTGATTTTGTTCCGGTGGCAGGAGTCGAACCTGCGTGCGGCGTACCGCACTTATTCCCTTCACCGGCGCGGACTTTACTTAATCAATTGAACTGAAATTAAGATCAATATTTTGGTATTTACCATTTTCATCTTTTACCCAAACACGAAAATATGTCCTTGAATCAGGGCGGCGGATTGCCTTCTCAAGCAATGTAATAGCCTCCTGAAATGTCTCGTCTTGTATTTTTGACCGGTACTTAAAAAGGCTCATTATTTTTTTTGTGTCCAACCTTCCACGTGAAGTAGTAAAAGCATCCGTTACAAGTTCCTTTGCAAATTCCGCCTTTCCCTGAATGTTTTCGCTAAGGAACTCATCAAATTTCTCTTTACTGGCTTTTATTGTCAAATCATCAAAATCAATACGTTCGTTTATTGCAACCTCAATTTTTATTGACCTGTCAAAATTAAACCAGGTGTAATTGCCTTTTGCGTCGGTTTTGGCTCCTTTTTCTGCCATTGCTGCAGCATAAACTTCACTGCAAATCCTTTTCAACTCCAATTTGAATTCTGAAAGTTGCCTGTTTAGGGAGGTAGCTTTTTTTACAATAGATGAAGACTTACTCTCCATAAGCCTTTCTAATTTTGTGATGCGTGATACAGGGATTTGTGCACCTGCTTCATCTGTCCACATGCTGTTTTTTGTTGTGTGTATCATAATTATTACGGTTTTGTTGGTTTAACTTTGTTTGCTGTGCTAAGCTGGTTAAGGTACTTTAAATACTCTTTATTCATTTTTGAATCAATACCGCAAATGCGAACAATGGCGGTTCCGTTCATTAGTAGTTCCGCCGCCCTTACATGGGCGCGGGCTCCGATAATTCCACCGCCAGTCATGCCATCGGGGGCTATGAAGTCAAGGCGGCTTTGTTTTGGGTGATAATCTACTGTAGTCATAATTAATTATTTAGTTGGTTAATAAATCCATTTAATAATGCACATTTTCCATTGATATATCTAATGCATAATCTGCATTCACATTCTTTTGTGTCTGTTGGATACTGACAATTCTTTTTGAATGCTTCAATTGCCCTTTCAATCATTTCTTGTTCGGCGATTTCGACAGATTTCTCTGCATTTTCTTTAACAATTAATAAATTTCCTATTCTATCTTTGTGCGAACAATTATCGATTAATTCTTGTGCTTTTTGTGATTTTATATTTGCCATAGCTTTGTTTTATTGTTTTGATAAAATAGCCTCCAACTTTTTGCGCAACCTATACAGCTCTTTTAAACCCAAATGGTAAAGCCTTTTTCCATTGCAGATTTTAGGGCTTTCCAAATAAGCATTTACATCTTTCCATTTTGTTGTATCTACGTCCAGCTTTTGTAGCACTAACAATACGCTACTGCGGGCTTGTTTTATGGCAACGTAGTCATTAACAACTCTATCCATCACCTGGAGCATTTCCGAATACAGTGTGGGACATAGCTCGTAAAACTCGCTTAAAGAGGTGGTACCGCCTTCGCTCCATTCAAAAACAAGTTCTTCTTTTGTGCATCCGGGCATTTGCTTTAATAAAGCAAAGAACCGGCTGTGGCTGGGTTTGGTTTTTGTGGCATTCATGATTAATTAAATAGGTTATAATTTCTGTTTACACAATTACTCGGTAAATCTTCGCGATTGAAATCTGCTTGAGACAACAAACTGTCCTTGAAATAGAATTTCTTATTGTCAATTGCAAAACACGCAAGCATCATACCTCTTATTTCAAGCATATTATACTTCCACCCACTCATTAAGCCAATTTTGTATAAGTCGCAAAATTTGACCGTCTTAGTGATCATCTCTAAACTACTTTTAAAGTCAATGACAGGTTCAACGCTCGCCCATGTCTTAAATCCCGCTGTATGGAGTCTTCGCATAGCTTCTATACGTTCAGCGTTTGTAGATGCGCTGGGCTCAAGATCATCATGCCCTGTGAGAGTGAAACCGAAAGCAGCATCAATTTCATCTCTATTCCAAGAAACATAATGGGAATTATTTATTTTCATAAGAATAGAAATATGACCATCTGCTTCTTTGATTAAGCCCTCAGCCTCTTCAGAAGTCAAAAACTCCGTGCGTTTAGTGAGAATTTTTATGGGAACTTTATTATCAGCACAGACACTTGCCGCATTTAGTGTTAATTTTATTGTTTCTGGCAACATCGGGTCTGTTGTGAAACTAAAAAATAAACCATGTTCTTGCAACTCTGATAAATTTGCTTTCAATTCCTTTTCAAACACTTCCAAAGCGTGATTTTCATCTTTAAAGCATGATTTTAACTTTGGGGTCGTACTCCATGTATGAGACATTACACCACGCTTGCAATAACAGTAATTGCAATTGTTTGAGCAACCGGTGTAGAAGTTGCAAGCCCACTCTGCATATTCTCCGGCTTTTCCGGAAGGGTTGTATATTGCTTTTCCGTTAAACGTTTTCGTGATTATTTCCATTTGATTTTGTTCCAAGTAGTTATTCATAGGATATTTCGATTAAGGTTTTGGTTTTATTCATGTTAAATATTTTCAATGTGTTGCCATTTATTTCGGTAGGGTAGTGGCTACAGGGGTATTCTATTTTCCGAAGTTTGAATTTAAAATTATTGAGATTGCCTGCAATAAGATTTAGGGTATGGGCTACATTATCTTCTTGAATGTTCTTATACCACCAGTCAACCTCACTTGTAAAGCGTAACATCCAATCTGCTATTTGGCTACGAGGTATATGATATTTAACTACTGCTTTCATATTATTCAACTTTTTTAGATGATGTTTGGGATTCTGCGCTTATTAAAATTTCTTCGCAAAGTTTCTCCGGAACTTTTGCTCGCCAATAATATCCGTTTGTAGGATAGCTATGTCTTTTTGCCCATCTGCACTTTTTTATATTTCGTTCGTGATGGTTCTTATCGCGGCAAAGTTTAGGTATAAATGCACCATCATTTGAAAAAATGTCTGTAGGTTTCTTAAACTCATTACCGTATTGACACTGACTAAGCCTGTGAAAAAATGGAACTGCTAATATTTGGTTTGATGCAATATAATGCTTTAATCTGCCTACGGGATTTTCAATGTAGTACAGTAAGTTTGGATTTACATCAAGAAATAGTTTAATAATTTCTAATGTTTTATCAATGTGTTTTTTGGCTAATATTGCTTTTTCCGTTTTTGGGTTTGTGCTACCTGAGTCGTAGTGTGTATTTCCACTTGTAAGGCTCCACGTGGCACAGTCCGGGCTTGCCCAAACTACATCCGGAATAAAAGGAATGTTTTTAGGGTCGAAATCCATAATATCGCAATAGTAGTCAATACCGGGTAATTTTTCGTTTATATCCGTTGTAAACACATTGTGCCCCCTCTCTTTTGCTACCTTAGAGAAGCTTTGGGATCCGGCGAAAAATTCAATAGTGTTCATATTATATCCTTGTTTATTCATTGATTAATTCAGGGTTATCGTGTATGTTTCCGATCACTTCAAATTGGGCTATATCTAAAATAAATAACGGATACGGCTTGACTGTTTCGGGAGAAATTTTTAACATAAAGCATCCCTGCTGAGATAAGATTTTTCCCTGAATGATTCCTTTGTCTGTGTCTGAGTATTGAATAATATCCCCCTCGTAAATTGCTTTTTTATTTTTGTCCTTTAATCCTGTGAATTCCCCGACGGTTTTAGGGACAACATCCACTGCTCCTTCTTCAAAATTTCCAAACTGGAAAATTCCACATGAGCCGTCAGGCATTACTATTAAGTATCCGTATGCCCATTCACTATCGGAAGCCTTTCCTCTGAATTCAATTTCCCTATACCTGTCTTTTTCGTCTTGTACTTTCATGATTCTAATTTTTAACATTCCCCCAATATTTCTCTGCCCGTTCTGGACACACATCAATCGGCTCTCCGCCACCAAATCGGCTCACCGGAAAGGCACGGTGCCCTTCAACACGAAAAACACAGTTAGCATCCCGCTGGATCCTGCGTGCCGTATTACCGTCCGGATTCATACCCTTTACATGGCTGATGTAAATAAATAACTTGTCATTAAAGGAGTGTTTTAATTTCTTATACTGTTGAAAATTCATCTCTGCAAACTGCACAGAATCAATAATAATAATATCGGCAGAGCGTTGCTTTTTTAATCGCTTGGGCAAATCGTTTATATCTTCTTTGTCTAAAAACAAAATTCCTTTTGAATCTATCAAACCGGTGCGCTCAATAGCCATTTTAATAGTAAGACTCAATCCTTCCTCAATGGAATTGTAAAGTACGTTTCCAAAGCCGGAGAGATATTTTGCCAACATCATTGCAAAGGATGTTTTTCCATTTTTGGGCGGCCCGTAAATAAACCATGTGCCGGTGAGTTCCGGCTTACCAACAGCATCCAACCATTCGCCCGTAAAGTCAAGCGTGTTGAAATTTGTGGTCATGATATTATGTACTGTTAGAGCGCGCATGTTAAGCTATTTTTCTAATTTCTTTATAGATACGTCTCAGGCTTGGCAGGCCGTCCTCACCAAGTGTGCTTTTAAGCAATTTGGGAACGTCTACATTGTCCGGTGCATTTGCCTTAATGATCATCGCTGCCGTTTGGTTCATAAAATTTCTGCTTTCGTCCTTTCCTGCCGGTATTACCTGCCCGAACCTTTTACCGAACCGGCTAAATACTTCCGTATAGCCTACCTTTTTACAATCGATAGAGCGGCGTATTTTTTCTTTCAAACCATCGGCGCCCATCATATAGTAACCGCATGTCATTTCGGTGGCGTTCCAAAGGGCTTTTATTTCCAGGAAAGCATCGTATTGCAGATCCCCTGCCTCGTCAAGAATAATAAGGGGATTGGGCAGCGTTTTGAGGTAAAACACCAAGTCCTCGTAAACGTCCGAATATTTTCCGGTACTGCCCACCCCAAATTCTTTGGCAATATAGCGAATCAATTTTTGTTTGCTTTTCACTTGCGAACAATCCACGTAAATAGCGTTTTTGTGGGTTTTTACATAGTGCTGAGCAGTGAATGTTTTACCTATATCCGAAAGGTCGCACAAAAGCGCTGAAAGGCTCTCTTTTTGGCATGTTTCCAACTGTGCCGTGATAAATTGAAACACCGGTGTGTTTACTGCCTTCCAGTCCGGCGCGTTGGTTAAGTTAACATCCAATTTACGTGCAATCGTTACCCAGTTGGCATCGCTCAGTACCTTTTCTGTTTCGCCCTTCATTATCCTGCTGAACTGTGCTGCTGAAATACCAAGCGAGGTGGCAAGCCTTGTATCGGATCCCCCGAATGCGGTGCGACGTTCTTTTAACGCCTCTAAAATTCTTTTTTTAAATTCTAATGTAATCATTGTATTGGTGTTTTAGATTTATAATTGTGCTAATGCTAATTCGGCATAATTTTCTACTAATTCGTATTCATCGTAGTTTTCTACCGGGGCCGACTCCACAATATCCACCGGCACAGCCGCGATAAAGCGGGAGGTGGTCACATCCATCACGCCGACCTGTGGAATGTTATGGCGTATTTCTTTAATCTTTTTGTCAAATTTGGCAATACGCCCATGCTGATACAGCATATTTTGGTGATCGGTTTCGGTACGTTCAACAGTGCATTCATTGTAAGATTTGAGCGCCCTATTTGTAGCCTCGCCGATATACATTTCATCCTGATATAGATAAACCGTTTCAACCGATCCACTTTCAGTCGGTAGCCAGTACGCTTCCACTTTACGGTTGTTTGGCTTTAGTTTGCGCAGGCAATTTAGATCCGCAAGTTCAAAAGTCTCATTGTTTGCCATTACATAATCGTTATTGTAAATCGTGCAATCCTGTACGTTGCCAATATAGCGGTACAGTTTCCACTTTTCAATGGCTGTTAGTTCCGGATTAACAAACTTCATAAACACTTCTTTGCGGGTCATTCCCGGAAAGGTATTTTGTAGCGGGTGCAGTTCGTTATTGTGTGCTTCAATGTCTGCCAGGTCATCGGCAACAATGGTTTGCGGTTGAAATTCCGGTTCTACGAAATCACCGTCCACTTTATTGCGCACTACGCTGTACGCTTCATGTTTTGCGTACCAACGCCCGCGTGAGTGCCCGGCTTTTTTGGAGGCACCGTATTTCAATGCCTTTATGGCATGCTCGGCGCGTTTTTCCGTTGGGCTGTTGCAGAAACGAATGTGCGGAAATACTGAGTTCAGCCATGAAAAGTTTTTCATTAAGAAGTGCTCCACCTCAAGTTCTGCCGGAGATGGCAAACCCAATTCATCCAACTCACAAAACATATTCCTAAACGCTTCATATACGGTGTCGGCAGTAGGGCGGCCCACTATGTACGCAGGGCGGAACCAGTAACCGCTAACTACATCAACCGCCATATAACTGTTTACCCAACCCCTTACACTTTTACGGCTCAGCGTCCTGTCATCCATTGAAACTTTGCTCAGGGAGTATTTTCCTGTATGGCGGTTATGTTTGGGGCGCATTTTGGTATTGTACTCGAAATTGCCGTTCCTATCCGCATATACCGCAGTATTGTTCAACACGTCCTTTAGATAGTTCCAAACAGTACCTACGGAAAGGTCAAGCGGCCTGCCTTTGTACCGGAAATCTCCCGGGAAGAAACACTCACCGCTTTTTTTATCGTAAAACTCCTTATTGCCGTTAACAAACTCCAAATAATCGGCATGCACACCTTCAACAAACGGCTTGTCTGTTTTGCGCCACAGTGCCAATAAAAGGTGCTCTGTTGACTTTGATACCTTCCGGGAGGAATCGTTGCCCAACTGACCGTGTAAAACAGACCTGTAACCGTCATTTAAAAACGCTTTAAATTCCCTTTCAAAACTGCGAACATTTTTAAGGTGCCTAATTCCTAATTCGGAACACCTTTTACAATACCACTCAAAATTTGCCATCCACAGTTTCTCTTTTTTGATTCTCCCGCCTGATTTTGCCAATTGTTGGTTTTGGCGTTGCAAACCATCTTTCACACCTTTTAAAATAGATGCTTTGAAAGTATATTCATCAACTTGATCGTCCGTGAGGGTTTTGCCATCCTGTTTTTGAAACATTTCATAAAAAGCGCGGGCCTGCTGATCTATTTCTACAGAATAAACAGGTTGCGTTTCTTCTTTTGCAAGGGATTGGTTTACGTTTCCAAACTTTGATTGGATAACGGATTTACGTTTTAAACTTAAACTATTAAAGTCAATAAGAGAAAGCCCGTCACGTGCTTTCTCAACAATTGTTAATTTTCCGGAGCGACTGTCGTTCCATAAATCAGTGTCGCTCAATCCGGCATCCAACCAATTTGCCTTTGTAATTACCGTGAAACCGTTATACTCGAAATACATATTACTTTTTCTATTTTTGCGTTTTAAAATTTAATATTATAGTTATGAGAGATACTGAAATTATGGAAGTTCTACGTGGTTTTCAATTAAAATACCTTGTTCAGAATGCCGAAATCTCCACTCTCCGCGAGATACTTTTTGGGGTTGTGAGCGCTGACGGGTTAGCGACAAATCCAAACTACCTAACTGAATTGAAATTAGAGTTTTGGGACATCCTCGGAGAGAAGATATCCGCTCTTCTGTGCGACGAGCATATTTGCTCTCACGATAGCTCGCGAAAGCAAATAGTGAATCGGGTGGATGAAATAAAGAAGATGATGGATGACCTTGAGAAAGATTTGGTTGATTTGTAGGCGCTGTTTTCATAATACATGTATTTTAATAATTATCAATAAATACCTTAGCCTCAGCAACCGTGCTAAGTTGCATTTCTACTTCGCGAAAGCCTGCCGGTTGCTCCAGTTCTTCCGGTGTAAAAAGATCGAACAATTGTTCCTTCTCATTCCACTTGATTAGCCAACCATTATATTTCAACTTTTTAGGATCCGCTTTCTTGAATATTTCAAACCCCGGTACTTCATCCCCAAAAAACTCCGGGAACGCGTCAACAAGTTTGCGCCGGTTAGGTGTGGCGGCGAGATAAAACAATTCTTTGAGGCCCACATTAAAGGAGCCCTCGCCGGTACGTGTACCGTTGTGCATTTGCATGAAAATACTTTGATTTGGTGTTTTGTTCATAATACATATACTTTAATTGTTATTATTTGCGTAAATCGGATCGCCGCCGGCGTTTACACACGCCATACGAATTTTGTCTGCTAAAACACTTTGTGTAATACCACTTGCAGCGAGGCTAACTGTAGTTACAGAAACATTAAAGGAAGCGGCAATTTGTTTCCGTGTGCCTACCTTCATTTTAACTTTGTTAATCTTATTCATTATTTTTTATTTTTGTGGCGGTTTTAACCGTGTTAACTCGGCGACAAAAATAGATAAAATTTCATACATTAAATAAATTTATGAATAAAATTTCACCCATAAAAAAAAGAATATTACAATATATTGAATATTTGGGAATTACAAAGCAGCTGTTTTGTGAAAAAACAGGAATTTCTTATGCAAATATAAAAGGGAAATCGTTAGAAAGCGAATTTGGAGGCACTCAGATAGCTGAAATTTTATCTATTTTTGGAGAAATTTCATCCGACTGGTTGCTTACCGGTACCGGTAATATGCTGCGGAATGATATTACCGCAAAAAATATGGTACCTACCAATGGGAATGATGGAATTCCGCTAATTCCCGTCAGTGCAATGGCAGGCTATGGAACAGGTAATAGCCAGGTATTAGAATACGAATGCGAACGCTTTGTTATTCCGGTATTTAAAGAAGCCGAGTTTTTAATATCCGTAAAAGGATCCTCTATGTATCCCAAATATAACTCCGGCGATATTGTTGCTTGTAAAAAACTGCCATTGGATACATTTTTCCAGTGGAATAAAGTATATGTATTGGATACCGAACAGGGCGCATTGGTTAAACGAATAAAAAAAGGCGAAACAGAAGATACTTTAACTATTGTTTCTGACAATCCAAACTACGATTCTTTTCCATTGCATAAAAGCAAAATATATGCTATAGCTATTGTTTTGGGTGTAATTAGGCAGGAGTCATAACTTAGATTTTATAAAATACGAAACATAATAATCCAAAATAGTACAAATAATGAAAAAGTCAACTCAAATCTTAATAACAGTCGGCGTGCTGTTTTTCTCTCAAATATCAAATGCTCAAATTAATTTAGAACATACATTCGATGGCACTGTCGGTCATAATGGAGTTTTTTATACACCTTCTCTTGGCTATTATACCTATGTTAATACAGCAACAAATCAAGTAAGATTGTATAATGAAGATTACTCCTTATATAAATCCATTACTATTACTCCTCCTGCAAACTATTCTATTTCTAATGCATATCTTTTTAGCAAGGGTATTGCTACTACAGATGAAAAAATTACTTTCTTTATTGATTTCATTAATCCGGATATAGTTTCTACGGATCCAAATTCATACCATTCTCTTAGATTATATGATGAAGATGGTAAAATGGTAAAAGATTTTGGGTACGCTTATATTTTTTCACAAAATTTTCATCAAGTTTCAAATAATAAATGTCGTTTATCAATTACTCGCTATAAGATACCAGCTCCTATAACGTATGAAACAGAAATTTACTCTCTTCCCGGGGTATTTACGGGTGTAAAAAACATTCAACAGAATAACACATCATTGTTGCCCTATCCCAATCCCGCCAATACAATTATAACTTTACCCTACCAACTTAAACAAGGTGAAACGTCAGCAATGCGCATTTACAGCATCAATGGACAATTAATAGAAACGAAACAGATTGATTTCGTGTTTGACAAGGTGTTGCTTAATGTTTCAAGTTACACTAAAGGCATGTATCTCTACGAGGTAAATGGTATAAGCAATAGGTTTATTGTGGATTAAAATGCCCCTCCTATACAGGCGTCATACGCCCATATAGCGTATATTGTATAGAAAAATACACACTTTTTTACGCAATGCGATAATAAAACATTGATTTGTAATAAAATACGGAAAAATAAGCGCTAAAACTCAATATATTTTTGCTGTATTATCCCCCATAACTCGTTTAAAAAACCGCCCATCTGCTGTTTTAAAAATGTATTATATGGGTGTAACTCGTGCAAAATTTTATCACGAAATTACAGTTTAACTACAGTATAACTACAGTTTAAATACAGTTTAAATAAAAATGATTAAAAATATGGGGCAACCAGTGGGGCGGTTTATGGGGTAAAAAGTCGTGTTTTTGGTACCGGTAAAGAAAGTACCATGTACCAGGAATAAAGTCGTATAATAAGTGTATTTAAACGGTTTTACGCGGTTTTATCAGGTAATCTACAGCACAATTAAACTTATGTTAAAGAAAGCCGATATAAATCGGGTAAAAATTAAAGCAAAATTAAACTCTTGTACAATTTGTTTTAGAGCAGCTAACGGGCTGCAGCAGTTGTAAATTGTTGGAAATTAGTGGAAAATCGGGTAAAATAGAATATACCTTTATGTATTAATTGTTTTTATGCCCGTAAATACTTCGGCTAAAATTCCTGCATGTCTATTTTCTTTAGAATAGAAAATTAAATCTTTGTTTTTAGGGAGATTCCGTGTGGATTTCGTTTTTATAATGTGATTTTCAATAATTATCATCTTTTGAGTAGTTTGAGTTTGTTTTAGAAAATGATAACGATTGATAAATCTATTTTGTTTTATAAGAAATTGTATTTATAACACCTTTTCCGTCATCAAGCGGCGACTCATATTTTGTATTTTAAAGAGTTTTCTGCCGCTTGCTGCCACCTTTTCCTCAAAGAGGAAAAGGAATGTGCGTTTTACACAATGTGTTACAAGTTTCATATTGTGGGAATAAGTTTGGATTTTATTGCAAGCAGGAAATAACTGATTTTTATTTATTAAATTTAAAAATTATTAGTTTGCTAATTAAAATTATTAGTTTTTAAATAGTTATAGTTTGCTAACAATGTAATTTCGCCATGTTAAATTATTGACGGTTTTATGTTATTTTTGCACTAATTATTAACAACTTAAATTTAACCAAAATGAAAAAATTTGTTACTTTTTTAATCAGTGCAATACTGATAATAACCAGCGTGAATCTTTATGCACAAACAGAAATGAATAATCCTAAAGCCGGTAAGTTAATGAACTTTACCAACAATGTTAATTTTAATGAGGAAGACGGATGCATCTTCCGATTTGTATTAAAGGATCTTGCGGGCTTTGGATGGGGTGATGAAAAGGGTATAACAGTTACCGTTGATGGTGTTGATTATGGAACTCAAAGGTTACCATGGGGAACTTCTTCGGCAGAAGAAACATTACTATTACCCTCCGGAGAAGTTCACTTTTTTTGGGAAGGTGATGTTTTTAGCGCTACTAGACATTATTTTGAAATCTATAATTCGTTTAATGAACTAATTTATACAAGTCCTGAAATGATTCCTGATTGGTTATTTTTCACTTATCAAAATGAATGCCCCGAATGTCTCCTCTTAACTGATTTTGAGGGAGCATATATTCCTGAAGCCAAACAGATCAATCTCAGCTGGACAGCGCCTGAAAGTGTGGATTAATGGGTTTTGATATTTTTAGAAATAATTCTCTAATAGCGCATGTTGCTCCAACAATTGTATCTTATTCCGATAATACTGAAAATTTAGAAACCGGAGATTATAAATACTGCGTGGTACCGGTTTATCCATTTTCATGCACCTTTGAAGATAAATGTTTTGAAGAATATATTAATAATGTAGGAATTAAGAACTATTCTTCTGCCTTGCAACTTTATCCGAATCCTGCCTACAATATTGTAAATATAGAGGGCGAAGCTATTGCAAATGTAAAAATTTACAATAATATGGGACAACGCATCAAAAGTTACAATAACGTTAACAGCGTAAATGTTGCTTCATACCATGCAGGAATTTATTTCTTTAATATATCCACAATAAATGGAGATGTTGGAGTATATAAAGTTATAGTATCAAAGTAATTTTATCTGTGTAAATCTGTGCCTAAATCTGTGTCATCTGTGTGCTTAAAAAATCAACAATAACATATTAACCAAAATTTTAAAAAATGAAAAAAATCTACGCATTCGTAATTCTTCTCTCCATGGGAATTACAAATTACGCACAAGCACAATGTTATCAATGCACCGGCTCAGCCTTTTCTATAGGCGCAGGTACCGCAAGCGGAAATAATTCATTCGCGGGCGGCTACCAATCAGTCACATCAACCGACAATAGTTTTGTGTTCGGTAATGAAGCAAAGGTATATGGACTAAGAGGCATCGCACTTGGTAATGAAGCAAATGTTTATCAAACAGATGGCATTGCCATTGGCAATCGTGCTATTTCCAATGCATTAAACAGCTACGTATTTGGTAAAGACATCACCGGCAGTGGCAGCAATTCCATTACCATTGGCGTGGGCGCTTCAAGTTTGTCGCCTTTAGTTAACAACAAGTCCAACAGCAGTTTGGCGTAACCCATCTTCCTACTTTGGCTATTGTAAAACCTACAAATGCTAACGTGGGCTATTTGGGCATTAACACAGTAGATCCAAAACAAATGGTACACCTTAACGAAGGAAATCTACTCATCACCAGCATCAATTCCGGCGCTTCAAGCGCTCCTGCCGGCGCACTGATTTTTGCTGATGTTGTAAACAATATGTTTCCGCATGGCAAGTGGAGTATTGAGTATTTAAACTCAAATGATCCTACTTATGGTGGAACCGGACTGAATTTTAGAAAATATGAAGGACTTTTCGGTGCGCCATCAGGATCAGTATCTTCAGTTCTCTTTTTATCAAATAATGATAACATTGGTGTTGGCACCAAAAATCCTCAGGCAAGGTTGGAGATTGCAGGTTCTTTTCAGGCGCAAAACGCCACTATTAGCGGGAATATCTTAATTACCAATACCTCAAACCCAACTATAGGAATACACAAAAGCGCCGTGATTTTCGATATGGTGAATCAGGGAACCCATCAGAATAAATGGGGAATTGAACGGGTAAACTCAAGGAGTGAAGGAGATGGGCTTAAATTTTGGAAACACACCATTATAGGCGATAGCCTCATTGGAGTGTCGAGTTCTACTACTGTAATGTTTTTTGATAATAACGATAACGTGGGCATCGGAACAAGCGAACCACAGGAAAAGTTAGATATAAATGGTTCACTTAAAGCAACAAACGCAACTTTTGCCGGTACTGTAACAGCGAATCAATTAAACGTTGAAAATTTTAATTTTACAACCGACAGCTTGGGCATAGGTACAAAAACACCACAAGAAAAACTGCACCTCGTGAATGGTAATATGTTACTTTCTAAAAATCCAACCTCTACATCAAGTGGCTCTATGATGTTCAAACTCAATAGCAGTTGGGAAGAAACTTGGGGCATTGAATATGTAAATTCAAGTACTACGGAGAATGGACTAAGTTTTTGGAATTATCGATATATTCCACCTACCAAGGATGGTGATACTACCAGGGGAGCTCAAAAAAGGTCTATTTTATTTCTAACTAATAGTAGAGATGGGCGTATCGGCGTAGGGACAACGAATCCGCGAGCGAAATTAGAGGTTAATGGTTCATTTCAAGCTGAAAGCGCTGATATTAGCGCAATATCGGCAAATACGCTCACTGTTCAAAACGCTACGATCAACGGTAGCTTATCTGCAAATTCCCTAACTGTTCCAAGTATCACTACCACAACATTAACCGCTGACAATGCTATAATAAATGCTTTATTGAAGGCGCAAAGTGCACAAATTATCGGAACGCTTGGTGCGCAAAACGCAGAACTTAAAGGTTGGTTGCATGCCCTCAATGCCAGTATAGGAAATTTGAGCATTATTGCAGATCATTCTCAAGACAAAGCATTTGTTATTAAAAACTACAAGGATCAAGAAGCTTTTTCGGTTACTGGCAATGGCGAATTGCGCACCGTAAACCTGCTTACAGAAAAGATAGAAGTAAAGGCAGATGCAATGGAATGGTACGATCACGTTTTTTACCCTGATTATGAACTTCGTCCTTTGCCTGAATTAGAACAATATATAAAACAAAACCATCACTTACCTGAAATACCCTCTGCAAAAGAAGTACAAGAAAACGGGATTGATTTGGGCAATATGCAAGGCAAACTGTTATTGAAAATTGAGGAGCTTACGCTCTATATTTTAGATTTGCAGAAACAGATTGATGAACTTAAAAAACAATAAATCATGAAAATAGTTACAAGTTACGAGTTTACTACCCCGTCTGCCTGCGGCAGCCACCCCTTCAATTTATTGAAGGGGAATTATTTCCTTCTGTTTTTTGCTTTCTGCCTTCTACCTTCTGAATTAAGCGCACAAATTGATGATTGTGAGTATAATCCTTATGAGTATGCTCAGGAAGAACTTTTTTTAACCTCTTTTGCATTAAGAGATAGATCTGAAGGCGATGATTGCGCGGCCGTAAGAGAAGCCATTAACAATTTTCATAATGCCGCGGCAAGAGGAGACGAAAAAGAAAAATACAATTATCTGAGAGCTATTTCCTTTTATAGATGCTTAGAATCATTTCATTTTCTTGAAATGCAAATAAAAGGAAGCGCTTCGGAAACAGACCGTTGTAATGCGATTATGTTTTTGGCATGGATGATGAACCCCGAATACTTGCCCGTGATAATGGAATACGCCAAAAAGAGAGAACTCTCTATTGAAGAAAAAGCAGCCGTAGCCACCGCGTTTATGGTTTTTGGCGTGCACGGCGCAACTCCCAATTTGAAAGAAAAGGCGATTAATATGTTAGATGAAATATGTTATGATGCACCAAAAGATGTGTTGGCAAGTTGCATTTTGAGTTATTTTAATATGGGAGGCGATAAAGCCATTAAATTCTTTAATTCACAATTAGAGCAGGACGAGTTTAAACTGTACGCCGCTTTATTTTTGGCACGACTCGGCGAGCATGAACAAACCTTTCCCATCTTTGCAGCCGCCCTGAATAGCGAGGATGAACATGAGGTGCATACTGCCGTAATGGGATTAGCTGCCATAGGTACGGAAGAGGCCATAGAATTGATTTTAAACCTTCCACCGGAAAAAAACAGGCTAACACAAAGAGAGCGGCTAATAAATTTTAACCCTAAAGATATTAAGAAAGGAGACAAATTATGAAAAAATTAATATTAATGATAAGTTTACTATGCGTTTTTACAATAACAAACGCACAAACGGATGACAATAAAACGTTAGATACAGATGTTGTACAACAAAATGAATTAAAAATGCCGCCGAAAATAATGGAAATGGTGGTTACGAAGCTTAAAAACGAGCCTGCTGAGAAATACTACAGATATGGCATAAAAAACAGAGAGCAGTTTGAAAAATTACAATTGGGAAGACCTATTCGTGAGTATGTAATTACTATTGATAATGACACCTTAATACCCCAAGGTTGGCGAGTGCCTATTATGTATGAAGGAAAGGCGCTTTTTTTAGCAGGTGTTACCGCAAGAGAGGCAGGGTTTGGCCCTCCCGGTATGGGAGAAGGCATCCATCATTATGAACGTAAAGACTTGATGGGGATTTTACGAGTTTATGGGGTAGGTGGGGAATATTTTTATATCCGGAGAGAGAATAAAGATGTTTTTGTACAAGTGTTTGATCTTGCAACGCGCAAATATTTTAAGAACGAATATAGTTTACCTGAGATTATTAACCTTAGAAATAGAGCTGCGGAGGTACATGCTGCACCCACCAAAGAGGGCTGGCAGGAAATTTATGGAACAGCTCAAGTGGATGAAAATGACATTTTTGATACCAATTTTCCACAAAAACATGAATTGAAAATGACACCCGAAATAACAGAAATGCTGACTAATGAAATCTATTGGCAAAAAGTAAACCACTCTGACTGGAGTCTTTCCAATTCCGGCATATCAAACAGAGCGCAGTTAGAAAATTTACATTTGGGGAAACCTATTCCCAAGTATGAGATCAACATTGACAATGAAAACTTAATCTTTAGAGGTGGATGGGAAATGCTTGTGATGTCTGACGGTGAGCCTCTTTTTATATCAAAAGTAAGTGAAGGTGAAGAACAGTATAGTAATACAGGAGGTGGAGGAGCCAGGATGGCAAAAATTCTTCATAATTATGAACACAAAGATTTGATAATTGGTTATATAGAATTTGATCGAGGAATGAGTTTTTATATTATCCGAAAAGAGCATCAAGATATTTTTGTACAAGTGTATGACCAAGCAACGGGCGAACTTTTTAAGAACGAATATAGTTTCAGTGAGCTTATTAACCTTTTAAAAAAGTAATGGTATGAAAAAATATATTTTATTACTCTTTTGGGGAATGACCTTTACTTTGAATGCTCAGGATATTAAGGTAGATGTACCTATAGCTATACAAGAATACGACAAGTGGTGTGGCGTTGCTGCATCACAATGTGTGCTTCGTTATTTTGGTCCTTATGTTCTGCAATGCACAATAATGGAATACGTTCGGAAAGAAACGTTTAGTTACGGCATCGTGGATTGCTGTGTTGATGTTAATCAAGGTTGCAATGCGGGGGGGATAGACCTTTACGGAGGTAAAGGCAGTGTGCAGGCTATTTTGAGTTATTTTGGCACTATTAATAGTATTGCATATCCATATAATTATCCAATGCCTGATAGGATTGGTGCATATCTTAGGAATGATCGCCCCCTAATTATTAGCTTGAAAAACAATTCTAACAATGCCCAACACGCTGTGGTTGTTTATGGAAAAGATGTTGGTTATGGTAGAGATTTAATCTATTATATGGATCCTGATCTTGATCCGAAGTTTGGAGGTTATCGAGAAGAAACCTATTTTAAGCTCACAACCGGTTGGCTGTTGCCCTATTCTTGGTTCAACACTCTTGTTATAGGGGATGCACTTTATCCTGACCATTGCTTTAACCTCAAGTGCGATGAAGACGAAGACGATGTTGATTGCGGTGGGTTGTCGTGTGAGCCCTGCAAGGCTTCGCCGCCACCGCCTGATGAATGTTCTAACTGCGAGAGAAACCCTGGCGAAAAAGAGGTTGATTGTGGTGGACCAAACTGTCCGCCTTGTGAGGATGTTCCGGAAGAAAGAATTATAAATAATGAAGTTTATTATCATTCTACAGAAGTTATGGCTTTAAAAAAAATAACTGCTGGAAAGTATGGAGTGGAGGTACGTCTGGGAGCAAACGTAAGTTATATTACGTCAGATACGGGTTCAATTGTTTTGCTTCCGGGTTTTACAGCTTATAAAGGTTCTAATTTTAGTGCGTACAGGAAAGACCTTTCCGGATCTTCAAGAATCTGTCCGGAGAAGCTTTGCCACAACATTGCAGCTCTTTCATATTGGTGCATACGAGGCTGGGAAAACCAACTTTATATATATAGTCTACTTTACGCTGTAAAAATTGAATATGAGATTTATGATGAGAAAGGACGGTTTATATATAGTAATGCAATAGATATTGCGCGTAATGGGATGTTCAGATTATGGGATTGCGTAACAAATGCTATTATTACTCAAGGTGTAGTAAGTTACAAAATAGATTATACTGTACACTATTGCAATGAGACTAAGCGTGACTATACACATTGGTTTGTAGTTGAGGATCCGCCGTATAAGTATAATAAAAACAAATCATCAAATGAAGAATCTGAAGAAACTCCGCCTCAATTTTCGCCTCCAAATTTTAATAACATCATTCATCAAGATGGAAATGTTACCCATACTTTTTCAATCATTCCCAACCCCAATACTGGCGCCTTTCAAATAGAAACTAACTTTCCTCTCGCCGACATTGCCAACCTAAAAATTACCAATATGTTGGGAGCCACCGTTTACGAAACCCAAGCCCTTACTTCCAATACCATTCAACTGCAAACCTCCGCTACAGGTACATTTTTAGTAGTTATCATGCTGAAAGATGGCGCTGTGTTAACGCGGAAGATGGTGGTGCAGCGGTAGAAATTCTTGCTTGCTTAACCAACGTTAATAGAATTTTAAGATAATTCTCTTTGCAAACTCTCTACCCAATTCGGTATCTGAATATCGAATTGGTTTTTATTTTAAACAAATCGAAAACGGAAATGTGGGGCGTGCAGCCGGTGTTGAGTACTCGGCAATTGTAATCTAGTGCACCAAGCAAGGTAATTTTGCAATTTTCATAATTTCTTGGGCAAATCCGTACCAAGTGGTAACGCCTTCATTTGCATAATGAAAAATGGTGGGTTTCGTAATTTTACCTCCTGTTTTGTGCGAAAAACAGGAAAGATGATGATTCAGCGATAGAAATTCTTACTTGCTAACCAACGTTAATAGAATTTTAAGATATAAACTTTCTACCCATCCGTCAAATGGATGTTACAGTCAGCATTTAAACTGTACGCCGCTTTATTCTTAGCCAAATTGGGCAAACACAAACAAACCTTTCCTATCTTTGCAGCCACCCTGAGTAGCGAGGATGAATACAAAGAAAGGAGACAAATTATGAAAAAATTAATGTTAATTATAATTTTATTAAGCGTTTTTACAATAACAAACGCCCAAATGGATGAAAATAAAACTTTAGATACAGATTTTGTACAAGAAAATGAATTAAAAATGCCGCCGGAAGTAGTAGAAAGGGTGGTTACGAAGATTAAAAACTCGCCTATTGAAGATTTCTACAGGTATGGCATAAAAAATAAAGAGCAGTTGGAAAATTTACAGATGGGAAGACCTGTTCCTGTGTATATAATTGATAGTGATACCTTAAAGCTTTCAAGTTGGCGAGTACCTTTCATGTATGAAGGGAACTCCATTTTTCTATCGTATGTTACACTTGGAAAAAATGGGCACTACAGAGATTCAAACTGCTCTGGTTATACCATAATGGGGGAAGGGATTCATCGGTATGAACGTAAAGACTTGATGGGGATTTTACAAACTAATGAGTGGCTTATAGAATATTTCTACATCCGGAGAGGAAATAAAGATATTTTTATAGAGGTGTATGATTGGAAAACGCGTGGATATTTTAAAAACGAATATAACTTTACTGATGTTATTAACCGTAGAAATAAAGCTTTAGAAGACCCGAAGAAGCTCTTTCAGGTAATTTTTGGAACAAACGCTCAAGTAGATGAAAATGGCATTTTTGATACCAATTTTCCACAAAAACATGAATTGAAAATGACTCCCGAAGTAACAGAAATGCTGCTTACTGAACTCTATTGGAATTTTATAAACGCCTCCGACGAATATCTCTCCAGATATGGCATAACAAACAGAGCGCAGTTGGATAATTTACATTTGGGAAAACCTTCTTCCGAGTATTGGATTGACTTAGATAATGAAATATTATTTTTTACAGGTAGCTGGTATGTGTCTGTTATGTCTGATAATGAACCTCTTTTTATGGCATGGATACGCGAGGGTGATGGAAAGTATCGTTATGCAGGGGGGAGAGAGGATATAGTAGAAACCATTCATAATTATGAACACAAAGACTTGATAATTGGGCACATAATAAAGAATGGTTTAGGTGGAATGGATTACCTTATTATTAATAAAGAGCATAAAGTTCTTTTTACGCACGAATATTTAAAAAACGAATATAGTTTAAGTGAGTTTATTAACCATTTAAAAGAAGCAGACTTGCGTGAAAAAGAAGCAGACTTGCGCGAAAAAGCAAAGCAAAGCAGGCGAGATTCCCTGCGAGCTTCCCTAAAAGAAGACTTAATAATGACACCCGAAATAACAGAAGCGGTGGTTAAATGGTATAAAGAGTTGTCTGAAAAATATCACTCCGATTATGGTATAATAAACAAAGCGCAGTTAGAGCATTTACATACAGGTAAACCTATGCCATCGTATAGGATTGTAAATGAAGAGTTAGAAAGTGCATTTTTGTCTAATATAGTAACTACTTATAATGTGTCTCGTATGCCTGACGAAGCGCCTCTTTCATTAAGATTTACAGGCTCTTGGAAAGTGCTTGTAATGTCCGATGGTGAACCTCTTTCATTTGGAAGGATTGGATTTTCAGAATATTGTGAAGAATACACCTATTCTGGTATCCCTATTAACAATACAGAAGAACACTTCCATAATTATGAACATAAAAATTTGCTCATTGGGTCTTTATATGTACCTCCTTCAATGACAGGAATTGATTATCTTATTATTAATAAAGAGAATAAAGATATTTTTGTAAAAGTATATGACGAAATAACGGGCGAATATTTTAAATACGAATATA
>Ga0209737_10000187_pt1 | contig 56024 bp, 74 predicted proteins | sample TergutCu122P3_FD_187284 | JGI IMG/M metagenome (GOLD analysis project Ga0209737, IMG submission 187284) | Cubitermes ugandensis P3 segment gut microbial communities from Kakamega Forest, Kenya - Cu122 P3 (SPAdes) (version 2) | ecosystem: Host-associated > Arthropoda: Insects > Digestive system... | reverse complement strand
CCGAAGCTTTTAGCCGCCGCGGCGCGTTTTGCGCAGACCGAAGCTTTTAGCCGCCGCGGCGCGTTTTGCGCAGACCGAAGCTTTTAGCCGCCGCGGCGCGAGCTGAGCGAGCTGAAGCTTTTAGCCGCCGCGGCGCAGCGTTGGCAAGCTATAGCAACAATTGGTAATTGGTAATATTGGATAATTGGTAATATTGGATAATTGGTAATATTGGATAATTGGTAATATTGGATAATTGGTAATATTGGATAATTGGTAATATTGGATAATTGGTAATATTGGATAATTGGTAATATATGGAGATAGGAATTGTAATATAATTGTAATATAAAAAGGGTTGACAAGATGTTAGAAGTAGTGTATAATAGGGGTAGATTAAAGAAAGAGAGGAGGTGGAAAGTATGATAGTGCATAAATATGAGATTATTGGTGCGACGTTTATGTGTAAAAAGGGTGATAAAGATGTTGAATTAATTAAGTTAGTATTAGATTCATTAGATGTTAGTTATGAGGTTGAAGAGTATACAAATAGTTGTATAATAGATGCTAAAAAGTATGAAAGTAAGGAAAGAATAGAGTATTAAAAATAAAGGAGATGTTAGAAATGGAAAAAAAGGTAAATGAAATTATTAAAAAATTTGATGGTAATGTTGTTGAAATTGCTGCGGAATTAAAAAGGGTGCAAAGTTTGAAATGTAGGTTGTTGAAATGTAAAGGTAAAAAAGGATATGAGGATGAATTAAATAAAATTTTGAATTATGAGCAATTGTTGAAAGAAAGTAGAGGGGTGTTGGTGCCTCGGGAAAAGAGTGTAACTAATTATGATATTGATGATGTTAGTAAATTGAGTTATGAAGAAGTTATTAAGGCGTTGAGAAGTATTCAGAGTAAAAAAAGTTTGTGTAGATGGTTAACAGAAGTAGAGGGGGATAATGATGAATTTAGAAAAGCGTGTGAAATTGAAAAAATGTTGAATGAAAGAAAAAAGGTTGTTGATAAAATTGATGGAAGTTTAGTTAGAAAAAGTGATGTTCAAGTTATTATTGATATATTGAAGGGCGCGGGTGATTTGGATAAAAATGTAATTATTGAAAGTTTGGAAAAATTAGTAAATAATGAAATTGAAGTGGCTAAAGATAATGGAAATTGAATAATGAAAGTAAAAATATATTTCAGTAAAATGAAATATATTTTTATGTATGATAATTGGTAATATATGGAAATAGGAATTGTAATATAATTGTAATATAAAAAGGGTTGACAAGATGTTAGAAGTAGTGTATAATAGGGGTAGGTTAAAGAAAGAGAGGAGGTGGAAAGTATATGTATAGTTGGGTTAAATATGAGGTAGTGCGAATTAGAGGTGATAGAAAAGAATTGGAAAAATTGCTTGATGTATTGTTAGCGTTGGATTTGGATTGTGTATATAAAGAGGTAGATGGTATAGAAGATATGTATGAAATTGAAATTGAAATTGAATTGTAGGAATTAAATGGAAGTTTATGGAGAGGAAATAGTTGGAAATAAATTGTAGGAATTAAATGGAAGTTTATGGAGAGGAAATAGTTGGAAATAAATGGTTGAACTATATTTCTCGGAATAAATATTGCTGCGTTTATAACGAATATATTGAGCGAAGCGATAATATATTCGGTAAGCAAAATTATATATTAAATAAGAAATGGAACATTTCTTATTTAATATATAATTTTGCACGCAGCAATATTTATGGAGAGGAATATAGTTCAACCATTTATTTATAAGATAAAGTAATAATTGTATATAATATACGTAGAAAAGAATAAGAAAATTATGAAGCGTAGCGAGTAATTTTAAGGCAAAGCAACGCTTTGCAATATAATGCCAACGGCATTATATTTTAATGCAGGAAAAACAATAGGAAATAAAAAGAATTCTTTTAAGACGAAGTATTAAAATTCAAATTTTTAAGACAGTAGAAATGGGGTACTTTTGGCGCCGTGGCGCAGAAGCTGTCTTATAGGTAATGGGTATACGGCCGTGGCGCAGAAGCTGTCTTATAGGTAATGAGTATACGGCACAATTGGCATAGAATAAACGCAGCGCTACTGCATTAAAAATCATTAAAATTTATATACGCGCGCGTATATAAAAATATAAAATGTAACAAAATAAATTTACTCGTAGCAGGCCCGTACTAGAACTTGTAGATAAAATAAAGGGTTAAAAATTACGTACTAGTAGCAAGCACGCGATGTATAGCCCTAAAAAAGCTGCAAAATACGTATAATATAAATAGGTAAGGGGGGTTGTGTAAATGAATGTATTACTCAATTATACGGCTGATACACAGCCAACAGATATTGTAGATACAAGCGAAACAGTTTTAGGCTGGGACATTGAAGAAGAAACTACATCTGGGAATATTAGCCCCAGCGGCGCAGCAGCGATGTGGAGCCCACACTTGTTTGATAGTGAGGGCGAAAACATGGTTGAAGAAGTTAATTTGTCAACCTGTAGAAGGTGCGGGCGCGACGGCGTCGAGATGCATAAGACTGATGCACACCTATGCGTTGATTGTGTAAAGGCTTACAACTGTAGAATCACATATACGAGGAACCATACAGATATTGTAGCTCAGGCCGCTGCATCGGGTCTCAATCTCTGGGAGCGCCAGCCGGGTGAGACCCAGTGGGAGTATACAGTCTGGATAACGTATCGGGATGCGTACCCAGGCAAGCGGCCTACATATCAAGATGCTGCAGAGCAGCTGTGCTGTACGCGGGATGCCGTGAGAGCCATCGCCGCTCGCTGGAGCTTTCAGGCTAGACTCCAAGCTTGGATTAAACACTGTGAAGATGTGACGCTGCTGCAGCGCAGGGACGAGATACTGGCGATGAACCAGGCACATGTAGATATGGCCAAGGCGCTGCGGAGCAAGCTCACCAGAGCTATAGACATGATAGACCCAGAGGAGCTGAAGCCGAGCGAGATAAACGGTCTGGTGAAGACGATGAGCGAGTTAGAGCGCAAGGCGCATATGGACGCGGAGATTCAGTCCACAGCGCGCAATGAGATGCTTGTAGATATAGACGGTAGCGGCGCAGTGAAGAAGCAAGCTACTGAGCAGGGTGACTTGGGCGAGGTGGTGCAGATACTGCTTAAGGCTGGAGCGCTGGGCTCCATCACCACAGTGACGGCTAAGGAGACAACCTTGACAACGGAGCGTGAGTTGACGCTAGGTCTAGACCCTGACAGTGACGCTGGGACGACTTACGTAGAGGAGCAGGGCGGCTACACAGTACAAGACTAGTAGATATGAGGAGTAGGAGGTGCTCGGGAGTGGGTACGAGAGGAACGAAGCGGATGATTGGTTCGTATGAGTCGGAGGACAGGGTGGAGCGCACAGGTGGCGTGGCAGAGGTGCTGCGACGGTGTGTGTTCTGCGGGGAGTACAAGGAGCTTGTAGAGCATTATGCTAAGAACGGAACAGACAAGCATGGTGAGGTGGTTTATCGCAAGGACTGTAAGGTGTGTTATAACCTGCGGCGCGGTGAGAACCTACACAAGAGGAGCTTTAGCGGATTCCTCGGCGGCCAGCGCCGCAGGGGCGAAGGCCATCCTGAGCTGACGCATCAGGAGTGGAAGGAGTGCTTGATATTTTTCGGAGGCGAGTGCGCTTACTGCGGTTGCACTACACGACGTGGCTCACGCTTGACAAAGGACCATCTCACACCTAGTAGTTACGGTGGGCGGACTGTGCAAGCTAATATAGTGCCGGCGTGTGCAACATGTAATAGCTCCAAGGGGGCTGAGGACTTCAAGGAGTGGATGATGAAGCAACCGACCTTCTCGCAGGAGAGGCTTAATAGGATATTTAGGTGGAGGACTGTGATAACAGCTGCTGAGGGAGGCGAGTAACGATGACTGACGTAGTGGCGCTGACAACTGGGATGCTGACTGTCATAGGTGCTCTGGCTTTTGTGGTGAGTGTGGTGACTGAGGTCTTGAAGGAGCTACCGGGCTCTGAGCATGTACCACCTGAGCTTGTGGTTATTGGACTGTCTATAGCAAGTGCTGTGGTGACGTTCTTCGGCTACTCGGATTATGTAGGACACAGTGTGGTGTGGTATGAAGTTATTGGGGCTGTGATTGGTGGGTTTATAGTTGCATTTGTGGCGATGTTTGGTTGGGAGACCTTTCATGATATGTGGAAACGCCTTGGTAAAGGTAAGGGCGGTGAGTAGTAATGAGCGAAGTAGATTTGAGTCAGGTTAACATTAATGAATTACAGAGACGGCTGACGCCACGGCTAACTAAGTTTATACCGTATAAACCAACGCCGAAGCAGACTGCATTTTTATTGATGAATAACACTAAGGAGATTTTGTATGGTGGAGCAGCAGGAGGCGGGAAAGCGTTACCGTTATCTACAGAAATACTTACAAGTAATGGATGGTCTACTATGGGTGATTTACAAGTAGGTGACAAGCTTTTTGATGAAATGGGCGCTCTATGTGAAGTTACGGCTAAATCAGAAGTAATGTATGGTCATAAAATATACAGGATAAATTTTGATAATAATACGTATTTAGATGCAGACGCAGACCATTTATGGACGTTGCATCAATACCAAAATAGAGACTGTAATAAAACAATGACTACACAAGAAATAGTAGATACTATGGGCAGCAGAACTAAACATGCTATAAAAGTTACTAAGCCTTTACAGGGTACAAAATATGAGTTACCTATTCCACCGTATACATTAGGTGTTTGGCTAGGCGATGGGTGTAAGAATTCTGGTGACTGCGCTGCACAAGATAATGAAATTTATTCATATATTAAAAATGATGGATTTGCAGCGTATACTAAAACTAAGAATGTATGGGTGCTTCCTAATTTGTATCCTTTATTACGAGAGAATAGATTACTAGCTAATAAACATATTCCTGATAAATATTTATTAGCAAGCTATGCGCAAAGGCTTGAGTTACTACAGGGGTTAATGGATACTGATGGTAATGCATCTTCTGATAAAGGTTATTGCTCTATTTGTATGACAGATTTAGCATTGATGAAACAAATAGAACAATTAGTTCGTTCTTTAGGAATAAAAGTTTCTTTAACTAGTAGCATAGCAACATGTACTAATAGCAAAGAATATTATGTTACCACCAAATATACTTTAAAATGGACTACAGAAATACCTATGTTTAAGTTAGAAAGAAAATTAAAGCTACAAAAACGAACTGGATTTAGAGGTACACAATATTTACACTATATTAAAGAAATAAGAGAAGTAGAAAGCGTTCCTGTACAGTGTATAAAAGTAAATTCTAAGTCTTCCTTATTTTTAGCAGGTAGAGCATTAATACCGACTCATAATTCTGTCGCACAGCTAATGGCTGCCCTACAGTTTGTAGATATTCCAGGCTACTCAGCGATATTATTTCGTAAGACATATGCGGATTTAAGTTTGCCTGGTGCACTAATTGATATGAGTAAACAGTGGTTAATGCCTTTTGTAGAAGATAAAGAAGTTAAGTGGTCTGATAAGGAGAAACAATATACGTTTGCATCTGGTGCGACGTTAAACTTTGGGTATCTTGAGTCTAATAATGATTGTTACAGATATCAAGGAGCTGAATTTCAATATATAGGCATGGATGAAACAACGCATATAAGCCCAAGCAACTACAGGTACTTGTTTAGTAGATTGCGCAAGCCAGTAACTCTGAATGTACCTTTGAGATTTAGAGCCACAGCTAATCCTGGCGGAGAATATGGCGAGTATTACTATCAACGGTTCTTTATAGAAGGACCGGATAAAGGTAGAATATTTGTAGGCGCAGGGCTTAATGATAATCCGCATCTTGATGCAGCTGCCTATATAGAGTCTTTGAATGAACTAGACGCAACTACTAGAGAGCAGCTCCTTAATGGTAACTGGGAGATTAAAGAATCTGGCGATATGTTCAGTAGACATTGGTTTGAGATAGTGCCAGAGCATACTGTACCGAGAAACGCTCAAAGGGTACGTTATTGGGATACAGCTTCAACAGACCCTTCAAAGAAGAGGCGAAGAGATAAGCGAGACCCTGACTGGACTGTTGGTCTAAAACTTGCTAATTATCAAGGTATATATTGGATTGAAGATATTGTGAGAGTTCAAAAGACTCCACATGATGTTGAGAAGATTATAAAAGAAACAGCAAAAAGCGATGGCTATTCTGTAGCTATTAGGATGGAAAAAGAACCCGGTAGTTCAGGTGACATAACTATAGACCACTATGCAAGAAATGTTGTAGCTGGTTATGACTTTAAAGGAATGACTAGCACAGGTTCCAAGATTGAGCGTGCAAGAACTGCATCTGCCGCGTCGCAAGGTGGAAAAGTAATGGTATCTCAGAAATGTAGAAATATACTTGCATTTTTAGATGAGGCTGATACGTTTCCATATGGACACAAAGATGATACTATAGATGCATTTTCTGGAGCGTTTAATTATTTTAGAAGTCCTACACTTTTAAGGGTACCAACAAGCTTAAAAAAATCAGGCGGCAGTTATTGGAAAAGACTTAGTAGTTAAATAAGAAAAGGAGGAAAAGAAATGGATTACAGTAAAGCTATTTTATTTTTTGGAGGAGACGGCGCTGCTGGAGAGAGTAATGCACTGGCTAATTATTGTGCTATTCTTAACTCTGGCATATCTGCAGATTATGCTGAAAGAGTGCTAGAGAGATGCGCAGATGAAGCAAACCATTTACTTGGTGATTTTCTTGATGGGTTAAAACTGTCAGGCATTAGAATTGCAGCAGATGGATTGGATGAAATACTTGATGAATTACGAGCGCTAAAGGGGGAGTAGTATATGGCTACAACATGGAGACAAAGATTACAAAATACTCTATCTAATTTAAAGCTTAAACCTATGGAGACTGGTTTTTGGGTTGATGCCATGGCGCGTAGTCTTGAGGAGCTTTCAGTACGAAGTGGCGGAGGCGATGTAGAGAGTTACTTCGAACGCACCTATGAAGAAATCAAAGCACTAAAAGACGCAGGAAAACTAATCCCCGGCGCAAAGTATTGTATTACAAACTATGTAACAAAATACTTGCAACCTTACACGTGGAAAGTTAAGTTTGCAGATATTCCGCATATAGGTTTTGATGGAGATTATCCAACAAGCGATGATGACGCGCGAGTTGCTACACGTTATGAAATGTTAGTTGTTACAGCTACGTCAAGCACTACTTTTGCGCCGATATGTTCAAGCAGGGGATTTCCAGAAGATATTGTTTATTATGATTTTGATGATGATACAATAGAAATACGTACAGCAATGAGTACTTACGGAGATTATGTACCCGAAGACCAAGACATACCTCGCAGAGGATTTATTCGCCGAAGAATAGACACCAAACGTAATATAGATATTACAGGAGACTGGCGTACTATGTTATGGGCAAGGTTTAAATGGGACGGTGCGCCAAATAATGAGTTTGTTCCAGGTATATCAGTTTATGTAGGGCAAAGAATTACTAATAGTGCAGATAACTCAATTAGTATGGTCGTAGCAAATGGTGTTGAACAATGGTTAGGTAAGTTTACATTTAATGCGTGGCATAGCAGTAGTTTTATTTTTCCGTCTTGGACTTATATAAAACAAACATTTAATGTTAGTAATTTAGCACCGCCAAATTTTTATAATCAATACGCTGAAAGATATACGCTAAATATGGACAATAGACACGGTAAACCATATCCTACAAACTTAATTGGAGATTTAGCACCATTTGTTGGAAATATAAAAATAGGTAACGGTGTTTTAAGAACACAATCCGAAAAAAGCAATACATTCGGATTTGATGGTAGTCATAATATCGTGTTGTGTTTTTATGATGGTCAATATTATGATGACCCAAGCAGTGTATTAGTTGCTAAAAAAATCACAATAGGCGAGGGTTGTCACGATATTACACTAACAAACCCTATATCTACTACAATTCATAACAACGTGGGCGGTATTATTGTTAATAGTGAATGTGGATATACAGGCTCAAATTACGTGATTATTGAGGATAGAGTATCAGATGTATTTATAAACACAGTAATCAATAGCACAATTAAAGCGGGTACATTACGGTCTATATTTAATACGTTAAGCAAGTCTTCTGTTAATGCGTGTTTATGTAATATTAATGTAGCGCTTAATTCAAATATTATTAATACTTCAAATTCATATATTATGTTTATTTTTGACTGTAATATTGTAAATAGTATGTACCTAGCAATGTTTAATATATGTGGGTCTACAGCAGACAATGCGTATTATATAAATACAGCGTTTAACTATACCGCCACAATATATAATACAAATATAAGAAGTAAATGTGTAATATTATCGAACGCTAACGCCGCCGAGATGTTTGAGTTGCGGACAACATGTGATACGTCAGTTGACCAATTTGGTAGAAATTATTTAGAATTTATAAATACCACGGGACAAAAGGTAATAAGACTAATAATTTAAGAAAGGAGTAATATAATGAGAAAAAAAATAACTTATACAAAACAAAATCCTGCACTTCATTCGGAGTTTCCTGATGGGATTAACACAGACCCATTGTATAATTTTGATGATAAAACGTACCCACATCAAGGAATTGTAAATGCACTTCTCAAAAGTCCTCATACCTACTTAGTAAACGCAGAATATGAAAATGATAACTATAACGAGCTTAAAATATTCTGTAATATATGGGATAGATTAGAGGGCAACGAAGAGGACACTACATTGACATTGTTCTCAAACCCAAATATGACTATCGAAGAACGCAGAAAGCACCGCAGAGAGTATATTGCAACAAATATATTACCTGTAATGATACCTAAGTTGTTACCATCTCTTGAAACCTTTGTAATTGCGAACAATCAAGAGGAATACGACAATTACATGGCGGTAATAGAAGCCTACGGTGATTTAATTATTAATGTTAGCGTTGAGGATATACCTTACGAGCCGACTAAGTTAGAGCAGTTAGAAGCTGATATAGGGTATCTTGCTATGGTTTTGGGCGAAGAGCTATAGTAAATATAAGGAGGAATTATAATGTCGAAAATGTTTGAACAAATTAAAGATTGGTTTAACAAAAACACTTGGAATGTAGACCGTGTTAAAAGAGCGGTAGAATTAGGAAATATTACTGCAAAAGAATTTGAAGAAATTACGGAAATGAAGCATAAGAAAGCGGTACACTTATAGAAAGAAGTGGTATAGTGGTGAATTTAAAAATTCTTGGTACAACTGGTTTACAAAAATATGGGTCGCAAATATATGAAGAATTTTTGCCAGAACTTAGGTGGCCTCGTGCAGGTAAAGTATACCAAGAAATGGCGGATAATGATTCAGTTGTAGGCTCGATACTTTACTTAGCAGAGATGCTGATTCGTGGCGCTAAATGGTCTGTAGAAGCGGCTGGTAAGTCTGAAGAAGATTTGGCTGCTGCTAAATTTCTTGAAAGCTGTATGAATGATATGGAGGTAAGCTGGGCCGCTACCATTACAGAAGTACTTTCTATGATGACATACGGATTTAGCCTGCATGAGATAGTCTATAAGGTTAGGAGAGGCAAAGAAGAAACAAATCCACGTTACTATAGTAAGTATAATGATGGCAGAATTGGGTGGCGCTGCTTACCCATACGGTCTCAACGAAGTATAGCAGAGTGGAATTATACTGCTGATAATGTACTAGAGAGCGTAACGCAAGAGTCAGATGTTGGTAATAAGGTAGTTAAAATACCTATGTCAAAGGCTTTACTCTTTAGAACTAAAGTTAGTAGAGACAATCCAGAAGGACGGTCATTATTGCGTAATGCTTATAGGTCTTGGTTCTTCAAAAAGCATTTTGAAGAAATTGAAGGCATAGGTATAGAGCGTGACTTAGCAGGCTTTCCAGTCTTAACGGCTCCTGCAGATATGGATTTATGGAATGAAGAAGATGCTTATATGGTAGCGTTAAGGAATAGAGCAGAACAAGTAGTCTCCTCTGTTCGTAGAGACTCAGAAGAAGGGCTTTTGTTACCGCATGGATGGGACCTTAAGCTTTTAACTTCTTCATCATCAAGGCAAATAAATATTGGTGAGACTATTAATCGTTATGATAATAGAATTGCTATAACTATGCTATCAGATATAATACTGATTGGACAACGCGCTGGTTCGTTTGCATTAGCAGAGTCAAAGCAATCTATGCTAGCGGCTGCTCTACAAGCACAGTTATTGAATATAGCGGATGTGTTTAATACTACAGCTGTGCCACGGCTTTTTAAGTACAATACTTTTAAGATAGAAGATTTTCCAAAAATAGTGCCTAATGAAATACAGCAACCTTCTCTTAGGGAGCTTGCATTAGTGTTACGGTCTATGGGCATAAATATAGCTGGTGATATTGAGATGCATAACTACTTCAGACATCTACTTGGTATGCCTGCATTAAGTCAAGAAGTATTTGAATCCGTGTATCTACCACAAGCTATGAGCGAATCAACTATGTCAGTAGGGGAAGAAATAGATACAGCTATATCTAATGCATTTACAGAACCAGGTATGGCATATACAGGAGGTAATCATAATGGCTGAGCAAAGACCTGTAGGTATTAATTTTGAAATAAAAAAGGCCGCAGATAAAGGTCTCGTATCTGGCTGGGCTAATGTAGCGATTAATTCAGACGGTTCGTTACCGTTAGATTGGCAAGACGATGTTATAATGCCTGAGACACTTGAAAAAGCAGCAATACAATTTATGATGGATTATCAAGACGCTGGAGAGATGCATAAAGGTAATCCAACAGGAGTTGTTGTAGAATCAATTGTATTTACAAAAGCTAAGCAAAAAATTATCGGTATACCTGAAGGCTGCGTACCTGAAGGGTGGTTTATAACAGTTAAGGTAACAGATGAAGCAGTATTTGAAAAAGTAAAAGATGGTACCTACAAAATGTTTTCCATCCAAGGGAAAGCTAATCGTATAAAGATATAAAAAGCTGCTAATAAACATATAATAAAAATAGGAGGCGAGGACATGCCAAACTTGCTTGAAGACTTGGTTATAGACCGAGTTGACCTTGTAGATGAAGGAGCTAATTCAGCTTCATTCATAGAATTTTATAAAAGAAAGGAGAACATCATGACTTTTGAAGAAATTTTGGCCAAGATGACATCTGAAAATGCCAAAGTAGTCTTAGATGCTATAGCTTCTAAAGAAGCTGAAGTAGCTAAAATGAAAGAAGATTCAGCAGCTGAAATAGCAAAGATAAATGAAGCATTAGCTAAGGCTAATACTGAAATTGAAACTTTGAAAGCAGCCGATGAAGAGGGCAAAAAAACTTGTAAAACAGGCTTTGATGAGGAAGAGGTGCTAAAATCAATGCCTGAATCAGCGCGTATAGCGTTTAAAAAAATGAAAGCTCAAAAAGAAGCCGCTGAAAGCGAAATCTTAAAAGCTAAGGAAGCTGAAGTACACGCGACAGCTGTTGCAAAAGCGGCAGAACTTAAAGCTTTACCAGTTCCTATGGAAACTCTTGTAGCTGTTCTAAAGGGCAGTACGCCTGAAATGGTAGATGTACTTACTGCGGTTAGCTCAGCGCTGGAGGGCGTAACACTTGGAGAAGTTGGTAAGCGAGGAAACACCGCTAATACAAATGCTTGGGATAAGATAGAAGCGGCAGCGGAAGACATCGCTAAAGCTGAAAATATTTCTAAGCAAAAAGCTATCGCTGAAGTAGTAAAGCGTAAACCGGAACTCTATAAAGAGTATCTTGAAGGAGGTGCAAACTAATGGCTATGATTAATCCATTCCAAATACCAAACATGCGATGGAGCCTACCGTCTGGTGGAGCAACTCCGTGGCGAAGGTTTGTATCTGTAAATGCACAAGGTTATGCAGTATTAGCAAATGCTACTACTCCTGTAGTAGGTGTTTCGCAAAATGAAACAACTACTGGACCTCATGCTGAACAAGTACAAGAAATTATTGATGGTTTAGTAATGGTTGAAGCTGGCGCGGCGGTTGCATCTGGTGTGTATGTAGTTTCAAACGCAAGCGGCCAAGCTATAGTGGGGGCAACAAATCCTGTAGGCGTTGCAATTACGCCTGCCACAGCCGCGGGTCAAGTTATAACAGTTAAGATATAATATGAAAGGAGGAGAAGTAAATGCCTAAAATGCAAGATGCTCATATAGATAGAGCGCTAACAAATATATCAGTATCATATTTACAAGACGCTTCGGCGTTTGTTGCAGATAAAGTATTCCCGATAGTACCAGTAAAACGTCAATCTGATGTTTACTATCAATATAGTAGAGCAGACTTCATGCGTGATGAAGCGCGTGTAAGAGGCGCAGGGACGGAGTCAGCTGGCGGCGATTACGGTGTTGAAGCACAAGACCCTTACTACTGCCGTAAGCATGCATTCCATAAAGATATCACAACAGAGGAGCGTGCGAATTACGACGAGCCTTTAGATGCAAATATGGATGCAACAGACTTCATAACACAAAAGATGCTTATAAGAAGAGAGGTTGACTGGGCGTCGCGGTACTTCAGACCTGGACTTTGGGGCACAAACCTTGTAGGTTCAGCAGACGGCGCGGGAAGTTCGGTACTCCACTTTAATAATGAAGCGTCTGACCCTATTGGCGTATTCACGCGGGCAAGCGTTGAGATGGCTAGTCAAACAGCCTATCGTCCTAATACGCTTGTGTTATCGCCGTTTGTGTTTAATGCTCTGAAGAATCACCCTGATATACTTGATAGAATTAAGTATACTCAAAAAGGCATCGTAACAAATGACTTGCTTGCAACGTTGTTTGAAGTTGATAAGGTACTTGTAGCTTGGGGGGTAGTTAATTCTGCAAGAAAAGGCGCTGCTGAAAATAATGGATTCATTATGGGTAAACATGCCTTGTTAACTTATGCAGCACCAAGACCTGCTCTTCGTAAACCATCTGGCGGGTATATATTCGCTTGGACTGGCTTAGAAGGCAGTGGCGCGTTTGGCAATAGAATGGTAAGGTTACCGATGGATTTGCTCGGTCTCGGTACAGAACGTATCGAAGGGGAAATGGCTTTTGATTGTAAGATGATTAGCTCTGACCTCGGCGTATTCTTCCAGGATATTGTTAGCTAAGAAAATATTCTATATAGTCAGGCGGGCTTTTCGCGATGAAAAAGGTATGCACACAACTGGTTCGATTGTAGAACCATTGGGCATCAAGCGCTTCAAGCGTAGAGTCCAAGAAGGCAATATAATCGAAGTTAACGAGCAAACTTTTGAAAGTATTGCTAGGTATATGAAAGCCCGTCATAATATCAATATTAATTGGCCAGAAACAGAAACAGAAACAGAAACAGAAACAGAAACAGAAACAGAAACAGAAACAGAAACAGAAACAAAGGCTAAAAAATCTGTTAAGGCGGTGTAGATATGTCGTGGTCATATTCAGGAAATCCTAATGATAGTGAGATAGACCGTTATAGGTTCTTGATTGGTGACACAGATGAATCAGCGCCTATAATGCAAGATGAAGAGATTCAATTTTTAATAGACCAGTATGGGTCTAATGAAAATAGACTTAGGCAAATGCTATTTTCTCATGCAGCTACTATATTTGCGCGAGATATTAAACGAAGCTTAGGCCCTCAATCAGAAGACCCTACTGAACGACTAAGATACTTTAAGGAACAAGCAGAAATTTATAAAGCTGCATTAAAGTCTGCGGGAATTACAATGGCTGAACAAGCTTATCCTAAAATCTTTAGAAAAGGTATGCAAAACAATACACCATGGCCTGCATTAAGAGGTGTTGACTATGTTCAATAGCCTGAGACCATGGATAAATGTACCTATTACTATTAAGCCTTTTATAAGACGAGATGGTGTTGGATCGCCTATTTATAAAGATGAATGGATTGAAACTAAAGCATATCCTAAAGCTGACGCAGTCTCTATAGCAAATAACGTTGGCATAGAAATAAAGTCAGGTGTTCAGCTCTATGTTGAAGGTAGTACAGTAGTTAAGGAACAAGATGCTATTATCTTTGAAGAAAATGAGCGGGTTGTAAGAGCTGTTACAGCTTACTACAGAGACGGTGTTCAGGATATAAAGGTTGTGTATCTATGAAAGTAAAAATAGATGTTCGTCGAAAAGATATTAATATTTTTGAGCATAGAGTACAAGCTATTATTGAAAATGTATTTACTGGTTCTAAAGCATCTGTTAATATTGCATGTAAAGAAATTATGGAAGAAAGTCAAATACAAGTTCCTAAGGGTACAATGACGTTGGCTGCTAGTGGTTTTTATGAGGTAGTAAAGAAAAAAGCAAAGATTGGCTATTGGGCTAGAATAGGGTATGGCAATGATACAGCAGTTAACCCTATAACGGGTCTTTTACCTTCTATGTATATGGTTAAGGTTCATGAAGATACCACTGCTAATTATAAAGAAGGTAAAGCTAAATACCTTGAAGACCCTATTAGAGAATATGCATTACAATTTGAGAGTGCATTTATTTATCAAACAAAACAAGCTTTATTATATGGCTCAGTTGGTAAGGTACTACAATATAAAGGCCCATTAGAGCAGGAAATATACCGTATGTTAGCGCATGGCGGATGGGCGCCTAGCAGTTTTACTAATGAACAACGTCTTAGAAGCGCCGCAAGTAGACGTAAAGCATATGGTGAAATGACTTGGCGACAGGAAGTCGCAGAAGTTTGGCGTATTAGAAGGGCTGAGAGACGATGAATCCATTATTATTAGATATACTACTATACTTTCAAAGCAAAGAATTAATAGATGGGGACGGCATCGATGCGTTTCGGGATTTTTCTCCTGAGGAGCCAAATGATACTGTTGTATTAGTAGAGTATGCTGGGGACCCTCAGGTACCTTTTACTCATCTTGTTAATAGGTCTGTTCAAGTTTTTGTTCGTTCTACTGATGCTAATAAAGCAAGAGAAAAGGCACAAGAATTATATAAGGTTTTGTTTTCTGAAGAGGAAACAAGACAAATACACTTTACTGAGCAGCGCTGGGGCCAAGTATATCTTAGACAATCTCCTGGCTTGCTTAGAAGAGATGATTCAGGACGTACGGTATACTTTTTTAATATCGGAGTCACTACAACAATTGATTGAAAAGGAGGTAATAACTATGTCAGTAAGAATTGGTTGCGATAACTTAGTGTATGCATTGATGACAACAGAGGACACAGTAGCAGCGGCGCCTATATATGCAACGCCTGTAAGAGTGCCTGGTGTTATTTCTATTAATGTAAACCCTAATGCATCGCAAGAAACGCTGTTTGCTGATGATGGCCCGTATGAAGCGGCTGTTACAATGGGTGCCGTAGATGTTGAGATTAATCAAGCATATTTGACAGCACAAGACAAAGCAACGCTGCTTGGGCATACCGTTGATTCGCAAGGTGGTATCACATTTTCAGCAGACGATGTACCGCCATATGTAGCTATAGGGTTTAGGTCCTTAAAGTCAAATGGTAAGTATCGGTATGTTTGGCTCTACAAAGGTCGCTTTGTTTCACCTGAGGAAAGTAATGAAACTAAGGGCGACGGTATCAATTTCCAAACAGATACTATTTCAGGACAATTTGTTAAACTCGTTTACGCGTTTACAATTGGCGCTGGGGCGAATGCTCGAAAGAAGCGCCCATGGAAATATGAGATAGATGAAGATACGCCAGGCGCGCCAGCTAACTTAGCTACTACATGGTTTACGGCAGTTAAAATGCCGAATACAACGTTACCAACATCCCCATAAAATTCGTATAAGGAGGAAAAACTTAATGGCTAATTTAAAAGATGTAAAATCTAAAGCTGTTAAGATTACTTTATTAGACGGCGTTGAGCGGACAGTTAAACTTACGCTCAATGCTATGGCCGAACTGGAAGAACGCTATGGCTCTATAGAAAAAGCTTTTGCTGAGTTAGACAAAGGCAGTATGAAAGCCTTGAGATGCGTTCTTTGGGCAGCCTTCGTAGAAGACGACCCTGAAATTACAGAGCGGCAAGTCGGTAGTCTTATAGATGTACAATACATGCAAACTTTGATGGAAAAGCTAGGAGAAGCTTTTACTAATGATATGCCACAGAATAGTGCGGACCCAGCATTTATAGAAGCAAAGGCCGCAGAAGTAGCAAAACAGAAAGCTGAATTAGTAGAGATTATTGAAAACGACCCAAACGCATAGAGCCCAGTAATGAAAGGCCAGGACCATTTGTAGAGGACAACTGGGATTGGTCTTACATTTTATATACTGGGCGTGTATGGTTAGGGTATACAGAAAAAGAAATTTGGTCTATGACACCGCGTAAATATAAAGCACAATTAGACGTACATGAGGACGTTACTAGAAAGATGTATGGTGGTAAGAGTACTAAAATGAATAATCCTACTACAGCTATGATAGACCAGATAAAAGGGTGGTAAATAATTACTCGAAACATGTTCGTAATTTAAAAGTAGTATATTATTATTAAAAATATTTATACGTACTTTAAGGGACAAATTACAAGTTAAGGAGGCTTTTCTATGGGAATGTTTTCGGATTTATCAGTAGCAATAAAAGCGGACATATCAGACTTTTCTAAGGGATTAGATAAAGCCTCTGCGCGATTAAAACAATTTGGAGAAGAGTATAGCGGCGTACTAGCAGGCGATGTAGTAGCGAAAAAAAGACCTGCAGGAGCTTTTAAAGACCCGCGGCGCATAGTCCAGGGCATATTAGTATCTAAAGTATTTTATACAGCGTTTCAAAATATCACACGAGCAACTGGTGCTGTATTTGATTTTACTAAGCAGTTAGAAAAGTCTCATATCGCATACAAACAATTCTTTGGTGACACTAGTCTTGTAGAAAATTTCATAAATGTTTTAAAAGATTTTTCAGCTGACATACCGTTTGAGTTTAAAGATATGGATAAAGCAGCGAAGCAATTGCTTGCTTATGGTTTTGAATATAAGAACTTAATGTTCATAATGACAGGAGTTATGAATGCTGCTGTTGCAATGGGTGATGCATCGAAGATACAACAAATTAGCGCCGCTTTGGGGCAGATAAATGCAAAAGGAAGAATAACTGGTAGAGAGCTCCGCAGATTAGCAGAAGCGGGTATTCCTGTTTTTGAAATTCTTGAAGAAAAATTAGGCGTGACACAGGACCAACTTAAAAATATTGCAAATGAATTTATCCCAGCTGGCAAGGCTATTAACGCCATAGTAGATGGCATTAATGAGCGCTTTGGCGATTTGTTATTTGAGATGGAGAACACTATAGAAGGACTAGAAGCTAAAATACGAGATAGTGCTACTATGATATTCTCTGCATTGTTTACTCCTGCTACAATTAAATATAAAGGCTTTTTGCGCACTACAGCGGATTTCTTAACAAGCCTTAGGCATGTATTAGATGAAAAAGGCATAGGCGGTATGTTTGAAAAGTTAGTACCAGAACATCTACAAGGTAAAGTAAAAACATTTGCCGCTAACTTACTAAATTTTTGGGAAACATTTAAGTCTGTATTTGGCTCTGTCGGTAGAGTGACTAAATATCTACTTTATGCTATCATGCAATTATTTAATATGTTTGCACCAGTTATTCTAATAGTTATACAAGTTTTGACGGGCTTATTAGAAGCTATTACAAAAAATAAATACGTTATGCAAGCATTAACAATTGTAGTTATTGCAGCTGGCGCTGCTTGGCTAGCTTACTTAACTAAAGTAGCAGCAGTGTATGTCTTTGTTAAAGCAGCTATAGCTATACATTCTTTAATAAAAGCATTGGTAGCACTGAAAGTTGCGCTTGTAGCATTAACATTGCCTATGAAAATAGTGCTTGGTCTTGCGGCAGCTATAGCCGCGTTAGCGGGTGGATTTAACAAGGTAGGAGCCGCAGTTTCAAATATATTTAAGCAAATGACTAAGATTGGTGGCACAGACCCTGATAAGTTATTTTTACCGTCGCAAAAGAAAAGAGCGGCAGACCTTGATTTATTTAATCAAAGACTTGGCGATACAGCGGGCGCTATGGATGATTTAGCAGAGTCTACAGGTAAAGCTACGCGAGCCGCGGCAAAGTCCTTATTAACATTTGACGAAGTATTTAAACTCAATGAGCCTTCAGCTGGAGGCGGTGGCGCTGGGTTTGAGGGATTTGACCCTGAGGACTGGTTCCCATCAGGCGCAGCTATTCCTACGCCTGAGATTCCTGATATGGATGAAGTAGGTAGAGAGTTTGCTACATCTATATGGGATGCTATAAAGAAATGGATTCCGCTAACAATAACTTCAGTAGTTTTAGGAAGTCTTCTTAAAGGCTCTATTGCTGTAGCGCTGCCTAACGCTTTAGCTGCTATAGGTATATTAACTGGCGTTTTAAAGGTGACTTGGAGCATAGAGAGTATTTTTGAAAAAGGTATAAATTGGCGCGACATATTTGAAGGCATGTTATGGGCGGGCATTACTGGTGCTGGTTTTGGATTTTTAAAGGGCGGCGTTGGCGCTATGCTAGGCACAGTCCATATAGCAGCTGCTGGGTTTTTAACAATTGCAAGTTTTGCTTCTATGTTTGGTAAAGATGGCAGAGGTGAAGAGTTAGATATAAAGGATAAACTTCTTGGAGCGCTAGGGCCCGCAATACTAGCAGCTAAACTAGGTTGGACATTAGGCGGTCCATACGGTGCTATTATTGGCTTTACATTAGGCGGTATCATTACTTTATTAGGATTAGAATGGATATTTGGAGACGAAGAAAATGACTCTGTAGGACAAGCGTGGGGAAACTGGGTGCACAAACAAATGGCGCGCTTAGATCAAGCAGTTACTGATGGTATACAGGGCCTCTTAGATAGCTGGACGGCAAGCCGTTTAAGACAAATGTTTGCAGATTGGTGGACGCGTGTTTCTGAACGCTTAGGACCGCTTTGGGAATTTGTAGGCGGGTTCTTTGTACCGCATAAAGGCGACGGTTGGTTTAGAATAGGTATGGGTATTGTAACAGGGATTATAGCAGGTATTGTTGCTGGAGTATGGTCATTAATAGTTGGCATATATGAGCTTATAGTTAGTCCTTTTATAAAAGGCGTTGAGGATGAGTTTGAAATTTCTTCGCCATCTAAAGTAATGATGCCTATAGGCGAAAATATCTTTGCAGGAATTATAGAGGGCATTAAGAATAAAGTAAAAGATAAACTAAGTTGGATTAAAGATATTAAAGATGGTATTGTCAATGCTTTTAAGTGGGCATTTGGAATAGAGTCGCCCTCTAAAGAAATGAAGCCCATTGGCGAAGATATTATGAGCGGTATCATAGAAGGTATAAAAGCTAAGCTACCAAATATAGACGAATGGGTTGGAAAGATAAAGGACAAGTTTGTAGAATGGAGTAAAGATACTTTAGAAGTTATTGTAGAATGGGGTCGGGATACAGGAACTGAAATTAAAGAGTGGGTCGCAGATAAACGCGAAGCTATAGGTACTTGGGTATCTAATACCAGAACTAATATTAGCAATTGGTCGACTACAACCAGAGCTAATATCAGTACTTGGGCTACTAATACTCGGTCAAGTATTTCAACTTGGGCTACTAATACAGGCTCAAGTATTTCAACCTGGGTAACTACTAGAGGTAATGATATACGTACTTGGGCGGCTAATGCTGGAACTAATATAAGTACCTGGGCTACAAACGCTAGAACTAATACGCTTAACTGGGCGTCAGAAACCGGTACTAGTATTAAGAACTGGGTTTCAGAGCGCGGCACAGAAATAAGTACCTGGGCGACAAATGCCGGAACTAATATAAGTACTTGGGCATCTGACGCAAGAACAAATATCGGTAGCTGGTATTCAGACTCAAAAGAAAAGATAACTACATGGGCAACTACAACTGGCACAAGTATAAGTCTCTGGGCAACCAATAGGGGTTCTGAGATACGTAATTGGGCTACAGATGCTAAAATTAATATAAGTACTTGGGCTACAGACGCTAAAACTGACATAAGTACTTGGGTAACTGATACAAAGACTAGTGTTACTACCTGGGTAAGCGATACTAAGACGTCATTTACTAATTGGAAAACCGATGTTACCAAGACAATAACAGACTGGACATCAGAGTCATTTACGCATTTAAAAACTTGGTTTGCAGACTTAGGTACTAATATAGGTACATGGATACGTTCTATAGGCACTACTATTAATACATGGTGGAGTACGCTATGGAGCGGCAAAACAGCAAGCGTAAATGTTAGCGGCAGTGGCGCAGTAACTGTAACACAGCCTAGAGCAGGACATGCCGCTGGTGGTGTTTTCAATAGAGAACACGTGGCACGGTTTGCTGAGGGTAACAAAGCTGAAGCTATTATACCGTTAGAAAATGCAAGATACATGCAACCATTTGTAGATGCTGTAGCAGATGGTTTAACGCAAACACTAGCGCCGCTAGTAGCAAGTATGACAGGAACGCAACCATTGCAGCCTATATACGTTGGCACCTTAATAGCAGATGAGCACAGTTTAAGAGAACTGAATAGAAAAATGAATATTATTCAATTACAAGAGAATGGAAGGAGGGGGCGATAATGTCACAGTTTATAGTTAATGGAATAGCAATAAAGAATCCAACAACTTTTAAGATAGACCGTTTTAATGTAACAGATATGGAGAGGCTTTGTAGCGCTAAAATGATGGGAACATTAATAGCTAAGAAGCTTAAATTCTTTTTTACATATGAGGCTATCAGCGCCCAGGAACTTAACACTATTTTAGAAGCAACCTGGAATACGCCAAATATTTTTTATCCATTACAATATGTAGAAAATGGGGCAAGCAAAATTATTGAAGTATACAGCGGTTCTATCCCTTCTGAATTGCACAGAGCTGGTGCCGCAGATAACTGGGTCTGGAAGCACGTTCAATTTAATTTAATAGAGCAATAAAAAGATACTAATTATCATATAATAAAAGTAAGGGGAGATAGCTATGATACGCAGGGCTACTGATGCTGATTTCAATGCAGCGACCAGACAATTAGAAGTACGCTATGACATTTATTTTGACAAAGAGCCTCTAGCTGTTACTCCAGATAACTACTTAATTTCAGGAACTATCTTTGAAGAAGGCTTTGTAGAATCTGAGAATCCTTTAGGTATGGTATCTTCTAATGAATTTACTATAACTCTATTTAATACAGATAAGATATTTTCGCCTTCAAATGAGAGAAGTCCATACTTCGGTAAAATAAGAATAGGAATGAAGATAATACCTTGGATGCGCCCTACAATAGGGTTAGAAGAGTGGGACCTTATAACTTTTAGTCCTCTTATAGAAGATGGGAAATTATACTTTGAATTTTTCGAAGGCGCTCCCGCGGAGATACCGTTTAGAACTATTGTAGAAAATGGTAAACTATTTTTTGAATCCGAGAAATTTGCTTCAAGTCCTTTTATTATAGAAAATGGTAGCTTATACTATTATCCATTTAAGAGCGAAGTAGAATGGATACAACAGGGTGAATTTTATGTAACTGACTGGACTACTGCCTTAACAGAATCTGTAGTAAATGTTAAAGCTAACGATAAACTTTATAAAGTACTTAATGCGCCAACACCTGATTTTAATGCGAGATTTGATGTTACTACACAAGAAGCGCTGCGTCAATCTTTTTCTAATATGGGCTACTCTGTTATATTTCACAGTACATTTGATGAGATGCTTGCATGGTCATTTATTGAAGGAAGCCCGTCAGAGTTTATATCTGAAATGTGCCAAAGCATATTTGCAATATGTTACTGTGATAGAAAAGGCGATATTGTAGTAAAGCGTTTAAGCGCTAAAGTGCCTCTACGCACTACATGGACTGAGGATGACCAAATTATGAGTATTTCACTACCGCAGTCTATTATTAAAACATTTGATGGAACGGCGCTACAATACAGCTTACCTCAACTATCACATTATCAAAGCTTACTGGATTTAAGAAATATTACTATAGAACCAGGCACAACAGAAACAAATCAGTTTGAGTTTAACCAGAATCCTGTAGTATATGTTGAAACAGTATTTGTTCAGAGATTACCTAGTACAGCGCAGCTCCTTAGTCATTCTGCTGGGACACATCGAATATCTTTTAGATGGGCTAACACAAGTAATGAAGTAGACGTTAATGTCAGAGTAGTTGGTACAGTTCTTGATTTGGTAACTACAGAATTAACTGATAATACAGAGCGCTTATTGCAAGTTACGAATAGATACATACAAGATACGCCGCGCGCTGAAATATATAAACAAATGCTTGAAGCATATGTAGCTGAAGAGGTTCCTACTGTTACCGTAGAAGTTAGAGGCAACCCACTTATAGAGATAGGCGATAAAGTTCGGCTAGTAAGTCCTATGTTTGAATTTGACTTTACAGGAATTGTGATACGTATCAACAGTCCTTTTACAGGAGGCTACCGCAACGAAGTAACATTGCTAAACGAAAAGATTTTAGAAGGGGCTGAGTAAATGGAATTTGGCGATAATTTTTTACCCATTAGTGGCTGGATAGTTTCACCTGGTTCAGTTATAGTAAATGGTGAATTTCATATAGTAGCTAATGGTTCTGCTACTATTACTCTTACATCTATTAATCGTTCTAATTTACTTGGCCGTCAGTTTTGGTTAGAGTCAACTACAGATGATTATAATTGTTGGAATAACAGTACTTCATTTGTTCGCATAGACGTTGACTATGTGCAAGGTACTGAGACAGTATCGTCTATGAGTCCTATCATAAGGGTAGGTGAAAAGTTAAGTTCATTTATTACTTTTGAACAACCTGCCTATGTAATGCAGAAAGACACAGATGCTTTTAGGTCCATTACAATTACAGTATATAGTAGTACTGATATAGTTCTCAAATCATTGTCATTGAAACGCTCTTTAAATAATTTTTTACAAACAGATAGATTCTATTATGGCGTTAAAGTTACAGAACAGGACGGCTTAGTAATAACCAGAGATGATGATGGAATACGGGGTCCTTCAAGAACCGTTATAAATTCTGATACATGGGAAACCTGGTTTGATGGCACTAGGATGATGTGGTTTGATACAGCTACAAATACCTTTAATTTTAGTGGTAGGGTTACATGGCTAGTTAATGGTACTAATCCAACAAACTTTACATTGACACCAGGCTTCGCAACATTAGTAGCTAATAGTATAACCCTTACTGGCTATGTAACTTTTAATGATTTAGCACAGACAGGCAAGTCTACTATAAATGGAAATAATATAACTACAGGAGTCTTGAATACAAATAATATACAAATAAGACAGGACCCTAATGATTCTACATTTGTAAAAATAGCAGGGCGTAGCATAGACTTATTTCGCTTATTTGACCCTATAACTGAAAGACCGCTTAGTGTAGGGTCATTAGGGGCATCTAATAGAATTAGACTAAACCCTACTACAGGCTTGACATATGAGGCTGAGTATGACAATGCTGGTAGACCAGTGGTAGAGATGCATATGAATAGGGGCGGCATTTACGCATCTTATACCCATTGGCTTAGTAATGATGTAGCTACGCGTAATCTTGTTTCACATACAAATGTTTTTCATATGCAATCATATGATATGCCAGAAGGGTTTATAATGGATAGATTTACTTTACCACTAGAAAGTTTAGACTGGGGACGTATTACTGATGCTAGTAAAGTACACGCTATAATAGTACCTAACGTTGAACTACGGTTTTCAGGTCCTACAGGCGGTAGCTTAAATGATGTACGGCGGTATACATGTATGATACACCATATAAGCGTTGTAAATACTGGCCCTATAGAACAAAGAGGTATAAGAATTAATTTAACCGCACGTAGAGAAATTATTACAGGCATCTCTGGAGTACATCCTAATCAATCGCCTATTTGGGGCTGGAGAAATTTACCATTTAATCTTTGGGTGAGAGGAGAGCTTCCTTAAAAATGACTAATAGAGATTTAATGCAAGTATGGCCTATAATACTCATTATATATAAGTCGTATGATATGCGGGATAATGCATACCCTTTAGTTAATCAAGTATATCCATATTTTAAAGGCCTACAAGAAAAACGTGGTAAGATATGGGAAAGGCTTGAAGGTGACGAAGCCTATAATGCAGATCAAGAATTACTTGATAAGTCTATTGACATACACTATGACATAATAACGTTACCGATAATAAATTCAGCGTTTTTGTCAACAGCTGAAATGGAAAGTTTAAAGCTGTTTATAAAATTTACAGGAGGAGAATCGAATGACACTGAGTCAAGTAATTAATGCAGTACCAGCGCTAAATAAAGTCAGTAGTACCCCGATAAGTTTATTCCTTTCTTATAAGGTAAAGAAGCTACTAAACACAATACAAGGAGACGTTGATTTCTTTAACGAAAAACAGCAAGAACTTGTAGAAAAGTACGGGTATATCAAGGACGATAATTCATATGTGATTGATGAGGATAAAAAGCAAGTATTTCAGATTGAAATGAATGAATTAGCTCAAATGCAAGTCGACATACAAGTTGAAAAAATAGCGTTGCCAATCGACTCACCGATTGAGTTATCTGTGATAGAGATAGGTTCATTAGAACCTTTTATAACTTTTGTAGAATAGAGGTATTGATATGGAAAGAATATTGATAGGCAATGTTCAGGGACCGCAAGGCGAAATAGGACCGCAGGGTGAGCAAGGACCGCAAGGCGAAATAGGGCCGCAAGGTGCGCAAGGCCCACAAGGCGAAATAGGACCGCAGGGTGAGCAGGGGCCAATCGGCATACCAGGTGGTGCGGGTAATGCGACAATTGTATTGAGTCCGGGTGGAGTAGGCGTTAATGATGCTACTATTATAAATAATGCCATTGCTTCTTTACCTACAGTGGGCGGAAGGATAGTATTGCGAGAAGGTCAATATAGGGGTCCTGGTGTTATAGTAATAAATAGGCGTATAGTAACTTTAGAAGGCATTAGCGAGCATTCTACTAGTCTTGGTACTATACAGGCTATAAATACTTCTGGTTACGTTGATTTTGTTGCTATTTCTAATTTATCAGTTGCTGGTATGGATTTAAGGCCTTCAGAGTGCAAATTATATAATGTATCAGTTGATAGTATGGCCTTAAGGTCTAAAGAGTGTAAAGTACATAACGTATTCGTAGGTAATAAGCTAACTATGCATACTGGGTCATTCATAGTAACAAATTCTGACATTGGTATAGTTGAATTTATAGGAACAACTTCAGATATAACTACAGGGCGCCCTCGTTATACTATGTACGGTAATGATATTGAAACTATAACTATTACAGGTAGGAATACTGCAGAAATAATGGAAGGCTTAAAATTATCAATGAATGAAATAAATACTGTAAATTTAACTAATGTTACAAATGTACTAGCAACTGCAAACATTATAAAAACGCTTAATATAAATGCTGGCGTTTCGCATATGAGAATTATAGGAAATAAAATAGATACTTATAATCCTAATGTTGCACCAACTAATAGCATCATTCAACATAACCAAGTTTAGGAGGCGCCGCGATGCATGAATTTTTCGTACAATACTGGATAGAATTTGTTTGCGGTGGTTTTATGTGCTTATTCAGTTACTACTTCAAAAAAGCACTGAAAAAAGTTCAAGAGCATACTTCTAAACAAGTTATAATACATGAAGGCGTTATTGCTTTACTTTACGACAGATTATTTAATACTTGTAAGCACTATGTTGGAAGAGGTTACATTTATGTAGATGAACTTCGCAATGTAGAAAATTTATACACAGCATATTATGCATTAGGCGGCAACGGAACTGTTACAGAAATATTTAAAAGACTAAAAGCGCTACCTATTAGGTACCATGAAAAGAAGGAGGTAAATAATGAAAATAGCTAAAATACCTAACCAAGTAATTACAGCGGCCTTACAGCCTTTAAAACTTGAAAAAATAAAAGTTATAGCACTGCACCACTGGGCCGCTTCATTAGCAAATATGACTTCTGTACAGGCCATTAAAGAAGTAGAGAGATGGCATATACAAAAAGGCTGGAGAGCTATTGGCTACAACTATATAGTAATGTTTGATGGTACGGTGTATGAGGGCCGCGGGCTTAATTTAGGCGCTGGTGTGGCGAATCGTAATGATACTGTTATATCTGTAGGGTTCCAAGGAGATTTTGAAAGATTTCCAAATGGTTCAAATAGTACTAAGCGTATGCTTGATACACAGTTTAACGCAGGAGTAGCTTTATTACAATGGTTGCAGCAAAAAGTACCAACTGCAAAAAATATTGTAGGTCATAGAGACCTACAAGCTAACTCTTGTCCGGGCCGCTTTTTCCCGCTAGATGAATTTAAGACATTAAGGCCGAGAGGCTCTAATGATAATAAAAAGGAGGATTTTATAATGCCTGAAGATTTAGTTAGAAAGTACCAATTTGTAGATAGCAATATTCCGCATGGTCTTGAGAATGAACTACGCGAGGCGATTGACTTAGGTATAGTTAGTTACGGCGACCAAGGATTTGCTCCTATGCTAAGCGAGCGCGATGTAAGAACAATAGTATGGTGTGTAAGAGCTGCTAAAGCTAAGATACCCAAATGAGCTGGTTATGTAATGTACTAATCGGCGTCGCGCCGCAGGCCTTCTATATAACGATGATGCTGGCTTTAACTAAGAAGCTTTACGTAAGATTATTTAGATTATACTTATTAGTCTTTCTATCATTTGTAGTTAGCGTAGCGATAGTTCAGTTTAATATAATACTCTATACTATATTTAGTTTATTGATATTTGCCGCACTGAAACTATTGTATGGTAGAAAGGCTTACTGGCTTGATGCAATTTATGTATTATCTTGCATGACGTTACTTTCAGTAATATGCCTTATTACATTTATGCTGGTAGAGAATTTCTGGATAGCATTTTGTATAGCTCAGTGTATTACTGTTATGATACCATTTATAATCTACAAAGCTTGTAGAAAGTTCTATAACTTTTATTGCGCTATTTGGAATATCAATAAAGAAGCTAAAATAAAGTCAATAACTGTGCGAAATATTAGCGTAGTAGCTTTTAATATTGCAGTACTATTCACCAACTATGCTATTATTTACTTTATAGAAAGGAGCTAAGTCGAAATGAAAAAACTTTTAGTTACATTAGCAGCAAGTGCTGCGGCACTGGCTGCATTAACTACGACTGTTGCAGCTAACAATCCCATTTCTTGGTTAATCTGTGATTCAAGAACTGGCGAATAAAGTATTAAGGCACTGGTCAAGTATTTTATTCAATGCCGGAGTAGCAGTAACAATCTACTACTCTGGCAAATTTTTAAGTCGTAGCATAGAAGAGATACTTGGTATTTTAATTACCTTTACGCTTGTGAGGGTGCTTATAAAGAAAGCAAAGCACTATAAAGAATGGCAGTTATGTTTCTTATGGTGTACTGCAATCTTTACAACATTATTTTTAGTTTGTAGTGTATCTTTTGCTTTAAGCCTTTTATTAAGTATTTTTGCTGCAATTATTATGAGCAACCACGCGGATATTTATCAATGGTCACCTCATATGGAACGCAAGAATAAACTAAAGAAGATAAGTAGTATAGATGATTTTGAAGCTTTACTTAGTAATATGCTGATAAAGCCAAAGCATAAAGATTTGCTAAGGTACATCTATATAGAAGATATGACACTTATGCAAGCCGCTGAAAAATTGAATATAGAATATTCTACTGTTAAAGTTTGGCACAGCGAAGCATTAGCAAGGTTACAAACAGCTCTTTAATAAAGAATACTTTAGGCACTCAATGTGAAGATTACATTGAGTGCCTTTTCATGGTATAATATATGTAATAAAGGAGTGATAAATATGTGGCGTAATGATTATGACTTCCAACGGTATATGAGCGAAGGGATGCGTGAGGCCGAGGCGGCGCTGCGCCGTAAATATGAAGAAAGATTAAGCCCACCTGAACCAGTATACCAAGCACCACAGCAACCTAAGACAACCTATGTATCTACAAATCAGAATAATGCCCTACGTGTAGATATAACAGACTTTAAGGAGTTATCAAAGTACCCCAGACATCCTGACGGTGACTCTATAATCTTCATTAATGAAGCTGAGGGTAAAATCTACATACGACAGATAAACCTTCTCTCTGGTAACTGGGAACTGCTCAGCGGCACATTGACAGGCAACGTCAACGGAGACACTGAAGAACCTAAGGAGAAGGAAGAAACCATAGTAGATAGCCGTCTTGACTTAATTCTTGAAAAATTAACGAAACTGGAGGAAGCTAATAATGATGGACATGTTAAAGGGAATTCTAAGCCTAGCAGTAAAAGCAAAGGGAGCGTGGGCGATGATAAGCCAGCTGATTCCGCGTAGTCAGTCTGGATTCGGTATAATGGATTTAGTAGAGACAAGAATAGCTCCAGAGCTTAGCCCTGAATTAGGGCAATATTTAAGAGAAGGCAAAAGCCCTGTATGGAACAATTTTAAAAAGTGCCAATCCTATGAAGAGGCTAAAGAAGTAGGATTTTCTATGGTACGCGACCAAATACCTTTATTCCAAGACAAATCAAATGATGAGATAGAAGAATGGTTTTTAAATATGGGTAAGAATCATGGGTTCATTCAGTAAATTGCTACAGCGCCGCGGGCTGTTTCAATATTTAAAACTATATAAAGAAAGGAAATGAATAAAATGACTACAGCAGCACAAGCTCATGGAAGCGGGTTTAATCCTGTTTTCGTAAAAGAGAGTGACGGTGGACATGATAGGCATGCTTACGGTTTTATGTACATGTGGGCATTTCTTATCTTTATAGTCTTTGTAATTATTGCGTTTGCTTTTTTCCGTAAACGTGATGATGGCATTGGGGTAAACGCAATTGCTCCATTAGTAGCCGCTAAGGCTATGAGTGGCGCTGGGGAGTGCGGACCGTGTTACAGAGGCTATGATGATTATAAAATGTGGGACCACTCACGTGATGATTTGAAGGAACAGGGCTACATCAAGATGGAAATGAAGGACAACATGTGGAAGATGTCTGAGACTGTGAATAAGAATCATTATGAAGCAGGGCGGGAGCGCGACAGGAATCGCTACGATACACTTAAGGAAGTTGATGCAGTTAAGAGTGAAATAGCAGCGAGTGAGCGTCGCATACTTGAAAAGATTGAGCAAGATAGGTACGACCGTGTGAGAGATGAAAGAGATGCATTACGCACTGAAGCGGCTAATCTTCGTTTTCACTGGAAACCTTATTGCGCTGACCCCGCTTACGCGTATTAGTATGTTTCCCATGTCCCGGGGCATGGCGTATACATAGGCGCAGACTGCCTGGCGGCGGTTGCGCTTGGACGTCCAACCGTTGCCCGGTTTTCTCCGTCAAATATAATTTGAAAAGGAGAATGACTAATGTATGATGTAACACATAGGTGCGGATGTAAGGGAGCCTGTAGATGTCGTTGCAAGCCTGAGCGCTTTAACTTTTACGGCTTTCCTGCACCAATCAATAAAGAAATGAAACGTCTCGATACTACAGAACTAACTATCCATACAGATGAAGTATGGCATAAGGAATGGCGCAAGAAGGGCTGCTGCCCGCCTGAACTTATAACGGTTGTAAACGAAAAGAAATCGTTTATCATATCTGCAGCGACGAATTGTCTTGAGCCAAATACCTACTATACTTTGCTTATAGATAGGGAAACGCCTATCTTTGAAGTAAGTGGTCTTGACACTTATATCAACGTTGAGCCTTGCGGATTCTTCCGCGGCGAGGTGGGGCTGAATTACACTAAGACTATTCGTAAGGTCTGGTGTGACCATGATGACCCCATCACTGGTGAACATGAAGAGCTTGAAAGCTTAGATGTTGAAGGCGGTATGGATGGGTTTGAGGAAAACTTTAGCGGCAACGGGCCAATTCCTAAAGACCCAGCATATCCAGCTCAGAATTTTGCTGGATGCGGATTCCATAAAAGGAATGGCGTTTTAGTACCTGTAGTACTTGACTTACATGGCAATATTGCTAACGGTAAAAATTTCTCTACTGGTCGATTTACAGTACCTGGTGTAGGTCGTCCATACAATAACCGCTTTGTACTTTACTACAATAATGCGGGTAAATTTGTACTTTGTAGAGACTTCAGACGCCGCAGCGATTACGCTTAAGCAACAAAGGGCGGCAATGCCGCCCTACTTTTAAGGAGGTTAGATAATGCAAACTTATGATGCAAAATATTACTGGGATAAATATAAGGTCGCTGAAGCGGCGTGGCATATTGGGTTAGACAAGTTACATGTAGAAGCAAGTCCATTATTAGTAGGTGAATTACTAGCCGTACATAAGCTGATGGATATACTTAGGCTCTGTGCTGAGAAGCATGAAGGCAGCGCTACAAGTAACCCAAGACCCCATTCAAGTATGAACTTATAGGAGGATTATAATGGAAGTTAATACTATTCAGCTTATAATTCAAAGGGCTATTAATCTGTTCGACACCGCGGCGCAGTGGAGTCGTAGCGCAGCAATGAAGGCTCATATGTCAGGCCTACAAGGCGAGAAGAGACGCTTACGCTACCTTTACCGCAGAGCAAATAATATTGTAGATGTATTGTCCAGTCAGATGTGGGATTTGTTTTGTGTTGAGATGGTTCCTGAGAAGGGCTCTGTAGACGTCTCTGCGCTGCTGTGCCCACGCTCTACAATGGCTGGTATTATGAATACAACTACTAAGGTGTATAGCGAGGGTCACCAGCTTGCTAATGAGTTAGTAGCAGCTTGTTATAGACCGTTAGCTAAGCCTCTATACGATTACATAGATTGTTTATTTGAGGTTATACGTGAACTTCATAGAGCACACTTTGAGTATGACCTAGCTAACTATGACTATCACCACGTATCGCGTTATCAAGTGGCTTACTACAATATTCATGATGAATACGAGGAGAAGGAACGAAGTCAAGGCTATAATGACTACCATGAAGCCTGATGATAGTGGGAAGTATTGTAGATATGCAGTACTTCTCATTTTATTTACTTACTCGCTACTTGTCCGTAGATTTTAAGGTAGGGTTTTATATTAAAAAAGAAATACGAGCTTATAGCGAGTATTTTACGAGTTAAGAGGTATACCACGGTTATTATTTACTTTTTATTACTTTTATTATATAATATAAGTGAAAGGGGGTAATTTCAAAATGAAATTACATAAAGTAATAGCCATACTCTTAATAGCGAGCTTATTTGGATGTTTGGTATTGCTGAGTAGAGTAGAAGAGAAAGAGACAAACCTTGTAGTATTGTATGAAACCGAACCAACCATTGTAGCAGAGACTAACAAAGTTGAGCCAGAGCCCACCATTAAACCAGAACCAACTATAACTCAGCGCCCACAACCAGTTAGTAGGAGCTACACAAGAAGTGAAGCACCTATTTATGTAGGAGAGCCAGTAGAAAACGGCGTATTACTTGGTACAGACTTTACGCTAACGCACTACTGTCATTGTATTATTTGCTGCGGTAAAGATAACGGCATAACAGCAAGTGGCCGCCGCGTCGAAGCAGGGATAACAGTAGCAGTAGATAGAAGCAAGATTCCTCTTGGCACATACCTACGCATTGAGTTATCTGATGGGACCGTATATAGAGCGCGAGCAAGGGCCGACGATGTAGGCGGAGTAGTGAAGGGAAACAAGATTGATATCTACATACCTTGTCATAATGAGGCACTGCGGCGTGGTGTTATTCGGAATGCCAGCGTCTATATAATAGATTAATATATATATACTACTACTACTACTACTACTACTACTACTACTACTACTACTACTACTACTACTTATTATTATCACAGCACTGAACTAAGTTCAGTGCTGTTTTATCTTGACCAATCTGAATTGTTAACCTAACTTTCCTAACAACCTAACTTAACCTAACTTTCTTAACTTTCCTAACGCTTTCAATTTTTATTTTCGAAAAATTTTTTCAAAATATTAGAAAAATAAAACTGAATATAAAATTTTAAATCGTGAAGCGTTAGGAAAGTTAAGAAAGTTAGGTTAAGTTAGGTTGTTAGGAAAGTTAGGTTAACAATTCATAAAGTCTGCAATAGGCCAAATGAGAATTGATTTGTAGATATGTCGTGGGATTAGGGGTTTACAAAAGGGCATTTCTACTATATAATATAAGGAGAGTTACAAAAACTCAATAATTTTATTAGTCGAAAGGAGAAACAAATCATGGCAAGAACTTACAAAGCAAGTATTGAAATCACAGAGGACATTTTAGCAATGAATGTTGGCGACACGTTGGATTTAGAAATTGAGATGCCGCCTATGAACAAAAAACCCCGCGGCGTATTAGCGGGTATAGCGCTAGAGGAAATGACTGACGAACAGCTCAAACGCGAAATCATCAATGCTAATTCAGTTCTGTACAAAGCAGTACAGCGTGGCGCAAGCGACGAAACTGTAGCAGCTAATCAAGCACGCGCCGATGCGGCACGCGCTGAAAAAGAAAAACGCACTGGCGCTAAGGTTAAACCTGTAGAACCCGCTGACGACCTCTTTGATGAAGTAGTCGAAACCGTTGATGAGATTTCAGACGAAATCTAATCATACCTCTCTCTGCAAGTATTACCACGACGAATTCGTCGTGGTAATACTTTGACAAGAACTTTAAAAGGTGGGTGACGTTGTAAAAATGGATAAAGCTAATAAGTTACATATCTCAGCTAATAGCATCACTATTATAGGTGATGTGCAAGAACAGTTAGTAGATTTTTATCCCGTACATACAAATAGAAAAAAGACAGAGTTTACGGTCTCAGCGCATAAGTTACCTGAGATACTTAAGCTCTTTAGAAATATAGATACATACCAAGCGCTACCTCAAAAAATACAAGACCAATACCTACAAGAGATTATCAGTAGGGATAACGTAGCGGACTTACTTGCGTCAGGTCCTAGACAGTCTCCTGTAGTTACGCCTCATTTAACGCTGATGCGCCACCAACAGCTTGGTCGCGAGATTGCTCAGTATAGAGACCGATATGGCTTCTTTTATGACACGCGTACAGGCAAGACACCATTGAGTCTATCTATCATTTATGACGACATTAAGGCTAATCCAGGTAATAAGTGGTTAATTATTTGTCCACTGATATTAATAGAGAATGCTTGGTTAGAGGACGCGCGGCGCTTTATGCCTGATTTGCCTATTTGCAACTGTTGGGCGCCAACTAAAGATAAACGTATAAAAGCTATCCAATTTGACGCTAATGTATTTATTACAAATACAGAATCATTTGTTAGCTACAAAGAATACTTTGAACAGCTCAACCTCACAGGCGTAATAGTAGATGAATCATCAGACTTGAAAAGTCACTCTTCAAAAATATCTAAAGCAATAGTAGACTTCGCACATAAAGTAAAACGATTTTATCTTCTATCAGGAACACCAGCTCCAAATGGCGAATGGGAATATTACATGCAAATGCGAGCTATTGATTACTACAGTATGCCCCAATCTTACACACAGTTCAAGCAATACTTCTTCATAAATACAAGTTATAATCCACAGTATGAAAAACTTGTAGTTAAACCAGATAAACGAGAACACCTTATTTCTATGATTAAAGAGCATGCTATCTATATAGATAAAGAAGATGTCTTAAATACGCCAGGACGTACATTTGTAGAGATTGAAATGACCTTACCTTCTGAACTTAAGAAGCACTACAATAAATTGAAAAATGAGCTTTACTTAGATGTACAAGAAGGCCTACAGATTGCTGCACCAAGTGCCGCGGCAAAGTTAAACAAATTGAATCAATTGACTAGCGGATTTATAATTGATACGCAAGCAAAAAAGGAGAATGAATTCTATGATAAAGACGACCCTGAATGGTATTTATTCGATACATACCGATTTGACAAGCTTGATGAATTACTTGCAAATATCGGTGAAACCCAAGTGCTTATCTGGGCTAATTACAGAATCGAATTTGAGCTTATACAGCAGCGCCTCGGCGACCGTTGTAAAGTTATCCATGGCGGGGTTAGTATTGAAGATAAAAATAATGCCATCAAACTTTTTAAGTCCGGTAGAATTCCATACCTTGTTGCAAATCCTGCATCAGCTGACAAAGGACTAACATTAACTAATTGTTACACAAGCATATACTTTAGTCTTAACTGGAGTTATGAATTATTCAAGCAAAGTATGGAGCGCATTTATGGAGATATAAAAAGTCAACCTAATCATTGTACTTATTACATTATGTTAACAAAAGGTACGATTGATAAAATACTTTATAGCGATGTTCTTCAGGGTAAAGGTAAAGCAAGTATAGCAGTACTTAATCATTTAAAAGGAGGCTTGCAAGCATGAGAGATATGATAGAGCTACACGTTAAGACTGTCAAGAGAAGTCATAAGAAGCGTAAAAAATCTGCAGAATTTGTAGAGTTCATATTTGAGGGAGATTTAGAAGAGCGTAAATATTATCTATGTGTCTGTACTTATTGTAAGTATGAGTTTAAAGCAAAACTTACAGAATGGCAAGCAAGCCCTAAGATAGTTAACACATATGTGCTTTGTCCTAACTGTAAGTTAGACTCACTATTTAGAGAGAAGGTAGATAGCCATGACGCTTAAAGAAGTAATCGTTACAAATCCACAAAATGTAATAGTGCAGATACCAGCATATGTAGTTAATGACTGGATGCTGCAGCAAGGTGAGTTTTTGGAGGTGAGATATAGTGAAAATGTTCTATCCATCTATCCAGTACGAAGACGAAGGTACGCTACTTAAAAAAGTAATTGAGTGGCTAAAACCGCAACAACGTAATGGTATAAAGGTACTACGTATTTGTGATAGGTATGCTAAAGGCTATTCAGATTTATTCCTATGTGTAAAAGGACATTTTGTAGTTATAGAACTTAAAGCAAAGAACGGTATTACAAAGCCACATCAAGAATTGTTTATAAAAGAAATGCTTCAATGCGGAGCTATAGGTGGAGTATGTAAGTCTATAGAAGACGTATCTAAGTATATACAGGAGGCTTGCAATGGACATACTAAAAAAGAATGAGGGACTAGTATGGGCGCAAATACATAAATATTATTTAAGCGATGACCCTGAAGCAGAGTCATTAGGTATGGAAGCTCTATGGAGTGCCTCACAAACATTCGATAGTAGTAAGAATATTGCTTTTAGTACTTATGCAACTGTTTGTATCTATAATGCTTTGGGTTGCTACGTACGAACTCTTAATAAAAAGAGTAAGCTTGAAGTAGTATCGTACCACGCAAAAAATAAAGAAGGAGGCGAGTATATTGAAAACTTAATGGTAAGCGAAGGACCAGATGAAGTGATGTCAAGAAATATGCGTTTAAAACGAATAGATGAAATAGTAACTGAGCAACTTAACTTATTAAGCGCAAAACAAAAACTTATAGTAGAGGCGTGGCGAGACTCAGGCTATAGCGCTAAAAAAACTGACTTAAGTAAGCAAATAGGCGTATCTCAGTCTTATGTAACCAATACTCTACAAGTATTTAAGCACAGATTAAAAATTGAATTTGAACTGGAGGAGATTGTTAATGTATGAACTTGAAATAGCTCGAATACTAAAAGCAGTTTATAATACAAATGGATATTTAGATAAGAAAGCAATTTTGTTTGCTAACAAGTATTTACCAAGCTTAAAAACAGTGTTGCATTTTATCTACAATCCATATATTAAGACTGGTATATCAGAAGCAAAGTTTAATAAAGCAATGAAAATTGTTAGCTCCATAACAGAGGGCATAGACACTACAGAAATTATCCACTACTTAAGGGGCCATCAAACTGGCACTGATAACGATGTACTGATGGTAGCGCGCTACTTATATTATACCACACAGTTAACCCAACATACTGGTGAAGACTGGGTATTTGAGATGGCTAAAGCTGTTGTAACTCAGAACTTAAAGATAGGCTTAGATGTAAAGAGTCTTAATGCTATATTCGGAAGCGACTTCATACCACGTGTAGGGTGCATGTTAGGAGTAGACCATAAGAAAGCTACAATACAGTGGCCGGCTATAGTTACAGAGAAGCTGGATGGTATACGGCGGATACTCATCAAGGAGAATGGTTCCTGTAGATTCTTCAGTCGCTCAGGCATCGAGGATGATGGCCTGTTAGAGTTGGCTGCCGAGGCGGCGCATCTACCAGATAACTGTATGTATGATGGGGAGCTTTTAGCTTGTGGTCAGTTTAGGAATTCTATAGCCTTACGACAAGCTACTAACTCTATTGCTAATAGTAAGGGTGTTAAGACTGGGCTAGATTACTATATCTTCGACATGGTGCCGCTTGAGCAGTTCTATGCTGGCACTTCCAAGCATACCGCATTAGATAGGAAACTTCGCCTCGGCGCTACATTTAAGCATAATAGCATAGCAAACCTAGGCTATGATGTAAATAAGGTATGGGAGTACTCACAAGCTTTCGGTCTTCATGACGTAGTCTTTAAGCGCATTAAGTTTGTGCCTATACTTGGAATGGTTAGCAGCATGGATGAAGTAGCTTCAATAGTAGCTACTATATGGAACACAGGCGGCGAGGGAGTAATGCTTAACATCGCTACAGGATTATATGAGATAAAGAGGTCTAAAACCTTGCTTAAAGTAAAGAATACTGAAACGCACTGTTTACAAGTTGTAGATATGGTAGAAGGCACTGGTAAATTTGAAGGTATGCTTGGTGCGCTTATAGTTATTTATGATGGCTATAAGCTTGGAGTAGGCTCTGGATTTGACGAGTTTACGCGTAGAAAAATATGGAATGAACCCCAGCAATATATAGGTGAATTTATTGAAGTTGAGACATTTGGCGAATCTAGAAATGCAGCAGGCGAACGGTCACTTAATTGTCCAATATTTAAACAATTTATAGAGGAGGATAAAAGCAATGACTTGTAATTTTTGTGAACAACAATGTTGCTGCCATCTTAATCCTCCGTGTGCTTTTTGCACTTCACATGTAATATGTGAAATATGTGAGCAAACGGTTTGCAGTGAATTAGCTATAGAAGTGCGTTGTGAAAGCGACATACTGTATGTTACTATTTGCCCAGAATGCGAGGAGGTTGAATCATGTTAAGAATAGCAATAGATGGAGCGTGTCGCAGAAATGGTACGCCCGATTGTCTATCAGCAGGTGGAATATTTGTAGAATTATTTGACGAGCGAGGTATATGCTTACAAACAGATACAAGAAGTAATTATGAGCTTAATTCTACTAACCAGCGTGGGGAGTTAACAGCCTTACTTACAGCAATAGTCTACGTGGCAAATGGTAATATACCCGCACAGATAATAACTGACTCAGAATATATCTTTAATATGATGACAAAAGACTGGCTTAATGCATGGGATAGGAAGGGTTGGGTTACGGCAGCAAATGAGCCTGTAAAAAACAAGGATTTGTTACTAGTTATTAAAGAGCATGTAGACTATTGCAAGCCTGAAATTACTTACTACCATATTAAAGGCCACGTAATACCGTTTGGTAAAGTAACCGCTGTAAAGTTGCTAGTAGAAGATAAGACGGGGAGATTGCTGCGCAAAGCTGTATCAGAGAAATATGATAGCCTGATACCTACTAAGCAAGATATAGTAGATGCTGCTCAAGAACTGTCTTGTAGAAACAATGGCTTTATGTTAGATGACAAAATCTTTAAAGACTTTGTAGTATCTAATATTGTAGCAGATGCAGTGGCGACACAGTGCGTTGATGCTGTAGATAGAATGGAGGGCTAAAAATGCAAGATATTTTGGATTCAATTACAAACTGCTTATTGCTGCTTAACAAACAGCTTAACGTAGTAATAGCGCAGAATGCGTTATTACTAGCAGAAACAGCTGAAGATAGAGAAGAAGCCAGTAGTCTTCTAGCGGAATATTTAGTAGAAGAAAACAGTCAGTCGTAGTATACTTTATTTACTTCCGCGAAAAAATATGATATAATATTATTAAGAAAAATTTATGTTTTTCTACTATTTAAACTTAAAGGAGGAAACAAGATGTCAGAAGCAAAGAAAGCAGTACCAACAACTGATGTTGTAGAAGCAACGAATACTTCGTTAATTGCTACAGCAACAGACGCACCATTGGGTTTTGAAGATGAGGACCCGACAGACATGATTGTGCCTCGGATTAAAGTCATACAGACTTTAAGCCCTGAGCGCAAAGATAAGGAGGCTGATGAAGGCGATATAATCAACTCTTTAACTAAAGAAAAGTATAACGGTAAAACATTTATTCCAGTCTTCAAGTTTAATAACAATGTAGACTGGCGTGACCGCTCAGAAGGCGGCGGTATTTTGTGTATCGCGCGTGATGGCAAAGTAGGCGAAAGGTCTGATGGCTCCAGACAACTGTGTGCATCCTGTAAGCGTTGTGATTTTGATAACACTAAGCAGGGTAAGGAAGCTCTTCCGAAATGCACGAAATATATTAATTTCTTTGGATTTTTTGAAGGCGAGCGTATGCCTATCATTTTAAGCTTTGCAAAGACTAACTACAATGAAGGCAAGAAGCTGTATAGCTTAGCTAAAGTTACTATGCAGAATATGTTTAACTATGGCTATACGCTTAACGAAAAGACTATGGCAAAGGGCGGTAATGAATGGTACATCATCACAGCGTCGCCTGCTGGTGCTACAAGTAATGAGGACCGTGAATACGCTACTTCTTTGTATCATAGCTTTAGAAATAGTTTACAAACGCTTAACTACGACATGGCTGAGGATACAAGCGCCGCAGAGGCGAGTCATCCTGTTGATACAGATAGTGTAGAGTATTAAAGTACAGAGCGCGAGCGGCGCTCGCGCTATCATTTCAAAAGGTGGTTTGATAAGTGAAATGGAATGAATACACTACGCGAATACTCGCAGAAATAGATAATGAAGCATTCTTTTTAAATGAGTTAAAAAATGTACAGCGCCGCGGCATAGAAGCAAAAGCTGAGTGCCCATTCAAACATTTACATGAGTCCCAATCTGATAATAATCCATCGCTAACTGTTAACTTATCTAAGGGCGTATATTACTGTAATAGTTGTCATACTAAAGGTAACATACATACTATCTACAAGTTGCTCTATAATTGTAGTTCAGAAGAAGCTTGGTTCCAATTAGGCGATGCGTTGAAGATAGAAAGACCTGATGGTACAAAGCCTACACGGCCAGACATAGACCCAGGTTTAGCTCGAGCATACCATCAAGACTTAGTTAAGTTAACTGGCCCTATTCGTACGATGCTTAAAGAGAAGCGAGGGTTATCAGACGAAACTCTTAGTAGATTTCAGCTCGGTTGGAATGGTGACCGTATAACGATTCCTATCTATGATGAATTTAATGTACTTTCTAATTTTAGGCTTTATCAATGGAATTCTACAGATGACCAATGGAAAGTTTTGAATTATACAGATGAACTACAAAATTCTTATGGTGAAGTACGTATATTTAATATAGAGCGTGTTATAGACCCAGAGATTGAGTATATCGTTTGGGCTGAGGGTGAGCTTGACGTTATATTGGCAGAGCAGTATGGTTTTCATGCGGCATGTCCAACAAGCGGCGCTGGTACATGGAAGCCAGATTGGACTAAGCTTTTTAGAGGCAAAAAGAAAGTTATCGTTATGCAAGATAATGATGAAGCTGGACGTAATGCTACAAAGAAGATATGCGAGAAGTTATATCATATTGTAGATGTTTACACAGTTAGTTGGCCTGATGATTTTCCTACTAAAGGTGATATAACTGATTTCTTTGTACAATGTAAAATGACAGCTCAAGACTTTCAAGCTTTGATAGATAACGCTGTACCGTATGTAGACGCTTCTATAACAGAGGATAGGTTAGCTGATGAAAACGATGCTATTGAGGTTCACTTGTCTCACAGCTCAGATGCACAGTATCATGGCAAGCGCCTACGCGTTCCAGTTATGGTAAGTGGCAAAGATAGTACGCCATATCTATGTCCAAAAGTATTTGTAGTTAGATGCGGTGAATCTGCAGGCGAGGATAAGAAATGCAATAAATGTGCGCTTGCTAAGCATGCTGGAGAGTTGACTAAGGTCATGCAATCTAGCGACGAAGAACTACAGCGCTTAATCAAATGTACGGAGAAGCAGCGCGATGCTACAATATATGAGATGCTCGGTATAAACCAGAAATGTGGCGATGTATCGCTACATATTAAAGAGTTCATGAATATCGAAGATTTACGTCTTATACCTAAGGCAGAATCAAACTTCGGTTTTTCTAAAGAGCACGAATATGTAGTACGTTCGGGATATTATATTGGCAATAACCTTAAAACTAATAAGCGCTACACCATGGCGGGCTTTTTATGGCCAGACCCACATAACCAAGCAGCTTCATTAGTATTTGATAGAAGTTACCCAGAAAAAGATATGATAAGTGACTTTGAGCTAAATGAAGAAACTCTGTCTCATCTTAAATTATTCCAAGAGCTATCTGGAACAGTTAAAGAACGTTTTGATACTATACACAAAGACTTAGAGCGTAATGTAACATACATTTGGGAGCGCCGCAATGTAGCAATCGGGGTTGACCTTATCTATCATACTGTATTAAGCTTCTACTTCCAAGAGCAGTATGTGAAACGAGGCTGGGGCGAACTACTAATAATTGGAGACTCTGGGCAGGCAAAAACAACTGTTGTAGAGCGCCTTATGTCCCATTACCGTTTAGGCGAATTACATTCTGGAGAAAGTTCCAAGAGAACAGGTCTTGTCTATTCCATGCAGCAGACTAATAAAAGATGGTTTCTTGTATGGGGTGCATTCCCACTCAATGATGGTGGGCTAATAACTATAGACGAGTTATCTGGGCTGAGCGAAGATGATTTAGCGTTAATGTCTGATGTTAGAAGTTCTGGAGTGGCTAAAGCTACAGGAGTTATTACAGCTGAAACTACAAGTAGAACTCGGGCTATATTCATAAGTAACCCGCGTAATGGTAGACAGCTTAATAGCGAGACATATGGCGTTAATGCTGTGCTGAAGCTCATGGGTAAAGCTGAGGATGTACGACGACTCGACATAGCTATGTCAGTGGCATCAGGTGATGTTGACCCAGTCTTAGTTAATAGGTCGCTTAGGGACATACCAGAAGTTCAACATCGTTTTACTTCAGATGCTTGTAATACTCGTGTATTATGGGCGTGGAGTAGACGTCCTGAAAATGTTACTATTACTGATGAGGCAACTGCTCTGATATTAAAGCACGCCATAGCCATGGGAACACAATACACATCTAAAGTACCTGTTGTAGAAGCAGCAGACCAAAGGCTTAAAATAGCACGTCTATCCATCGCCGCGGCGGCATGTATGGTATCTACAGACGAGACCTATGAGAATATCATAGTATTGCCTGAGCATGTCGAGTTTATAGTTAGCTTTTTAAATGAGCTATACTCTGCTAAGAGCTTTGGATATGATAAGCTTAGCGAACAAGAACAAGCTACCACTGACTCAAGTGAATCGAATATGGAGGAACTTAGAAGGGCATTCTTAATTCTACCTATACTTGATGTTAATGAGATGGCAAGGATTCTATACCAATTACCGTACTTTAGTAGAGCTACGCTTGAGGATTACACAGGGCTATCTAAAGATGACTTACGTATGCTGCTTAAGTTCATGACTAATAACTATCTTGTAGAGAAAAGTCATGGCGACTATAGGCGCTTACCATTAGGCACCGCGCTATTCGAAGATTTAACTACAAGGTACATTACAAAGGAGGAGGTTAAGCGTGCAAGAGAACAATTCTATTCAGGAACAGACTATTGAGCGGATAGGTGATGGCTATACATCTCTTATTATGGTTGATGTAGTATCTGAGCATGAAGCGGATAAAGCCATTGACTATTTTCATGAGCATTATAAAGTACTTTCTGAAAGTATAATCCATATGTATGCTAATAAATTTCTTATAAAAGTAATTATTGAAGGCTTTTATAGAAGCAAAGAGACGTTTGTAACGCTTGGAAACGCCCGCTATTATATAGGCGGTAATTCAAAATTAAAGGAGAGTCGACATGGAAGCAATTAAAAAACTAACAAACTGTCGTATACACGACACATCAAGGCAAGAGTCGAATGAAAAAGAATGGCTCGCGGCGCGGTCTCGCGGTATTGGAGGGTCTGATATAGGACCTATACTTGGTGTGAGCCCGTTCACCTCAGCACGGCAAGTATACTTTAGCAAAACAGGTCAATATCAAGAAGCACTAGAGCCAAACCCTGCTTCTAAAGAGCGCATGTACTTCGGGCATTTACTGGAGCCTGTAGTAGCAAGCGAGTATGCGAGACGCACAGGGGCTAATCTTGTAACAATCAGTGCATCATTAGTACACAAAGACCATGACTGGGCCTTAGCAAATATCGATAGACTCATAGTAGATAACGATGGAAATCCTATAGGCATTCTTGAATGTAAGACAACAAGCGAATACATGAAAGATGAATGGAACGAAGGCGAAATTCTACTAACATACATGTACCAACTACAATGGTACCTATGGGTGCTGGGCCTTGAGAAGGGTGCATTTGCCTGCTTAGTAGGTGGTAATAAGTTTTATCATTACGAAGTCTTCAGAGATGATAAGCTTCTTGAAGAAACTATAATACCAGCGGCTAAGGCTTTCTGGTTTGACCATGTACTAGCTCTTAAAGAGCCTGAGGTGCAAGCAACTGATACAGATTTTGTAAACGGTATCTACAAAAATGCTGTTAAGAACTCTGAGATAGTTTTTGAAGATGACGTAACAAACGATATTGTAGAGACTATCTTCACTACAAAGGCCAAAATTAAAGAGCTTGAGTATATCCTTGAGGAAGCTCAGAATAAAATCAAGGATAAGCTACAAGATACTGAAATAGGCTATACTAAGGACTATGTGGTTAAATGGTCGCCGCGGAGCCAAAAGCGTGTAGACTCTACAGTACTTAAGACAACTTTTCCTGACGTATACGAAGCTTGTCTTAAGCAAATAGACTTTAGAGTTATGACAGTGAAAGGAGTGAAGTTAGATTGAGAAGATTAAGACGGTACCGTATGAGAATGCAAGCTTTTAAGCAAAAAGTCAAAGCATCAAAATTTGTTAATGAAGCTTGGAGTTCTTATCAATGCAAGCTTAGAGGTGCGTTTCAACGAGTATTAAATAAATTTAGAGGAACGCATAGAAAGAAAACTTGGCCGATGCGCTACAACTTAGGAGGAGACCAATGAAAATAAAACTAATAGATTTTGGTTATAAGCAAGCTCCTTATCGAGCGCATGAGAATGACGCAGGGGCAGACATATATTCACCCATACAAAAGTTAGTAAAACCTAATACAACAGAAGCAATTCCATTAGGCTTTGGCCTTGAATTACCTGATGGTTTTATGGGTTGTATATATCCGCGTAGTGGCTTAGCCACTAAGGGAATTGTATGTGAATTACCTCCTATCGATTCAGGCTACCGCGGTGAAATTCATGCAATAGTATCTAATATATCTACAACGCCGTTCGTTATAGATATTGGAGATAGAGTTGGTCAACTTGTTATAACCCCAGTTATACTTGCGGACTTTGTAACAGAAGATATTCGACAACGCGGCGCTGGGGCGTTTGCATCAACAGGGAGGTGAAACAGATGTGTACAATAGAACGAGACGGTGAAATAATTAGCAGCGAGAGTTATGTAGCTATTATTCCTGAAGAAAGCGGCGATGCTCATATATACTACAATGCTGATGCACTGACAGTGGGTATGGCGATGCAGCTTTGCATGAGAGTATTCCAGGAATTACTGAGCAATCTTAGTGAAGACGAACAAGCAGAAATCAATGAAGTTCTTGGAGGTAGTTTAGATGCGTAATATTGAGATAAAGGTATTACATGAGGGGCACTACTGCCCCTCAGGCATGATGATGTTTCTAGCAAAATTAACGCAGCGCGGACATAATATTAAAAGCATGAATGAGTTATTAATGCTATATGACACTACTGTGTCTATTAAAAGACCGGATGGTACTACGCCTGGTGCAGATAGAGTTCTACAATTACCTCATTCTACAATTAAGCGCTTCTCACCTATTACAGTAGCGATTGTTGGAGCATCGCGGCGCTTCTTAGCACAAGCTCGTACACATCAAGTTGGTATGACATTCGTCTCAGCGTCTCTACAATACAGTGACTATTCTGATAAAGCTCAGTTTGTAGTTCCTTATGCTATATTAGAAACAGACGCTAAGAATGCTATGGGTCCTATATTTGAGCTTAGCTACCTTAATGCTTGTGAAGCAGCTATGAATAATTACAAGGTACTTGCAGACGTAACAGACAATGATACAGCCGGTTATATAGCGCCGCAGGGCTTAGCTAATATTTTGATAGTTCAAGGTAATCATGAGTCTTGGCTGCACTTTATAAGAACACGGTCTTGCAATAGAAATACTAATGAGACTCAGTTTGTAGCATTACGTATTTGGGAAGAGCTGCTTAATACAGCAGATGGTGAGGAGCAATTCGCTTACGCTGGTCCTGATTGTTTATATGGTAAATGTAGAGAAGGCTCACTGAGCTGTACAAATTCTTTTATGGACAGCAGCCCAGCAAGCATATTAAAAGAAAGGTGGTCGTTACTTTATGATTGAATCAATTGGTAAAGGTGCATTTATATGTATATGCGATAGCTGCGGTAGCGAGCAATTAGAAGGCGAGTCATTCTATGATGTTAAATATGATGCAGATGAAAAGGGCTGGTTAACTAAACGCTATGGTGATGATTGGTTTAATTACTGCCCTAATTGTGCAATAGGTATGGAGGTGCTATTTAATGGTACTAATTCTTGAAGGTCCTGATGGTGCTGGTAAATCTATGCTTGCTAAAAAATTAGAGGCTCAAACTGGGTATAAGCTAATATGCAAATCTTATCCAAGAACTGAAGAAGAAAAGACTTTAATGGTTGGAACTTATCTACAAGATTTAAAGTCTGCAAAGAATATAATCTTCGACAGAGCTTGGTATAGCGATATGGTCTACGGGCCTGTAATGCGTGGTGAGACTCCTATAACTTATCCTATAATGTATGAGCTTGAAAGGAAGGTAGCGCAGCAAGGCGGCATACTAATTTATTGCACGGCGCCGTGGCAAGAGTTATGGCGCAGATGCCAACTACGTGGAGAAGAGTATATAAAAGATGAGGCGATATTTAAGCGCATATGTGAAGAATATAATAGGCTAATGCATGTCCCACATCATGTACCGGTGGTAAAGTATGTATACGACGATTTGTAAACGCTGTACTTGGGAATACCCAGTTATGAGGTCTACTTGTCCTATATGTGGAAAGCGTGCAGTGCACTATTCTGAGGATGCTTTGCGTGCACGCGAAAATGCTTGGGTGAGATACAACACAGCAGAACACTCTCAGAAACGACAGCAAGAACTTGATGATTGGCTAGCCCTCTGTAATAAGCAACCAATGCAAATTTTAACTGAAGAGGACTGGTTAGAAGCCTGTAATTATTTTAATAAATGTGCACTCTGCACAGAGCAAGAAATAGATGTACGAAAGTTCTTTATTCGTTTTGAGGATGGTGGTAAATATACTCCATGGAATATAATACCTGCTTGTGAATTATGCGCTACAGACCTACGTATTCAGCATAATCCATTTAGGTACTTGCACCATAAATTCAAAACAAATAATGACAGAGGGCAAACTGCTTACGGAAATATTAAAATAATTACAAAGTATTTAAAAAGTCGAATGATTATAAAGTAAATTTACATTAAACAAGTTCGTAATTAAATTAATATGTTTTTATATAGTCGATTAATTACGAACGTGTAACGGAGGATATAAATGACGTTTTTTAAAAATATTATAACAGAAGCTCTACTGGGAAACTTTAGCTTCTTTATATTACTTGTAGCTATCATTCAACTTTACTTATTTATGAAAGGAAGGAAGGAAAATGGCAACAATCAGAATTGAAACAACTGCAGAAGAACAGTGTACAGTATTAGATGCTGTTAAAACACACGAAGGCAAAACTGTAGCAGTTAGTAAAATAGCTGAGACTGCAAAGCTTAATCAAAATAGAGTACGCTTTGTGCTTGAAGACCTTATAGAATTAGGTAAAATAAGGCGCACACCTACTAAAGCGTTTAACCCGCGTTATATTCGGTATAGTTATGAGGTGATAAAATGACATGCCCTATATGCGATGAAAAGATGGTGCCATCAGGCGGATGCTTTATCTGTCTTAACTGTGGTCACTCACCATGTAAATAAGGAGGAAAAGAAATGCCAATCCAAGCAAAGAAACGGCCTATCATACAAAACGGTTTAGGCTTCGTCTATAACGAAGAGATGTTTAAAGACCATATAGTAGAAAACTTCTATGAGATAGCCGACCCTAAGACACTACTCAAGTTAGTCAAACCATTTGAACTTGATGGAAGAAAGTATATAGTATTTGATACTGAAACACATCCACATTATACTTCTTCCCACTTAGTACCAAAAACGGTAGTAAGGCGCTGGGTCGGGTCGGGTAAGACAGCTATACCACAGGATTACCCATTTGAAATATCTATCTTCGATGGGACTAATGCTTATGCTATCTATGACAGTCTCGAAAATAACTTCGCTAAATTCAAGCAGCTAGCGCCATTATTCGAAGACCCAACAATCGACAAGATAGCGCATAACACAAAGTTTGATATGCACATGTTTGCTAACGCCGGTTTATCTATTAAGGGCCGTTTGCATGATACTGTAGTACTAGCAAAGTTAGTAGATGAAAACCGTGGTACTTATACATTACTTGATGTAGCAAGGAAACTTAGCAAGGGTGTAACAAAATTTGAGTACATGGTAGATAACTACAAGCAAATCAATAGGGTTCATGACTATCGCGAGATACCCAAGCAACTGTTAAGCACCTATGCTAACGCAGATGTTCAGAACTGTTATTACCTATTCATGAACGACTATCCTAAGCTTAAGCAAGACGACCTTGAGGCACTGTACTTAAACGAATGTGAGCTGATGGTAGCCCTGTATGCTATGGAGCGCTATGGAATGAAGATAGACTCTACTTATGAAATGGATTTAAAGACTACCCTTCAGAAGTTATGCGATGAAGCAGAGGAAGCTGTTTATGCTGAAGCTGGTGTAATGTTTAATATGAACTCAACGCAGCAGTTATTTAAAGTCCTAACAGATTTAGGCGTAAACTCTACTATTATCCCTAAAACTGAAAAAGGTAATCCTTGTCTTGATAAGGATGTATTAGGCACATTAGCAGAATGTTATAATATATCTATTGTCAATAAGATTCTCGAGTATAAAAAGAACTTTAAACTATTAGGAACGTATGCTAACGGTATTTATAGTCAACGTGATGCTGAGTATTGTGTACATAGCTCAATAAATCAAACTGAAGCTACAACAGGTAGAATGTCTATAACGAAGCCTGCTCTACAAACGTTGCCTAAAACTGATACGCGTATAAGAAGTTGTTTTATCCCTGATAATGATTATAGTCTGTGGTTTATGGACCTTGACCAAATTGAATATAGGCTATTTGCTCATTATGCACAAGCTAAAGGCTTGCTTGAGGCTATCAATAACAATTTTGATATTCATAGTGCCACGGCGGCGATTCTATTCCATAAAGATATCAAAGATGTCACAGATGAAGAGCGTGCTAAAGCTAAAACAACTAACTTTGCGCTAATATACGGTCAAGGTAATGAGCACACCGCAACAATGCTTAAGATGTCTATGACAGAGACTATAGCTTTTAAAAATAACTACTTCGCACAGATACCTGAAGCTCGTCCTTTCATAGCTACTGTACATGAAGTTATCAAGATGCGTGCGTTCGTTAAAAACTTCTACGGTAGGAGGCGTCGCTTAGCTAGGCATGATAGCTACAAAGCTCCTAATGCTCTGATACAAGGATGTGCTGCAGACTACATTAAACACAAGCTTGTAGATATGTTTAAGTATATTTCTTATCATGGTCTAAAGACTAAGCTAATCAATATAGTACATGATGAAGTTGTACTAATGGTGCATAAGGATGAACATGACCACATTCCTGTGCTGCGGTGGCTCTTATCAGACTTTACCTCTTTTAGATGCAAAATAACAGCTGGCGTAGCAAAAGGTTTACCACATTGGGGTAAGAAAGAAGAAGTCTCAACGTTAGACTTCCAAGAACCCAAGGACAAGGCGTACCTACAATATGATGTCTTTAACGGTAACGTCTTTAATATCTATAAGGAGTGATATAATATGGCTTTAAAACGAATATGGGATAATCATAAGGTACTTGGTAGCGTACGGAAAAATCGAAGCTATACTATAAGAGTAGCCGCGGCAACGCGTGACGGATTTCGTTATATAATGTTAAGCTTGTTTGAATACAGATACAAAAAGAGTAAGTGGATACCAGCATATAAACAGCATATATCAATACCGCTAATGTACAACATGGATAAGACGTGTACAAAGTGGCTACAACCCGCACAAGAAGTTGTAAAACTCATGGTAGATGCAATAGAGTTAGCAGCAACAATGCCGCTTGTAGATGAAGAAAATACCGTGTGGGTAGACAGGATTACAGGCCCATTAGCGCCAGCAGATAGAGCCAAGCTATTTGAGAAAGGACCTAAGCGCGTATCTCCAAAGAAAGTTGTAGAACTACTGGACAAAGCTAGTATAGATAACTTAGCTATCAAGTACGAAATACCAGAACCAATTCCAAATATAAAGGTGGTAAAAAAGTATGAATCGTAAATTCTTATCAGAACTAAACATCAATGATGTAGCCACACTCCCTCTCGTCGTCACTGCGGCGACGGCACGAGAAACCAAAGCAAAGAAACCATTCCTCACAGTCGACTTGTTCGACGGTGTAGAGAGCATTGCAGGTAACTACTGGGACTGGTCCAGTGGAAACATCCCTGCCAAGAATGCAATCCTCAACGTCACCGCGCAAGTCACTGAGTGGCAAGGCGCCAAGCAACTGAACATAAGCAAGCTTGCATCATGTGACGAGTATGCTCTACAAGACTTCATGCCAACGTCAGGCGTAGACGTCGATAAGACGTGGCATAATGCACAACAGCTGATAGGTTTCATCAGCGACCCTGACCTGAAGCTATTAGCCTCTGAAGTCTTCAATCAGCTCGAGGACAAGTGGCGCAGCGCCCCAGGGGCCATCAAGATACACCACGCCTACGTTGCTGGAACCCTTGTACACACCCTTGAGACAGCAGAGATAGCAAGCAGTATCTGTGGATGCATACCTGAGGCTAATAAGAGTCTCTGTATTGCAGCGGCTCTACTACACGACCTTGGTAAGCTATTCAGCTACAAGATTGATGGTGTCACTATAGACCATACTGCAGAAGGCCTTTTATACGACCACACGTTCATGGGCGCTAACTTCATAAGTAACTTTGCAGAGGAGCTGCTTGGGAGCAACTACAAGATTAGCCTGCTTATGCACTGCATCCTTGCGCACCATGGGAAGCTTGAGCACGGCGCCGCAGTGTCGCCTGCATGTATCGAGGCCCACATCGTGCATCATGCAGATGTCATATCCGCAGCCGCCGAGATTCTGCGCGCCACAAAGCCCCAAGGGCCCATGTTCACAGAGCGTATCTGGGCTCTTGACAATAAGCCGCACATACAACCTCAATGGACTAGAGACTTATTTTCTACTGATTAACTGTTCTAGGAGGAGGACTGCAAGACAAATAAATTATTCTATAATTAATCCTTGTCTTGCAGTCGTCCCTCAAATTTTCATTACCTATGTACAACTACATACATTCGTGGTATAATATAAGTAAGAGTTGAAAAATACTCAATAATATCTGGAGGTGAGTAATATGAGAAAATATGCAGAATGTATACGCGGATACGTCATTGCCAAGAAGTCAGACACTGAATTCTTCGTATATTACACGGACGTGTATAATGCGCGTGAGTTTGGTGAGTATCTCCACAGCGCCACGAGCGCTGGAGAGTGTCGCAAGTGGTGTACCCACCAGTTCAACAGGCTCTACGACATGGTGTGTCCGCAATGCGGTTGGGCAGGCCTCAGATGCATCGATGACCGCTGCCCTCAAGAATGTCGAGTCGGCACTGGCATCTACACCAAGGATTGTCAGGAGATACTGGAAATTCAAGAGTTGGAGGTGAGCAGTAATGCTTGAGATGTGTCAGTTATGCAAGGAAGATAACGTAGCTACACGGGATGCTAAGACTCTTGCAGGACCTTGGGCGTATGTGTGCGACGCTTGCTTCAACAGAGCATGCCACTGGGACAAGGGATTATCTACAAGACTTGATAGGCCAGGTGGTGATGAACATGATTAACGACTTCTTCATCTCAAGTCGCGACACAGATACGCACCGTGTATGTGGTGCATGTGATGAACTCCTCCCCAACGAGGAGTTCTACAGAGATGGTAAGGACAACTACGGTAAGACCCGCTACAGACGTGACTGTAAGTCATGCTACAAGACCATAAGGCTCCATGAAGCCAGATTCAAGGAAAGGAAGATGATGAAGACATGACAGACCTGAACAAGCTCGCCCAGACCATCCTGGGTATCTACAAGACTGAAGACATCTGTGAGACCTGCCACGTGCCGCTGCGTCACAGCGGCACCGAGTCCATCTGGGTAGCTGGAGGTCTCCTCTACTGCTCTGAGCGCTGCGGGCGCCTCGGCTATGGACTGCCCGACTCGCTCACATTCGAGGATGTTGCAGAGGAGATTAATCTCTCAGACATAGGAATTGTTCCCACCTCTACATATACAGCCAAGAACGGAGGCGAGAGCAACGTATGATAGGAATCAAAGCAACCGTATCCTGCCAAGTCAGCGCTGGGCCTCATTGTAACTACTATACTAAGGCCGGTCTCAGCCTTGACCTGGACCGGACTTGCCGCTTCTGCGTAACTAACAACCAAGGTGGCTATTCGTGTATGTTGTATAATGAGGTATTACAGGCCACTGGTGTGCACAGTCAGACCAAGCGACACAGCGCCAAAGGCGCGGTTATTAATAAATGCCATAGATGCCTGAGCGCTATGATTACGAAATCTACAAGTGCTATTGAAGACTCTGCAGATAGTGACAATAAGGTTGCCATAGTCCAAGAGTTTCTACAGATGGTAGAGCAAATCAAAGCGCAAGGCATTCCACAAGCAATGGCTGAGCAAGGCGCTCTACAAGCAATTTCAGGGAGGGATAAGATATGAAGATTGCAGTTTGTATTCTCAGCATTGCATTTATGCTGTGGTGCGGCGCCTCATACATTGAAATCATTAGCAAGAACGCCAAGCCAGACCCACAATACTCGAGTTGGAATGCTCTACAAATTATGGTTAACATGAAAGGAAGTGCAATCAATCAATGAATAAACAATCATATAAGCTATGTAAACAGTGCGGCGAGGCGCGCCTCGCCGACCAATACCGTCAATACTACCAGGGCCGTAAGGGCCGCAGCACTACGTGTCTTGATTGCGAGAAGGTTAATTCGCGCTACAAGTACCTCAATGCTAAGGAGTCTCTCAGTCCTGAGGAGTTTGAGGAATCTACAAGTATAGTAAAACTCTGGGAGCTTCAGCGCAAGCTAGGTCTTCGACCTCCGCGCATCGGTGAAGGACGGCATAATAATAATAATAAAGGCGGGGTATCTACAAGTTCTCAGCAGATTCTTGCGACGCAACTTGATAAGTTTCAACTACTCGCACAGGCTCAAGAACCCTACAATGTAAACCTCTTACCTGTGCCTGCGTCAAGCGCCGCGGTGCCTGAAGAACTACAAACTTACTTAGACATGCCTATCACTGAGTTGGCGTTAGACCCGAGCTACTATCTTGATGAGGTATATGAAGACCTTAAAGCTAAGTATCGGCCAATCTTGGGTGTTGATGTATCTACAAATCTTCCTGTTTACAGTCCACAATATAAGCAAGAACTTGACCAAATTCTTGCTAAGTTCTACGAATATGAGGACAACTACTCACAATAAATGTCGCGTGGGACTTTGTAGCCCATTGCTTTGTATCTACTATACCGTTCTTTAATTCCATCTACTAAGGCTTCACGTTCTGCTGTGAAGTCTTTTCTTTGTAAAGACTTGTAAGTTGCATATCTACCATATAACTTTCCACAATCTACACATCTGTCAGTGTATTTACTACTAATCTTTGCCATTTGTACGCCACAGCATGGACATATCTGTAGTACGGCAGCTTTATCATTAGTATGTTTCGTCGAGTATGCGCCGCGCGGGCCTGATTTTCTTTTGCGCTTCGGCGCGCGCCCATGCGGCATTACCGTGTTTGGGTCTGGATTCCATGACATTATTAAGCACCTCCTTTCATATTTATTATACGCTAAAAGGCATTAAAATAGGGCTTATTTAAAAATTAACCTAACAAACCTAACAACCTAACATTTCTTAACTTATTAACTTATTAACGCCCTTATTTCAAAAGGTTTAAATCATTTTGAAAATTATAAAAATAAAAATAAAAAACGAAAAAAAAAAATTAAAGGGTACGTTAGGTTTGTTAAGATTGTTTCGAAAAGTTAGGTTGTTAGGTTGTTAGGTTAAAAATGGTGGGAAAGAAAACTACAGACAAAGAAAGTGGTGGTGTTACAGGAGACTAGATGGAAAGAATGTTAAATAAAATAATAAGAAAGATAATAATAATAATAATAATAATAATAATAATAATAATAATAATAATAATAATATATATATATATATATATATATATATGTTCTTATCAGAAGGAATACGATCCAATACACTTTCAAATGTAAGAGCGCGAAAAGAACTGGATCCAGTTCCTTCCACGGTGTAATCAGGCGCTCGGCACCGCATCGCCGTATCGTGTGTTATTAATAATAATTAAATTTGTAGGGCGGCAAAAAAAAAAATAATTTGTAGAGCCCAACGCTTTTATGGGTCGCGGCGGTGATGAGCTGAAACCGCCATACATATCAGATAGCCATTGGACGAAGTGCCGCCTCAGCCAGCTTGAGAAGAGATAAAGCAACGAGGCGACAAAGCGCCGCGGCGTTGCTCACGCAAGCAACGTCCACAGTCTAGTAGGTACCGCGCTAGACCGGCTGAGGCGCCGCGGCAGAGTAAAGAAGAAGCTCTGCTAAGCAGAGCTTCTGGTTTGTAGTTACTCTTCATCCTTGAGCCACTCTTGCGCTACAGCGGCACGGGCTTCATTCAATTAGTTCTCAGCATCTTCAGCTACCTCCGTGTCGCTGGCTTCCTCTGTAATAGTAGTAGTAGTTAACCCGCGGATATACTCCAAGACCTCTACTAACTGCTTCTTAGTATAATCATTGAGGTCCTGTGGCAAGTTGTCGAAGCATTCCATTAGCTTGTGTTTTGTAGTGTCGACTTCAATGACTTTGCCCTGCGTCACGGCGCCTTCGATGCGAACACTCTTGAGGGCTTCTTCAGCGACTAATAACGATTGCCAGTACTCAGACTCTTCGCTGAAGTCATCTTTCGCTTTTGCGATTGACTTCTTGGATTGAATGTTACGCAGCTCGCGGCGAAGGTCTACTTGGTCGTTAGCGTAGTGCGCTAAAAGGTCTTCTGTAATTACGAGCGGCCCTGCGCTGCGGCGTACACTCATTTTTGTTTTGTTAAACGCTTTGCGGATGAGTTGTTCGGCGAGCGCCGCTGTTAACATTGATGTGTAGTTTTCTCTTGTCATTGTTTTGCCTTTGAGTCTGCTACGTTTAGATTGCTGGCTCTTGAGCATACCATCGATTGTGCGCTCATCAAGGTCCTTCAACCATTCAACGTCGGCGGTCACTAGGACGTCAGTTTCGTTGATGAGTTTGTCGAGTGCTTCAGGTGACGCTTTGCTCTCTGCAAGTAACTCTTTGTAACTGAGCAGATTACCGTTGCTGATGTCATCGTTGACCTTTGTGATGATGTCGTTGCAGAGCTGCATTGCCTGTGTTGTGAGCTGTGCGGTGCCCTCTAGTGAGCGTCTCTTAGTTGCGCCTTCTGTTGTTGCTTCGTTGAATAAGCTGTTCATTTCTGTAGTCATGTTAGACTCCTCTCTTGACTGCAAGTGCTGCAGTCATCTGCAGGTATATGGTCCTGCGGCCGTTATGTAGTCTCTTGTGCTACGCACTTTTGACTCTACTTATATTATAACACTTAAAAGCGCAGCTGTACATAGGTTTTTAGAAAATCCGTGAAGTAGCTGCATCGAATTTATGCGTTGAGTCTTGGTCGCCGTTGCGAAGCACTGCCTGGGTAGACCGCAGCGGTACTTAGGCTTAAAGTAACACAGCGCCGCGGCGCTGTGTTATTGTGTTACTTTACTACTCTAGAACAGTGCTATTTTTGTAGTCAACTTCATAACCGTTTTCGTCTGCAATAGACTGTATAAAGTTATACAAAGCGTCAATCTGCACTCCGCCAATATAAAATGCAATTGCTTTACCAGCTACATTGATTGTAATCTGTTCACCAGGTTTTGAGTTGTTTGCATCTGTTTCTGCCATGTCGTACTCTAATGCGTCGCTGATTGCTTTTAATAAAGTTTCTAATGCAAATGCTTCATTGTAATGTCGATGCAATGTGTTGCTGTAATTGATGTCGTTGTTGTAATTATTTTTCATAGCTAGCCTACTTTCTGCAGCTGAGAGCTGCCACATAATATTTGAACCTAAGTTCATACTAATATTATATCATATAATCGCGTGGTTGTACGTATGTTTTGAAAATTTATATAGCTACTACATAGCTTGTATTGACCGAAGCTTTTAGCCGCCGCAGCGCGTTTTGCGCAGACCGAAGCTTTTAGCCGCCTCGGAGCGAGCTGAGCAGACCGAAGCTTTTAGCCGCCGCGGCGTTGCTCACGCAAGCAACGTCCACAGTCTAGTAGGTACTACATTGGCTGATTGTAGCAATGCAGTCATGATATAAATTTTCAAAACATATGTACAACCGCGCGATTATATGATATAATATTAGTATGAACTTAGGTTCAAATATTATGTGGCGACTTACAGTCGTAGAAAGTAGGTAATGACTATGAAATTAAAAGTATTAGAAGTAGCTCTTGAACAATTAAAGTTGCATGTGGATGACGGTTATTATGATGACGATGCGCAATTAACTACTGAAAACCTTCAACAAGCAATTGATGAAGTACAAGAAATGAAACGCCAATTAGAACAAGCGGATAAAGAAACTAGAAAGGTTTGGCAAGACGACGTAACTATACTACATTCTTCAATTGTATGCCCTATTCAAAATAATTTATGGTATGATGTATATGGCAGAATGGCGCGGCAGCACAACAACTATTGTTCTTTTGAACAATATGCCACGGCAGTTAGAAACTATGAGGACATATGTGGCGACTTTTTGACTGATAGTTTTCTTGCAGACGGATATTCGTTAATAAACGACTTATGGCAAGATAATGAACGGGAAGAGGCTAATCGTGCAGATGGTTCGTATAATACTTCATATGATGAGTTATTTATGACTAATAATTAATTGTATACAATAAACGGCCTTAGTAAGGCCGTTTATTATGTAGTGTACTGACTGGCTGAGGCGGCACTCATTAAATAAAATATATCAGCTGAATTCAGCTGTTTTTAGCCGCCGCGGCGCGTTTTGCGCAGACCGAAGCTTTTAGCCGCCGCGGCGCGTTTTGCGCAGACCGAAGCTTTTAGCCGCCGCGGCGCGTTTTGCGCAGACCGAAGCTTTTAGCCGCCGCG